>Ga0233363_1000985_pt1 | contig 11639 bp, 11 predicted proteins | sample ElkDunMinimDraft_18_FD_191534 | JGI IMG/M metagenome (GOLD analysis project Ga0233363, IMG submission 191534) | Fecal eukaryotic communites from dung pellets of Tule Elk in California, USA - Elk Dung C16 | ecosystem: Host-associated > Mammals > Digestive system > Large intestine > Fecal | place...
GGGGTGCCGGAAAGCGTGACGAGTGCGCCTGCGAGCAGGGCGGTGGCGCACGCGAGGAGGGGTCTCGGTTTCATCGTTCGTCTCCAGGGGGGTTGGCGCTGGGGCCAGTGGGACGGTGGACGCAGAAAGGGGGGAAGAGACCTGCCGTGGAAAGGCGGGCTCCGCGAAACAAGAATGGAAAGCGCTTTCAACGATGAAGTTAAGTGTTTGTTGTCAACGCGTCAACAGTCTTGCCCTCGGGGGCAGAGCGTGTTAAGCGGGTCGGCGGCGGACCGGGCGGCACGAAGCCCCTGTGTCCCAGGGAATCTGTGACGCCGTCCGCCGCCCCGCCGTGGCGGCGGACGCGGGCGAACCCCGGACGGAGAGGCCGTCGCATGCGCCGCCCGTGGCGCACAACGACTGGAAAGCCTTTGCCTGATATCGGTAGCCACTCCAGCACGTTCTGGCGGTTCCCGTGGACCGGGGCGACCAGCTCCGGGCAGCCCGGCGCGGCGGGGTCGCGCCGGGCCATCGCCCGCTCCGGCCACGGGCGCGAACTCGCCGCGCGGGAGCGCGTCCGGCACGGCTGCCTGTGCGCGGGCACGGCCGACCGGGGCGGGGCCGGTCGCGCGGGGGCGGCCGCCCCCGAGGTCGGCGCAGACACCGTCACCGGTCGGTCGCGGAACCTCCCGGCCGGGGGTCCGGCGCGGGCGACGCGCTCTTGAAGACCTCGAAGACGGCCAGGTAGTTGTCGGCGCCGTGGCCCCGGGCGACGGCGTGCTCGGCGATCTGCATCATCAGCCTCGGCTGGGCGGCGTGGACGCCCTGTTCCTCACTGGTGCGGGTGATGTGTTCGAGGGCGTTGAGGTTCATCTCCAGGGTTCCGTCGTCACCGGGGTAGTGCCCCCGGTCCAGATCGGCGGCCTGCTCGGCGAAGGAGGCGTCCAGGATCATGGGCATGAACCAGCCGAGGGCGAGTTCGGAGAACCGGGCCGCCGGGACACCCGCCGATCCCACCAGGGCCGAGGCGTGCAGGAACCCGTTCATGGTCGCGTACATCATCTCCAGGAGCGCGGTGTTGTACAGGACCGCGAGGCCGGGGTCGGCGCCGAGGTGCCGCGGGTCGCCCAGGCTCTCCAGCACCGCCCGGTGGCGGTCGAAGGGCTCCTGCGGACCGCTGTACAGGAAGACGGCGCCGGACTCTCCGACCAGCGGCGGCGGCACCATGATCGCGCCGTCCAGGTAGTCGGCGCCGCGGTCGCCGACCCATCGCCGGGCCTCCCTGGCCTCCGCCGGGGTTCCGGAGTTGAGGTTCACCAGCGTGCGCCCCCGCAGAGCCCCTCCCGCGGAGTCGAGGACCTCGTACGCGGTCCCGTAGTCCTTGAGGCACATGATCGTGACGGGTGCGGCGGCCACCGCCTCGGCGACGGTCGCCGCACGCCGGGCGCCCCGGGCGACGAGGCCGTCGGCCCTGCCCGGGGTGCGGTTCCAGACCGTGAGGGAGTGCCCGCCCCGGAGCAGGGCCTCCCCCAGCGCCACCCCCATGGGCCCCAGTCCGACGAGGGCGACGGGGGCGCCGTCCTCCCGTGGGGCGTGCTGTTCCGTCGTCGTCCCGCCCGGGTTCACGGTGTCCTGTGCCGGTTCGTCGTGTCCTGCAGTGCTCTGTCCTGCGGTGTTGTCCGTTGTCATGTGCGAAACGCTAGAGTCTGACACCCGTGTCAGAGTCAACCGGAACCTGTGTGGTGGTCGTCACGTGCGTATCGGAGCCCTGTCCCGGCGGACCGGAGCCAGTGAGCGCTCCCTTCGCCACTACGAGAAGCAGGGACTCCTGCACCCCCAGCGCGATGAGTCGAGCGGATACCGCGAGTACCGGGAGGACGACGTCCGCACCGTGCGGAACATCCGCACCCTCCTGGCAGCCGGTCTGAACACCGCCGTGATCGCGGACCTGCTGCCGTGCATGGTCGAGGACGACGGGGAGCTGGCCCCGGGCTGCGCGGGCCTCGTGACCGACCTCAACAGGGAGCGCGACCGGATCAGCGCCGCCGTGGCCGAACTCGCGGCCTCGCTCGACGTGCTGGACACCCTCATCACGGCCGCCCCTCCGGAGACCGCGGACGACCCCGCCTGCGCCGAGGACAACGCGGAGCCGTCCCCCGTCCACAGCTGAGGCGCGCCGGTCACGCGCCCGGCCCACGGGGAGGCCGGGCGCGGGCACCGGGCGCCCGCGCAGGTCCCGGGGCCGGTCGCTCCTTCCCTACTCCGCGAGCGGCCGGCGGGCGAACAGGTGGGCGTGGGGCGTCAGCTCCGCCCCCTCCGGTTCGCGTACCACCCGCGTGTGCACGACCAGTCCGGCCTCCTCCAGGAGTCCGGCGATCTGCTCCGTCGTGCGGCGGTGGAAGACCAGTTCGACGGGGTGGCCCAGTACCTGCTCCATGTGCCGGGGCTCCTCGCCGACCTGGAACACGACCATCACCTCGCCGCCGGGGACCAGGGCCCGGCGGAACGACGCGAACACCCCCGGCAGCAGTTCGGCCGGCACGTGGATGATCGAGTACACGGCGCAGATCCCGGCCTGGGAGGCGTCCGGCAGGTCGAGGCCGGTCATCGACCCCTCGCGGAAGGGCAGATCCGGGTAGGTGTTCCGGGCGACGTCCAGCATCCCCGGGGAGAGGTCCACGCCGGACACGTCCAGCCCCAGATCCGCCAGGTACCCGGTGGCCCTCCCTGTGCCGCACCCCACGTCGGTCACCGGTCCGCCGCGTGCGCGGACCAGCGCGGCGAACAGGTCGAGCATCACCCGATCGAGCGGGACCTTCGACAGCTCGTCCCGGTGCAGTTCGGCGTATTCGACGGCGACGGCGTCGTAGGCGGTCCGGGTGAGGGTCAGGAAGGAGGGTTCGGTCATGGCCCGGCACCTTAGCGGACCCCGGGGACGAACACCGCCGGGGTTCGCCGCCCGGGACGCACCGGCGGTAGCGTGGCGCCGACCGCGACCAGGGAGCGCGGCGTGAGGAGAGAGGGAGCATGGTGGACGACACCGACCTGCGGCACCTGAGGCGCTCGGTCGAGCTGGCCGCCGAGGCGTTGGCGGCGGGTGACGAGCCGTTCGGCTCGCTGCTGGTCGCGGCGGACGGCTCCGTGCTGTTCGAGGACCACAACCACGTCGCCGGCGGCGACGGGACCCAGCACCCCGAGTTCGCGATCGCCCGGTGGTCGACGACCCGCCTGTCAGCGGCCGAGCGCGCCGCGGCGACCGTGTACACCTCCGGGGAGCACTGCGCCATGTGTTCGGCGGCGCACGGCTGGGCGGGGCTCGGGCGGATCGTGTACGCGAGTTCCTCGGCGCAGCTGGTCTCCTGGCTGGAGGAGTGGGGACTGCCCCCGGCCCCCGTTCGCCCCCTGCCGATCACCGAGGTCGTGCCGGGGGTCGAGGTGGACGGCCCGGTGGACTCCCTCGCCGAGGAGGTGCGCGCACTCCAGGCCCACTTCCACGACCGGGACTGACCCGGGCCGCCCGGTACGTGACGAGGCCCGCCGCGGGGCGATCCGCGGCGGGCCTCGTCGCTCCCGGGAGCGCGCCTGCCCCGGGAGGTGGATGGATCAGTCGGAGGTGCCGTCGCGGTCGGTGGGCTCGAACCGGCCCTGGATGACGCGGCCGCGGTCGGTCGGGGGTGCGTCGTCCGTTCCGTCGGCTCCGGGGCGCCGGCCGAAGGGGTCGGCGCCGGGGCGGCCTCCGAAGGGGTCGCCCGCGCGCCCCTGACCGGGGACGTTGACGCCCTGCACGACGAACTCCTGGTTCATGCGGTCCTGCATCTTCTTCATCCGCCGCTGCGCCCATCCGGCGAACGCCCAGCGCAGAGCCGGCCGGGTGAAGGGCAGGGCCAGCAGCAGGCCCAGCACGGCGGTGATGAAGCCGGGGATGACGAGCAGCACGCCCCCCGCCATCAGCATGAGCGGGTCGAGCAGGCCGCCGCGCGGCGGCTCACCGGAGCGCATGGCCTTGTCCGCGTCCTGGAAGGCCTTGGTCCCGGCCCGGCGCAGCACCGCCACGCCCAGGACCATCAGCGAGACCAGCGCGGCCAGCGTCCAGGGGACGCCGATCCAGCCGCCCACCACGATCATCAGCCACACTTCGAGGAACGGCAGCGCCATGAGCGCCAGCAGTGTCAGCAGCGGCATGCGGATCCATCCTCAGGGTCGTCGGCCAACGGGTCCTCCCTTACTGGGAGAAACGCCCCCGGGTGCGTAATGGTTCCCCGCCGGGGCCTCTCACCCGTGAGCGAACACGCCCGCTCGCCCCGGCCGGAACAGGCGGGCCCGTGCGCTCCCAGGCGCCTCAGGCCCGCCGACGGGCGATGACGAGCGCGGCCAGCACCGCCGCGACTCCGAGGGCGCTCAGGAGCGCCTCGGGGGCGGCGCCGAGCCGGGTGGCCACGGTGGTGCCCTCCATGGCGTCGAGCTCGGCCACGTGGATGTCGGGCTCGCCCTCGGGTGAGCGGTAGGAGAGGGTCCCGTCCGGGGCGACCACGGCGCTGACGCCGCTGGTGGAGACGACCACCGCCGGGCGGCCGTGTTCGACCGCGCGCAGCTGGGTGATGGCGAGCTGCTGGTCGGACTGGCCGGTGAAGTTGTAGTTGGCGTTGTTGGTGGGGATCACGATGACCTGCCCGCCCGCGGCCACGGACTCGCGCACCGGCGTGTCGAAGGCGACGTCGAAGCAGATGCCGACGGCCAGGGTGGTGTCGCCCACGTCCAGGGCGCCGGGCTCGGTGCCGGGCACGGCGTCGGAGCTGACCTGTTCGAGGCGGTCGACGAACCGCGTGAAGAAGTCCCGGAAGGGGATGTACTCGCCGAACGGCACCAGGTAGCGCTTGTCGTACAGGTCGCCGGGGCCGGTCTCCGGGTCCCAGACGACACTGCTGACCTGGCGGGTGCCGTCGTCGTTGAACCGGCTCATGCCCCACAGGAGGGGGACGCCCGCGTCGGCGGCCGCCGCGTCGATGACCTCGCGGGCGGTCGGGTCCCGGAAGGGGTCGATGTCGGTGGCGTTCTCGGGGAGCAGCACCATGTCGGGCTGGGGGTACTCCCCCGCCCTGACGGCGGCGGCGAGGTCGTGGACGCCGTCCGCGTGGTTGCCGAGGACCTCCATGCGCCTGCCGAGGACGGACATCTCCCCGATGTTGGGCACGTTGCCCTGGACCATGCCGACGGTGACGGTGTGGTCGACGGCGGGGCGGCCGATCGCCGGGGCGAGGGCGCCCCCGGCGACGACGGCGGCGCAGGCGGCCAGCCCGACGGCGGAAGCGATCCACCCGGCACGGGGCCGGCGCGCACCGTTCGCCCCGCTCTCCCCGGCGCCCGTCGCGTCCGCCGAGGGCCCGGCGCCGAGGCGCGCGGAGACGGCACGCAGCACGCTCCACAGCAGCAGGCCCCCGGTCAGTGCGACCGCGAAGGTGACGAGGGCGGAGGAGCCCAGGGCGGCGTAGCCGACGAAGGGCGTGTCCGGCTGGGCGAAGGCGAGCTTGCCCCACGCGAAGCCTCCGAAGGGCAAGCGGGCGCGCACGGCCTCCTGCGCCACCCACAGCGCCGCGGTCCACAGCGGCCAGCCGGGCAGGCGCATGACGAGCGCCAGCCCCATGGCCATGGGCAGGAAGTAGGAGATCTCCAGGCCGGCGACGGCCAGCCACACGTCCACGCCGAAGATGTCCTGCCAGTGCACGAGCGGCACCATGAGGGTGGCGCCCGCGAGGGCGCCGATCCAGGCGGCGCGGCGCACGCGGGTCCCGGCGACGGCGAAGAAGAGCAGGCCGGCGCTGAGGGGGCCCAGCCACCACAGGCCGAAGGGCGGGAGGGCGAAGAGCTGCGCGAGGCCGGAGAGGGCCGCGGCGAGCGTGCGCCAGAGCAGGTCGCGACGTCCCCAGCGGTGCCCCAGGGGCAGTGCGGAGGGGAAGGAGGACGGGCGAGCCGGGGTCGCCGTCCGCTGCGGCGCCCTCGGTTGCGACGCGGGTCTGTCGGAGCCGGGGGCGTCGCCCTGCTCGGTGTGCTCGGCAACCACGTGGGGTGCTCGCTTTCCGCTGGCTGGTGAAGTCCTGCGGTCAGCATATTGGGGGGACGCGGAAAAGGCCCGAGCCACCCTTCGGACCGGCTCCGTCCCGTCGGCGGCGAGCTCGGAAGACCGTTGTCTACTGGATGTCCGGGCCTTTTCCGGGTCCAACCCCCCGCCCGGTCGCGGTACTCCGCCCCTCACCCGATCCCAACTGCACCTGGCGCGTGATGCAGCGTCCAATCGGACGAGCGGGGGACGCACAACCGGTCCGTCCAGTGCTGGACTGGTCGTTAGGTTACCCAGACTCCCCAACCGGATGCCTCAACCCGGCTGCCGTGTCGTGACCGCCGCTTCGAGTGTCTGGAGGGGAGATAGCGATGAACCGTCGGACAGGCTAACGCACCTGACGCCGCCACGCCAGCTGGGCGGGTGGAGTTTGTGTGTGACCGCAATCGGATCGACATCCGACCAAGCCTGGACTTTTCGATCACGATCGTGTCTGATGTGATCAGGAAATCGGCCCGTTTCGATCAACTTCGGAAACACCGGGCCGGGTGACGCGGACCATCGGCCACGAGATCCCCGTCACTCCCACCTCGACCCAGCGCGGGAGCTGAAACCATGGCGGAGATCGTCCTTGAGGGCGTTGACAAGATCTACGGCGGCGACGTCAAGGCCGTCGACAACCTGAACCTGAAGATCGAGGACGGCGAGTTCATGGTGCTCGTCGGCCCGTCCGGCTGCGGCAAGTCCACCGCCCTGCGCATGATCGCCGGCCTGGAGGAGATCTCCGAGGGCACGCTGGTCATCGGCGACGAGATCGTCAACGACCGTCCGCCGAAGGACCGCGACATCGCGATGGTCTTCCAGAACTACGCGCTCTACCCGCACATGAGCGTCGAGCAGAACCTGGCCTTCGGCCTGAAGCTGCGCAAGGTCCCCAAGCCCGAGATCGCCCGCCGCGTGCAGGAGGCGGCCGAGATGCTGGGCCTGGAGCCCTACCTCAAGCGCAAGCCGGGCGCGCTCTCCGGCGGTCAGCGCCAGCGTGTGGCCATGGGCCGCGCGATCGTGCGCGAACCCCGCGCCTTCCTCATGGACGAGCCCCTGTCCAACCTGGACGCCAAGCTGCGCGTGCAGATGCGCGCCTCCCTCAACCAGCTCCACGAGCGCCTGGGCGTCACCACGGTCTACGTCACCCACGACCAGATCGAGGCCATGACCCTCGGCGACCGGGTCGCGGTGCTGCGCGACGGCCGCCTCCAGCAGGTCGACACGCCCAAGCGCCTGTTCGACTCCCCCGTCAACCTGTTCGTGGCCGGGTTCATCGGCTCCCCCGCCATGAACTTCGTCGACGCCGAGCTGACCGCCGACGGCACCGGGGCGACCCTCAAGTTCGCCGAGCACAAGCTCCCGGTCCCCGCGTCGGTCCTGGACGCCCGTCCGAAGCTGCGCGACTACCTGGGCCGCTCGGTCATCCTGGGCATCCGCCCCTCTGACTTCAACGACGCCGAGTTCGCCGGCAACGACGACCCGCGCATCGAGGTGACCGCCGGGGTCACCGAGGAGCTGGGCACCGAGATCAACATCATCTTCGGCGTCGACGCCCCGCCGGTGCGCCACGAGGACGCCACCGCGCTGGCCAGGGACGCCGCGGGCGACGACGAGGAGAGCGCCGAGGCCGCACTGCCCCTGGGCGGCGACCGCTCGCTCTTCACCGCGCGGGTGAGCCCCCGCAGCCAGGTGCGTCCCGGCAGCACGATCAGCCTGTCGATCGACATCAGCCAGCTGCACTTCTTCGACCAGGAGAGCGGTCTGGCCATCGGCCACCCGGACAACTCCTGACCGGACCTCCTGGGGCACCCCGGCTCCCGGCGCCGTCCGGCTCCGCGGTCGGCCCACCGGCTTCCGGAGGCGTCCCGCCACGGGGCGGCCCCCCGCGCTACGCGGGGGGCCGCCCCGCCCGCGTCCGGGGGGCGGCCCCGGGACACGGGGGACTCAGTTCGCCGCCACGATCGCGAGGTTGAGGGCGGCGGCGAAGACCACCCACAGCAGGTACGGCACGAGCAGCACCGTCGCGGTGAGGCTGTGCCTGCGCCCCAGGACGGCCGCGGCGGCCACCGCCGCGGCCAGGGCGACGATGTCGGCGAACGCCGCACCGTACAGTCCGGCGCCGAAGAAAAGCGGGGTCCACGCCGCGTTGAGCACGAGCTGGAGCGCGTAGACGGCGAAGAAGGCCGGCGCCCCCGCCAGGCCGGACGCGCGCCACACCAGCCACCCCGCCAGTGCGACGGCCACGTACAGCACGGTCCACACGGGGCCGAACAGCCAGGCCGGCGGGGCCCAGGCGGGCAGCTCCAGGCTCGCGTAGACCGCGCCCGACCCGCTCGCCGCGATCCCGCCGACGGCCGCGACCGCGATGACGGCCGCGGCGAACCCCGCGGCGGCGAGGACCGAGCGTCCGGCCGACGCCGGATGCCGCTCCACCGTCTCGTCCATGATCTCCTCCCGGATTGCGTCGTGCTGCCCGATGGGTCCGCGGGGCCGCTCGCCCCGCATTCGGGGCCTACCCGTTCGGACCTGCCGCACCCTCGGGCGAGCAGACCCGCCGCGCCTCCGCGGGGCCCACGCAAACCTGACTGCTCGGACATACTCGCGTTGCCGCGGGCCAGGGAGCTGTTGCTTGACCGTCCGCTCAGCCCACCTGAACCATGTGATGGTGCGCAACCGAGCCCCCGGAGCCGCCCTCGTCCCCGACCCCGCCCCCGTGCCCGCCGTCGACATCCTGCACGGCCGCCCCGTGCCCGACCCCCACCGCTGGCTCGAGACCGCCGACTCCCCCGCGACCCTGCGCTGGCTGGACGAACGACGGCGCGAGTACGAGCGCGAGGCCGCCACCTGGCCCCTGCGCTCCCCCCTCGCCGACCGCATCCGCTCCCTCGTGGACACCGACCTGTGGAGCGTCCCCGTCCACCGGGCCGGGACCGCGTTCGCCACCGTGCGCCCCGCCGGGAGCGAACACCCCCGCCTGGTCGCCCTGAACGGCTCCGCACCCCCGCGCACCGTCTACGACCCCGCCGCCGAGGACCCCACCGGCCGCACCACCCTGGACGCCTGGGAGCCCGGCCCCGGCGGCGCCATGGTCGCCGTGCAGACCTCGCGCGGCGGGGTGGAGCGCGGGTCCCTGCGGGTGCTCAGCACCACCACCGGCGCCCCGTGCGGACCGGAGGTGCCGGGGGTGCGCTACTCCCACGTCGCCTGGGCCCCCCACGGCGCCCCCGCCTTCTTCTACGTGCGCCGCGACGGCGAACGGGGGGTACGCGGCGTGTGGCTGCGCCGGGTCGGGGACGGCGAGGAGACGCTCGTCCACGCCTGCACGGCCCCCGGCACCGTGCCCGGGGTCCGCGTCCTGGGCGAGCGCTGGCTCCTGGTCTCCGAGGGCCACGGCACGGGCCACCGCACCGACCTGTGGATCGCCGACCTGTCCGGGGGCGGTGCGGCGCAGCCCGCGCTCAGACCCGTCCAGGTGGGCGTTGAGTGCGAGACGGAGGCACGACTGGGCCCTGACGGCCTCCTGTACCTGCGCACCACTCTGGACGCGCCCTGGCGCCGTGTCTGCGCGGTCTCCCCCGAGGAGCCCGGCGTGGAGCACTGGCGCGAGGTGGTGCCCGAGGAGAGCGGCGCCACCCTCGACGCGTTCGCGGTCTTCCCGCGCACACCGCTGGAGGACGCCCCCGGGGCGGACCGCCACGTCCCGGCGCTGTTCGTGTCGCGCACGCGCCTGGGGATCAGCGAGGCCTCCGTCCACGACGCCCGCACCGGAGACCTCCTGTACCCGGTCGACCTGCCCGGCGAGGGCATGGTCTCCACCCCCGAGGCCGCCCCCGACGGCTCGGTGTACCTGGCCTACGCGGACGTGGCCACCCAGCAGCGGGTCCTGTGCCTGCCTCCGGACGCGCCGCGGCCCCGCCACTGGCCGCCGGGCGCCGCGGACGCCCCGCCCTCCCCCGCCGTGGAGCGCACCGTGCTGTGGTGCCGCTCCGAGGACGGCACGCGGGTCCCGGTCACCGTGTTCGACGCGGCGGTCGCCGACGCGCCCCCGACCCCCGGTCCGGGGCCGACCATCCTGCACGCCTACGGGGGCTTCGGCCGCCCGCGCCAGTTCGGGTTCAGCGCGACGGTGCTGGCCTGGCTGCTCTCCGGCGGACGGTACGCCGTCGCCCACGTCCGCGGGGGCGGCGACGCCGGCCGCGCGTGGCACCTGGCCGGCTCCGGCCGCGCCAAACCGCGCGCGGTCGAGGACCTCGTGGCAGCCGCCGACGCCCTCGTCTCGGCGCGCCTGTGCACCCGGCGCCAGCTGTGCCTGTCCGGGGGCTCGGCCGGCGGGCTGCTCGTCCTGGCCGCGGCGACCGCCCGGCCTGACCTGTGCGGAGCCGTGATCGCCTCCGCGCCGCTCGCGGACATGGCCCGGTTCGAGCGGATGGGGCTGGGCCGGATGTGGACACGGGAGTTCGGCACCGCCGCCGACCCCGACGACTTCGCCGCCCTGATGTCCTACTCCCCCTACCACCGGGCGTTGGACGGCGCCGTGCGCCCGTCAGGGCGGCGCTTCCCGAGCGTCCTGCTCACCGGCTTCCACGGCGACACCCGCACCGACGCCGCCCACCCGCGCAAGATGTGCGCGGCGCTCCTGGAGGCGGCGCCCGACCGGGGGCGCCCACCGGTCCTGCTCCGGTACGAACGCGACGTCGGGCACGGCCCGCGCGCGGTCAGCCGCGCGGTGGGACTGGCCGCGGACGCGCACGCGTTCGCGGCCCACCGAACGGGGCTGTCCCGGCGCTGACGCGCTCGGACGGCCCTGGCCAGAGGAAACGGCACGAGAAGCACACAGAAAGCGAGGTGTGGTGCACATGGACCCCATCGAGGTCGAGGTAGAGGACCTGGCCGACGTGACGTCACGCGACATCACCGCGGGCGGCGACAGCGACGGCACCGACTCCAGTTCCGACTTCATCTGATCCCGGAATCCGGGCGCCGCCCGGCCCGGACGTCCGGGCCGGGCGGCGCCCCTCTTCTTCCCCCCTGCGTGGAAAGGACTCCCCGTGACCGACCCCGGCCACCTGTTCACCCGGACGCTGTGCGACATCGTGGGCAGGGAGGCCCTCACCACACGCCTGTCGGAGGAGTTCGTCTTCGCCGACCTGGGGCCGGACTCGGTGCGCACACTGCTGACCTTCGACGACCTCAACGGCGTGCTGTCCGCGTGCTCGCCGGAACCGCCGAGGCTGCGGCTGCACCGGGACGGATCGCCCGTTCCGGTCGACCGGTACACCGAGACCGCGACCGCGTCGCGGTCCGAACGCCGGGTCGTGCGCCCCGAGGCCCTCTACCGGGAACTGCGCGCGGGGGCGAGCCTGGTCCTGGACGGGGTCGACAGGATGCACCCTCCGGTGGCGGCGGCGGCCGACGACCTGATGCGGCTGGTGCGCGAGCGCGCACAGGCCAACCTGTACCTGATCTGGGGCGAGTCGCGCGGTTTCGACACCCACTGGGACGACCACGACACCGTGATCGTGCAGGTGGAGGGGACCAAGCACTGGCAGGTGCACGGGCC
>Ga0233363_1000986_pt1 | contig 11632 bp, 7 predicted proteins | sample ElkDunMinimDraft_18_FD_191534 | JGI IMG/M metagenome (GOLD analysis project Ga0233363, IMG submission 191534) | Fecal eukaryotic communites from dung pellets of Tule Elk in California, USA - Elk Dung C16 | ecosystem: Host-associated > Mammals > Digestive system > Large intestine > Fecal | place...
CGCCCGGCCGCCCTGCGTGCGGCCCTCGACCGGATCAGGGCCGACGGGGACGTGCCGGTCGCCGTCGTGGCGACCGCCGGGACGACCGACCTGGGCGGCATCGACCCCCTCGGCGCCATCGCCCACATCGCCCGCGAGGCCGGTGTGTGGCTGCACGTGGACGCCGCCTACGGCGGGGGCCTGCTCTTCTCCCGGCGCCTGCGAGGACTGCTCGCCGGACTGGAACGGGCCGACTCGGTCAGCATGGACCTGCACAAACTCGGCTGGCAGCCGGTGGCTGCGGGCATCCTGCTCACCCGGGAGCGCGAGCTGTTCGCCCCCCTCTCCCGGTCGGTCGACTACCTCAACCCGGCCGACGACGAGGAGGCCGGGTACCCGAGCCTGCTCGGCTACTCCCTGCGCACCACCCGCCGGGCCGACGTGTTCAAGATCGCCGTCACCCTGCGCGCCCTGGGCGTGGACGGCCTGGGCCGGATGGTCGAGGCCTGCCGCGACCTGGCCCTGCGCACCGCCTCCCGCGTCACGGCCTCGCCCAGGCTGGTGCTGGCCGCCTCGCCCTCCCTCACCACCGTCGTGTTCCGCTACGACGCCGGCGAGCGCAGCGACACCGTCAACGCCCGGTTGCGGCGACGCCTGCTGGAGGAGGGGCGCGCCGTCGTCGGGCGCACCCGCATCGACGGGCACGTGTGGCTCAAGCTCACCCTGCTCAACCCCGACACCACCCTCGCCGACACCGAGGCCCTGCTCGCCATGGTCGTCGCCGCAGGCGACGCCGAGGCCTCCGCCCCGAAGGAGTCCCGTTGACATCCGCCACCGCGCCCCCCGACCCGGACGGCGACCGCGTCCACGACCTGGTGGGGGTCGGCCTGGGCCCGTTCAACCTCGCGCTCGCCGCGCTGGCCGACGGCGTCCCCGGGTTCAGCGCCCGCTTCCTGGAGTCGCGGCCGTCCTTCTCCTGGCACCCCGGCCTGCTGCTGGAGGGCGCGCGCCTCCAGGTCCCCTTCCTCGCCGACCTCGTCAGCCTGGTCGACCCGACCAGCCGCTGGTCGTTCCTGTCCTACCTGCGCGAGCACGACCGGCTGTTCCCGTTCTACTTCTCCGAGCACTTCCACGTGCCGCGCCGCGAGTACGACCACTACTGCCGCTGGGTCGCGCACCGGCTGGACTCCTGCCGGTTCGACGCCCGGGCAACCGCAGTGGGCCACGACGGCGGCGTGTTCACGGTGGAGCACACCGGCGCCGACGGGACACGCTCCACCACGCGCGGACGCGCCCTGGTCCTGGGCATCGGGACCGAGCCCGTGCTGCCCGCCCCGCTGGAGGGGCTGGCCGGGGACCGCGTGTTCCACGCCGCCGACTACCTCGACCGGGCCCCCGGCCTGGCGGGGCTCGGGGACGTCACGGTGCTCGGGTCGGGGCAGTCCGGCGCCGAGGTCTTCCTGGACCTGCTGCGCTCCCCGGAGCACGGCGACACCGCCGTGCACTGGCTGACCCGCTCCCCCGCGTTCGCGCCGATGGAGTACTCCAAGCTGGGCCTGGAGCACTTCACCCCGGACTACACGAGCTACTTCCACGGGCTGCCCCAGCACGTCAAGGACCGTGTCGTGCCCGAGCAGTGGCAGCTCTACAAGGGCATCAGCGCCGACACGATCGCGGAGATCCACGACGTCCTGTACGAGCGCGGCGTCGCCGGGGCGCCGGTGGGCGCCAGCCTGCGGGCCCAGTGCGAACTGCTGGACGCCCGCGCCGACGGGGACGGCTTCGAGCTGGTGTTCCGCCACCGCGAGCAGGACCGGGAGTTCACCACCCGCACCGACGCGGTCGTCGCCGCCTCCGGCTACGCGCAGCGCAGCCCGGACTTCCTGGCGCCGATCGCCAAACTCCTGGAGACCGACGCCCGGGGACGCCCGGTGATCGGCGAGGACATGCGCCTGGCCGCCGACCCCGAACTGACCGCGCCCATCCACGTCCAGAACGCCGAACTGCACACGCACGGCGTCGGAGCCCCCGACCTGGGCCTGGGCGCCTGGCGTGCGGCGACCATCCTGAACAGCGTCACCGGGCGCACCGTCCACCGGCTGCCCGCGCGCACGGCCTTCACGTCGTTCGGCGCCCCGGCGGGAGGAGGGCGATGAGCCGCGCCGTCACGCCCCCGGCCGCTCCCCGACAGGGAACCGCGGCGCCCCCACCGCGGCGTGCGCGCGCTCCCCGGCGCCGGCCTCCCTCCCGGGGCCCCGTCCACCGCGGCGCGGACGCCGCGCGGACGGCCGACCCCGGACGCCCGGTGACAGCACGGCGGACCGGGGGCTGGTCCTGGATGCGCGCCCACGGGGGCGCGGCGGCGGTGTGCCGGACCGTGCCCGCCGCCGGGACCGCCGCCCACGCCACGACCGGTCCGACGATCCCACCGACCACAGCACCGAGCGCGTACCGGACGGAAGACACCCGCGATGCCTGAGACCGCACACACCGCCCACGACGTCCCGACCGTCACCACCGACGCCGACACCTGGCGCCGGGCCGGGCGGCGCCTGCTCGCCCACATGGTCGGTGAGATGGCCTACGAGGAGATGGTCGTCCCCGAGCCGGCCCCGGGCCGGGACGGGACGGGCTCGCCCTCCTGGACCCTGGCCGTGGACGGCGGCGTCGCCTACGGGTTCACCGCGCGCCGGGGCGGCTTCGGCTCCTGGCACGTGGACCCCGACTCCTTCGTACGCGTCACCGGCGACGGCGAGGAGCCCGCCTGGGACCCCACCCTGTTCGTCACCGACGCCCAAAGGACCGTGGGCCTGCCCGGCGACTCGCTGGCCGAGGTGGTCCGCGACCTGATGGCCACGCACGCCGCCGACGCCCGCCTGCTCACCGCGTCCCTGGACGCGGCCGACCTGGCCGACCTGGCCTACGAGGACCTCGAGGGGTACCAGACCGGGCACCCGTGCATCTTCGTCAACAAGGGGCGTCTGGGGTTCTCGGCGGCCGACGCGGCCCGCTACACCCCCGAGGCGCGCGGCGCCTTCCGCCTGGTGTGGATCGCCGTCCACCCCGACCTGGGCCGCTTCCAGTCCATGGCCGGGACCGACCGTCCGCACCTGCTGGCGGAGGAGCTGGACGCCGACCAGAGGGCCGTGTTCGCCGACGCGGTCCGCGAGCGCGGCGGCGACCCCGACGCCTACCTGTGGCTGCCCGTGCACCCCTTCCAGTGGGACGAGGTCGTCGCCCCGCTCTTCGCCTCCGAGATCGCCCTGGGGCAGGTGGTGCGCCTGGGTGAGAGCCGCGACCGCTACCGGCCCTTCCAGTCCATCCGCACCCTGATGAACCTGGACCGGCCGGACCGGCTCAACGTGAAGGTGCCGCTGATGATCCGCAACACCCTGGTGTGGCGGGGCCTGTCGGGGACCCAGACCGGGTGCGCGCCGCACACCAGCGCGTGGCTGCGCGCGCTCGCCGACCGGGACCCGTTCCTGACCGGAACGGGCGTGGTGATGCTGGCGGAGCGCGCCTCGGCGACCGTCCCCCACCCGGTGTTCGACCAGCTGCCGCAGGCCCCCTACCGGTTCCACGAACTCCTCGGCGCGATCTGGCGCGAGCCGGTGCACAACCACCTGGCGCCGGGCGAGCGGGCGCGCACCATGGCGTGCCTGCTGCTGGAGGGCGCCGACGGCCGGGCCCTGGTCACCGAGCTGGTGGAGCGGTCGGGCCTGGACGCCCAGGAGTGGCTGCGCCGCTTCCTGGGAGCGCTGTTCCCGCCCGTCCTGCACTACCTGTACCGCTACGGCGCCTCTTTCACCCCGCACGGGGAGAACGTGGTCGTCGTCAGCGACTCCGCCGAGGCGCCCGTGCGCATCGCCCTGAAGGACTTCGGCTCCGACGTGGAACTCCTGCCCTTCGACCTGCCCGAGTACGCCGAGCTCCCCGACCACGTGCGCGACGTGCTGCACCGGTGGAAGCCCGAGGAGCTGGCGCACTCGGTGCTCTCCGCCATCTGCGCCGGGCACCTGCGCTTCCTGGCCGACATCGTCGAACGGCAGCTGGGCGTGCCGGGCGAGCGCCTGTGGCAGCTGGCCCGCGAGCAGGTGCTGGACTACCAGGCGCGCTTCCCCGAGTTGGAGGAGCGCTTCGCCTGGTTCGACCTGCTGGCGCCCGAGGTGGGCCGGGTCGCCCTCAACCGCGAGCAACTCATGGGCGGCGGTTTCCACGAGCGCGCCGAGCGCGACGCCGAGTTCGACGTCATGCACGGCCTGGTCGACAACCCGCTGGCACAGCCGTGACCGCCACCACCCCGGAGAACCCGACCATGGACACCCCGACCGCGGCCCCGTCCGCAGTGCCCGCGACCGGCGGGGCGCCGGCCGCCCCGCTCCCGGTCCCCGCCGAGCTCACCCCCGAGAACTGGGACCGCGCCTGCCGCGAGCTGACCGCGAAGATGCTCGCCGAGCTGTGTTTCGAGTACGCCCTGCGGCCGGAGCCGGCCGTACCGGACCCCGCCGGAGCCGCGTCCACCGCCGCAGGCGCGGCGGGGACCGGCGGTGCCGCGCCCGGCGCTCCGGGGCACGACGGGACCCGCCGGTGGCGGGCCCGCGTCTCCCCCGGCGCCGCCTACGTCTTCGAGGGCAGGCGCACCACCATGGACGGCTGGCGGGTCCGCCCCGGCACGGCCGTGCGCGAGGGCGCCGACGGCTCCACCGCGCCCGCGTCCCCCTTCGTCCTGCTGCGGGACCTCGGCGCGGCCGGGATCGTGGACCCCGCGGTCGAGGCGTTCACGGTCGGGGAGCTCAACGCGACGCTGAGCGGCGACTCCCTCCTCGCCGGGTCCCGCACCACCAGCGCCGACCTGGCCGATCTCTCCCACGCCGACCTGGAGGGCCACCAGGGCGGACATCCCTGGATCTTCGCGAACAAGGGCCGGGTGGGCTTCTCCGCCCGGGACCGGGCACGGTTCACCCCAGAGTCGCGCCGGCGCGCCCGCATGCCGTGGATCGCCGTGCACCGCACGCTGGCCGAGCACCACGGGGTTCCCGGACTCGACCAGGACGCCCTGCGCGAGCGCGAGCTGGGCTCGCGGGTGTGCGCCGGGTTCGCGTCCCGCCTGGCGGACTCCGCCCGGCGCAGCGGGACGCAGGCCGCGGACTTCGTGTGGCTGCCCGTCCACCCCTGGCAGTGGGACGAGGTGGTCGTGCCCCTGTTCGCCGCCGAACTCGCCCACGGGCTGGTCGTGCCCCTGGGCGAGGCCCCCGACGACTACCTCCCCCAGCAGTCCATCCGCACGTTCACCAACCTCACACGCCCCGACCGCCTCAACGTCAAGCTCTCCCTGGCCATCCTCAACACGATGGTCTACCGCGGCATCCCCACCGAGCTGTGCCGGGCCGCCCCGGCGAGCACGCGGTGGGTGCACGCCCTGCGGGACGGGGACGCGTTCCTGTCCGAGCGCTGCCGCGTGGTGCTGCCGGGAGAGGTCGCGGCGGTCGCCGTGCGCCACCCGGTCCTGGAGGACATCCCCGACGCCCCGTACCGCCACAAGCAGCTCCTCGGCGCGCTGTGGCGCGAACCGGTCACCGAGCAGCTGGACCCGGGCGAACGCGCCCGCACCCTGGCCGCCCTGCTGCACGTGGACGGCGAGGGGCGCGCGTTCACGGCCGAGCTGGTGGAGCGGTCCGGACTGCCCGCGGAGGAGTGGCTGCGCGCCCTCTTCGGCGCGGTCCTGCCGCCGATCCTGCACCTGCTCTACCGGTACGGGCTGGCGTTCAACCCGCACGGGGAGAACGCGGTCGTCGTCTACGACGCGCACGACCGCCCCGTCCGGTTGGCGGTGAAGGACTTCGTGGACGACATGAAGCTACTCGACACCGACCTGCCCGAGTACGCCGACCTGCCCGGGGAGGCGCTGGGCGTGCTCATGCGCTTCGACGCGGGCGAACTCACCTCGTCGATCGCCAAGTCCCTCTTCGTCGGCCACTTCCGCTACCTGGCGCCGCTGGTCCAGGAGCAGGTCGGCGTCGGCGAGGAGCGGTTCTGGGCCCTGGTGCGCGAGGAGGTCCTGCGCTACCACGGCGAGTTCCCGGAGCTGGCCGCGAGGTTCGCGCTGTTCGACCTGCTCGCCCCGGGGTTCGAGCGCGTGTGCCTGAACAGGGAGCGGCTGCTCGGCGGCGGCTACCACGACCGCGCCGAGCGCGACGCCGAGTTCCACCTGGACGCCCCGCCCGTCCCCAACCCGCTGCACCGCGCCCCGGACGACCGCCCCGCCGGCGACGGGGAGGCCGTGTGAGCCCGCTGTTCGGCGACGGCCTGCCGCCCCTGACCGAGACGCTGCCGCCGTCCCCGCCCCCGCCGCCCTTCCCCGTCCCGGCGGAGCGCCTGCGCGCCGACGCGGCCTCCGGCGCGATCACCGACGTCATCGTCGCCCTGCCCGACCTCCAGGGGCGTGTCCAGGGCAGCCGCGTCAACCCGCGCGACTTCGCGGAGCGCGTGCTGGAGGACGGCTTCGACGCCTGCCTGTACCTGCTCGCCACCGACGTGGAGATGGAGTCCCGGCCCGGCTACGCCACCGACCCCTGGGGAGGCGGCCTGGGCGACTTCTCGATCGTCCCCGACCCCGCCACCCTGCGCTACCTGCCCTGGGATCCCGGCACCGCCCTGGTCCTCGGCGACGCGCGCGACTCCGGGGGGCGGCCGGTGCCGGTCGCCCCCCGGCAGGTGCTGCGGGCCCAGCTGGACCGGCTGGCCGAGCGCGGATGGCACGCCCTCGCCGGGACGGAACTGGAGTTCCTCGTCTTCCGGGACTCCTACCAGGAGGCGTTCGAGGCCGACTACCGGCAGCTGACCACCGCGACCCGGTTCAACTCCGACTACGCGGTGCCGGAGCTGGCCGAGATCGACCCGCTGATGCGCCGCATCCGCACGGCGATGGAGCGCACCGGCATGACGGTGGAGTCCGCGCGCGGGGAGTGCCACCCCGGACAGTACGAGATCGTGTTCCGCTACGGCGACGCCCTGCGCGCCTGCGACAACCACGTGGTGTACAAGGCCGGCGCCCGGGCCCTCGCCGCGCAGGCGGGGGTGGCGCTGACGTTCATGGCCAAGTACGACGGCGGCGAGGGAAACTCCTGCCACGTGCACCTGTCGCTGCGCGACGGGACCGGGGCGCCGGTGTTCGCCGACGACGGCTCGGGCCGGTACGGCATGTCCGAGACCATGGAGCACTTCGTGGCGGGGCAGCTGGCGTGCATGCGGGACTTCGCCCTGCTGTCCGCGCCCAACGTGAACTCGTTCAAACGGCTGTCGCCGCAGGCGTTCGCGCCCAACACGGTCTCGTGGGGGCTGGACAACCGCACCTGCCCGGTGCGGGTGGTGGGCTCGGGCGGGTCGGCGCGGATCGAGTTCCGGGTGCCGGGGGGCGACGCCAACCCCTACCTGGCGGTGGCGGGGATCGTCGCGGCGGGCCTGTACGGGATCGACCGGGCGCTGCCGCTGCCCGAGCCGACGGCGGGCGACGCCTCCGCCGCGGACCTGCCCCGCCTGCCCGCCTCGCTGGAGGAGGCGGTGCTGGCGTGGGAGTCGAGCGACATCGCCCGGTCCTGCTTCGGCCCGGACGTGGTCCGCCACCTCGCGGCGGCGGGACGCTCGGAGCTGGCGGCGTTCTCGGCGTCGGTCACCGACTTCGAGCGCCGCCGCCACTTCGAGCGGGGATGAGGAGCGCCCCCGCCGGGGACCCCGGCGGGGGCGGTGCTCCCCTTCCACCCGGTCCGGCGCGTCCCGGCCGCGGGGCCGTGCGCGCCGCGCCGGGTCACAGCAGGAAGAGCGCGAGCACCTGGATCGCGGCGAAGGCGGCGACGCCCTCGACGGCCGTCGCCACGGTGAGGGTGCGGTAGGCCGTCGCCACCGGGATACGGCTGAGCTGGGAGACGACCCAGAAGTAGGAGTCGTTGGCGTGCGAGACCACCATCGCGCCCGCACCGACGGCGAGCACGGTCAGGACCATGCCCTCCGGGGTGGCGAGGCCGAGCGAGGCGAGCATCGGCGCGATCAGCGCGGAGGTGCTCACGATCGACACGGTGGACGAGCCCTGGGCGGTCTTGAGCGCGGCGGCGATCAGGAACGGCACGGCCAGGCCGATGCCGAGCCCGGCCAGGTTCTCGGACAGGAAGCCGGTCAGCGGGGAGGCCGCCAGCACGGCGCCGAAGGCGGCGCCCGCACCGGTGATGAGCAGGATCGGGGCGGCGACGCGCACCGACTCGTGCATCTGCTCGTTGAACCGGGCCAGCTTGCCCTCGCCGCGCAGCAGCGTCGCCGCGGCCATCAGGCCGATGATGAGCGCGATGACCGGGGTGCCCAGGAACGAGACGATCTCCAGGGCCGTCCCCTCGCCGATCGGGTGGCTGGGGATGTTGACGATCGAGGAGACGCAGATGAGCACCAGCGGCAGCAGGATCGGCAGGAACGCCGCGAAGGCGTTGGGCAGGCGGCCGTAGCTCGCACGCAGCTCCTCGTAGGTCTGCGTGGTGATGTCGTCGTCGCTCTCGGCGGGCAGCGGCGTGAAGTCCCGGCGCGAGAACAGCGTCGCGTAGCCGAGGCCCGCCAGCGCCGCCACGGCGGCGACCGGCAGGCCGAGGGCGATGAGCATGCCCAGGTTGTCGGAGATGCCGATGTTCTCGGCGGCGGCGAGCGGCCCCGGGGTCGGGGGCACCAGCGTGTGCGTCGAGTACAGGCCGGTCATCAGCGCGATCGCGGTGGCCAGCGAGGAGACGCCGGTGCGCAGGGTGACCGCCTTGCGCAGCGAGTTGAGGACCACGTACGCGGAGTCGCAGAACACGGGGATCGACACGATGTAGCCGATCAGCGTCATCGTCAGGTTCGGGAACCGGGTGCCGATCAGCCGGATCAGCGCCTCGGCCATGGAGATGGCGGCGCCGGAGCGCTCCAGGAGCACACCGATCATGGTGCCGAAGAGGATGACCAGGCCGATGTTGCCCAGGGTGCTTCCGAACGCCGTCGTCACGGTGGTGACGATGTCGGCGAGAGGGATCCGGAAGGCGAAGGCGCCGAGGATGGCGGCGCCCATGAGCGCGAGGAAGGGGCTGACCTTCCAGCGCGCTGTGGCGAGCACGATGCCCGCCACGAGGACGATGAGGATGAGGAGCGCGGTCACGGGCGGAGTTCCTTAGGACGTGCGGTTAGGCGAAGCGGTGCGCGAGGAGCCGGCAGCAGTTGTACGCCGCCCAGGTGATGCCGGGGACGACCTCGTCCTGCATCTGCTCCAGGGAGCCGGGGCCCCGCGCGATGGAGAAGGCCGCGGTGATCCCCGAGCGGCGCAGGTCCTCGGGGGAGACCGAGACCCTGCCGGCGATCACCACGACGGGGCTGTGGGCGGGGGTGAGGCGGCGTACCGCGTCGACGACCTTCCCGGACAGGGACTGGCTGTCGAACGACCCCTCCCCGGTGAGGACGAGGTCGGCGCGGGAGAGGATCTCCTCGGCGCCCAGGACCTCGGCGACCATCCGGGAGCCGGGGAGGACCTCGGCGCCCAGGAGCGCGGTCAGACCGGCGGGCAGTCCGCCGGCGGCCCCCATGCCCGGGAGTGCGCGGACGTCGGTTCCGGAGGCCGCGGCGAGCACGTCGGCCAGGCGGCGCAGCCCCGCGTCGAGGACGCGCACGTCGTCGGGGGTGGCGCCCTTCTGCGGTCCGAAGACGGCTGCCGCGCCCTGGTCGCCGGTCAGGGGGTTGTTGACGTCGCAGGCGATCCGCCAGCGCACCCGGCGGGCACGGGGGTCGAGGCCGTCGAGGTCCACGCGGTCGAGGTCGGCGAGGCTCCCTCCCCCGTCGGGGAGTTCGGAGCCGTCCGCGGCGAGGAACCGCGCGCCCAGTGCGGAGAGGAGGCCGGTCCCCCCGTCGGTGGTGGCGGAGCCGCCGATGCACAGGAGGATCTCCTCCGCCCCCGCGTCCAGCAGCGACGCCACCAGGGGGCCGACGCCGCGGGTGCTCGCGGTCAGCGGCCGGAGGGGGACGTCGGAGACCGCGGGCAGGCCGTTGGCCTCGGCGGCCTCGACGACGCCGGTCACGTGGTCGGGGGAGAGCCCGTACCTGGCCCGGACCGGCCTGCCGAGGGCGTCGGTGGTGTCCACGGCGAGCGCGGTCGTGCCCCAGGCGCCGAGCAGGGCGTCGAGGGTTCCCTCGCCGCCGTCGGCGAAGGGCAGGGTCTCGATCGTCACGCGTGTGCCGTAGTCGTCGAAGGCGTCCTGGACGCCCCGGGCCATCGCGGCCGCCACGTCCACCGCGCCGGCGCTCCCCTTGAAGGAGTCCGGGACGACGGCGACGCGGAGGGGGGTTGCCTCGTCATGTGTGCGAAACGCTTTGGACATGCTTGAGAGCCTAAGCACATCATTGGTGCGATTCGACGGTGATCCGCCCAGTCTTCCTGGGACTTCATGTGAGGCCTGTGTGCGAACCGCCCACAGCGTCACACGCGTACAGGGCCATCTGGAGCGTGGTCAGGTGGTCGGCCCGGCGGATGTCCAGACCCGTCACGGACCGGATGCGCTCCACACGCTGGAGCAGGGTGTTGCGGTGGACGTACACGGAGTCCGCCGCGGCCTGCATCGAGGTCGTCGAGGCCACCGCGGCGACCGTGCGCCGCTGTGCGCCGCTGAGTTCGAGGACCAGCCCGGCCAGGTGGTCGAGGGTGCGCACGGGCAGGTGGGCGACGGCGACCGCGATCGTCCGCGACCACGGGGCGCCGCCCGCCATGCTGGGGATCAGACCGGCGTACCGGCACAGCGCCCGCGCCTCCTCCGCGTGGGCGAGCAGGACGGCGACGTCGTCGGTCGGCGCGGTGGCTGTGTGGCGGCTCTCCCCCGGCAGCCCCAGGGCGCGCGGGGCGGGGGAGGCGCCGGAGCCGACCAGCCAGAGTGCGCCGTGCAGGACCGCGGCCCGGTGCCCGGCGTCGGCGTTGATCCGGACCACGGCCGTCTCCGCGAGGCCGGGGGGCGCGGCGGAGCCGTCCGGACGCGGGGAGGACGCGGCCCACAGCGCCAGCGACCAGGGCGGGGCCAGCCCGGCGGCGGCCAGCCGGGCACGGGCGGCGCCGGGTCGCGCGGTACCCGAGCTGAGGGCGGCGATCAGGTCGCGGGCCTCGGTGTGGCGCCGCGTGACCGCGTCCTGTTCGTGCTCCTGGGCGATGAGGAGCTGGACGGTGAGCGCGACGACCCTGGCCAGCGGGGCGACCTCGTGCGGATCTCCCGTCACCCCGACCACGCCGCACAGCTCGCCGTCGACCATGAGGGGTTCGTTGGCGCCGGGCCGGTCGGAGGTCCCCGGCTCGGTGGCCGTCACGAGCACGCCCCGCCCCTGCGCGATGACCCTCTGCGCGCCGCGGTGGAGCGTGCCGCGCCGTTCGGGGTCGAGGCAGGCGATGATGGTGCCGTGCTCGTCCATGACGTTGATGTTGTGGCTGATCGTCGGTGCGATCAGGTCGACCACGCGCTGGGCGAGGTCGCCGCTCAACGGTGGCCGACGCGCTTGTTCGGCCATGCGCCACAGGATAGGCGCAGGTGGGGGGTGGCGGACATGTCGGGTACGCACCGCTTCCCGGCCGCCCGGGAGCACACCGGCGTGGCCGCGCCCGTCACTCCCCCGGCGG
>Ga0233363_1000987_pt1 | contig 11631 bp, 12 predicted proteins | sample ElkDunMinimDraft_18_FD_191534 | JGI IMG/M metagenome (GOLD analysis project Ga0233363, IMG submission 191534) | Fecal eukaryotic communites from dung pellets of Tule Elk in California, USA - Elk Dung C16 | ecosystem: Host-associated > Mammals > Digestive system > Large intestine > Fecal | place...
CTGCTTGACGATCGACATAAGTCCGGCGTACTGTTCGCGGCATGTCAGTGAGAAAGGTCACAAGCCTGGGTGAAGTAGCCGAACCCGGTCTGACCACGCCCAACGCCTACCGCGCCGCGGTGATCGGCACCGGCTTCATGGGCCGGGTGCACTCCCACGCCGTCCGTGCCGCCGGCGGCGAGGTCGTCGGGGTCGCGGGCTCCTCGCCGGCCAAGGCGGAGCGGTTCAGGCTCGCCAACGGCATCGCCCGCGCCCACGCGGACGCCCTCGAACTCATCCACCGCGAGGACGTGGACGTCGTCCACGTCTGCACCCCCAACCACCTCCACGCCCGGCTGAGCCTGGCCGCCCTCGCCGCGGGGAAGCACGTCGTCTGCGAGAAGCCCCTGGCCACCGACTCCGCCACCGCGCGGAGCCTCGTGCTCGCAGCGCGGGAGGCCGACCGGGTCGCCGTGGTCCCCTTCACGTACCGCTTCCACCCCATGGCCCGCGAGGCCCGCGCCCTGGTCGCCTCCGGGTCGATCGGCCGCGTCAGCCTCGCCCACGGCGGCTACCTCCAGGACTGGCTCCTCTACCCGGAGGAGGACAACTGGCGGGTCGATCCCGAGCTCGGCGGTCCCACCAGGGCGTTCGGCGACATCGGCTCCCACTGGTGCGACATGCTGGAGTTCGTCACCGGCGACCGCATCGCGACCGTGTGCGCGCAGACGTCCCGCGTCAACGACACCCGGGACGGCCGCCCCGTCTCCACCGAGGACCTGGTCTCCTTCCAGTTCTCCACGGTCGGCGGCACCATCGGCAGCGCGGTGATCAGCCAGGTCTCCCCGGGCCGCAAGAACCAGCTGGTGCTGGAGGTCTCCGGCACCGAGGGCTCCCTGGTGTTCGACCAGGAGCGCCCGGAGACCCTCTGGGCGGGCAGCCGCGGCCGCACCGGGACCATCACCCGCGACGACCCGGCGCTGAGCGCCGACGCCGCCCGCCTGGTCACCGTCCCGGTCGGCCACCCCCAGGGCTACCAGGACTGCTTCAACGCACTCGTCTCCGACACCGGCGCCGCCATCGCGGGCCGGGCGCCGGAGGGCCTGCCCGTGTTCGCCGACGGCCTGCGCGCCGCCGTCATCGCCGAGGCGGTCATGGCCTCCGCGCGGGAGCGCCGCTGGGTCGACGTCCCGGAGGTGGACGCGGTATGACCGCCGCACCTCCGTCCGGTTCCGCGCCCCCCGCCGGCCCTCCGACCCCCGAGGCCGGGGAGCCCCTGCTGCGGATGCGGGGGATCGCCAAGTCGTTCCTCGGTGTGCGCGTGCTGCACGGCATCGACCTGGAGCTGTACCCGGGGCAGGTGCACGCCCTCGTCGGGGAGAACGGCGCGGGCAAGTCCACCCTGATGAAGGTGCTGGCCGGGGTGCACCGCGCGGACGCGGGCACCATCGACCTGGCCGGGGAGCGGGTCTCCTTCGAGCACCCGGTCCAGGCGCAGCGCGCCGGGGTGGCCACGGTCTTCCAGGAGTTCAACCTCCTCCCCGAGCGCACCGTCGCCGAGAACGTGTTCCTGGGCCGCGAGCCGCGCCGCCGGGGCCTCGTGGACGGCCGGGCCATGGAGCGGGCCACCGCCGAACTCCTCGCCGAGCTCGACCTGGAGGGCATCGCCCCGTGGGCGAAGGTCCGGTCCCTGTCGGTGGCGGGGCAGCAGGTGGTGGAGATCGTCAAGGCGCTGTCGCACGACGCGCGCATCATCTCCATGGACGAGCCGACCGCGGCGCTGGCCGACCACGAGGTGGAGGTCCTGTACCGGATCATCGGCCGGCTGCGCGAGCGCGGTGTGGCGGTGCTCTACGTGTCGCACCGCATGAAGGAGATCTTCGACCTGGCCGCCTCCATCACCGTCCTCAAGGACGGGCACCTGGTGGAGACGGTTCCGGCGGACGACATCGGGCCCGCGCAGCTGGTGCGCAAGATGGTCGGACGCCCCGTCTCGTCGGTTTTCCCGGACCGGCTGGAGCCGCACGGCGACCGCGTCGGCGAGGTCCGGCTGTCGGTCCGGGGCGGGGGCAACACCCAGCTGGACGGGATCGGGTTCGAGGTGCGCGGCGGCGAGATCCTGGGGCTCGGGGGCCTTCAGGGCAGCGGGCGCACCGAGGTCGCCCACGCCCTGTTCGGCATCGCGCGCTTCACCCGGGGCGAGGTCGCGGTGGACGGCGAGCGGGTCGATCCGCGTTCGCCGCGCCGGGCGGTGCGTGCCGGGCTCGTCCTGGTGACGGAGGACCGCAAGGCGCAGGGGCTGGCGCTCAACCAGTCCATCACCGCCAACGGCCGCCTCGTCCTGGACGCGGTCCTGCCGTTCGGCTCGGGCCGCAGGGTCCGGCGGCTGCCCGGCATCCTCTCCTCCCTGGAGCTGGTGACGCGCGGCGGGCACGACCAGGAGGTCCAGTACCTGTCGGGCGGCAACCAGCAGAAGGTCGTCCTGGCCAAGTGGCTGGCCACCGAACCCGGCGTGATCGTCCTCGACGAGCCCACCCGCGGCATCGACGTGGGGGCCAAACAGGCCGTCTACCGGCTGATGCGCGAGCTCGCGGCGGCAGGGGCGGCGATCGTGCTGATCTCCTCCGAACTGCCCGAGCTGATCGGCATGGCCGACCGGCTGGTCGTCCTGGAGGACGGCCGGATCGCGGGCGAACTGCCCGGCGGGTCCAGCGAGGAGGCCGTGATGGCGATGGCCACCGGCGCCCCGTACGAGGGCCCGGGCATGGCGCCCCCGACGGAGGACCCGCGCATCGCGGCCGTCCGCCCCGGCAGCGGTGCCGACAGCGGCGCCGACCAGGGGTCCGCGGCGGCCGGGCGGGGATCCGCGCCCGCCCCCGACAGCGGCTCCGCCCCCGGTCCCGTACCGGGGCCGGGCCACGACGACGGCAGCGGCTCCCCCGCACGGCACGAGGAGGCCGCCCCGTGACACGCGTCATCACCTCCACCTCCCGGGGCCTGTGGTCCCGGCTCGGTACCACCGGCCTGGTCTACCTGGCCCTGGTGGTGCTGCTCGCGGCCAGCGCCGTGTACGTCGCCACGCGCGGCGGCAACCTGTTCACGACCGCCAACACGGTCGACCTGTTCACCCGCAGCAGCCTGCTCGGGTTCCTGGCGATCGGCCAGACCCTCGTCATCCTGTGCCGCTCCCTCGACCTGTCGGTGGGCTACGTCGCGGCCCTGTCCACGGTGGTCGCGGCGACCACCATGGCGGGCGACCCGTCCCGGATCCTGCTCGGCGTCGGCGCGGCGCTGGGCCTGGCCGCGCTGATCGGCCTGGCCAACGGCCTCGTGGTCACCCGGCTGCGGGTCAACCCCTTCATCACCACGCTGGGGATGGGGCTGATCATCAAGGGCTACCTGGACACCAACTTCCAGGGCCCGGCGGGGGCGATCCCCGCCGCCTTCCAGACCTTCGGCTACACGCGGATCGGCGTCCTGCCGGTGTCCACCCTCGTGATGCTGGTCCTCGCCGCGGCCGCCGTGGTGTTCCTGCACCGCACCCGCACGGGCTACCACATGTACGCGGTCGGCGGCGATGCCGAGGTCGCGCGGCTCTCCGGGGTCCGCGCCGGGGTGCCCACCGTCACGGCGCACGTGCTGTGCTCCGTCATGGCCGGTGTGGCGGGCCTGCTGCTGGCGGCCAGGTTCGGCACCGGCAGCGCCACGGTCTACGGCAACGGCTACGAGCTGGAGGCCATCGCCGCCGTCGTCCTGGGCGGCACCTACCTGCTCGGGGGGCGCGGCGGCGTGGCCGGGACGATCGCGGGGGTCTTCATCCTCGCGACGCTCGACACGGTGTTCAACGTGCTCGCCGTCGACCCGTTCGTCAAGGACGTGATGCGCGGCGTGATCGTCATCGCCGCCGTCGCCGTCTACGCCCGGGGCCAGCACTCGCGTGCCGCCGTCCGGGTCCGCTTCCCCTCCGGCGGCGCACCGCCGCCGCCCGTCCCCGATCCCAGGCCCCAACCCGAGCCGGAACCCCTGGGAGGCCGCCGATGACCCCGCCCACGACCACTCCCCCCGACGTCCGCCGCCGCGGCCCGGGCGCGCTCGCCGCGCTGGGCCGGGGAGGGACCGCGACCGTCGCCCTGCTGCTGGTGCTGATCTTCGTGGTCATCGCCACCCAGAACCCGTCGTTCTTCGAGGGGCCGCCGCTGATGGCGTTCGCCAAGAAGGCCTCCCCGCTGGTGATCCTGGCGATCGGGCAGTACCTCGTGATCGTCTCCGGCGAGTTCGACCTGTCGGTCGGCTCCCTGGTCGGCGCCCAGGTGGTGATCGCCGCCCGGCTCATCGACGGGGAGGAGTCCATGACCCTCCCGGTGATCGGCGTCATGCTGGCCTTCGGCCTTCTGGTCGGCCTGGTCAACGGCCTCGTCACGACCCTGCTCAGGGTGCCGTCGATCATCACCACCCTGGGCACGATGCTCATCCTGTTCGGAGCCGTCCGGTACTGGACCGGCGGCGCGCCCACCGGCGCCCTGTCGGAGGCCTTCCGGGTGCCGGGGCGCGGCGGCGTCGAGGACCTGCCCTTCCTCGGGCAGCTCCCGTGGGCGCTGGTGATCGCCGCCGTCCTCGCCGTCGCCGGGGTGTTCCTCATGCGTTCGCCCTACGGCCGGTCCCTCATCGCGACCGGCGACAACGACGTCGCCGCGGCGTTCTCCGGGGTGCGGGTGTGGCGGGTGCGCACTCTGGCCTTCGTCGGCTCCTCCCTCCTGGCGACCGTCGCCGCGGTCCTCATCGGCGGTTACGCCGGCGTCACCGCCCAGGTCGGCCAGGGCCTGGAGTTCACCGCCATCACCGCCGTCGTGCTGGGCGGGGTGGTCCTCGGCGGAGGCCGCGGCACGGTGGTCGCCGCCGTCCTGGGCGCCCTCACCGTCGAGGCGCTGTTCACCCTGTTCAACCAGCTCTACCTGCCGTCGACCATCCAGCCGACGGTGCAGGGAGTCATCATCATCGCCGCCGTGGCCTATGCGGCCCGCCGGGGCGAACTTCGACTGCCGGAGCGCCTGCGACGGCGACCGGACCATCCGACCGAGCAGCCGCTCGGCTCTTCCAGGAGGTAACCATGCGCGTCCCCCGCGTGCTGCTCGCCGGCGCCGCCGGCCTGACACTGATGCTCACGGCGTGTACGACCGACACCCCGGAGGACGGCGCCGCCGGCGAGGAGGGCGGTGCCGAGCTCACCCCCAACGAGGAGTGGTTCGACCAGGCCGAGTACGACACCCAGCTCGCCCAGCGCGAGATCGCCCCGGAGGGGTCCGCGGACGAGCCCTGGATGCAGGCGATCGAGCCCGAGTGGATCGACACCTCCGAGTTCGCCCACGACTCGCCGGAGGACGCCACCCTGTGCTTCTCCAACGCCTCGGTGTCCAACCCGTGGCGGGTGACCGGCTTCATCACCATGGAACAGCAGGTGGAGGCGCTCCAGGAGGAGGGCGCCATCGGCGACTTCCGGGTGTCCGACGCCGCGGACGACGACAACCAGCAGATCTCCGACATCCAGGCGTTCGTGGACTCCGGGGACTGCGACGCCATCATCATCTCGCCGTCCACCACCGCCACCCTGACCCCGGCGGTGGAGACCGCGTGCGAGAGCGGCGTCCCGGTCGTGGTCTTCGACCGCGGTGTGAACTCGGACTGCATGGTCACGTTCATCCACCCGATCGGCGGCTACGCCTACGGCGCGGACGCCGCCGAGTTCCTGGTCGACAACCTGGAGCCCGGGTCGAACGTCCTGGCGCTGCGGATCCTGCCCGGCGTCGACGTGCTGGAGCACCGCTGGGCCGCCGCCCAGGAGATCTTCGGCGGCAGCGAGCTGAACGTGGTCGCCGACGAGTTCACCGAGGGCGACGGGGCCAGGATCAAGGACCTGGTCTCCCAGCACCTCCAGCGCGGCGAGATCGACGGCATCTGGATGGACGCGGGTGACGGAGCCGTCGCCGGCCTGGAGGCCTTCGAGGACGCGGGCCGGCCGTACCCGGTGATCGCCGGCGAGGACGAGCTGAGCTTCATGCGCAAGTGGGACGAGGAGGGCCTCACCGCGATCGCGCCGGTCTACTCCAACTTCCAGTGGCGTACGCCGGTCCTCGCCGCGAGCATGATCCTCGCCGGCGAGGAGGTCCCCTCCGAGTGGATCCTCCCGCAGGCGCCCGTCACCCAGGACGACCTGCCCGAGTACCTGGAGCGCAACGCCGACATGCCTTCGCTGCACTACGCGAAGTTCGGCGGCGAGGACCTGCCCGGCTTCCCCGAGGCCTGGACGGACCGGTAGATGCGCGCGCTGGGGGTCAACACCTGGGTGTGGACGTCGCCGCTGACCGACGCCGGACTGGAGCGGATCGCCCCCCGTGTGGCGGGGTGGGGGTTCGACGTGATCGAGCTTCCGGTCGAGGACGTCGGCGACTGGGACCCCCGGCGCGCACGCGCCCTGCTGGACGGGTTGGGGCTCCGGGCCACCGTCGTGCTGGTCATGGGGCGGGGGCGGGAGCTCGTCGCGACCGACCCCGCCACCCGCTCGGCCACGCAGGACTACCTCAAGCGGGTCGTGGACACGGCTTCGACGGTCGGCTCCTCCGTCGTCGCCGGCCCGGCCTACGCCTCGGTCGGCCGCACATGGAGGCTGTCCCCGGACGAACGTCTGAGGGCTGGTGCGGAACTGGTCGAGGGCCTCGCCCCCGTGGTCGAGCACGCCTCGGCCACGGGGGTCTGCGTGGCGGTGGAACCGCTCAACCGGTACGAGACGAGCCTGATCAACACCGTGGACCAGGGGATGGCGATGCTCGCGGACCTGCCCGCCGAGCACTGCGGGCTGGCCCTCGACGTGTACCACATGAACATCGAGGAGCAGGACGTCCCGGCGGCGATAGGACGGGCCGCCGGGCGGATCAAGCACGTACAGGTGTGCGCGAACGACCGGGGCGCGCCGGGGGCCGACCACCTGGACTGGCACGGCATCCTCACCTCGCTGGACGCGGCGGGATACCGGGGGCCTCTGGTCATCGAATCGTTCACGGCGGACAATGCCAGCATCGCCACGGCGGCCTCCGTCTGGCGACCGCTGGCGGCGTCGCAGGACGCGATCGCCGTCGACGGCCTGGCCCACCTGCGTTCACTGACCTCCTGAGAGGAGACGCCGTGCCTTCACGCGACCTGTTCGCGACCGTGTCCGCACCACGGTCCGCGGCGTCCGGGCCGGGCCGACCCCCACCACCCCCGCTCGGTGCCGCGCTCACCGGAAAGCGCCATCTGAAGTTGGGCGGCTCCACTCGTTTCGAGGAGACGTCACGATGTCCACACACCCATCCCCCTCCGAACCGATCGCCGCGACGCAGGACGCGGCGACCCCCGCCACGGCCACCACGTGGTGGCTGACCGCCTGCTCCCTCCTCCTGGTCGGCGCCCTCGTCGTCGCCTCCGTGGTCTTCTTCGGCCGTGACGGCGCGGAGTCCTCCTCCGGCGCCGCGGAAGGGGAGGCCGAAGCCGACCTGGTCGGCGAACTCGTCGGGCACACCCGTATGGCCCACGAGGGCCTCTCACCGATCGTGGAGGACATGGAGGAGTTCCTGCCCACCGACGGGTCGCACCCGCCGCTGGACACGACCGACGCCGCCACGGTCAACACCTGGCGGACCGGCGTCCAGGAGGCCTCCGCGCACTTCGAGGACCCCCCGGCCGGCGATTCCTCCCACAGCGTCGCCCACACCGGGTTGGCCTCGTCCGTCCGCCTGCTGTCCATGTCGGTGGAGACCTACGCCCGGGCGGCGCAGACCGAGGACGAGGAGTTGCGCATGGACCTCCTGCACATCGCCATGGACCTGCGCACCGAGGCGGTCGTCTCCTGGTCGGCCGCCGCCACCCAGCTCGACCTGCTCAGCCTCGGATCCGGCGGCGAGCACGTCCACCTGTACCTGCCGGCCGCACCCGACTCCGGCGCCCTCCAGCCCGACGGCTCCGGGGACGGAGGCGGAGCACCCGCCCCCGGGGAGGGGCACGACGACGGCCACTGACCCCCGACGCACCGACATCCCCCCGACCACGGAGACACCGAACATGCCGCGACCAGTCACCCTTTTCACCGGCCAGTGGGCCGACCTGCCCTTCGAGGAGGTGTGCTCCCTGGCCTCCGCGTGGGGCTACGACGGCCTGGAGGTCGCCTGCTGGGGCGACCACCTCGACGTCACGCGGGCCGCCGCGGACGACGACTACGTACGCGACCGGCTGGACATCCTCAAGCGACACGGCCTGGGCCTGTGGGCGATCTCCAACCACCTGCTCGGACAGGCCGTCTGCGACGACCCCATCGACCAGCGGCACCGGGACATCCTGCCCTCCCGCGTGTGGGGCGACGGGGACCCGGAGGGTGTGCGGCAGAGGGCGGCCGAGGAGATGAAGACGACCGCCCGCGCGGCCGCGAGGCTGGGCGTGTCCACGGTCGTGGGCTTCACGGGGTCGGCGATCTGGAAGTACGTGGCGATGTTCCCGCCGGTGGGCGAGGACGTCATCGAGGCCGGGTACCGGGACTTCGCCGACCGGTGGAACCCCGTCCTGGACGTGTTCGACGAGGTGGGGGTGCGGTTCGCGCACGAGGTGCACCCCTCGGAGATCGCCTACGACTACTGGTCCACCCAGAAGGCCCTGGAGGCTGTCGGCCACCGGCCGGCGTTCGGCCTGAACTGGGACCCCAGCCACATGGTGTGGCAGGACATCGACCCGGCCGGGTTCCTCTGGGACTTCCGGGACCGGATCTACCACGTGGACTGCAAGGACACCCGCAGGCGGACGGGCAACGGCCGCAACGGCCGCCTCGGCTCCCACCTGCCGTGGGGCGACCCGCGCCGGGGCTGGGACTTCGTGTCGACCGGGCACGGGGACGTCCCCTGGGAGGACTGCTTCCGCACGCTCAACGCGATCGGCTACGAGGGGCCGATCTCGGTGGAGTGGGAGGACGCGGGCATGGACCGCATGATCGGGGCGGCGGAGGCGGTCGACTTCGTCCGTTCCAACGCCTACGACCCACCGGAGTCGTCCTTCGACTCGGCTTTCGGGTCGGACTGACCGGCGGCCGTCGACCGGCTCCGGGACGACCCGGCCCCGTCCCTCCCCGGAATCCACCCGGGCGGGGACGGGGCCGGACCCCTGTCCGGGGCCGGCGGGGCGCCGGGGTCACATCATGGGTGCGATGACCACCCGGAAGTGGTCGCCCTCCCCGGTGCGGACGTCGCGCCGGAAGTCGTTGACGCGGTTGACGGAGGTCTGCACTGCGTCGCTGCGGAGGGCTCCGGTGTCCGCGGTGGGCAGGTGCCGCCTCACGGCCAGGACCGCCTCGTCGACGGACATGGCGGTTCCGTGCCGTTCGGGGGTGACGTGCAGTCCGTCGTCGGTGAGGCGGCTGATCACGATCCGGAACATACCGGGCTCCCTGCGGCGTCGGGGGGTTTGACACCGGCATTCTCCCCCATCGCCTCCGCCACCGGGAGTGTTCACACCTCCAGGGTCTCCTCGATTCCCTTGAGCCGGTGCCTCGCCAGGGCGAGGTTGCCCCGGGCGCGGTCGAGCGCCAGGTACAGGAAGAGCCCCTGCGCCTTGCGGCTGCCCAGGGGCCGGATGACGTGGTACTGCCCGGACAGGGTGATGAGGATGTCCTCGATCGCGTCGTTGATGCCCAACTGGTCCATGGTGCGCATCTTCGCGCGGACCACCTCGGTGTTCCCCGCCGCGGCGACCGTGAGGTCGAGGGAGTTCGTCGCCGAGAGCGTGCCCAGCGCCATTCCGCTGCTGTAGTCGACGACGGCGGCACCGATCGCGCCGTCGATCTCCATCATTTCCTTGAGCCCGGATTCGATGTTCGGCATGTCCTTCTCTCTTCTTGGGGTGGGACGGCGCGGTGGCTTTCGGTCGGCGATCCAGCGGCGAATCCCCGGAACGCCCCGCCGGGGGGAGGCACCTGGGGTCACGCGACCACCGCTCCGGTCCGGGAACGGTCGACGGACAGGGTGCGCAACGCCGTGAGGACCCGTTCCAGGACGCGGCGGTCCACGGATGCGACCGCCCGGCCGGCGGGGCGGGACCGGTCCCCGTCGTGCCGGGGAGGCAGGTCCCCGTCGCGCGGGGGCGGCGGGGGCGACGGGGCCCGGATCGTGCGGGCGAGTCGGCGGAGCCTGCGCAGGGCGTAGCCGAGGTTGCCCTCCTCCCGCACCATCCACACCTGGAGGCACAGGTCGGGGTTGTCGAGGACGGCGAGCAGCAGGTGGTGGTCGCTCTCGGTGACGACCACGTCCTCCAGGTCGCCGACGGCCCACAGCGGACCGCTGTGGACGGCCCTCAGGATCGCCTCCGCGTCGGCCGACCGGTCCTCGGCGCCGACGCGTGCCAGTGTGCGGCCGTCCCGCCAGGCGACGAGGCCGACACTGCGCACCCCTGGGGTCTGGAGCATCTCCCGCATCTCCTGGTCGAAGGCACGCACGGCGGTCCTTTGCGCGAAAGGGGCCGACTGCCGACCGGCCCGCTGTGAATCAGGCGAACAGTCCTTTGCGGACATCACGAGAATAATCCTCTTCTTGCGAATCCGCAGGTTTTTGAATGACCTGTTTTGTTTTGCCTGATAGAAGGCCCGAATCAGCATTTTCCTCCCAAAATCCATTGAGGAGGAATGTGCACAGGAGTCCAGGAAACAGCAGTGATCGACCGGAAGAATCCGGTCGATCACTTTTTCTGTCCTGTGGGTCTTTCAGGCCCTACGCCCCGGACCGGGCAGCCGCGGCGTCAGAGCCAGGCGACCTCGGAGGTCTCCAGGTCGTAGCGGGCGGGGACGATGTCCAGCCGGCCGGCGTCGACCAGGTCGCGGAGGTCGTCGTCCTCGCGGAGCTGATCGGTGATGTACTCGGCGTTGGCGCGGATGCAGTCGTCCACGAAGTCGTCCCCGTCGTCCGGCGTGGCCTCGACGACCGGCAGGATCTGCTCCACCAGGTAGCCGATGTGGCCGTGCGGGACCTCCCCGGTGCGGTGCGCGTCCACGGCCGCCGTGACCGCGCCGCACGAGGCGTGCCCGAGGACGACGACGAGCGGGACCTCCAGGTGTTCGGCGGCGTAGCTGACGCTGCCGAGGACCGACGAGTCCAGCACCTGGCCGGCGGACCGGATGGTGAAGAGGTCGCCGAGTCCCCGGTCGAAGACCAGCTCGGGCGAGACGCGTGAGTCGGCACAGCCGAGGACGACGGCGAACGGGTCCTGCCCGAGCGCCATCTCGGCTCTGCGGGCGGCCCCCTCGTTGGGGTGGCGGGAGGCGATGCGCCGCCAGCGGCGGTTGCCCTCCTTGAGGAGGCGCAGGGCGGAGGCCGCGTCCCGGGGGCGGGGCGAGGGCGAGGGCATGGGGACCGCCCAGGCGGAGGCGGGAGCTGCGGTGGCGACCGCGGCTCCGACTCCGCCGAGGAGGGATGCGCGCAGGGCGCCGCGACGGGTGATGGCCATGGGGGTTTCCCTTCTCGACTAGCGACAGAAAGGACTATTGCCGCTAAACGAGGACCAAATTACTCTTGTGCCGCGAATACCTCCAAGGGTCTTAACGCATCCCTAGCGCCACACAAGATCACCCAGTGCGCGGAAAACGCATAT
>Ga0233363_1000988_pt1 | contig 11626 bp, 7 predicted proteins | sample ElkDunMinimDraft_18_FD_191534 | JGI IMG/M metagenome (GOLD analysis project Ga0233363, IMG submission 191534) | Fecal eukaryotic communites from dung pellets of Tule Elk in California, USA - Elk Dung C16 | ecosystem: Host-associated > Mammals > Digestive system > Large intestine > Fecal | place...
CGGCGACCAGCGCCGCGACCACCCCGCCCAGCACGTCACCGGTTCCGGCGGTCGCGAGCCACGGCGTCCCCGCCCGCACGCGCACGACGTCCCCATCCGGTCCCGCGACGATCGTCTCGGCCCCCTTCAGCAGCACGACGCCGCCGAGCGCCGCGGCGGTCTCGACGGCCTGCGCGGCACGGTCGGGCTTGGCCTCGGCGGCGTCGGACGGCGCGTCGCTGAGACCGAGTGCCGACCGCAGCGTCGCGTGCTCGCGCTCGTGGGGGGTCACCACGAGCGGCGCGGTCGCACCGGGCGCGAGGTCCAGCGCACCGGCGTCCGTCACCACGGGCACCTCTCCTGCGAGCAGCCGGCGAAGAGCCTCGGTCTCGGCCGGGGCGCGCTCGGCGGCATCCGTCCCCGACCCGATCAACCAAGCCTGCACGCGCCCCTCGCCGGCCACCGTCTCGGGCCGTCGGGCCAGCACCGCGGCGGCGGCGGCCGCGGGCCCCACGTAGCGCACCATGCCGATGCCGGTGCGCCAGGCCGCCTCGACGCCGAGCACCGCCGCTCCCGGGTAGCGGTCGGAGCCGGTTCGCACGCCCACGACGCCCCGGGAATACTTGTGGTCGGCGTCCGTTGGCATCCGAAGGGACGCCGCGACATCCGCATACGTCCATGCCCGCGCTCCGACCATGGGCGCCACCCTACCCGTGCCGGAGGCACCGTGACCCTGCTGTTCCAGCCCCTCACCCTCGGCACCGACCCCGCCACCGCGGTCACCGCCCGCAACCGGCTGTGGGTCGCCCCGATGTGCCAGTACTCCGCCGAAGACGGGCTGCCCGGCGAATGGCACCACGTGCACCTCGCGCAATTCGCCTCCGGCGGGGCGGGCCTGGTGATGGCCGAGGCCACCGCCGTCTCGCCCGAGGGGCGCATCTCGCCCGACGACACCGGGCTGTGGAACGACGCTCAGCGCGACGCGTGGGCGCCCATCGTCGCGGCCATCCGCCGTCGCGGGGCCGTGCCGGGCGTGCAGCTCGCCCACGCCGGGCGCAAGGCCTCGACCTGGTCGCCCTTCTCGGGCCACCGCGGGAGCGTCCCTCCCGCCGACGGCGGCTGGACCACCGTCGCGCCCTCGGCCATCGCCTTCGAGGGCTACGCCGCTCCGGAGGAGCTGGACCGAGACGGCATCGACCGCATCGTCGACGCGTTCGCCGCCGCGGCGGCGCGCGCCGTGGACGCCGGCTTCGAGGTGCTGGAGATCCACGCCGCCCACGGATACCTGCTGCACCAGTTCCTCTCGCCGCTGTCGAACCTGCGCGACGACGCCTACGGCGGCGACCTCGAGGGGCGGGCCCGCCTGCTGCTGCGGGTCTGCGACGCGGTGGCCGCGGCAGCGCCCGGTGTGCCGTTGATCGTGCGCTTCTCGGCGACCGACTGGGCCGACGGTGGATGGGACGTCGACGAGACCTCCACTGCCGCCCGCTGGGTCGCCGAGCGCGGCGTCTCGCTCGTCGACATCTCCAGCGGCGGCCTCGTCGCCCACCAGCGCATCACCACCGGTCCCGGCTACCAGGTGCCGCTGGCCGCCCGGGTTCGGGCGGCCGCGAACGTGCTCGTCAGCGCCGTGGGTGAGATCACCGATGCCGCACAGGCGGAGCGCATCCTCGCCGACGGCGATTCCGATGTCATCACGGCCGGACGGGAGTGGCTGCGCGACCCGCACTTCGCACTGCGCGCCGCAGGAGAGCTCGGCGAGGACATCGGATACTGGCCGCCGCAGTACGTGCGCGCCCGGCGACGCTGACGCCTTCGGCGGGCGAGGCGGTCGACGCCCCGCCCGCCGCCGGCGTCACCGCAGGCGACGTGTGGCGTCCTGCACCTCGCCGACGAGCTCCTCGATGATGTCCTCGAGGAAGAGCACGGCGGTGGTGCGGCCGGACTGGTCGCGCACCTGAGCGAGGTGGCGGCTGGAGCGGCGCATGATCGCGAGGGCGTCCTCGAGGTCCGTCGTCTCCGACACCGGCACCATGTGGTGGATCCGCTTGGGCTTCACCGGCGCGGACGACGCGGTCGCGGCATCCGGTCCCTCGGCCTCGCGCAGCACGTCCTTCAGGTGCACATATCCCAGCGGCGTTCCCTCGCCGTCGACGATCACGTAGCGGGAGAAGCCGTGCTTGGCGACCGCCCGCTCGATCTCGTCGGGCGTCGTCGTCTCGGGCAGCGTCACCAGCGACGACAGCGGCACCGCGACGTCCTTGGCCTTCTTGTCGGTGAACTCCACCGCCGCCGCGACCGTCCCCGAGGCGTCGTCGAGCACGCCCTCGATGCGCGACTGGTTCACGATCGTCGCGACCTCGTCGAGCGTGAAGGTCGAGGCGGCCTCGTCCTTCGGCTCGACGCGGAAGAGGCGCAGCACGTGGTTGGCGATCCAGTTGAGGGTCACGATGATCGGGTGGAAGATGCGGGACACCCACACCAGGGGCGTCGCCAGCAGCAGCACGGCACGGTCCGGCAGCGAGAATGCGAGGTTCTTCGGCACCATCTCGCCGAACACGACGTGCAGGTACGACACCAGCAGCAGCGCGATGACGAACGCGATGACGTCGACGACCCCCTCGCCGAGCCCCGTGAGGCCCAGCGGGACCGCCAGCAGGTGGTGGATGGCGGGCTCGGAGACGTTGAGGATCAGCAGCGAGCAGATCGTGATGCCCAGCTGGCAGGTGGCGAGCATGAGCGTGGCGTGCTCCATGGCCCACAGCGCCGTCTTGGCCGGCCGCGAACCCTTCTCGGCCAGCGGCTCGATCTGCGAGCGGCGCGCGGAGATGACGGCGAACTCGGCACCCACGAAGAACGCGTTGAACGCCAGCAGCACGACGAGCCATGCGATTCCGGCCCAGTCACTCATGGCGTTCCCCTTCATCGTCGCCCTCGGGGAGCGGGCGGGGCGTGAACCTCACCCGGCCGACGCGGCGGCCGTCCATGCGCTGCACCGTCAAGGTGCCGTCCTCGATCTCGACGGTGTCGCCGACGACGGGAATGCGCTCGAGCACGCTCATGACGTATCCGCCCACGGTGTCGTACACGTCCCCCTCGGGGACGCGGATGCCGGTGCGATCGCGCAGCTCGTCCGGGCGCAGCTCACCAGGGAACGTCACGAGGTCGGCGGTACGCACGATCCCCGCGCGGCTGCGGTCGTGCTCGTCGAGGACCTCACCGACGATCTCCTCGACGAGGTCCTCGAGGGTCACGACGCCGGCGGTGCCGCCGTACTCGTCGACGACGACGGCCATCTGGTAGCCGCGTGCCCGCAGCTCCGAGATGAGGGCGTCCAGGTGCACGGCCTCGGGAACGCGCAGCGGCTCCGAGGCGATGGCGGCGGCGGGCACGTCGGCGCGGCGGTCGCGCGGCACGCTGACGGCGGCCTTGAGGTGCACGACGCCGGTGATGTCGTCCATCGAGTCGTCGTACACGGGGAACCGGCTGTGTCCGGTGCGACGCGCGAGCTGGATGACGTCCTCGACCGAGTCCGAGGCGGCGACCGCGTGCACGCTCGGCCGCGGCGTCATGACGTCGGCGGCGGTGAGACGGGAGAAGGTGAGGGTGCGCTGCAGCAGCGACGCGGTGTCCTGCTCGAGCACGCCGGCACTGGCGGACCTGCGGACGAGGCTCGACAGCTCCTCGGCCGTGCGTGCGCCGGAGAGCTCCTCCTTCGGCTCGACCCCGATGGCGCGCAGGATGCCGTTCGCGCTGCCGTTGAGGACCGAGACGGCCGGGCGGAACACGGTGGTGAACCCGACCTGGAACGGCATCACGAGCTTCGCGGTCTGTCGGGGGATGGCCAGCGCGAAGTTCTTCGGCACGAGCTCACCGAGGATCATCGAGAAGACCGTCGCGATCGACATGCCGACGACGGCGGCGACGGGGCGGGAGACCGCCTCTGACCAGCCCCACGCGCCGAACACCGGCGCGAGCAGGTTCGAGATGGCCGGCTCCATCGTGTAGCCGGTGAGGAGCGTGGTCAGCGTGATGCCCAGCTGCGCGCTGGACAGGTGGGTCGACGTGATGCGCAGCGCCGAGATCGTCATCGCCAGGCGCGTCTCGCCCGCGGCCTGGCGGGACTCGAGGTCGGCGCGGTCCAGGTTCACCAGGGCGAACTCACTGGCGACGAACAGGCCGGTGCCGACTGTCAGGAGCAGCCCCACGCCCAACATCACGTAATCCATCACGCGTCACCCCCGTTCAGAGGGAGGAAGGTTCGGTGGGGCGAGCGTCTGCTACTGGGAGGGTCGTCCATCGTAGAGGAATTGTACGGCACGGCCGTCCGACCGGGCTCGGACGGTCCTGCTGCGGCATCCCCCTCCTGCCGCGTGCGGGGAGGGGCCGCGAGGGGTCACCAGCCGACGGGAAGGGCCTTTCCCTCTTCGTACCCCGCGGCGGACTGCACGCCGACCACGGCGCGCTCGTGGAACTCCGCCACGGTCGCCGCACCGGCATAGGTGAACGAGGACCGCACTCCCGAGGTGATCATGTCCAGCAGATCCTCCAGCCCCGGCCGCAGCGGATCGAGGTAGATCCTCGACGACGAGATCCCCTCGGCGAACAGCTCCCTGCGCGCCAGTTCGTAGGGATCCAGGCGCCCGAACCGCTCGTGCACGGCCTTCGTCGACGCCATCCCCCACGATTCCTTGTACGCGCGGCCCTCGGCGTCGATCTGCAGCTCGCCCGGCGCCTCGATCGTGCCGGCGAACCACGAGCCGATCATGACGGATGCCGCGCCCGCGGCGAGCGCGAGGGCGACGTCGCGGGGGTAGCGCACCCCGCCGTCGGCCCACACATGCCCGCCGTGCTCGGCCGCCGCCTGCGCCGTCTCGAGAACGGCCGAGAACTGCGGGCGTCCGACCGCGGTCATCATGCGGGTCGTGCACATCGCGCCGGGCCCCACACCGACCTTGAGGATCGACGCGCCTGCGGACATGAGGTCCGCGACGCCTTCGGCGGTCACGACGTTGCCCGCGGCGAGGGGGATGCCGAGATCCAGCGCCGAGACCTCACGGAGCGCGCGCAGCATGCCGTCCTGGTGCCCGTGCGCGGTGTCCAGCACGAGCACGTCCACCCCGGCCGCGGCCAGCGCACGCGCCTTCGCGCCCACGTCGCCGTTGATGCCCAGCGCCGCCGCGACGATGAGCCGGCCGTCGGCGTCCACAGCGGGCTGGTACAGCGCGGAGCGCAGGGCGCTGCGCCGCGACAGGGTGCCCACGAGCAGCCCGTGCTGCAGCACGCACACGACGTCGGCGTCGGCTGCCACGATGAGATCGAACGCCTGCCGCGGTGTCTCGACGTCGTCGGCGTCGATGGCCGCCGCCGGTCCCCTCACGAGGTCGCCCAGGCTCGCGTCGGCGAGGGCCGACCCCAGCCGCGGTGCGGGGACGATCCCGAGCACATCGCCTCTCGCCAGGCGGCCACCGGGTCCGGAGCCGGGCGTGGCCGCGACGAGCACGCCGTGCCCCTCGGTGACCGGCAGCAGCCGTCGCGCGTCGGCGACCGTCGCCTCGGGCGGCAGCACCAGCGGGGTGTCCCACCGCACGGGCTGGTCCTTGACCCAGCGGATCGCGGCATCCAGCTCCTGCAGCGGCATGTCCTGCGGCAGCACGCCCAGGCCGCCGCGCCGGGCGAGCACCGACGCGAGCCGCGCGCCGGTGACCGAGTTCATGTTCGAGGACACCAGCGGAATGGTCGTGCCGGTGCCGTCGCCGGGGGCCAGATCCACCTGCAGGCGGCTCTGCACGGCCGACCGGCGCGGCACGAGGAACACGTCGGAGTACGTGAGATCGAGGGCAGGCCGCTCACCGGAGAATCGCATGCTTCCACGGTAACCGCGCGCGACGCACCCGGCTCTGGGTCGTTGTTCAGGAAAACGGCGGTTCCCACCGGAAGCCCACGTCGAAAAGGGGCTAACCTAGAGAGCTGTGCGCGCAGGCGACGACGATGCCGCGCGCGATCGGATCACTACCGAAGAAAGCAGGCGATCCCGCGTGTCCAGCCAGGTGACCGGCGTCGGAACCTCGAGCGAAGGCGAGTTCGGAGCGAACGCGTGGCTCGTAGACGAACTCTACGAGCAGTTCAAAGCAGACAAGAACTCCGTGGACAAGGCGTGGTGGCCTGTTCTCGAGGCGTACCAGCCGGAGGATGCCACGGCATCCGCCGCCCCGGCAGCGGGCACTCCCGCCGCCGCGAGCGGTCAGGCGAAGGCGCCCGCGGAGCCCCACCCGGTGACCGCGCCGATCCCGGTGATCGGCGCCCAGCCGGTCGCCCGCACCACCGCGAAGCCGGCGGCGCCGCAGCCGATCCCCGCACAGGCGCAGGACCGCAAGCCCGCCGAGCCCACCGAAGCGGGCGAAGACGTCGTGACGCCGCTGCGCGGTATGACCAAGACCCTCGCGGCGAACATGGACCAGTCCCTGACGGTCCCCACCGCGACGAGCGTGCGCACCGTCCCGGCGAAGCTGATGATCGACAACCGCATCGTCATCAACAACCACATGGCCCGCACGCGCGGCGGCAAGGTCAGCTTCACCCACCTCATCGGGTGGGCGATCGTGCAGGCGCTGAAGACCTTCCCGAGCCAGAACGTCTACTACGCCGAGATCGACGGCAAGCCGTCGGTGGTGGCCCCGGCCCACATCAACCTCGGCATCGCCATCGACGTGCCCAAGCCCGACGGCACCCGGTCGCTGCTGGTCCCCAGCATCAAGCGCGCCGAGACCCTGACGTTCGGCGAGTTCCTCTCCGCCTACGAGGACCTGGTCACCCGGGCGCGGGCGAACAAGCTCACCGCCGCCGACTTCCAGGGAACGACCATCTCGCTGACCAACCCCGGTGGCATCGGCACCGTGCACTCCGTGCCGCGGCTCATGAAGGGCCAGGGCTGCATCGTCGGCGCCGGCGCCCTCGAGTACCCCGCCGAGTTCCAGGGCTCCAGCGAGAAGACGCTGGTCAACCTCGGCATCGGCAAGACGATCACGCTCACCAGCACCTACGACCACCGCGTCATCCAGGGCGCAGGGTCGGGCGAGTTCCTCAAGATCGTCCACGAGATGATCACCGGGCGGCGCGACTTCTACACCGACATCTTCGCGGCGCTGCGCATCCCCTACGCCCCGATCCGCTGGGCAGGCGACATCAACGTCGACCTGGCCGAGCGCGTGGACAAGACCGCGCGCGTGCAGGAGCTGATCAACTCCTTCCGGGTGCGCGGTCACCTCATGGCCGACATCGACCCGCTGCAGTACATGCAGCGCACGCACCCCGACCTCGAGATCGAGAGCCACGGCCTGACCTTCTGGGACCTGGACCGCGAGTTCGTCACGAACGGGTTCGCCGGCAAGCGCACGATGAAGCTGCGCGACATCCTCGGGGTCCTCCGCGACTCGTACTGCCGCACACTCGGCATCGAGTACATGCACATCCAGGACCCCGACCAGCGCACCTGGTTCCAGTCCAACGTCGAGGCCAAGTACGAGAAGCCGAACCACGACGAGCAGCTGCGCGTGCTGAGCAAGCTCAACGAGGCAGAGGCGTTCGAGACCTTCCTGCAGACGAAGTACGTCGGTCAGAAGCGCTTCAGCCTCGAGGGCGGCGAGTCCCTCATCCCCCTGCTCGACCAGGTGCTGCGCGGCGCCGCCGACGCCGGCCTCGACGGAGCGGCGATCGCGATGGCCCACCGCGGCCGTCTCAACGTGCTCAGCAACGTCGCCGGAAAGACCTACGGTCAGGTCTTCCGCGAGTTCGAGGGCTCGGTGGCGATCGGCTCCAAGAGCGGCTCGGGCGACGTGAAGTACCACCTCGGCACCGAGGGCACCTTCGTCACCGACGACGGCACCGAGCTTCCGGTCGTGCTGGCGGCCAACCCGTCGCACCTCGAGACCGTGGACGGCGTGCTCGAGGGCATCGTCCGCGCCAAGCAGGACCGCAAGCCCATCGGCTCGTTCTCGTGGCTGCCGATCCTCGTGCACGGCGACGCCGCGTTCGCCGGCCAGGGCGTCGTGGTCGAGACGCTCCAGATGTCGCAGCTGCGCGGCTATCGCACGGGTGGAACCATCCACGTGGTCGTCAACAACCAGGTCGGGTTCACCACGCTCCCCCAGGACGCCCGCACGTCGGTGTACGCCACCGATGTCGCCAAGACGATCCAGGCCCCGGTCTTCCACGTGAACGGCGACGACCCCGAAGCGGTCGTGCGGGTCGCGGAGCTCGCCTTCCGCTACCGCGAGGAGTTCCACCGCGACGTCGTGATCGACCTCGTCTGCTACCGCCGCCGCGGTCACAACGAGGGCGACGACCCCTCGATGACGCAGCCGCTGATGACGAACCTCATCGAGGCCAAGCGCTCGGTGCGGCGCCTGTACACCGAGGCCCTCGTCGGCCGCGGCGACATCACCGAAGAGGAGTACGAGCAGGCGAAGAAGGACTTCCAGGACCGTCTGGAGATCGCCTTCGCCGAGACGCATGCCGCCGAGACGGGGTCCTCCCCGGTCGTCGACGCCGATGCCGCCGCCGCGGCGGTCGAACCGGCCGCCGGTGAGCCGGAGACCACCGGCGTCTCCCGCGAGGTCGTGCACCTGATCGGCGACGCGTTCGTCAACAAGCCCGAGGGCTTCACGGTGCACAACAAGCTGCAGCAGCTGCTGGAGAAGCGCCACGACATGAGCCGCAACGGCGCCATCGACTGGGCGTTCGGCGAGCTGCTGGCCTTCGGCTCGCTGCTGCTGGAAGGCACCAACGTGCGCCTGGCGGGGCAGGATGCCCGCCGCGGCACCTTCGTCCAGCGGCACTCGGTCTTCCACGACCGCGCGAACGGCCAGGAGTGGCTGCCGCTGACGAACCTGTCCGACAACCAGGGCCGGTTCTGGGCGTACGACTCCCTGCTGAGCGAGTACGCGGCGATGGCCTTCGAGTACGGCTACTCGGTCGAGCGCCCCGATGCCCTCGTGCTGTGGGAGGCCCAGTTCGGCGACTTCGCCGACGGCGCCCAGACGGTCATCGACACCTACCTGTCGTCGGCCGACCAGAAGTGGGGCCAGCAGTCGAGCGTCGTGCTGCTGCTGCCGCACGGCTACGAAGGCCAGGGACCCGACCACTCGTCCGCGCGCATCGAGCGCTACCTGCAGCTGTGCGCGCAGGACAACATGACCGTCGCCCGCCCTTCGACCCCCGCGTCGTACTTCCACCTGCTGCGCCGACAGGCCTACCAGCGCCCCCGGCGCCCCCTCGTGGTGTTCACGCCGAAGGCGATGCTGCGTCTGCGCGGGGCGACGAGCCCGGTCGACGACTTCCTCACCGGCAAGTTCGAGCCGGTCCTGGACGACAGCCGCCAGCTCGACAAGTCCGCCGTCAAGCGCGTGCTGCTGCACGCGGGCAAGATCCACTGGGACCTGCGCGCGGAGCTCGAGAAGAACCCCAACCCCGAGATCGCCCTGGTGCGGATGGAGCAGTTCTACCCGTCGCCCGTGGCCGAGCTCAACGCGGTGATCGACAGCTACCCGAACGCCGAGCTGGTGTGGGTGCAGGACGAGCCCGAGAACCAGGGTGCCTGGCCCTTCATCGCCCTCGAGATCGTCAAGCACCTGCACGGGCGCACCATCGCACGCGTCTCGCGTGCGGCGGCGGCGTCGACGGCCACCGGATCGTCGAAGAAGCACGCGCTCGAGCAGGCCGAGATCATGAAGCGCGCCCTGACGCTCTGACAGGCCGAACGACGACGAAGGGGGTGGATGCCACGGCATCCACCCCCTTCGTCGTTCAGAGTATGAAGCTCAGTGCGCCGCCTGCACTTCGCGCAGGCGCGCCAGCACCTGGTCGCGCAGCTGCTCGGGAGCGGTCTCCTTGCACGCGCGCGCCACGACGTCCGTCAGGGTCTTGGCGACCAGCGCCTCCTCCTGGCACGCCGGGCAGTTCTCCAGATGCTCGGTGATGTCCGAGTGCTCTGTCTTGCACACCTCGTGGCGCAGGTATTCCTCGAGGTCGCGACGAGCCTTTTCGCAGCCGCAGTCGGTCATTTCGCACTCCTTGTCGGGGTCGTGTCGATCCCGCGTTCGCTCGCATAGTCGGCCAGCAGTTCACGCAGCATGCGCCTGCCACGGTGCAGGCGGCTCATGACCGTGCCGATAGGGGTTTTCATGATGTCCGCGATCTCCTGATACGCGAATCCCTCGACGTCGGCGAAGTAGACAGCGAGTCGGAAATCCTCGGGGATGGACTGCAGCGCGTCCTTGACGACCGATGCCGGCATGCGGTCGATCGCCTCGGCCTCAGCGGAGCGGGAGCTGGTCGCGGTCGTGGACTCGGCCCCGCCCAGCTGCCAGTCCTCGAGCTCGTCGATGGTGCCTTGGTAGGGCTCGCGCTGCTTCTTGCGGTAGGTGTTGATGTAGGTGTTCGTCAGGATGCGGTAGAGCCACGCCTTCAGGTTCGTGCCCTGCGTGAACGACGACCACGAGGCGAACGCCTTCACGAATGTCTCCTGCACGAGATCTGCCGCATCCGAGGGATTGCGCGTCATCCGCATGGCTGCTGCGTACAGCTGATCCATGAAGGGCAGCGCCTGCTCCTCGAACTGTGCGCGCGCTTGTGCTGCGGTATCGACCTGGTCGTTCATCACGGGCAAGTCTACGTCCGCGTCGATCTCACCCCACGGGGGGGCATCGAGCGTGGCAGTCATCTTTCTCCATTTCCTGGCGTAAACCGACAGGTTCGTTAGGGTAGAACGCGATGAGTGTCGCCGAGTATTCCGCCGTACCTTCAGCCGCTGACGGCGAATGGCCCGCGCCCACTGTGCACGAGCCCCTCGACGCGACCCTGAGCGTCCCCGGATCGAAATCGCTGACCAACCGGGAGCTGATCCTGGCCGCCCTCGCCGACGGACCGGGGCGGCTGATATCGCCGTTGCACTCCGACGATTCGGCCCGCATGATCGAGGCCCTGCGCACGCTCGGCGTCGAGGTGCAGGAGGTCGCCGGAACCGGGTCGTTCGGGCCCGACCTCGTCGTGACGCCCGCGACCCCGATGACCGGCGACACGGTCGTCGACTGCGGTCAGGCCGGCACGGTCATGCGCTTCGTCGCCGCCATCGCCGGTCTCGCCTCGGGCGAGGTGAAGCTGACCGCCCACGAGACGGCCCTTCACCGGCCCATGGGCGAGATGATCAAGGCGCTGCGCGCCGTCGGCAGCGACATCGACGACGAGGGCACGTGGTCCCTCCCCTTCATCGTGCACGGACACGGCCACGTGCGCGGTGGAGACGTCGAGATCGACGCGAGCGGCTCGAGCCAGTTCGTCTCGGGCCTGCTGCTGGCCGCACCGCGCTTCGATGTCGGGCTGACGCTGCGGCACAAGGGCCCGAGACTGCCGAGCCTGCCGCACATCGACATGACGGTCGAGGCGCTGGGCCACCGCGGTGTGCACGTCGAGCGTCCGAGCGCCAACGAGTGGATCGTGCCTGCGGGCCCGGTGCGGGCCAAGGACGTGGCGATCGAGCCGGACCTGTCCAACGCCGCGCCGTTCCTGGCCGCCGCGATGATCGCCGGCGGCCACGTGTCGATCACCGGCTGGCCTGCGCACTCCACGCAGCCGGGTGCCCTCCTCACCG
>Ga0233363_1000989_pt1 | contig 11610 bp, 9 predicted proteins | sample ElkDunMinimDraft_18_FD_191534 | JGI IMG/M metagenome (GOLD analysis project Ga0233363, IMG submission 191534) | Fecal eukaryotic communites from dung pellets of Tule Elk in California, USA - Elk Dung C16 | ecosystem: Host-associated > Mammals > Digestive system > Large intestine > Fecal | place...
CCACTTGCGCAGCATCGGGAGCTGGATGTGCAGCGCCGTGCGCACCGCACCGGCTCCGTCCATGCGCGCGGCCTCCAGCACCTCGTCGGGGATGGAGTTGAGCGCGCCGTACATGACGACGATCCATCCGCCGGCCCCGGTCCAGAACGCGATGACGGCGAAGACGACCGGCAGGTTGCCCGGTGAGACCGTCTGCACGAACGTCTCGAAACCGAAGGCGTGCAGCACGGCCGAGACCGGGCTCACCGTGGGGTTGAGGACGAACAGCCACAGCACCACGGACGACGCTCCGGCGAGCGCACCAGGGATGTAGTAGACGAACCTGATGCTCGAGCTGAGCCACCGCCGTCCGAGGCTGTGGACCAGCAGTGCCAGCAGGGTCACCAGGGCCAGGAGCCCGACCAGCCAGGCCAGCAGGAACGCGCCGACATGCTGGACCGCCGGCCAGAACCTGAAGTCCCCCACGACCTGCGCGAAGTTCCCGAGCCCGCTGAACCGCCCGTCGCCGTCCAGGAACGCGATGAACACCGCGTACAGCGTGGGGAACACCCCGAACGCGACGGCAAGAAGGACGTAGCCCGAGACGAAGAAGTAGCTGACCCGGGACCTCTGCCCCGCGACCGACTTTCGCCCGCCCGCCGGGCGCCGCCGCCGGATCCCGCGAGAGGAGCCGGCGGCGGCGTCCGACGGCGAGCGTTGTACTGCTGACACGGTCACTTGATCGTGTACCCGTTCACCTGGGCCTCGTTCTCGATGGCCTTCTGCCACTCGGGCAGGAGGTCGACGAGGCTCTCTCCGGCGGCGAGCTTCGGCGTGACCGTCTTGGCCCAGACCGCCTCCTGGCTGAATCGCGGATAGCCCCAGCCGTCCCAGATCTGGGCCGACGCGGCCGAGACGTTCTCCGTGAAGTCGCCGGTGAAGAAGCCACCCTCGGCCTGCTTCGCGAGCCACTTGTCGGCCGCCGCCTTGTGCGCGGGCAGCCCGGGCGCCAGGTCCACCTGGTAGCGCTCGTCGCTCGTGACGAACTCGAGGAACTTCTTGGCGGCGTCCAGGTTCGCCGAGTGCTGGGAGATGAACCAGGTTCCGCCACCGACGTTGCCCGCGGCCGGCTCCTCGCCCTCCCAGGCGAGGGGGAGCCCTGCGGCGATGGTGCCGGGCTTGGCGTTCAAGGAGTCAGGGTTGCTGAAGAGCGCGCCCGAGTACCAGACCGGCCCCGGGAGCATCAGGACCTTGCCGGTGTACTTCTGCACGAACTCCGGGCTGAAGACGCTCTCCTGCGCCAGGACACCGGCGTCGAGCAGGTCGTCGATGATCGCCGCCATGTTCTTCGCGTACGGGTCGGACGTGTCGGAGCTGAAGGTGTTGGCGTCCACCACGGTGTTCACCGGAGCCTTGGCACCCCAGAAGTAGATCTCCTCGGCGAAGGCGTCCCCGACGCCACCGACGATGTAGCCCGGGTGCTCGGCCGCGACCTTCTCCCCCAGCTCCTGGTACTCCTCCCAGGTGGTGGGGACGCTGTAGCCGAACTCGTCCATGAGGCTCTGGTCGTACCAGGTCACCGTCGGCGCGAGGTCGTTGCGCAGGCCGTACACCGTGTCGTCGACGGTGAGCGGCGCGAGGGCGCCCTCGGTGAACCCGTCCAGGAACGACTGCTCGAAGTAGCCCTTGTTCAGCGGGGCGGCGAAGGGGTCGCTGCCCTGGCTCGCCCAGGCCGCGTCGTTGTTCTGGGTCGAGAACACGACGTCGGGCCAACCGCTTCCGGCCTGGTCGAACGCCTGGACCTTGGTCTGGAACGAACCCGACCCGTCGGCGCCGCCGTCATACGTCTCGATGTTGACGGGGACGTCGGGGTTGGCCGCCACGAAGGCGTCCGCCGCCGGCTGTCGGGAGGCGTCGACCCAGACGGTGATGGGCGCGTCGGACTTCTGCTCGACCGTGGCGAACCCGTACTCCGAGTCCGCTTCCTCGGCCGTCGACGCGCCTGGCGTGCAGGCCGTGATGGCGAGCATCGATGCGCTGAGCACTGTGAGGGCCGCGACCGACCTCTTAGGGATCCTCGTCGACCGCTCGCGAGTCTGCGGTGTACTCATGGCTCTGTTCCTTCTTCCTCGGAGAAACACACAGCACCGCGCGAGCGCGGCTTCGCAGGGAGTAGATCATACATGTGACGTTTCGTCCAGGTCCCGTTACTCTTCGGAGACGGCGCACCGCTGCGCCGGCGACCGCCCCGGGAGGCACCCTTGCTCGAACGTGAACATGCAGGCGATCACGTGCTCGACGTCGAGCGCGCCGTGGGACCGCTCACGACGTCCCGGGCCTGCGCGTGAGCGCGCAAGGCGGGCGGGCGACCGCGGACGTGCTGGTCCCGGGAGGGCCAGGGGCACCCGTCGTGCTGATCAGCGACTGCGACCACGACACGTTCGACGCCGAGAGCGCCGTCGCACGGAGCGCCGGGATCGAGCTGCGGCTGGCACAGGCGCACACGGCGGAGGAGCTGATCGCGGCAGCGGGTGACGCCTCCGGGCTGGTGGTGCAGTACGCCCAGATCACCGCCGCCGTGATGGACGCCCTGCCCGGGCTACGGGTGGTCTCCCGGTACGGCGTCGGGGTCGACACGGTCGACCTCGCGGCGGCAGCCGCGCGAGGGATCACGGTGTGCAACGTGCCCGACTACGGCACCGAGGCCGTCTCGGACCACGCGATCGCGCTGTCGCTGGCGGCGGCACGCGGGGTCGCCCGGCTCGACCGCGGCGTGCGCGAAGGACGCTTCGATCTCCAGGCGGTCCGGCCGGTGGGCCAGGTGCGCGGATCGGTGTTCGGCGTCGTCGGCGTGGGCCGCATCGGGCACGCGACGGCACTCAAGGCGCGCGGTCTGGGGTACCAGGTGCTCGGGTACGACGTGCTCGCGCCCGACGCCGCCCGGGAGCTGCGCGGGGTGCCGATCGTCCCCCTCGACGAGCTCCTGCGGCGGGCCGACGTCGTGTCTCTGCACACACCGCTCACGGCTGGGACGCACCACCTGGTGGGGCGGCCCGAGCTGGCACTGATGAAACCGACCGCCGTCCTGGTCAACACCAGCCGCGGTGGCGTCGTCGACACCGATGCCCTGGTCTCCGCGCTGGGCGAGGGCCGCCTGCGCGCGGCCGGGATCGACGTCCACGAGGAGGAGCCCGTACCGCTCGGTCACCCGTTGACGCGGCTCGAGAACGTGGTGCTCACGCCCCACCTGGCCTGGTACACCGAAGAGTCCTACACAGAGCTCAAGCGCCGCACCGTCGAGAACGCGGTGGAGGCCGTCTTCGGCCGCGCGCCCCGGAACGTGGTCACGGAAGAGGCACGATGACGACGACGATGCAGGCAGCGGTGTGGCACGGACCGGACGCGATCACGGTCGAGGAGGTCCCGGTGCCCCAGGTGCCCGACGGGTGGGCGCTGATCGAGGTCGAGTACACCGGCGTGTGCGGCACCGACCTGTCGATCCTGCACGGCACCCATCCGCGCGCACAGGTCGGGATCGTCCCGGGGCACGAGATCGTGGGGGTGATCGCCGACGCCGGGACCACCGGCCTGACGGTGGGCGACCGGGTGGCCGCCGAGCCGCTCATCTCCTGCGGGCACTGCCTCGCCTGCCGCTCGGGCAGCACGCACGTGTGCCGCGACCTCAAGCTGTACGGCATCGACGCACCCGGTTCCCTGGCGCGGTACGTGACGTTGCCGGCATCGGCGCTGCACGTCGTCCCCGCGGAGGTGCCGGCGCGGCTCGCGGCGCTGGTCGAGCCGCTGGCGGTGGCCGTGCACGCCGTGACCCGCGCCGGCCTGCAGGCCGGCGACACGGTGGCCGTGCTCGGCGGTGGCCCGATCGGGGTCCTGACGGCTCTCGTCGCGAGCCATGCCGGGGCCGGCCGTGTGGTGGTCGCCGAGCCGCGCACCTGGCGGCGGGAGGTGATCGCAGGGCTGGGCCTGGACGTGGTGCCCGACGGCGCGGACCCGGCCGCCCACCTCGCCTCACTCACCGACGGCGAAGGCGCAGACATCTCCTTCGACACCGCAGGTCACCCCGCGGTAGCCGCCCAGCTGCCCGGTGTGACGCGCGTGCTGGGACGGATCGTGATCGTGGGAGTGCACAAGCAGGCCGCTCCCGTCGACCTGCAGGCCATCTGCTTCAAGGAGCAGTCCCTCGTCGGGGTGCGCGTGTACACCCGCGACGACGTCGCGCAGGCGGTGCGCCTGGTGGCGTCCGGGGAGCTCGGGCTCGAGCGCCTGCCCGTGGCCGAGTTCGCGCTCGACGACGTCGCGGAGGCCTTCGAGTCCGCCGCGGCCGGGCAGGACAACCTCAAGGTCCTGGTGCGCTCGGGCGGCGCACGGTGAGCGGCGGTGCCGCGTTCTCCCTGGCCGGGAGGACGGCCGTCGTGACGGGCGGCGGACGAGGCCTGGGCGCGGGGATCACCACCGCATTCCTGGAGGCGGGGGCCGACGTCGTCGTCCTGGCACGTCGCGACCTGCCGCAGGACCTGCGGGCATCGGCCGACGACCTGGGGCGCAGGCTCGAGCTCGTGCCGGTCGACCTGGCTGATTCCGACGCGGTCGATGCGGCGGCCGACGACGTGCTCGCGCGCCACCAGGTCGACGTCCTCGTCAACAACGCCGGCGTGCAGAGCCGGCACCCGGCAGCGCAGTTCCCGCTCGAGGCCTTCGACCAGGTGCTCGACGTCAACCTCCGGGCGGTGTTCCAGCTCGCCCAGCGGTTCGGCCGCCCGATGCTGGAGCGCGGGGACGGCGCGATCGTCAACCTGGCGTCGCTGCTCAGCTTCCAGGGTGGATTGAACGTCGCCGCGTATGCCGCCTCGAAGGGTGGCGTCGCGCAGCTGACGAAGGCCCTGGCCAACGAGTGGGCCCAGCACGGAGTGCGCGTCAACGCCGTGGCACCCGGTTACATGACCACCGAGATGAACGAGGCCCTGCTCGCGGACCCCGTCCGGCTGGCGCAGCTGTCGGCCCGCATCCCCGCCGGACGGTGGGGCACGCCGGCGGACATCGGGAACGTCGTGGTGTTCCTCGCCTCGCCCGCCGCGCAGTATGTCCACGGGCAGGTGCTCGCCGTCGACGGCGGGTGGATGGGACGCTGATGCGTTGGTGCACGACGCTCCGGCGTCCGTGCGGTCCCTCCGCCTGCCCGAGGTGCCTAGGCCGGCGATCCTGAGGCCACGCCCGCCCGACACCGCCGCCGGCCCACCATCACCGCGACCACCGCGCACAAGGCACCGGGGACGAACAGCCGGCCGAACCCGAACCCGCCGAGGAGGACCACCGCGACGAGGCAGAGTGCCGAGGCGAACGAGAGGTTGGTCCACGCCCGCCCTCGAGCGATGAGCGGCAGCGCCGCCAGCAGGATCGGCGCCGCGGCGTACCAGGCGAGCGTGGGAACCTCGCCGGTCGTGAACGCCTCGGCGAGCATCGACCTCGGCGGCCCGCAGGTGTCCCACGACGAGAGGAGCTCACCGGTCGAGGAGGACGAGCCTCCCCCGGAGCACTCGGTCTCGGGCTGGTAGACGGGATCGAGGAGCAGCCAGCCCGACGCGGCCACGACCAGCCCGAACGCGGCCACCTGCCACGCCCGCATCCCGCTCCACCAGCCCTGCTGTCGATCCGCGTCCTCGACGACCGCCATGCTCCGACGATAGTCATACAGACGTATGAATGTCGAGAGATACGCTGGTGCGTGTGACTGACGCCCGTGCCGCGGCCACCCGCCAGCGCCTGCTCGACGCCGCCGTCACCTCGCTGCGAGCCCACGGAGCCGGTGGGCTGACCTCACGCGAGATCGCCCGGACGGCCGGCGTGAACCTGCAAGCCATCACCTACCACTTCGGGTCCAAGGACGAGCTGGTGGCCCAGGCGCTCACCGGTCTCGTCCAGGCCCGGGTCGCCCCCGTCCGCGCTGCCCTGGAGTCCGACGGGGACCCGGCCGAGCGGCTCTTCGCGGCCCTGCACACCATCGGGGGAACGTTTGACGTCGCCCGCGAGGACCTGGCCGCCTATGCCGGGGCGATCGCGGCGTCGGCGTCCAACCCGGCCCTGGCCGCAGCGTTGGAGCGCCTGCACGCCGAGCTCGTGGGGTATCTCGCCACGCTCATCGGCGAGATGCAGTCCGACGGCTACATCCAGACCTGGGTACGGCCCCGGCCCATGGCCGAGCTGCTCGTCTCGATCGGTGACGGCGTCGCGATGCACGCCCACTATGGCGAGCCGGACGTCGAGGGCGTCCTCGACCAAGTCGCGCTGCTGCTCCTCGCCGCCCGCGACCAGAAGTCCCGCGTCTGGCCGGCAGCCGCCCGTGCGCTGCTCAAGCAGATGCGCAAGGGCTGACTGCCGTCGGACGCCCCGTGGCGCCGGGGACCACACACCGGCAGAAGACGGCGGACGCGACCGGCGCCGTCCACTGGTTGAGCAGGTCCAGCGCGACGAAGACCGCGGTGCGGCCGGCGGCTTCGTGGAGGTCGGGGTCGATCTGCGCCGACCGCCCGGAACTGGCAGGATGCAAGCCACCACCTGCGGCGACACACTTGTGCAGTCGCGTCCGCCGGACCAGGAGATCTCATGCCCAGCGAACCGTTCGTCATCGTGGGTGGCGGCCTGGCGGGCGCCCGTGCGGTGTCGACGTTGCGGACCGAGGGATACGACGGCGACCTCGTCGTCGTGACCAGCGAGCCCCACCGGCCGTACGAACGCCCTCCGCTGTCGAAGGCGTACCTCCGGGGCCAGGGCGACCGCGAGGCGCTGTTCCCGCTCGCGGACGACTGGTACGGCGAGAACGGCGTCGACCTCCGGACGTCGTCGACCGCGGCGGGCATCGATCCCGACGCGCACCGGCTGACTCTCGGCGACGGCCGGGACCTGCCGTACTCCAAGCTCCTGCTCGCCACGGGTTCGACCCCGCGCTCGCTGTCCGTCACCGGCCGTGACCTGGGCGGCGTCCACTACCTGCGCACCGTCGAGGACGCCGACCGGCTCGCCGGCACGCTGCTGCCCGCGTCGCTCGAGAACCAGGTCGAGGTCGTGGTCGTCGGCGGTGGGTGGATCGGCATGGAGGTCGCCGCCTCCGCGCGCGAGCTCGGCCTGGACGTCACCGTCCTCGACATGGGCCCGCACCCGCTCGGCGCGGTGCTCGGTCCGGAGATGGGCGAGTTCTACGGCACCGTGCACCACGAGCGCGAGGTGCGGGTGCACCGCCTGGCACAGGTGGTCCGGCTCACGGGCAGCGACGGCCAGGTGACGGGCGTCGACCTCGCGGACGGCACCCATGTCGCTGCGTCCGTCGTCGTCGTCGGCATCGGCGTGCAGCCCAACGTCGGCCTCGCCCGCGCGAGCGGGCTGGAGCTGCGCGACCAGGCGCAGGGTGGCGGGGTCGCCGTCGACGGCACGCTCCGCACGTCCCACCCGGACGTCTTCGCCGCGGGCGACATCGCCTCGATCCCGTCGCCGCACTACGGGCGGCCGCTGCGCGTCGAGCACTGGGCGACGGCCCTGGAGACCGGACCGCACGCCGCGCGCGCGATGCTCGGGGACCCGGCTCAGTACGACGTCCTGCCGTACTTCTTCAGCGACCAGTTCGACGTCGGCATGGAGTACAAGGGCTACGTGAACATGCCCGGCGGCTACGACGAGGTCGTGATCAGCGGTTCGACGTCCGAGCGGGCCTTCGTCGCGTTCTGGGTCAAGGACGACGCCGTCCAGGCCGGTATGGCGGTCAACGTCTGGGAGCGCATGGACGACGTCGAGCGCCTCATCCGGCGCCCCGACCGCGTCGAGCGCGAGGAGCTCGAGGGGTTCGTGGGCGGCTGACGGGGGTTCGTGGGCGGCTGACGGCGCTACGACTCCGAGATCCCACCTGACCTGCGCGTTCCCTTCACCAGCGGCGCGCACGGCGCTGGCAGCATCGACCCGTGACCCGAACGCGAGCCGCCGCCGTCCTGTCGGTGCTGGGCCTCGTCGCGGTCGCGGCAGCGCTGCTGGCATGGCGGCCGTGGGACCCGGTACCCGACGAGCTCCGCGCGGCGGTCGCGCGGATCGACGACCTGCCCGGCGTGCTCGCGGCCGACGTCGAGTACACGGTCACGGCACCGGACGCCAAGGACGGGGACACCGCCAGGGCGCTCGTGACGGCCCGCTTCGACGCCGGGCTCAACCCCGAGCGGGCCGGCGAGACCGCGCGCCGGGCCGCCGGCGAGCTCGACGACGTCGAGGTCCCGGGCGTGAGGTCCCTCGACCGGTCGTTGTGGGTCAACGCGGGCGAGCCCACCAGCCTGAACGGGACGGACATCTTCCCCGTCATGGTCGCGTACGACGCCGGCCCGAGCGCCGCGGCCGGTGAACCTCCCGGCGTGATCGGCGTCGAGGAGGCGTTCGCGCTCTGGCAGGCCGGAGCCGTGGACGTCCGCGGCGTGGCCTCCGCCAGCGACGGCGCCCACCTCGTCGAGCTCGCCGGCTTCGCGGCAGAGCGAGGCATCGCCACCAGCCTGCGCACCACGGACGACCGGCTCGCCTACGAGGCCATGGGCACTGTCCCGGACGTCACGGCCGCGCGGCTCGTGGCCGACGTCGGCGGCCTGCCGGGTGTGCAGAGCGTGGGTTTCGACGCCTACGCCGAGCCCGTGCTCCGGGTGGGGCTCGCGGTGGCGCACGACTCTCCGCGGGCCGACGACGTGCTGACCCGCGTCGAGGCCGCGGACTACGCCCGGCACGCGGGGCGGCCGGTCGCGGTCACGCTCACCGACCCGGACTTCGAGCAGCGGTCCGGCTGGGTCTCTGCGCTGGCACCGGCGGTGCCCGAGCCGCACCCGGTGCCTCTGCCGGCCGGCGTCGAGCCGTGGCCCGACGACGCCTCGGCACCCGCCTGCGGGGGCGCTGACCTCGAGCTCTCGTACGGCGGGTCGGACACCGCGACCGGCGCGCGCTACGCGAGCGTCCGCGCCCGGAACGCGGGCGCGCGACCGTGCGCCGTCGAGGGCGTTCCCGAGATCGGGTTCCGCAACGCGGACGGCGAGGCCCAGCGCGACGTGACGCTCGAGCCGTACGGCGCGGGCGTCGTCCCGGCCAGGGTCGTGGTGCCGCCGGGAGCCGAGGTCTTCGCCCCGCTCGAGTGGCGGGCGATGTCGACCGCCAACGACCCCGACGTCACGACCACGATCCGCGTGGTCCCCGTGCCGGGAGCCGACGCGGTGTCCCTCGACGTCCTCGGCCATGTCTCGTCCCCGGGCGGTCTGGACGTGCTCGACGGCGCGGAGGTGCGCGTCGGCCCGTGGGTGCAGGCGGCCGAGGGCTGGTCGTGACCACCGACCTGCGACTCTGAACGTCGTCATCCAGCCCTCGGTAGGCGACATTCCCGGACGCACGTCGACGCCGCGCCGCGCGAACCCTGTGGACAACCACGCGGACGACGACCCGGCACCTGCTGAGATCCTCCGGTGCCTCGACGACCACCGCCCGTCCCGCCAGCGCTGCTCCGACGCGCGGCCGCGCAGGAGGGCCTCGTCTCCGCGAGCCAGTGCCTCGCGCACGGCGTGTCGCGCCAGCAGATCGCCGGCCACGTCCGTCGCCAGGACTGGAACCAGGTCGTCCGCGCGGTCTACGACGTCCGGGCCCTGCCGGCGAGCGGCCGCGACCCGTACGCCGCGCGACGGCGTCGGGCGGCGATCCTCGGGCTCCTCGCCCACCCGGGATCGGTCGCGACCGGGGTCTGCGCCCTGGTCCTGCACGGGGTGCAGGGTGCCCCGCTCGACGTCGTGCCCGAGGTCGCGATGCCCTCGGGCGCTCCTCGGGCAGCGCACGGGCCCGTCCGGATGCGCCGGGTCCGCGTCGAGCGGTGGGACGACGTCGACGGTCTCGCCGTCGCCACCGTTCCCGATGCGCTCGCCCAGGCCGTCCCGCACCTGGGCCGCCGGCACGCCGTCGCGCTCATGGACTCCGCCCTTCAGCAGCGGCTCATCACCCCGGGCGAGCTGGCGGACGCCCACCGTGCCGCCCGCCGGCGCCCCGGCGTCGCGCGCACCCACTCCTGGTGGGCGGAGGCAGACGGCCGCGCGGAGTCTCCCGCCGAGACGTGGGCGCGCCTGACCTGCGCCGACGTCGGCGTGCCGCCCGACGTGCTCCAGCTGCCGGTGATCGGTCGGTCGGGCCGGACGCTGGCCCGGGTCGACCTGGCATGGCTGCTCCCCGACGGCGGCGCGCTGCTCGCCGAGATCGACGGCCACGACGTCCACTCGACCCCGGCAGCCGTGGTGGCCGACCGCGAACGGCAGAACCGGATCGACTCGCGGCGCACGGTGGTGCGCCGGTTCACCGGCGCCGACGCCTGGAACGGACGGGTGAGCGTCGAGGTCTCGCGCGTGCTCCATGACGCCGGCTGGCGTCGGCGGCCGGTCCGCCGCGATGCCATCCTCCGGCTGGACGACTGAACCCCTCGCGGGCCCTACCGGCGCGACCTGCGACTCTGAATGTCGTCTTCCGGTGGCCGGAAGACGACATTCAGAGTCGCAGGTCCCGGAGGCGGGACGCCGTCAGGAGCGCCGCTCCTGGACGGCGGTCGCGAGGCCCCGGAGCAGGTCCGCGGTCGTCGACCAGTCCATGCACCTGTCGGTCACCGACTGCCCGTACACGAGCGAGTCGAGCGGGCCGGGCTCCTGCGCGCCCGCGACCAGGAACGACTCCATCATCAGGCCCGTGATGCCCTGCTCCCCCGCGGCCAGCCGGTCCGCCAGCTCCCGGACGACCTGCGCCTGGCGCACGTGGTCCTTGCCCGAGTTCCCGTGCGACGCGTCGACGACGACGCCGGCCTCGACCGCGCCGCCCAGCCCGGACCGCCGGGCGACCGCGAGCGCGTCGGCGACGTCGGCCACGCCGTAGTTCGGGCCGCTGCGCCCGCCGCGCAGGATCACGTGGCAGTCGGGGTTGCCCGTGGTCTCGACGGCCGCGGCCCGCCCCGCGGCGTCGGCCCCGAAGAAGGTGTGCTCGCTCGCGGCGGTGATGCACCCGTCGACGGCGATCTGGATGTCGCCGTCGGTCGCGTTCTTGAACCCGACCGGCATCGACAGGCCCGAGGCGAGCTGGCGGTGCACCTGCGACTCGGCGTTGCGCGCACCGATCGCCCCCCAGGTCACGGCGTCGGCGATGAACTGCGGCGACGTCGGCTCCAGGAACTCGCTCGCTGCCGGGACACCGGCGTCGAGCACGCCGAGCAGCACCTCGCGGGCGAGCCGCAGGCCGTGGTGGACGTCGTGCGACCCGTCGAGGTGCGGGTCGTTGATCAGGCCCTTCCAGCCCACGGTGGTGCGCGGCTTCTCGAAGTAGACCCGCATGACCACGACGAGGTCGTCGGCGAGCTCGCGCGCGAGCGGTGCCAGGTGGCCCGCGTAGTCGAGCGCGGCGGCCGGGTCGTGCACGGAGCACGGCCCGACGACGACGAGCAGGCGGTCGTCCTCGCCGCGCAGGACGTCACGCACCTCACGGCGCGACGTCGTCACCAGGTCGCTGCGGCGCGTGCCGAGCGGAAGGTCCTCGCGCATGGCGCCCGGCGCGGGCAGCGGGTCGAGAGCGCGGACCCGCAGGTCCCCG
>Ga0233363_1000990_pt1 | contig 11608 bp, 11 predicted proteins | sample ElkDunMinimDraft_18_FD_191534 | JGI IMG/M metagenome (GOLD analysis project Ga0233363, IMG submission 191534) | Fecal eukaryotic communites from dung pellets of Tule Elk in California, USA - Elk Dung C16 | ecosystem: Host-associated > Mammals > Digestive system > Large intestine > Fecal | place...
ACCACGGGCGTGCGGGCCAGCAGCTCCGGCAGGTACGACTCGTCCACCAGCCGCACCCGCCGGGCGAACGCCCGGTACGCCGCCACGCACTCCTCGACGTCCGGGTCCGCGTCCGGCCCGGCCTCCGCCGGCGCCCCGCCCGCGCGGGCGGCCTCCCGCCGCACGGCGGCGAGGTGGTCGGCCAGGCGTCGCAGCTTGCGGCGCAGCAGCCCCGGGTGTTCGCAGTCCCCGGCGGTCGGCGCGTCCTCGGGCCGGGCCAGGGCGTAGGCCATGGCCTCGCCCACGCCCATGCCGCAGGAGCCGTGCCGGTCGGCGCCGCGCGCCCGTTCCCTCACCTGGTTCGCGGCCCGGTGCCAGGGCGTGCTGACCAGAGCCCGCCGGTCCACCGTGACCAGGGCGAGAGGGTCGGGGATCCCGAGTTCCGCGAGGTGCTGGGCCTCGGCGGCCAGTGCGAACGGGTCCACGACCACGAACCGCGACAGGTGCGTGGGAACCGGCCCGTCCGGGGCGAGGGTCCCCGCCCCGAACTGCGAGAACGTGTGGTGGCGACCGTCGGGGGCGACGACGTTGTGCGCCGCCTGCGCGCCCCCGTTGGCGCGCACGACGGCGCCGAAGCGCCGTCGCGCGCACAACAGGTCCACCGTCACGCCCTTGCCCGCGTCGCCGAACCCCAGGTCCACGACGACGGCGTTCCCGTCGGACCACGGCGGAGGAGTCCCCGTCACAGCCGGTCCACCCCGCCCGCGTCCGTTCCGGCGAGGCCGCCCGGGGTCGGCGCGACCACCACCGTGCCGCGTGAGAAGGAGAGGGGGCGCAGCGCCTTGCCGACCGCGGCCCCGGCGTTCGAACCGGCCTCGGCCAGGTCCGACAGCCCCTCCTCCAGGTCGATGGCCTCCTCTGCCAGTCCCACCGTGACGGCGATGGTCTCCGACACCGCTTCGATGTCGTCCAGGTAGATCACGTTCTGGCCGAGGTGGGTGTCCCAGAACCCCCGGACCCTCGTGTCGTTGTAGTAGTGGCTGCCCGTCGGCATGATGAAGAAGACCTCGAAGCTGCGCTGCAGTTCGGCGAGGATCCGCGGGAACGGGATGTTCCCGGGGACGTCGTCGCCGATCACGTCGCGCACCTCGCGCTCCTTGACCGCCGCGTAGGCCATCTCGTCGCCGATGATGAACAGGTAGCCGCGCCGTCCCCGCTTCTCCAGGCAGTCCATCGAGGTGTGCCGCGCCATGAAGTACATGGCCAGCTCGTAGGACTCGGTGGCCTGGCCCCCTCCGCCGCCCTCCAGCAGGATGTTGCCCAGATCGTCCTCCAGTTCGTTCCCGGACTCGAACTGGCCGATCTGGATCGGGGCGCGGTCACAGGTGGCGTCGCCGATCCCGCCGAACAGGATCTGCGGGTCCTCCACGTACCCCTTGCGCAGCAGCAGCCCGAACAGGTCCGGCAGCTTGGTCTGGAGGATGCGGGGCACTCTGCCCATGGAGCCGGTGACGTCGAACAGCACGGAGATGGCGAGCGAGTTGGGGTGCTCGTCGGAGTCGCGGCTCTCGCGGACGCCGACGCCCTTGGGGTTCAGGCTCGGGTGGGTCTTCCACGTGTTGCGGGGGGCGGACGAGAGCACGTCGTCGGTGTAGCCGAAGCTGCTGGATCCGACGGAGGAGTTGTAGGCCTGGCGCGCGTGGTAGGCGTCGGTGGACCAGTTGCTGTTTCCCATGGGTGGTCTCCTTCTCGGGGGTGGTGGGTCGGGGCGCGGCCGTCCGGTGAGGGCGGCCGGTAGTCTAGGGAACCGGTGCTGTGGGGGGAGTCGGTTCCGGCATGTGGAACGGGCGGAACCGGCGCGGGCCGAAGAGGCGTTCCAGCACGTCATCGAGTTCACAGAGCAGGGCGAACCCGTCGCGGGGCCGTCGTTCGGGCGCGGGCAGGGTGCAGCCGCGTGCGAAGGAGCGCAGCTCACGGGGCAGGTGGCCGCCGGAGACGAACTCGATGCACCGGGTGGCCATGTGGATGTCGGTCTGGGGGAGGGCCGGGCGGCGAGCGGCCACCTCGGGCGGATAGAGCTCCTCACGGCCCGGCACCATCGCCGGGACGTGGGGTGCGGTGCGCGGCGTCCGCGCGGTCACCGAGTAGCACCAGTCGACCAGCACCAGCCCGTGCTCGGCGGGGTGGATGAGCACGTGCTCGGGCACGACCGCGCCGTGCACGACCCCGGCCCGAGCCGCGTTGCCGACGGCCACCAGCAGCCGCCGCCACATCCACGCCGCGTCGCGCGGGTCGATCCCCTGCGGGTACGCGCGGCGCACGTCGGCGAGAGTGTGGAACCCGTGCAGCCGCCCCAGGATGTTCGCGCGCCGCTCCACGCCGGTCGCGGCGTCGCGGTGCTTGAACGACTCCACCAGTTCGGGGACGAACGCCCGGTAGTGCTCGTGGCCCTTCTCGCGCAGGCGGCGCAGTGCGGTCGCCTCGGCCTCCATCAGGTCGTTGTCGCGCTGGGACCGGGGGAGTTTGAGCACGGCGTCGTGCCACGTCCCCTCGCGGTAGCGCACCGGGTACAGGTCGGCGACGTCGCCCCGGGCCATACGCCCGGCCGCGACGCGGTAGCCGCGTGTGCGGGTGACGAGGTTGAGGTCGTCGAAGCCCAGGTCCCCGGAGACCATGTCGCGGTACAGGCTCCACAGCCCGGTGAGCCGGGTGAAGGCCGACGCGGCCTCCGTGCGGCGCCCCCCGGGTGCGGGGTCGGGGTGGACGAGGCGGGCCAGGCGCCGGTACGCGGCGGTGGCGGCCCGGGGGACGTCTCCGCCGCCGGCCGGCACCGGGCCGAACAGCGCCACGGGGTCCTCGGCCATGGTGACGGCGCGCAGCGCCGCGTCGAAGGCTGCGGTGTCGTGCGGTTCCGTGCCCATCAGGTCCTCCGTTCCTGTGCGTGGTGGCGTGGTCCCCGTCGCGGTCGTCCCGCCCCGGTCACTGGGTGCTCCTCAGCAGGGGCGGGTGCAGGAGCGCGGCGCCCCCGGCCCGGTAGAGGCGGGCGCGGCGTCCGCCGCCGGGGCCGCCGTGCTCGGCGAGTTCCCCGGTGTCCTCCACGAACCCGGGGGTGGCGAGGATCTTGCGGTGGAAGTTGGCGGCGTGCAGTGTGCGCCCCCACACCGCCTGGTAGACCTCCCGCAGCGCGGTGATGGTGAAGGCGGACGGCAGGAACGCGGTGGCCAGAGCGGTGTACTCCAGCTTGGAGCGGGCGCGCTCGACCGCGTCGGCGATGATCCGCCCGTGGTCGAAGGCGAGGTCGCGGTCGGCGCGGGTGTCCTCGCCGAGTCCGAGTCCGAGCCCGCTCCACGGGACCCAGGCCGCCTCCTCGGTGTCGCGGCCGCTGTGGGGGTCGGGCAGGTCGGGGGCCAGGAGCATGTGGGCGACCGAGAACACGCGCATGCGGGGGTCCCGGCCCCGCGCCCCGTAGGTGCCCAGCTGCTCCAGGTGCAGTTCGGTGGGCAGGCGGGTCTTCTCCGACAGCACGCGCAGGGCGGCGTCGGGCAGGTCGGGGTCGGCGGGGCCGTCCGGCCCGTCCTCCGCCCGGACGAACCCGCCGGGCAGGGCCCACCAGCCGCGCTGCGGGTGGGCGGCGCGCCGGGTCAGCAGCACGTGGGGGGTGCCCGCCCTCCGCGCTCCGTCCTCCCCGGCGTCGCCCTCCGGCCGGATGGTGAGGGCGACGACGTCGACCGTGACCGCCGCGGGGGCGAAGGCGTGGGGGTCGTAGCCCGAGAGGAACCGGCTCTCCGGCCCGTCGTGCGGGGGCGTCCTGGCGTCGGTCACGTGCGGTTCCTTGTTCTTCTCAGTCTGAGTTTTTCTCGATCTGAGGTGAACTTAGCACGCGGTTCGGCCTCCGTCCACCCCTTTCCCGTCGCCCGCCCCCGGGACGGGTCCTTCCGGGCGGTGGAGCGCAGGAGGAACCACGCGGCGGCCGCGAACCAGGAGAGTCCGACCGTCAGGACCATCCGCTGTCCCAGGCCGTGGAAGCCGTGCTCCGCGGACGCCGTGAAGGCCGCGGAGAGCGGCGGGACGAGCGCGCCCCGGGCGGCGGGGGCCCGGCCCGCGCCCGCGTGCCCCGGGCTCGACTGAGCCGCCGCGCCGTCGCCGGGGAAGCGGCGGCGGGGCGGCGACACGCCCGGGCGGGCGGACGGCGGGGGTCGGTGCCCACCGCTAGCATGGTGCGAACGGACGTTCGACCGGCTGTGCGAAGACGAGCGAGGGTGTGCGGAGTGCGAGTGTTGGGGATCGACCCGGGGCTGACCCGGTGCGGCGTCGGTGTCGTCGAGGGGGCCATCGGCAAACCGCTCACCCTGCTCGGGGCCGACGCCGTCCGCACCAGCCCCGACACCGAACTCCCCCAGCGGCTCGTCGGCATCGAGCGCGGGATCGAGGAGTGGCTGGACCGGTTCCAGCCCGACGCGGTCGCCGTGGAGCGGGTCTTCGCCCAGCACAACCTCAGCACGGTCATGGGCACCGCCCAGGCCAGCGGCATCGCCCTGGTGTGCGCCGCCCGGCGGGGCCTGCCCGTCGCGCTGCACACCCCCAGCGAGGCCAAGGCCGCCATCACCGGCAGCGGCCGTGCCGACAAGGCACAGGTCGGCACCATGGTGGCGCGTATCCTCGGACTCGACGGTCCCCCCAGACCCGCGGACGCGGCGGACGCCGTCGCCCTGGCCATCTGCCACATCTGGCGCGGTGGGGCCCAGGCGCGCGTCGCACAGGCCGCACAGGACTTCGCCCGCAAGGTGGAACTCGCCCGCCGCACCCGCGGCCGCTAGTTCCCCGCCCCCAGGAAGGAGAAGGGCACCGCCCCCGGTGCCCGCACGAGATGATCGCGTTCCTCACCGGCCGGGTGGCCGCACGTGGCGCGGGCAGCGCCGTGATCGACGTCGGCGGGGTCGGCATGACCGTCCAGTGCACCCCCTCCGCACTGTCCCGGCTGCACGTCGGCGAGACCGGCACCGTCGCCACCAGCCTCATCGTCCGCGAGGACTCCCTGACCCTGTTCGGGTTCGCCGACGACGACGAGAGGCACCTGTTCGAGCGGGTGCAGACGGCCTCCGGTGTCGGGCCGCGCCTGGCCCTGGCCATCCTCTCCGTCCACAGCCCGGCCGGCCTGCGCCAGGCCGTGGCGACCGAGGACACCGCGGCGCTCACCCGCGTGCCCGGCATCGGCAGGAAGGGCGCGCAGCGCATCGTCCTCGAACTGGCGGGCAAGCTGGAGTCGCCGGTCCTCGGCGACGGCACGCTGCCGCCCGCCGACGGCGCCCCCGCGGGGGTGTCCGACTCCGCCCGGCGCGCGCAGGTCGTCTCCGGCCTGGTCAACCTCGGCTGGTCGGCCAAGGACGCCGAGGCCGCCGCGGCGGCCGTCACCGCCGAGTCCGAGTCCACGGACGTCGCCGTCCTGCTGCGTACCGCTCTGCGCAGGCTCAGCCGCGCCTAGGAGGGAGGGATGGACCCCATGCACGAACCGCACGAGCCCCGCGAGGCGTACGAGCCCGCCCCGTACGAGCGCGAGGCGGTCTCCTCCGACGCCAGCCTCGACGACCGCCAGGTCGAGGGGGCCCTGCGCCCCCGCGCCCTGGACGAGTTCGTCGGACAGAAGCGGGTGCGCGAACAGCTCTCCCTGGTGCTCGACAGCGCCCGCAGGCGCAACCGGGCCCCGGACCACATCCTCATGTCCGGCGGCCCCGGTCTGGGCAAGACCACCCTGGCCATGATCGTCGCCGCCGAGATGGGCGCCCCGCTGCGCATCACCTCGGGCCCCGCCATCGAGCGGTCCGGCGACCTGGCAGCGGTGCTGTCCACCCTCCAGGAGGGCGAGGTGCTGTTCCTGGACGAGATCCACCGGATGGCCCGCCCCGCCGAGGAGATGCTCTACGTGGCGATGGAGGACTACCGGGTCGACGTCGTGGTCGGCAAGGGGCCCGGAGCCACCGCGATCCCCCTGGAGATCGCCCCGTTCACCCTGGTCGGGGCCACCACCAGGGCGGGCATGCTCCCCGCCCCCCTGCGCGACCGGTTCGGGTTCACCGCGCACATGGACTTCTACTCGCCCGAGGAGCTGGAGCAGATCCTGAACCGCTCCGCCGGGCTGCTCGGCGCACCCCTGGCGGAGGACGCGGCCCGGGAGATCGCCGGGCGCTCGCGTGGGACGCCCCGTATCGCCAACCGGCTGCTGCGCCGGGTGCGCGACTACGCCGAGGTGCGGGGCGACGGGCACCTGTCGCTGCGGACCGCCCGCGCCGCGCTCGAACTGTACGAGGTCGACGAACTCGGCCTGGACCGGCTGGACCGCGCCATCCTCGACGTCCTCATGAACCGCTTCCGCGGCGGCCCGGTCGGCCTGTCCACGCTCGCGGTGTCGGTGGGGGAGGAGGCCGAGACCGTGGAGGTCGTGGCCGAGCCGTTCCTGGTCCGGTCCGGCTTCCTGGCGCGCACCCCGCGCGGGCGGGTCGCCACCCCGCAGGCCTGGGCGCACATGGGGCTGACGCCGCCGCCGGACGCCGCGTTCGGCGCGGCGACCGCCGGCGCCGCCGCCGGGGGGTCGGCCAACGGGTCCGCGGCCTCCGGCGGCGCAGGGACGGGGACGCCCTGACCGGGCGGCCTCCGGTACCTCCTGACGGGGTGGGCTGACACGGGGCGCCTGTCCGGGCACAATGGGTTCCGCGTGCGTGAAACGGGGCTGAACCGTTAACACTCCGATCTCGGTCGGTGGGGGATTGGTGACCGGCGCCACGTAAGCTGGGACGAATCAGCCGATACGGGGCATGGCTCCGTACGTGTCGTTGGACACCGGCGGAACGAGTTGGACGTCCGGTGCGTTGTACGTGCCGGATGTGGTCCGGATCGTTCCCGGTTCGGTCGACACGAAGAAGGTGGCCGCCGAGGTGTCCCAACCGGCACCCGTGGGCCACGTGACGAAACGTCAGGAAGGACGCCCCCGTGCAGGGCCTTTACCACCTCGCCGACGCAGCAGAGCCCACGGGCGGGCTTCTCGGTATGCTGTTCCCGTTCCTGATGATCATCCTGGTCTTCTGGCTGCTGTTCTGGCGCCCGAACCAGAAGCGCCGCCAGCAGGAGGCGCAGATGCAGAGCGCACTCGCCCCCGGCGTCGAGGTGATGACCAAGGCGGGCATCTTCGCGACCATCGTCGAGATCCACGAGCAGGACGTCCTGCTGGAGATCTCGCCCGGCACGCGCATCCGCATGCTCAAGGCCGGCGTCGGTGAGGTCATCACGCCCGCCGCCGACGACACCCCGGTCGAGGACCGTCCCGACTTCGGCGACGACGACAAGCCCAAGGGCTGACGGCCGCAGGCCCCGGCGGGGTCCACAGACTTCGGTACCGGCCCCCTCTCCGGGGCCGGTACCGCCGTGTCCGGCCCCGGCGCCACAGCTCCGACACCACAGCAGAAGGTCCCACCGCACATGCCCCACGACACCGCGACCGCGGACGGCGCGCCGAGCCTGGAGCTCATCAAGGCCCACATCCGCGACATCCCGGATTTCCCGCACGCAGGCATCCTGTTCAAGGACATCACGCCGCTGCTCAACCACCGGGAGGCCTTCGCCGCCGCCGTGGCCGGGCTCTGCGCCCCCTACCGCGACGCCGGGGTGGACCACGTGGTCGGACTCGAGGCGCGCGGATTCATCTTCGGTGCCCCGGTCGCCATGGAGTTGGGAGCGGGCTTCGTCCCCGCCCGCAAAGCGGGGAAACTGCCCTCGGACACCATCGACCAGTCCTATGATCTGGAGTACGGCACCGCGACCGTCGAGATCCACGCCGACGCGATCACCCCGGGCAGCCGCGTGCTCATCGTCGACGACGTCCTCGCGACCGGCGGCACCGGCAGGGCCGCGGTGGACCTCGTCCGCAAAGCGGGTGGTACGGTCGTGGGATTCTCCGTCCTGATGGAGCTCTCAGCGCTCCACGGGCGCGGGAAGTTGCCCGACGTGGAGTTGCACACCCTCCTCTCGGTCTGACCCCGAGCCGCACCGATCCCGGCGCCGCCCCCAGGGAATGCGCGGCGGTCCGTCATCGTTGACGTACTCCACCGCGGGGTGTGACACGCCCAGTGACCTGAGTCACTCGTTGTCGTACCTGGTGGGGTGGGGTCTGCGGCCGAACACTAGACTGGTGGGAGAGGTACCGCGGCGACCATGTCACGACCGGCCCTGATGACACGCACGTGCACCGGTGGAGGCGGGCGGCGCTGACGGCGCCCGCGCGACCCGGGCGAATCCGCGGGAGGTAGGCATGCCAAACGAAGTGGTTTCGACCGGGGCCGTATCCGCGAGCGAGCCGCGGCGGCCCGCCGTGCCGGGAGCACACGCGGACGGCACCGGCGTGCCGACCGCGGACACAGGACCACAGAAGGACCGCCCGGAGGGCGCCGCGACCGGAGCGGCGCCCTCCGACGTCTACGGGGAGGGGCGGCAGCCGTCCCCCTCCGCGACGCCCTCCACGGTGCGAGTACGCAGAAGGCTCGCCCGACTCGGCGCCCAGCGGGGAGTGACGATGAACCCGGTGCTCGAACCACTGATCAAGACCGTGCGGGCCACCCATCCCAAGGTGGACGTGCGGCTGATCGAGCGGGCCTACGAGGTGGCGGCCCACCACCACCGCGAACAGAAGCGCAAGAGCGGCGACCCCTACATCACCCACCCGCTCGCGGTCGCCACGATCCTCGCCGAGCTGGGGATGCAGGAGGCCACCCTCGCCGCCGCGCTGCTGCACGACACCGTCGAGGACACCGAGTACTCGCTCGACGAGCTGCGCGCCGACTTCGGCGACGAGATCGCCGAGCTCGTCGACGGTGTCACCAAGCTCGACAAGGTCAAGTACGGCGAGGCCACCCAGGCCGAGACGGTCCGCAAGATGGTCGTGGCGATGGCCCGCGACATCCGCGTCCTGGTCATCAAGCTGTGCGACCGCCTGCACAACATGCGCACCCTGCGCTACCTGCCGTCCAAGGCGAAGAGGGAGAAGAAGGCCCGCGAGACCCTGGAGATCTTCGCCCCGCTGGCCCACCGGCTGGGCATGAACACCATCAAGTGGGAGCTCGAGGACCTGGCGTTCGCCACCCTCTACCCCAAGCGGTTCGACGAGATCGCCCGCCTGGTCTCCGAACGCGCTCCCCGGCGCGACGTGTACCTCCAGGAGGTCATCGAGGCGGTCTCGGGCGACCTGCGCGAGTCCAAGCTCAAGGCGACCGTGCGCGGACGCCCCAAGCACTACTACTCCATCTACCAGAAGATGATCGCCCGCAACTGCGGCTTCGACGAGATCTACGACCTCATCGCCGTGCGGGTCCTGGTGGACAGCGTCCGCGACTGCTACGCGGCCCTCGGAACCATCCACGCCCGGTGGAACCCGGTGCCGGGGCGGTTCAAGGACTACATCGCGATGCCCAAGTTCAACATGTACCAGTCGCTGCACACCACGGTGATAGGGCCCTCGGGCAACCCCGTCGAGCTCCAGATCCGCACCCGGGCGATGCACCGCAGGGCCGAGTACGGCATCGCCGCGCACTGGAAGTACAAGGAGGACCGCAACAGCGGCCCCGAGGCCAGGCCCAAGGGCAGCACGGACATGCAGTGGCTGCGCCAGCTCATCGACTGGCAGCAGGAGACCAAGGACCCGGGCGAGTTCCTGGAGTCGCTGCGGTTCGACCTGTCCGTGCAGGAGGTGTTCGTCTTCACCCCCGACGGCGACGTCATCCCCCTCCCGCAGGGCGCGACCGCCGTCGACTTCGCCTACGCGGTCCACACCGAGGTCGGCCACCGCACCGTCGGCGCCAGGATCAACGGCCGCCTGGTGCCGCTGGAGAACGAGCTGCACAACGGCGAGACCGTCGAGATCCTCACCTCCAAGACGCCCGACGCCGGCCCCAGCCGCGACTGGCTGAACTTCGTCAAGAGCGCCCGCGCCCGCAACAAGATCAGGCACTGGTTCACCAAGGAGCGCCGCGAGGCGGCGATCGACCAGGGCAAGGACGAGATCGCGAAGGTCATGCGCAAGCAGGAGCTGCCGGTCAAGCGCCTGTTCAGCGGTGAGGCGCTCATCGCCCTGGCCAGCGACCTGCGCTACCCGGACGTGGACTCCCTCTACGCGGCCGTGGGCGAGCACCAGGTCAGCGCGCAGAGCGTCGTCGCCAAGCTCGTCGACTCGATGGGCGGGCTGGAGAGCCACACCGAGGACATCGCGGAGTCGTCCCTGCCCACCAAGGCGCCCCGCCAGCGCCAGTCCGGGAACCCCGGCGTGGTCGTGGAGGGCGACGCCGACGTGTGGGCGCGACTGTCCAAGTGTTGTACGCCCGTCCCCGGCGACGAGATCATCGGCTTCGTCACCCGCGGCAACGGCGTGTCCGTGCACCGCGAGGACTGCGTGAACGCGGCGACCCTGGACACCGAGCGCATGGTCAAGGTGGACTGGTCGCCCACCGACGACTCGATGTTCCTGGTGGCGTTGCAGGTGGAGGCCCTGGACCGGTCCCGCCTGCTGTCCGACATCACCCGGGTGCTCTCGGACCAGCACGTCAACATCCTGTCCGCGACCGTCCAGACCAGCCGCGACCGGGTCGCCCAGAGCCGGTTCACCTTCGAGATGGCCGACCCGGCCCACCTGGGCAGCGTGCTCCGCGCCGTCCGCGGCGTGGACGGCGTCTACGACGTCTACAGGGTCCGCAACTAGGCCCCGCTCCGTGCGGCCCGGCCGCGTCCACCGGGCCTCCTCCCGGCGCGCCTCCGCGCCCGGGAGGGCGCGACCGCGCCGGACGCCGCGCAGCGTCCCGAGAGGGACCGTCCGGACAGCCGGGAGGCCCCGGCCGTCCCCTCGCGGGGCGTCCGGGGCCTCCCCGTGTTCCGGCGCGCGGCCTCAGATACGGATCGTCGTGGAACGCACGATCTCGAAGACCGGGTGCCGGTCGGCCTCGGCGGCGAACGCCTCGTCCGGGGCGTCCGGAGGCGCTTCGAAGTACGGTCCCACCACGGCGGCCCGCGGGTGGTTCACGTACTCCCGGAGCAGGGGGCCGGCCTCCTCGGGTCCGAGTTCGCGCACGCTCACGAGCTCGATCCAGCCACCCTGCCGCAGGGTCGCGAACCCGTCCTTGCGGAGGTTGCGCACCCAGTCGACCTCACCGTACGGGGAGACCAGGAACCTGCCCCGGTCGCTGTCCAGCACGTCGAGCGGGATGGTGCGCAGGAAACCCGACTTGCGCCCACGCGTGGTGAGCAGGTGGGTCGCGGGCGTTCCCAGGCCGTACTTGACCAAGCCGCTGACGAAGGCGTTGGCGACCCGCCGCACCCGCGTCATCTCGAACCGCTTCGTCGGTTCGTTCACCATCTCGGTAACTCCCTCGATCGGATGCTCCCCATTGTGGTGGTTCCGAGCGACCGGCGACACCGGGAGAGGGTCATATCCGGGCGTCCGGCCCCCGCGGCGCCCCGCTCCCCGCCTCCCGCGACCCCGCCCGGCCCTCCCCGGGGGCGGGACGCGCGGGCCCGGCCGGAGCGGGGCGGAGCCCCCGGGGACGCGGGTCAGCGGAACGCGGAGATCCCGGTCACGGCCTGGCCGATGCTGAGCGCG
>Ga0233363_1000991_pt1 | contig 11602 bp, 7 predicted proteins | sample ElkDunMinimDraft_18_FD_191534 | JGI IMG/M metagenome (GOLD analysis project Ga0233363, IMG submission 191534) | Fecal eukaryotic communites from dung pellets of Tule Elk in California, USA - Elk Dung C16 | ecosystem: Host-associated > Mammals > Digestive system > Large intestine > Fecal | place...
CAGCTACGGCGCCAACAAGCAGACCGCCCGCGTGGCCGGCGAGTTCTACGTCAACGCGATCAACGTGATGCGCGGCGCCGAAGCGCTGTCGACGTACAGCCCCATCTCGGATGCCGAGAAGTTCCGCATCGAGTACTGGGCGCTGGAAGAGGCCAAGCTCAAGCGCATGCCGAAGCCGAAGACCCACCAGGGGCGCATCGCGTTCGTCACGGGCGCAGCCTCCGGCATCGGCAAGGCCATCGCCACGCGCCTGGCCGCCGAGGGCGCCTGCGTCGTCGTCGCCGACCTCGATCTCGAGAAGGCCCAGGCCGCCGCGGCCGAGCTCGGCGGCACCGACGTCGCCATCGGCGTCGCGGCGAACGTGGCGGATGCCGCGGGCGTGCAGGCCGCGATCGACGCCACCCTCCTCGCGTTCGGCGGCGTCGACCTCGTCGTCAACAACGCGGGCCTGTCGCTGTCCAAGCCCCTGCTGGAGACCACCGAGAAGGACTGGGACCTGCAGCACGACGTCATGGCCAAGGGCTCGTTCCTCGTCGCGAAGGCGGCGGCCAAGGCCCTCATCGAGCAGAAGATGGGCGGCGACGTGATCTACATCTCGTCGAAGAACTCCGTCTTCGCCGGCCCGAACAACATCGCGTACTCGGCGACCAAGGCCGACCAGGCCCACCAGGTGCGCCTGCTCGCGGTGGAGCTGGGCGAGCACGGCATCCGCGTCAACGGCATCAACCCCGATGGCGTCGTGCGCGGCTCCGGCATCTTCGCTTCGGGCTGGGGCGCCAACCGCGCCGCGACCTACGGCGTGGACGAGCAGGACCTCGGCCAGTTCTACGCGAACCGCACGATCCTCAAGCGCGAGGTCGTGCCCGAGAACGTCGCGGATGCCGTGTACGTGCTCACCGGTCCCGAGCTGTCCCGCACGACGGGTCTGCACATCCCGGTCGACTCCGGCGTCGCCGCCGCGTTCCTGCGATGAGCGGGTCGGGTTCGGCCGTGGTCGGCACCGTTGCGGCGGTCGATCTCGGTGCCACCAGCGGCCGGGTCATCGTCGGCCACGTCGGGCCCGACACGCTCGAGGCGACCACAGTCGGCCGGTTCGCCAACGACCCCGTCGCCACCCCCGACGGGCTGCACTGGAACCTGCTGGGTCTGTACGGTGCGGCCCTCGTGGGACTGCGCGAAGCGTTCCGCGTCGCCCCCGAGATCGCCAGCATCGGCGTGGACTCGTGGGCGGTGGACTACGGGCTGCTGCGTGAGGGCCGACTGGTGGGGACGCCGTTCCACTACCGCGACGCCCGCACCGAGCAGGGCGTCGCGGCGGTGCACGAGCGGATGCCGCATGCCGAGCTGTACCGCCGCAACGGCCTGCAGTTCCTGCCGTTCAACACGCTGTACCAGCTGGCCGCGGAGCCGGCCGACCTGCTGGCGTTCGCCGACACCGCGCTGCTCGTGCCCGACCTCGTCGGCTACTGGCTCACCGGCCAGGCCCGCGCCGAACTCACCAACGCCTCCACGACCGGGCTGCTCCGCGGCGGCGAGGCTGCGTGGGACGACGAACTCATCGCGTCGCTCGGGCTCCCCCGCGGCATCCTTCCCACCCTCATCGCCCCCGGCGATCACCTGGGTGCGCTGCTGCCCGCCGTCGCCGCTTCGCTCGGCGCCGGACCGTCGGCGGGCGTCACGGCCGTCGGCTCGCACGACACCGCCTCGGCGGTCGTGGCGGTGCCGATGCAGGCCGAGTCGGCGGCGTACATCTCGTGCGGCACGTGGGGGCTGGTGGGCGTGGAGGTCGAGCGCCCCGTGCTCACCGCCGAAGCCCTCGCGGCGAACTTCACCAACGAGGGCGGCGTCGACGGGCGCACCCGCCTGCTGCACAACGTGATGGGCCTGTGGGTCCTCAGCGAGACGGTGCGCGGCTGGGAGCGGGAGGGACATCACATCGACCTGCCGACCCTGCTGGATTCGGCGGCCGAGGTGGATGCGGCATCCGTGCCGGTGTTCGACGTCGACGACGCGCGCTTCCTGCCGCCGGGCGACATGCCCGCGCGCATCGACGCGTGGTGCGCCGAGCACGGCGTCGCGGCCCCGCGCACCCGCGCGGAGTACGCCCGCTCGATCGTGGAATCCCTCGCGCAGGCGTTCGCCGACACCGCGCGCCTCGCGGGCGCGATCGGCGGCGTGGACGTGAAGACGATCCACATCGTCGGCGGCGGGTCCCTCAACCGGCTGCTGTGCCAGCGCACCGCCGACCGCGCCGGGATGCCGGTGCTCGCCGGCCCCGTCGAGGCGACGGCGCTCGGCAACCTGCTGGTGCAGGCGCGTGCCGCCGGTCTCGTGGCCGGCTCGCTGGAATCGCTGCGCGACCTCGTCGCCCGCACCCACGCCCCGCTGCAGTACCTCCCCCGCGCCGAGTGAGTACTGAGGTCGCCGAGTGAGTATTCTCGCCCCCGAGTGAGTATTCGAGGTTCCGAGTGAGTATTCGAGGATGGATGCGATGACGGACTATGCCGCGGCGTTCGACTGGGCCCGCCGACACGTGCAGGCAGGTCGCCTGCCGTCGGCGGTGCTCGGCGTCGCGACGGCCGACGGCGTCGTCGCGCTCGATGCGTTCGGGGGCGACGCCCGTCGCCGGGTGAGCGTCGACGACGCCTACCGGCTCTTCTCCATCACCAAGGTGCTGACCGGCCTCACCGCAGCGCGCGCCGTGGAACGCGGAGGGCTCGCGCTCCAAACCCCGCTGTCTGATGCCGTCGCAGGATTCGGCTCGTGGCGCGACGACATCGTGCGGCTCGAGCATCTGGTGAGCCACACCTCCGGCATCCCCGAGCCGGAGCTCGACGACGCGACACCGTTGCGGGACGCTCTCCTGACACCGGGTCGCGACTTCGCCGCCGGGGCCGCGTCCAGGTATTCCACCCTCGCCTTCGAGGGCATCGCGGCGCTCGTCTCCCACGCGACCGGGCAGACCTGGGATGCCGATGTCGCCGCGTGGGCGCAGTCGATCGGGGCGGACGGCCTGACGCTCGACGAAGGCGCCGACCCGCATCCCATCGTCGACGCCGACGCTGCGGGCGTGGACATCGCGGCGTTCGCGACGCAACGGCATCCCGGCGCGGGGATGATCGGCACGGCCACCGATCTGCTGGCGGTCGGTTCGGCGCTGCTGCGCGATGCCGGCGAGATCGTGCGGCCCGAGACGCACGCGATGATGCGCCGGCCGCTCACCGGAGACATCCCCCGGCTGGAGCCGTACCCCGCCGAGAGCGGGCAGGACTGGGGCTTCACGTTCAATCTGCGCACGCGCGCTCCCGGTCTCGTCGACCGCGACGTCTACGGACACTCCGGATGGCCCGGCACCGAGTTCTGGGTGCACCCGTCCGCCGGTGTCGCCTACGTCCTTCTCACCAACCGGATCGACCGGCCCGGCGTCGACGCCGACGAACTCGACAACGCCATCGTCGCCAGCGCCTGAACTGCGCCGGCGCGCTCGATCGCGAGAGAGTGCTCACGCCGCGGAGTGAGTACTCACGCCGCCGAGTGAGCATTCGCGTGCGCGAGCGCCCTGCCCGCGCCGATACTCACTCAGCGCGACGAATGCTCACTCGGGATGACGAATACTCACTCGACGCGGGGAATGCTCACTCGGCGGCCAGGGCGGCGCGGCGGAAGCCGGTGGTCGAACCCCGGCGCACCAGCTGCGGCTCGACGACGACCCGCTGATGCAGGTGCCCGTCGGGGTCGGCGATCTCCTCGAGGAGGAGCCCCATCGCGGCGGCACCGAGACGCTCACCGTGCATCGACACGGTGGTGAGCGTCACCGAGGTGACCGTAGCCGTGGAATTGTGGTCGCACCCCATGACGGCCATCTCCCCCGGCACGTCGACGCCGCGGCGGGTCATCTCCGCGATGAAGCCCGCGGCGAGGGTGTCGGTGACGGCCACCACGCCGTTGGGGCGCGTGTCGGGCCCGCGCGCGGCGATGCGTTCGGCCGCCTGCACGCCGCTGGCCTCGGTGAGGTCGGCGACGTGGAGCTCTTCGAACCGCACCGCTCCTGCCGTTTCGCGCACCGCGCGGCGCAGCCCTTCGCGGCGCAGCGCCACGGGTTGCAGCGAGCGGTCGGACCCGGCCACGAACATCAGCCGGTCGCAGCCCTCGTCGATCAGGTGTCGCCCTGCGAGGTAGCCCACCTGCTCGTTGTCCACCACGACGCAGCAGTCGTCCCCGGGGCCGGGGTCGTAGTTGACCAGCACGACCGGGCATCCGCGTTTGCGGATCTTGCTGATCTGCCCCGCCGAATCGCGCATCGGCGCCAGCAGCAGCCCCGCCACGCGCGCCTCGTCGAAGAAGTCGACGTTCGCCGCCTGCAGCTCGAAATCGTCCTGACTTCCCGCGAGCAGCACGTTGAGTCCTCGCTCCCGCGCGACCTGCTGCGAGCCGAGCGCGACGTCCACGAACATCGAGTTGGCCAGGTCGATCACGACGAGACCGATGCTGCGGGAACCTCCGGCCGCCAGCGAGCTGGCGTTGGCATCGCGCACGAAGCCGAGCGCCTCGATCGAGGCCCGCACCCGGTCGCGCGTCTTCTGACTCACCTTTCCCGGGTGGTTGAGGACGTGCGAGACCGTTCCCATCGACACCCCGGCATGCTGCGCGACGTCACGCAGCTTGGGGGGCGCATCCGACTCACGTGGCACGCGGCTCCTCATCTCGACTGTCACCGTAGCGCAGTCCGGTCACCCCTTGATCGCTCCGGAGGTCATACCGGCGACGATCTGGCGGTTGAAGAACATGAACATGATCAGCGGCGGGATCGTGATCAGCAGCACGTCCATGAACAGGAGATTCCACTGGTTCAGCCCCTGCGACTGGTAGTTGTACAGCGTGAGCTGCACCGTCGCGCCGTCCGCCCCGGGGAGGAAGTACAGCGCGTAGGTGAAGTCGTTGAACACCGTCACGGCCTGCACGACGATCACCGTCACGATGGTGGAGCGCAGCAGCGGGAAGATCACCTGGAAGAAGAGGCGGATGGGCCCCGCTCCGTCGATGAGAGCCGCTTCGTCCAGCTCCCGCGGGATCGTGCCGACGAACGCCTTGAACAACAGGATGCAGAAGGACAGCCCGAACGCGACGTGCACCGCGATGAGGCCCCCGAGCGATCCGTACAGCCCCGTGCCCTGCAGCACCCAGATGGTGGGGACGACAGCCGGTGGGATGATGAGTCCGGCGAGGACCAGCATGTTGATCAGGCCGTTCCAGCGGGACTGGCGGCGCTGCAGCACGTAGCCGACCATCGCGCCGAGGACCACCATGATCGCCACGGCCGCGATCGTGAGGATCGCGCTGTTGATGAACGCGCGGATGATGATGAAGTCGTTGGTCTCGATGACCGCCTTGAGGTTCTCGAAGAACACCCATTCGGTCGGCCAGGAGAACTCCAGCCGCGACGCCTCCTGCTGCGTCTTGCCCGCCGTCAGCACGATGAAGGCGAAGGGCACCAGGAAGACGATCGCGCTCAGCACGATCGCGATGACGCCGACGACGACGCCCTTCTTCTGTCGGGTCTTCACGATTCGCTGCCTTTTCGGTTGAGCCAGAACGAGAGCGGGACGACGATCGCCGCGACGACGAGGAAGAGCACCACGTTGCCGGCGGTCGACAGGCCGAAGAATCCGGCCTGGTACTGCTTGTAGATGACGGAGGCGATCACATCGCTGGTGAAGCCGGGGCCGCCGCCGGTCATCGCCCAGATGAGGTCGAACGAGCGGAGCCCGCCGATGAGCGAGAGGATGATGACCGTCACCGTCGCCGGGCGCGCCAGCGGCAGGATGATGAAGCGGAAGTTCTGCCACGACGTCGCGCCGTCCATGCGCGCGGCCTCGAAGTACTCCTGCGGGATCGCGACGATGCCGGCGATGTAGATGAGGGTCGCCAGACCCACGCCCTTCCAGATGTCGACCATCGCGACCGACAGCAGGGCGAGGTTCGGGTCGGTCAGCCAGCCCGGGCCCTCGATGCCCACAAGGCCGAGGAGCTGGTTGACGATGCCGTCGAACGGGTCCAGCAGCACCGTGAAGGTGACGCCGACGCCGATCGTGCTCACGAGCACCGGGAAGAAGACGACCGAGCGCAGCCAGCCGCGCGCGATGATCTGCGAGGTGAGCAGGATCGCCAGCAGCAGCCCCAGCACGACCTTGGCGGCGGACGTCAGGAACGCGTAGATGAACGTGTTGGTGAACCCGCGCACGAGGGCGGGTTCCCGGAAGAACTGCACGAAGTTGTCGAGCCCGATGAACTCGACCTCGAACAGCGTCCATCGCGTCAGCGAGAAGTAGAAGGATGCCGCTGTGGGGATCACGAACAGCGCCACGAAGAACACGCCGGCCGGAATGTGGAACCACAGCGGGTACGGATTGTGCCCGCGTTTGGGCTGCGGGCCTGCGGTGCGTCGACTGCGACGCGTGGGCGCGATGGTCGCGGATGCCATCAGTTCTCCTCCGTTGGAGGTGGGGCCGGCCGCAGCCGGCCCCACCTCGCGTTATCGGGTGGTGTTACCAGTCCAGACCGAGCTGCTTGGCCTGCTTGATGACGTCCTGGTCGTACAGCGCAGCGCCGTCGGCGGCCGGGCGGATGCCGGATCCGACCTCGACGGTGATCTGCTCGAGCGAGGGGCCCTTGATGGCGGAGAGGAACTCCAGCGCGACGGCGGTGCGACCCTCGTCGAAGTAGGGCTGCATCTCGGCCACGAGCGGTGCGGCGTCGGCCGGGACGTCGCAGCCGTCCACGACGAACGGGCCGCCGAGGGTCGTCGCCGCGCCCTGGACCTCGCAGCTCTCGGGGGTGACCAGCCAGGCGAGGAACTCCTTGACCGCGTCGAGCTTCGCGCCCTCGGTGGTCTTGGGCACGTACACGCCGTTGGGCATCCACACCGTCAGACCGTTGGTGTCGGCGTCGGGACCGGGGATCGGGAACACCCCGATCGACTCCAGCGCGTCGGGGTAGTTCGCGCCCACCGCTTCGATGACGTTCTGCGTGAGCATCGGGTAGTGCGCGCCCTCACCCTCGGCCAGCATGCGCACGGCGTCGTCGTAGCTCGCGGAGGCGAAGTCACGGTTGAGCAGCCCGGCATCCTGGAAATCCTGCAGGTGCTGGAAGCCGGCGACGGCCGGCTCGTCGGCGAACTTCGCCTCACCGGCGGTGTACTGCTCCGCCCAGTCGGCGTCGGCAGCGGTCACGTTGAAGAAGTCACCGAGCACGGGGACCTGGGAGGTCCACGCGTCGCCGTAGCTCTGGATGACGCCCACGAGCCCGGCGTCCGTGACGGCCTGCGCGTTGGCCATGAACTCGTCCCACGTCGTGGGGACGGAGAGCCCGAGTTCGGCGTAGACGTCCTTGTTGTAGGTGATGCCGCCGGCGAAGGACGCACCCACCGGAGGACCGTACAGGCCTTCGTCGGTGGAGACGGCCTTGACGAAGTTGGGGTCGAGCTTGTCGGCCCATTCCTCGTCGCTGAAGTCGATGAACTGCTGGTCGGGGTTCAGCGCCTGCAGGAGCGAGCCCGAGTTGTACCAGAGCATGTCGTTCATGTCGCCGGTGGACAGGCGGGTCTTGATCAGGTTGTCACCCTCGCCGCCGGCGGGGTGCGTCTCGACCGTGAGCGTCACGTCGGGGTTGACCTCGGCGTACGCGTCGACGATGGCATCCCACAGTGCGGTGGACGAGGGGTTGCTGTCGATGTAGACCGACAACTCGCTTGCGTCATCGGTGTCTCCGCCGCCGGCGCAGCCGGTGAGCACGAGCGCGGCGACCATTCCGGTCGCTCCCAGCGCCCAGCGGCGCGATGGGGTAGTTCCCACGGTTTACCTCCCTGTAGACCTCGCCGTCGTCTTCGTTCCGGCGATTGATTGAAGCGATTCACTTCACGGTGAATGTACGTCCCCCGTGACGGTGCTGTCAAACAGCACTTCCTTGTTTTTCCGCGCGAGAGCCGACGTCGTTACGACATCGCAACAATGGCGCGAAGTTCCGCATTTTTCCCGCATCTGGACTGCGGTTGACGATCAAGCCCGCTCGACCGTACAGTCGGGAATGCGTACTTGAAGCGATTCAAGACGGCCCCGCATCACGCGGCTGGCACCCCATACCTGCGGCAACGCCGGCCGCCCGAGAGGAAGCAGACGATGACCGTCTTGTCGACCACCCAGTCCGACGCGCACACGCGAGTGACCGAATTGCGCTCGCAGTTCGACCCCCGGCTGGTCGCGGTCCCGTCCGGCGAAATCCGGCTGCGGTGGAGCGTCGCCTCCGAGACCCCTGGCCTGACGCAGCAGGGTTACCAGCTGCAGTGGCGTCGCGGCGACGGCGCCTGGATCACGGGCGAGCCCGTCGCGAGTGACGCGGCCATCGACGTGCCGGCCGGCACTGAAGCGCTTCTCCCCCGTGAGGTCCGCCGCTACCGCGTGCGCCTGGTCACCGAGGCCGGGTGGACGCCGTGGAGCGACGAACTCGTCGTCGAGGGAGCCCTCTCCGGGGCCGACCTCCACGCCGACGTCATCGACATCGCCAGTGAGACCGAAGGGCCGACGCCGATCTTCCGGCGGGAGTTCACCCTGACCACAGCGCCCCGGCGCGCCCGGCTGTACATCTCCGCGCTCGGTGTCTACGAAGTGCGCATCAACGGCGAGCGCGCCACCGACGGCATCCTGAATCCGGGGTGGACGTCGTACCAGGAACGCATCCTGCTCGACACGCTCGACGTGGCGCCGTTGCTGCGCACGGGCGAGAACGCGATCGAGATCACCGTCGGTGACGGCTGGTACCGCGGCCGCATGGGCTTCGCCGACCGCCGCGAGATCTACGGCGACCGCATCGGCCCCGTCGCCCAGCTCGAGGTGACCGACGCCGACGGCGCGCGCGCCACGATCGTGACCGATCCGTCGTGGCGCGGCGGCTTCGGCGCCGTGCGATCGGCGAGCATCTACGACGGCACGCACACCGACCTCACCCTCGCCGTCGACAGCGACGTGGTCGGGTTCGACGACGCCGAGTGGATGCCGGCGCGCACGGTCCCCTTCGACCGCGCCCTGTTCGTGCCGCGCCCGGTCGCGCCGGTGCGCGAAGTGCAGGCGCTGCCGATGTCGGCCACCGAGCGAGCGGGAGCGGTCGCGCTGGATGCCGGTCAGAACATCTCCGGCTGGGTGCGGCTGGAGGTGGAGGGCCGCCGCGGCGATACCGTGACCGTGCGCCACGCCGAGGTGCTCGAGCCCGACGGCGCCCTGCACACCGCGGCGCTGCGCACCGCCAAGGCCACCGACACCTACGTGCTCGGCCGCGACGGGCGCCAGATGCTGGAGCCGGCCTTCACCTTCCACGGCTTCCGCTACGCCGAGGTGACCGGCGACGTGCGCGTGCTGTCGGCGACCGCCGTCGCCATCTCGAGCGACCTGGCCCCCCGCTCCGAATTCAGCAGCTCCCACGCGGCGCTGGACCGATTCCACGAGAACGTCGTGTGGTCCCAGCGCGACAACTTCGTCTCGGTGCCCACCGACTGCCCCCAGCGCGACGAGCGACTGGGCTGGACCGGTGACGCGCAGGCATTCGCAGCGACGGCGAACACGCTCTTCGACAGCGAGTCGTTCTGGGCGTCGTGGCTGCGCGACCTCGAGGTCGAGCAGAACGACGACGGCGCCGTGGCATCCCTCGTGCCCAACATCATCCGTCCCGGTGACCTGCTGATGGGCGGTGAGGCCGTCGACGACATGGGCCGCGCCGGGTGGGCCGATGCCGCCACGATCGTGCCGATGTCCACCTACGACGCCTACGGCTCGACCGACGTGCTGCGCACCCAGCTGCACAGCATGCGTCGCTGGGTCGACCACCTGCGCCGGCGCGCCGGCGACGACGTGCTGCTGCCGGAAGAGCCGTTCCAATACGGCGACTGGCTCGACCCCGACGCTCCGGGAGACCGCCCGTGGGAGGCCAAGACGTCGCCCCTGTTCGTCGCGAACTGCTTCTACGTGCAGTCGGCTGCGCTCCTCGCGCGCGCCGAGGCGATCCTCGGCGAGGAGGGCGCCGAGGCGCACGCCGACCTGGCCGCCCGCGTCGCCGAGGCGGTGTGGCAGCGCTGGGGCGACGAGGCGATGCGCACGCAGACCGGCGCCGCGCTGTGCCTCGAGTTCGGAATCGTCCCGGCCGCCGAGCGCGCCACCCTCGCGGAATCCCTCGCCGAGAACGTGCGGGCCGAGAACGGTCGCATCGCCACCGGGTTCCTCGGCACGCCGCTCGTGCTGTTCGCGCTGAGCCGCAACGGGCACCTCACCGAGGCGTACCGGATGCTCCTGCGTCGCGAGGCGCCGTCGTGGCTGTACCAGGTCGACCGCGGTGCCACGACCGTGTGGGAGCGGTGGGACGCGATCCGCCCCGACGGCACCATCCACACCGGTGCCATGGATTCCAAGGAGGGAGACACCATGATCTCCTTCAACCACTACGCCTACGGTGCCGTCATCGACTGGGTCTACCGCACGGTCGCGGGCCTGGACCCCGTCGAACCGGGGTACCGCGTCGTGCGGATCGCGCCGCGCCCGGCCGAGAGCCTGCGCCACGCGCGGGCCCGGGTGCAGACGTCCTACGGTGCGCTCGCGATCGACTGGACCGTCTCCGCCGGCGGCGCACTCACCGCCGAGATCACGGTTCCGTTCGGCGTGCGCGCCGAGCTCGACCTGCCGACGACCGACGCGTCGACCGTGACGGTCGACGGCGGGGCGGCACCGACCTTCCTCACCCACGGCACCCACCGGGTCGTCGTGACCGCCGCCGCGGTCGTCCCCAGCGACGCCCCGTCGACGTGACCGATCCCCTGCCGGCCGCGCCGCCCGCCCGGTGGGAGCGCGACGATCTCGTGCGCCTCTCCCGGGCGGCCGGCGCCGACACGCTGCCGGACGCGCCGGTCGCGGCATCCGGCCGGGCATGGTTCTACCCGCGGGAGCAGTACGAGGCCGGCGCCCTCCACCGCGTGATCGACGAGGGGCGCCGGGCCAATCGGCACGTCGACTACGCCGAGAACGTGGGCGGCACCGCGGTGCGGGCGGTGTTCCGCTCGGTCGTCCCGCGGTCCGCCGCGCCGTTCGCCCTGCACACGACCGGCGAAGCCGTCGTGCGGGTGAACGGGATGACGGCGCCCATCGGTCCCGGCGGGGAAGTGGAGCTCTCGGGCGACGCCCTCGGCGGTGTGCTCGAGATCGAGGTGCGTACCGCGGGAGACACCGTGCCGCCTGCCGCCGCCCTGCCCGAGGACGATTGGCGGTGGGAGGCGTCCCTCGACGGTGACGAGTGGGAGCCGGTGGAGGCGCGCGCGGGCGACGACGTGCCCCCGCATGAGCGCGGCGAGCCCACCGTGGCCCTCCCGCTGACGGCCACGTCGCCGTCGATGTACGCGCTGCCGGCGCCCGTGCTCGGGCGGGTGGAGATCGTCGCGGCGACCCGACCCGTGCTCACGACGGGGGAATCCGAGGCCGAGGCCGCTGCGGGCCCCGCTGCCGGCGAGAGCCGGTTCGACCTCACCGAGACCGCCCCCGGTGTCTACCTGAGCGACCATGCGCTCGGCTTC
>Ga0233363_1000992_pt1 | contig 11594 bp, 15 predicted proteins | sample ElkDunMinimDraft_18_FD_191534 | JGI IMG/M metagenome (GOLD analysis project Ga0233363, IMG submission 191534) | Fecal eukaryotic communites from dung pellets of Tule Elk in California, USA - Elk Dung C16 | ecosystem: Host-associated > Mammals > Digestive system > Large intestine > Fecal | place...
CGGCGCGGCGGCGACAACGGCTCGTGACGCAGCCACCGGTAACCGGCGACCCCGGGGCCGGCGGTCGTGACGGCGGCGGTCGTGACGGCGGCGGGCGGCGGGCGGCGGGCGGCGGGCGGCGGGCGGTCGAGGGTCGTGAGACGGGCTCGTCTTTGCCCTCGGTCAAGTCTTCCTTAGCTCTGACTTAACAACAGCCCCACCGGCACCGGCCGGTGGCAACATCTGCGGTGGAACCAGTTGCCGACTCCGCCGCTTACCCCGTGAGCACCCCATCTGTGCGGAGCAGCAGAGCGCGGCGGGGACCCGGTCCCCCACACCCCGCCCCCGCCGCGCCTGGTTCCTTCGCCGTCCCACGGCGCCCGGCTCGCCCTTTCGGTCCAGGGTGCCCGGCTCGCCCTTGCGGCCACGGCGCCCGGCCGTCCTTCGCGCTATGGCCCGGCCGTGCTTGCCTCGCTACCGTCCGACTGCCGCCGCGTACCGGGTGATCTCGTCGGCCAGGCGGCGCTTCTCCGGCTCCGGCAGGAAGGACGCGGCCACTGCGTTGCCGGCCAGGGTGGTCAGTTCGGCAGCGCCGCCGTCGATGAGCTTCGCGGCGATGGCGTACTCGTCGTTCAGGGTGGTGCCGAACATCGGCGGATCGTCGGAGTTGATGGTGACCAGCAGCCCGGCATCGAGGAAGCGCCGCAGCGGGTGTTCCTCGATCCGTGCGACCGCGCGGGTCCGGACGTTGGAGGTCGGGCAGACCTCCAACGGGATCCGCCGCTCCCCCAGGTACTCCAGCAGCCGCGGGTCGGCCGCGGCGGAGGTACCGTGCCCGATCCGCTCCGCGCCCAGATCCCGCAACGCGTCCCAGATGGTCTGCGGGCCGGTGGTCTCGCCGGCGTGCGGCACCGAGCGCAGCCCGGCGGCGCGGGCCTGATCGAACCAGGGCTTGAACTGCGGCCGGGGCACGCCGATCTCCGGGCCGCCCAGACCGAAGCTGACCAGTCCGTCCGGGCGCTGGTCCAGCGCGATGCGCAGGGTCTGCTCAGCGGCCGGCAACCCGGCCTCGCCGGGGATGTCGAAGCACCAGCGCAGGACGATGCCGAAGTCCGCCTCGGCCCGCCGCCGGGCGTCCTCGATCGCCTCGCAGAAGGCCGGCGCCGGAATGCCCCGGTGCACGTGCGAGTAGGGGGTGACCGTCAGCTCGGCGTAGCGGACCTGCTGCCGCGCCAGGTCCCGGGCCACCTCGTAGGTGAGGATCCAGACGTCGGTGGGGTCCCGGATCAGATCCACCACGCTCAGGTAGATCTCGATGAAGTGCGCGAAGTCGCGGAACTCGAAGTACCCGGCGAGCAGCTCCGGGTCGGCCGGCACCGGAGTATGCCCCTCGTGCCGGGCGGCCAGCTCGGCGACGATACGGGGCGAGGCGGAACCGACGTGGTGCACGTGCAGCTCGGCCTTCGGCAACCCGGCGATGAAGTCCGTCAAATCACTCACTGTCACTCCTTCGTACCGCCGTTGCCCGCGGGGATCCGCCCGACGCCGGCGGCGGCGTACCCAGTCTTTCAGGCGCCCGGGCGCACTTCGGCCTGGCCCGGGCGCACCCGTCCCGGACGCCGTCGAGCCCCGCGCCCTGGACGGGGCACGGGGCTCGGCGGTTGGTCGAAGGGGTGGTGGAATCGGCCGGCCCGGCGGGTCGGCAACGGAACTAGAGCGGGCGGACCTGCTCGGCCTGCGGGCCCTTCTGGCCCTGGGCGATCTCGAACTCGACCCGCTGGTTCTCCTCCAGCGACCGGTAGCCGCTGGTCTGGATTGCCGAGAAGTGGACGAACACGTCAGCACCCCCGCCGTCAACGGTGATGAAGCCGAAGCCCTTGTCTGCGTTGAACCACTTCACGGTTCCCTGCGCCATCTGTGTCTCCTTCTAAAAACTGGCGGCCGAGCACCCGGTGCGGCCGATTGGCCGTGGCCAGCGGCGGGGTCCGCGACGACCCGCACAAGCGTCTCGTCCCGTCCGTCGCCTACTCGCAACAGCGGAATCAGCAAATCACGTACCGCCGGAGTTCGCAGCGCCCCATCGATGAAATTCTCCGACATGTGATCTGTCGTGACCGAGCGTGATACCTGCGGCCGGGAGGCCCTGCGGTCCACTGTCGTGACCGGACTCGACCGGCCACCGCCGTCGATCCCCGGCCTGCACGCCGGACCACAGAGGACGGCCCCGTGACACCCGCGCTCGCGGGTGTCACGGGGCCGTGGCGAGGCCGTTGTTTCAGCGCGGCCAGTGGCCGGTCATCCTGCGCACGCCGACCGCGCCGCCGCGGTCCACAGCGGCCCGGACCACGGCGAAGATGGCGCCCTGCAGCGCCGCCGCTGCCAGGACCTCACCCCAGCCCCGCTCCTCGTCGACCGGGTCCGGCGCCTCGCCGTCGCCGGAGGCGGTCTCCCAGATCTTCTTGAACAGCGCGCCGGCGAGGACACCGGCGCCCATTCCCAGCAGCAGGCCGACCGGCTTGTAGGCGGCCTTGTTGATTGCCTTGCTCACCCGCGTCTCCTTCGCACCACCAGTAGGACGATCACCGCTGTCAGGGCCCCCGCCGCCAGAACGGCCAACTGCGTGGCCTCCCGGTCGGTGCCGCCACCGGCTCTGTACGCCAGGCTACGGCGGGATCCCTCCGGGCCCGCGCCGGAGCCGCCAACCGTGCGGACCTGCGAGCGAGCCTGCTCGACACCGGCAGTGACCCGGGAACGGGCGTGCGCGGCGCCGATGCGCATCCGCGCCTTGGCGTACTCGGCCTGCGCCCGCATCCGCGCCTTCGCCTGGTCGGTCGACTCCTTCACCCGGGACTTGACGTCGGCCCGGACGGCGAGCGCCTCGACCGTCTGGGCCAGTTCCCGGCGGGTACGCAGGATCTCCCGCCGCAGGAACTCCGGGTTGGCCTCGGCCTTGCCGTTACCGTTGACCGTCATGGCGCCCCCTGTCCTTGACGGCGGTGGCGACCGTGTTGACGTCGTCGATGAGACTGTTGGCCATCGGCGACATGTCCGGGACCGCCTGGCTGACCTGCCGCTTGCCGAGCAGCGCGAGCGCTCCGGCGGCGAGGAACAGGACCAGCGCCACGATCAGCGCGGCGAGCCAGGCGGGCATGACCAGATCCAGCAGGAGCACCGTCGCGATGACGAGCGCGCCGAGACCGTAGAACCCGAGCACGCCACCGCCACCGAAGAGACCCACACCGAGTCCGGCGTGCTTGCCCTTCTGCGCCAGCTCGATCTTGGCCAGTGCCAGCTCGTCCTTGATCAGGCGGGTCACCTGCTCGGTGGCGCGTTGCACCAGTTCGGCCGTCGACGCTTCCTTGCCGGAAGGGGCGGGGCGGTTGACCACATCAGCCATGCTGTCCTCCTTTCTCCATCACCGCGCTGTATGCCCGTAGTGTGCGCGGGCCAATCCTGTGCGCGCGGGAATCCGCCCCGGAGCCACCCGGGCGTGTGCGTGACGAACCATTGGCTTTCGTCCTACCAGGGTTCACCTGTCCCGCGCGGCGGCTTCGACGGATCAGCCCCGGTTCTCTCCACGGCGTCATCGGGTCCGACGAAGGCGTCACCCCGGGCGTCGCCGTCGTCGCTGCCGCTGAAGACCCGGGCGTCGTCGGAGGCGGTGACGACCTCGGGCTCCGGCGGCACCTGGGGTTGCGCCGGCCAGGGCTCGCGGCGCCGGGCGTCACCCAGCTCCGTACGCAGCCGCGGCAGCGCGTCCGGCATCTGGTGCCGGACCCAGGTGACCAGCGCCTCGCGCACCAGGCAGCGCAGGTCGAAGAGGCTCCCGGCGTCCTCGGCGCTGACCAGGGCCCGTACCCGCACCATCCCGCCGACGGCGTCGGTGATCTGCAGGACGCAGACCCGCCCGTCCCACAGGTCGGTGGCTTCCACGATCCGGCGCAGCTCCTCACGCATCGACTGCATCGGTACGCCCCAGTCCACGTCGAACTCGGCCGTGCCCAGCAGCGCCGCCCGGGTGCGGGTCCAGTTCTGGAACGGGGTGGTGGTGAAGTAGGAGGTCGGCAGGATCAGCCGGCGGTCGTCCCAGATCTGCACCACCACGTGGCTGAGCGTCAGCTCCTCGATCCGGCCCCACTCGCCCTCGACGACCACCACGTCGTCGAGGCGTACGGCGTCGCTGAAGGCCAGTTGCAGCCCGGCGATGACGTTGCCGAGCAGGCTCTGCGCGGCGAGGGCGCCGACGACGCCGATCACACCGGCGGAGGCGAGCAGGCTGGCGCCGATGGTCCGCACGCTGGGGAAGGTCATCAGCATCGCGCCGATGGTGACGATCACGATGAACGCGATCGTCACCCGCCGGATCATGACGATCTGCGTCTTGATCCGCCGGGCCAGCCGGTTGTCCGGGACGTCCACCCGGTACCGGGCCAGTGCGGTGTCCTCGGTGACGACCAGCAGCGAGGCGATCAGCCAGGAGGTGGCGGCGATGACCAGGATCACCAGCGTGTGCAGCAGATGCTTGCGCCACTCCTCGTCGGCGGCGTAACGGGTCCCCGACCGGACGGCGAGCTGCACCGCCATGGTCACCAGGGCCACCCGGAACGGACGGTGTGAGTGCGCGGCGAGTTCTGCCAACAGCACGGAGCGCCGGCCGAGGCGCCGGACGACGCGGTGCACGATCGTCGCTGTCAACAAGGCGATCGCCGCGGCGCTGAGCACCGCGGCGACCGCCATCACGTACGTCTGCACGAACTGTTCCCCTTCGCCGCGCCCGCGCGCGGTTTCCCTCTGCTCGGCTCCCTAACCGCGCCGGCCTACGGGTGGGCGAACACGCCCCCCCACCCGTCGGGCCGGGAGCGGCTTCACACCTTGCGGTAGCGCGACTGCAGGAAGCAGTAGAGGCCGAAGGCGGCCAGCCCGAGCGCCACGACGATCAGCAGCAGCTGGCCGTACGCCTGCTCCCGGAGGGTGTGCAGGGCGGCGTCCAGGCCGCGGGCCTTCTCCGGGTCGTAGGTGACGGCGGCGGAGACCACCAGCACGCCGGCGACCGCGAGGGCCGCGCCCTTGGCGGTGTAGCCGACCATGCCGAGCCGGCGCGCCAGGGTGCGGGTACGGGCGTCCATCTCGCCGGTCTTGAGGCGCTTCTCGAAGCGCTTGGTGGCCCCGTAGAAGATCATGCCGGCGCCGATGCCGACGACGACCACGCCGGCCAGGCCGACGAGCCACTGGCCGCCGGTTGACTCCATCAGCTTCGCGCTCAGCGCCTCCTGCTTGTCGGCGCTGCTCTCGCTGGCGTTCTGGAAGACCTGCAGGGCGGTCCAGGCGAACCAGAGGTACATCACGGCCCGCCCGCCGGAGAGCACCCGCTCGGCGATACGGTCCCGGCCCTGCTCGGCCCGGTGCCCGACGGCGGCCTCCAGCACCTGCCAGATGCCCATCGCCAGCAGGCCCACCCCGACGGTGATCACCAGGACCTTGCCCAGCGGCTGTTCGGCGAGGGTGCGCAACGCGCCGGCCTGATCGCCGTCGTCGGAGGCAGTGCCGAAGGCGATCTGCAACGCCAGCCAGGCGAAGAGAAGGTGGAGGATGCCGTAGCCGATGAACCCGGCGCGGGTCAGGGCTTCCAGCGCGGAGCTGTTCGCGGTACGGGAGGCGGCCGCTTCGGTGTTTCGTGTGAGGGACATGGCCGGTGGTATGTCCGGTGGCGCGGTTTTCCAAACGCGGCTGTCGTGGACCGGCGGCGGGCGCGCGGTCCACGACGGCCGGTGCGGGTCAGCCTTCGCCGCCGCCGAGGGAGATCCGCACGACGATGTTGTCGGCGTCGACACTCTCGAGGGCGACGGTGAAGCCGGCGACCTCGGTCGCCTGCTCACCGGCGGTGAGCGAGAGCTGCTGGCCGGCGATCTCCATGGTCACCACGTCGCCCTCGACGGCGATCAACCGGGCCTCGACGCCGAGGACGGAGACGCCGGCCTCCACCCCCCGGTCGAAGGTGACCGCGCAGGAGTCGAGACGGCAGTCGGTGGCGGTCCCGTCGGAGCCGCAGGCGGTCAGCACGGCAAGGCCGAGCGCGGCGGTGGCAAGCAGGATCCCGGCGCGGCGCAGCGGCGCGGTGAGGGCGGGGGCGGTGCGGTAGGTGAACACGCCCGCAAGGATACGAAGCGGACGCCAACGATCACCGGCGCGACGGCCCGCCGGATTCCGGCGGGCCGTCGCGACGCACTGCGGGTTCGGTCACTCGCGCAGCCGGCCGCGGCTGCCGGACTCGCTGAGCACGGTCAGATCATCCGGCAGGCTCTCGCGCAACCGGTCCATGATCCCGCCCTGGGTGGCCTCGTCGGTCACCTCCAGCACCGCACGGGCGGCGTAGAGCGCCTGAGGCTGGTCCATCCCCGTACGCGCGGAGACCCGCGAGACGAACTCGGCCATGTCGAAGCGCTCACCGGTGCCGACGTCGACCATCGAGACCGTACGGCGCAGCGGCTCCCCGATCTCCCGCGGCAGCTGCGCGGCGATGTTCTCCGCCAGCCCGTCGGGAATCCGCTCGCCGAGCGTCTCCAGCGTGCCGCGGATCGCCGCGGCCGACTGACCGGAGTTCGCCAACCGGGCCCTCGCCTGCACCTGGCCCACGAAATCGTCGTACTGCATCGTCGTCCCCCTCCGTACCCTTTGGCGGCGGCCGGCGGACGTGTACGCCCGTGCCCGCCGCTCACGCGGGTCTGACGGCTCCCGATGAGCGTTCCCGGCAGCCGCCGCGGTACACGTCGCACCGGGAGTCACGAGGGTGCCCCGCGCGGAGGCCGAAACGGTGAGAATGAGGCGATGACCAACACCATCGTGCAGGACGATCCGGCCCGGCGGCGCTTCGAGATCCTCATCGACGGCACCCTCGCGGGCGTGGCGGACTATGAGCTGCGGGACGGCACCCTCGTCTTCACCCACACCGAGGTCGGCGCCGACTTCCAGGACAAGGGGGTCGGTTCGGCGCTGGCCCGCGGCGCGCTCGATCAGCTGCGGCAACGCGGCGAGCGGATCGTCGCCGAATGCGCCTTCATCGCCGCTTACGTGCAGCGGCACCCGCAGTACCAGGACCTGATCGCCGGCTGACCGCCAGCTGAGCACGGGGTGCCGTCGATGTCGGTACGTGCGACAGTGCGCAGATGAACTGGGTGAGCGAGGAAATCCCCTGGACCGAGATCCCCGGTGTCCGTCTGGTCGGCGTGGTCCTCGGCGGGCTGCTGCTGCTCGCCGCGATCCGGTCCATGTTCGGCAAGGGCGGCCGCTGAGCGGGCATGGCGCGCCCGCTGCCGGGTAACGGGTCGTTGTCCCCCGTGACGTACGCGGTGACGGGTTCGCCCGACGAGGAGGCTGACATGCGCATCGGCTACATGTTGTCCAGCGAGGAGTATCCCCCGCAGCAGCTGCTCGAGCAGGCGCGTGGCGCCGAGCGGGCCGGCTTCGACGCGCTCTGGATCTCCGACCACTACCACCCGTGGGTGGACGCGCAGGGGCAGAGCCCGTTCGTCTGGTCGATGCTCGGGGCACTCAGCCAGGTCTGCCGGCTGCCGGTGACCACCGCGGTCACCTGCCCCACGATCCGCATCCACCCGGCCGTGATCGCCCAGGCCGCGGCGACCACGGCGGTGCTGCACGATGGGCGTTTCGTGCTCGGCATCGGCAGCGGCGAGGCGCTCAACGAGCACATCTTCGGCGACGCGTGGCCGGCCGCCTCGGTACGGCTGGAAATGCTGGAGGAGTCCGTCGAGGTGATGCGCAAGCTCTGGAAGGGTGAGTTCGTCCACCACCGGGGCACGCACTACACAGTGGAGCAGGCGCGCATCTACACGCTGCCCGAGGCGCCCCCGCCGATCTACGTCTCCGGGTTCGGGCCGAAGGCGATCGACCTGGCCGCCCGCATCGGCGACGGGTACATCAGCACCATGCCCGACGCCGAGATGGTCCGGCGTTTCCGGGACAACGGCGGCGGCGACAAGCCCTGCCAGGGCAGCTTCAAGGCGGCGTACGCCGAGACGGAGGAGGCCGGCGCGCAGATCGCGTACGAGAAGTGGCCCAACGCCGGGGTGCCCGGTGAGCTCTCCCAGGTGCTGCCCTCCCCCCGGCACTTCGAGCAGGCCGCGGAGCTGGTGCGGCCGGAGATGCTCAAGGAGGCGTTCGTCTGCGGCCGGGACGCCGAGGCGCATGTCGAGATGATCGGCCGCTTCGCCGAGGCCGGTTTCGACGAGGTCTACGTCGCCAACACCGGCCCGCACTACGAGGCGCTGTTCGACCTCTACGCCCGCGAGGTGCTCCCGCGCGTGCGGTAGGCCACCGGCCGGGAGACGCTGTTTCGGCGTCGACCGGCGCGGGTACCTCCGGGCTCCGATGAAAACAACCGATCACACCAGCGAGATCCGCCGCGCGGCGCGCGAGCTGTTCGACTGGCGTTCCCTGCGCCCCAATCAGCTCGCCGCCATGCGGGCGGTGATGAAACGGCGCGATGCCCTGGTGGTGCTCCCCACCGGAGCCGGCAAGTCGGCGATCTACCAGATCCCGGCGAGCCTGATCCCCGGCCCGACCGTCGTGATCTCGCCGCTGCTGGCCCTGCAGCAGGACCAGATCGCCTCGCTCAACGAGCGCGACCGGCCCGAGCTGCGGGCGGTGCGGATCAGCTCCGACGAGACCCCGGCGCAGCAGGCCGAGGCGCTGGAGGAGGTCCGCAGCGGACGTGCCGAGTTCCTCTTCATCACCCCCGAGCAGCTGAGCAACCCTGACCGGCAGGCCGAGATCCGCGACCTGTCCCCGGCGCTGATGGCGATCGACGAGGCGCACTGCATCTCCGCCTGGGGGCACGACTTCCGCCCCGACTACCTGGCCCTCGGGCACCTGATCAAGGCGATCGGCCGGCCGCCGGTGGTGGCGCTGACCGCGACGGCCTCCCCGCCGGTCCGCGAGGACATCATCTGCCGGCTCGGCCTGGACGACCCGGAGGTGGTGGTCTCCGGGCTGGACCGGCCCAACCTCTTCCTCGAGGTGGCGCACTGCCCGACTGAGGACTACCGCTGGCGCCGCCTGGTGGCCCTGCTGCGCGAGGACAACCGCCCCGGCATCATCTACGTGCCGACCCGGCGCTCCTGTGAGGAGCTGACCGAGCGCCTCGACGGCGCCGGGTTCGCGGCGCGGTACTACCACGGCGGCATGCCGCGGGGGGCGCGCCACCAGCTGCACGAGGCGTTCCTCGCCGACCAGGTGCCGATCATGGTGGCGACCTCGGCGTTCGGCATGGGCATCGACAAGCCCGGCATCGCGTGGGTGGCCCACATGGCGCTGCCGGACTCCCCGGACAGCTACTTCCAGGAGATCGGGCGCGCCGGCCGCGACGGCAACCCGGCCCGGGTGCTGCTGCTCTGGCAGGCCGAGGACGTCGGGTTGCAGCGCTTCTTCACCGGCGGGCTGCCCGACTTCGGCCAGCTGCGCGACCTTGCCGCGCTGCTTCGCCACGAGCCGGCGACCCGCAAGCAGCTACGCGAGCGCAGCGGGCTCAGCGCACGGCGGCTGGGTCAGCTGCTGGCCCTGCTCGAACAGGTCGGCGCCGCGCAGATGCGCAGCCGCCAGCGCATCGGCAGCCCCCGCTACGCCCCGGAGCCGACCGAGGCGGCGCAGGCCGCGCTGGCCGAGGCGGAGCGCCGCCAGGCGGTGCAGCGCTCCCGTACCGACATGATGCGGGCCTTCGCCGAGACCCAGGGCTGCCGCAGCCAGTCCCTGCTGGCGTACTTCGGTGAGCAGATGACCGGGACCTGCGGGCACTGCGACAACTGCCACGCCGGGCTCGCCGTCCCCGCCGGTGACGGCGACGAACCGTTCCCGGTGCACAGCCAGGTGCAGCACGCCGAATGGGGCGCCGGGCTGGTGCTGAACTACGAGGAGGACCGGATGACCGTCCTCTTCGACGAGGTCGGGTACAAAACCCTGTCGGTGCCCGTGGTGAACGAGCAGGGGTTGTTGTCGCTCAACTAGCCTGGGCACGGTCCACACCGGTTGGTGGTACGGGCCGGCCTGAGGGCCAGAACGCACGAACGATGGAAGGGGCACGGTCCGTGATCGAACAGCCGGCATACTCCCGGTTCGGTTTCTCCGACGAGGAATGGGGGCTGCTGGTCGGCCTGCCGCAGTCGGTGCTGACCGCGGCCAGCGCCGCCGAGTCCGACGGCACCCGCCGGACGATGGCCGAGAACGCCGCCGGCCTGGAGACCATCTCCGCCGGCCGGGAGGCCGCCAACCCACTCGTGGCCGCCATCGCGACCGAACTGGTCAGCCGCGTCGGCGACCCGGAGGCCGGTGAGGAGCTGCCGGTGATCGAGCCGGCCGACCCGGCGGCGATGATCGAGGATGTGCTCAACCGGGCGTACAAGGCGTCCCGGCTCCTGACCGAGAAGGTCGACGAGGGCGAGGCCGGCGCGTACCGGCACTGGCTGGTGAAGATCGCCGAGAACGTGGTGAACGCGGCCAGCACCGGCGGGATCCTGGGTCTCGGCGGGGACGCCGTCAGCCCGTCGGAGCGGCGCTTCCGCGACCGGCTCTCCGAGGTCCTGACCGGCTGAGCCGCTTCTGTCGAGAACGGGGGCGGGCCGCTTCGGCGACCCGCCCCCGTCGCATGGGACCGGTCACGCCCGCGAGTGGGCCTCGCTCACCGCGGACATGAATGCCGCCGCCGAGGCAGCGGGCGAGACCGGGCAGGAGGCCGAGAACCGCTACTGGCAGCAGCTGGCGATGCTCACCGCCACGGGCCCCTTCCCGGCCCTGCGGGAGCTCATCGGGCACCTAGCCGAGGAGGCGCCGGAGCAGGCCGACGCCGACTTCGCCTTCGGTCTCGATCGCATCCTCGACGGCGCCGCCGTCCTGATCGAGCAGCGCCGCACCGGGTAGGCGGCGCACCCCGGCCGGCGCCGGTCGGGCACGCCCACCTGGGGGCTAATCCTCGGCGAGCAGCTCCCGTACGGCCCGCTCGGTCTCCTCCTGCGGGGTGTCCCGGTCGGCGTCGACCACGATCCCCTCGTGGTAGCGGTCCACCACCCGCGGATCGACGTAGGAGGCCCGGGCCACCGTCGGGGTGTTCCCCAGCAGCTCCGCCACCTCCCGCATCGCCGCGGTCACCACCCGGCGGCGCCCGGTCTGTGAGCGCTGCGGCGGCGCGCACGCCAGCTCGACCGCCGCGAGCACCGTGGCGTGCCAGGTACGGAAGTCCTTCGCCGTCATCTCGCCGCCGCTTGCCTCGCGCAGATAGTCGTTGACGTCGTCGCTGCGCACGTCACGCCACTGCCGGCCGTCCCAGAAACCGAAGAGCCGCTCGGCGTCGCAGCGCCGGCGGCGCAGCCGGCGGAGCACCTCGCAGAGCCGCGGATCGGTGATCCGGCGAATCTGCTCGATCCCGCCCTTGGCCGGAAAGGCGAAGACCACGCAGCCCCGGCCGGGACGGACATGGTCCGGGCGCAGGGTCGCCACGCCGAAGGTCGGATCGTCGCCGGTGGCGTACTGGTCGCTGCCGACCCGGAACATCCCCAGGTCCAGCAGGCAGGCGACCGTGGCGAGCACCCGCTCCCGGTCCAGGCCCCGGC
>Ga0233363_1000997_pt1 | contig 11546 bp, 7 predicted proteins | sample ElkDunMinimDraft_18_FD_191534 | JGI IMG/M metagenome (GOLD analysis project Ga0233363, IMG submission 191534) | Fecal eukaryotic communites from dung pellets of Tule Elk in California, USA - Elk Dung C16 | ecosystem: Host-associated > Mammals > Digestive system > Large intestine > Fecal | place...
CACGGTGGACCGCGAGCTGCGGTGGCCGTCCAGGCCCGCGCCCAGGGCGACGAACAGCGGCGCGAAGTGGTCGCTGCGCGGGTGGGCGATCGCGGCGGCCGGGGCCTTGTGCCCGAAGTCGAGCAGGGCGTCGACGTCGTGGTCGGCCACGGCGCGGTTCACCCAGTCGTCGAACTCCACCGACCAGGAGGGGGCCTCCCCGTGCGCCTGGCGGGACATCTCGCGCAGGTTGTGCGTCGTGAACCCGCTGCCGACGATGAGGACGCCCTCGTCCCGGAGCGGAGCCAGGCGGCGTCCCAGAGCGAGGAGCTCGGCCGGGTCGAGGGTCGGCATGGACACCTGGAGGACCGGGATGTCCGCGTCGGGGTACATCTCCCGGAGGGGGACGTAGGCCCCGTGGTCGAGCCCGCGGTCCGGGTCCTGGTGCAGGGTCTCACCCGGACCAGTGACGAGGTCGCGCACCCTCTCGGCGAGTGTCGGCGCTCCCGGGGCGGGATAGGTGACTCCGTAGTAGCGTTGTGGGAAGCCCCAGAAGTCGTAGGTCAGAGGAACTCCGTCCGCCGTCGCGCCGACGGTGAGCGGAGCGTCCTCCCAGTGCGCCGAGACGACGAGGATCGCGCTCGGCCGGGTGAGGCCACCGGACCAGTCGGCCAGCTCCCGGGTCCACCGGGTGTCGTCTGCCAGAGGCGGCGCCCCATGGCTGAGGTACAGGGTCGGCATGCGTGTCGGCCGCGGTGCCATGGAGGTCCTCCTGTGACTGGGACATCGGATTTTGACCAGAACACAATTGAACTCTCAAGTATTCCGGGGGGCATGGGCCCGATGGCCGACACGAGGTGGCTCGACGAGGGCGAACAGCGGACCTGGCGGACCTTCCTGGCCGCCGTCCACCTGTTGGAGGGCTCGCTGGACCGGCAGCTCAGAAGGGACTCCGGACTTCCGCACGCCTACTACCAGGCCCTGGTCGCGCTGTCCGAGGCGCCGGGCGGTGCGCTGACGATGACCGAGCTGGCCGGGCGGTTGAGGTCCTCGCCGAGCCGCCTCTCGCACGCCGCGGCCAGGCTGGAGGAGGACGGGCTGATCCACCGGTTCAAGCGGCTGGGGGACAGGCGCACCACGATCGCCGAGCTCACGCCCCGCGGGCTCAAGGTGCTGCGGGAGGCGGCCCCGGGCCATGTGCACGAGGTGCGCCGGGTGCTGTTCGACTCCCTGACGCAGGAGCAGGTCGACCAGTTGCGCGCGATCTCCGAGGTGATGCTCGGCGAGTTGGACCCCGAGGGGCGGGAGTCGCGGTACGCGGGTCCGAACGGTGCCGGGATCCGGGACTGAGCGGTGGTCCGGCACCTGTCCTGACCGGGGCCGACCGTGTGCGGAGGAAAATCAAGGGCCGACACTCTATGTGTTCGGGCAGATGCGTACTATCATCTGGCTTCCCAGGAAAAGGTTGCAGTCTCAAGTGTTGGACTCGGGCTGCGATCTCCACTGGGATACCCGCTCACAGAACAGGAATCACCCATGACCGAGAAATCAGTCGTGTCCAGAGTAAGCGACACCACCTCGCTCGTCGCGAGAGCGGTCGTCGGCATCGTATTCATCGCCCACGGTTGGCCGAAGGCGACCGACCTCGAAGGCACCGCCCAGGGATTCGCCTCCCTGGGAATTCCCTTTCCCCAGTTCTCGGCCCTTCTCGGCGCGGGCATCGAGATGGGCGCCGGCCTGGCGCTCGTCATCGGATTCGCCCTGCCCCTCGCCGGACTCCTCCTGGCCTTCATGATGGCCAGTGCCTACTACTTCGCCCACCTCGGTGACGCGTTCATCGGCGGTTACGAGTACCTGGTGGTCCTCGCCGTCACCGCCGTCGCCCTCGGGTTCTCCGGGGGGCGCTACTCCCTGGATCGCGTCATGCCGTGGGGTCGCACCTCGCGGCGGACCCCGGAATCACTACCGGCCTCCTGACAGGGGTGCCCGGTCGCCCGCTGCCGGAGGCGGGCGGCCCGGCCGCCAGGAAATCACACTTTTAACTTACTTAACTCCTTTCACAAAACCTACTTAAGTTCGCACAGTCTCGTGTTTCTGTCCGACGCACATGGTGTTTTGGGGTCGATTGGTAGAATCAACGATAAAGAAAATCCACGTTGACAGCGGGGTCGCGTCACCGGGTCCGTCCGCCGTATTCCGACCCCCTGTGCCGAACGGGAGTACCGTGTCCCCTCTGGCCACTCGACCGAACACCCCTGACTGGCAGCTCCGCGTCACCGACCGGGACGGTACCGCCCTCCACGGGGCGGCGGTACTGGTCGCCCCGGAGTACGCGGTCACCTGTGCCCACGTCGTCATCGAGGCCCTCGGACCCACCGCGGGCCCCGGCAGCACGGTCCGACTGGACGCGCCGCGCGGACTCCCCGGATGGGAGTCCGCCGGCACCGTCCCCGCCGACGGGTGGTGGTGGGAGGGCTCCGCACCCTGGGACGTCGCCGTGCTGCGCCTCGACCGCGCCGCCCCCGGGCCGCCCGCGGCCGTCGCCCGGCACCGCGTCGGGGACCGCGTCAGGGTGCTGGGCTTCCCCAACGCCGAGACCGGACGTTGGGTGACCGGACGGATCACCGGTGACAGCGGTAGCCGGTTCGGCTACACGCAGATCGACGTCGACTCCGTCACCGGCTTCACCGTCCTGCCGGGCTTCAGCGGCAGCGGCGTCCGGGAGGAGAGGGACGACGGCCTCCTGGGCATCGTCTGCGAGGCGGCCGCGAACGGCAGGGCGGGCTGGATGATCCCGATGGACGGGATCCCCCGGGTGTGGGGGCCCGGACCCGACCGGAGCGCCGCGCCCGACGCCGGGACCGCTGTCGCGCTCACCGCCCGCGCCATGACCGACCTGCGCACCCTGCTCTCGCCCGACCTGCGGTTCGACCTCTACGTCGCGCTCGACCCGCGGCTGCGGCGCAGACTCCGCGCGGACCAGGACCTCACGGTCTTCGCCTCGCAGCTGGTCTCCCTCGCCCACGGCGAGTACCGCCTCCTCGGGGCCGTCCTCGACCTCCTCGACGAGCGGGAGGACGGGAGCGCGGGCATGCTCCGCGTGCGCGAGGCGGCGGCGCCGCTCCTGACGGGGCACGACGGGTGAGCAGGTCGGCCGGCATCGAGGACCAGCCCCTGGAGGGCCCGGCCCCGCCCCGGGTGGACGAGGCCGACTACGCCAGGCTGGCCAAGGCCCTGTGCTCGGTCACGTGCGTCACCTCCCCGGAGTACCACGATCTGCTGCTGGGCAAGCTCCCCCGGGTCCGCTCCGGCGTCAACCGCAACGCCGTGCCGGTGGTCTTCACCGACGCGCTGGTCGGCCGGTGCCGGGACAGCCGCCTCCTCGGCGTCCTCATGCGGTGGATCGGCTACTGGTCGGACGACAGCCAGAGCTGGAGGACGGCCTCCCTGATCGCCGAACCCCTGGTGCGGGAGGAGGAGTGGGACCAGGTCAGCCAGGCGATCCCCGAGGCCACGCGGCAGCAGGTCGACACCGTCCGCGAGGAGCTGGACCGGTACGACGCCGCCGCCTTCCGGGAGGACGCCGACCGCGTGCGCGGGTCCCGGCACATCGACCGGACCCCCTCCGACACGGCGTGGCACACGTTCGTGGCCCTGGCCGAGATACCCGGCGCCGGAGGGGAGTCCGCGCTGGTCGAGTTCTGCGCGATCCTGGGCGCCGGGGGCGTGCTGCACTGCGCGGGACTGCTGGAGGGCTGGGGCGGGGGAGCGGTGCCCGACCCGGCCGGCGGGCCCCCCGGGCCCGGCGCCTGGCAGGACGTGCCCGCGCGACTGGTCGTCCACGTCGAGAGGGGCGAGGAGCGGGGCCGCCACGACCTCCGGTACTGGACGGTGCTCCGGGAGCACCGGGGCGACCCTCCCGACTTCTGCGACTCGGGCACCCGGAGGGGCGTCACCCAGGACAGGATCGCCGACAGCGTCGGAGTCCTGCTCGGCCTCGTGGAGGTGGACCACCGCAGGGACCTCCACGGGGGGAGGATGCGGGTGGAACTGGTCGGGGAGCTGGACCTGCTCCGGGAGCTGGAGGCCGACCGCTGGCAGGAGGCGTGCGCCGGGCCGGGCCGCCTGCCGCTCGGAGCCCGAGCGGAGGTGATCTACCGTGCGGCGGAGCTGGAGGTTCCGACGTGGCGTGACTACGACGCGGGTAGGAAGTCCCTGGCCCAGCGGTGGGCGGCCCTGTTCCGGTGCGGCTCGGCGCTCCACCTCGACACGGCGCACGAGGCGGAGACGAAGGAGCGGCTGAGCGGTCGGACTTATCGGGAACCATTGGAGGATCGACTCGTGGACGATAGAATCGCACTCCTCTCCGTCCCCTCCCATTTGGACGACTGTCACCAGTCCGTCCGGTCCGCGATCAGGTTCGGAGTTCCGGTTGTGATGTGGCGTTCCGCCAACAATGGCCGGGGAATCGGACCGTGGCTCAATCTGGGGAAGACGGGACGGGAGGTGACGGTGTCATCAGAGAAAATCCAGGCAATCCCCCAGGTGCTCCACAAGTCCCGTGTCGGGGGCGTTTCGCCGGACGATAGCGGGTACATCGAAGAAAGCTTCGAGGTCGCCGTCTTCTATCACGATTCCCTGCCGGTCCTCCCCGACCCCACGCCGCTGGCCGCCAGCAGTATCCGTACCGCCCCCTGTTGACCGAGGCTCGAAGGGCTCGCCATGACCACATCAGCCGAACCCGGGTCCACCGACTCCGTGCCGGAGTGGTGGGTCTTCCACGGCACAGGTCAGCCGCGTGCGCACCTCGACCTCGCGACACGGTTACCTCCCCCTCCGCAGTGGCGTACCTACGGCGGGGCGTTGAACTCCGGTTCGGCGTCCCCCTTCTACGAGCCGTCCGCACCCCTCGGTGAGCCGGGGGAGCCGGAGGAGGACGACCCCTCCCCCGCGGAGGGCACACGGCACCTCGGTCCCCTCCACCGCCGTGCCGGCCCGGTCCCGCTCGGCCCCCACCGCAAGCACCTCCTGGACAAGGTCAACGCGGCGATCCACCTGCGCAGGCCGCTGCTCGTCACCGGACCGCCCGGGGTGGGCAAGTCCAGCCTGGCCCACCAGATCGCCCGCGAACTCAACCTCGGCAGGACGCTCCGCTGGGCCGTGACCAGCAGGAGCACCGTGCGGGACGGCCTGTACTCCTACGACCCGCTCACGCAGATCCACGACCTCAACCTCGAGAACGCCCACCGCCGGGCCACGGGGCAGGCGCCCGACCGGCGCTACGCGGGCGACGGCGACGCCCACCTGCGCAGCAGCGCGGAGGCGATCAGCCGCTACCTGGCCCTGGGCGCCCTGGGCACCGCGTTCCTCCCCACGAGGACCCCCCGTGTCCTGCTGATCGACGACTTCGACCTCGGCGACTTCGACCTGCCCGGCGACCTGCTCGACCTGTTCGAGAACGGCGGCTACCGCATCCCCGAGCTGACCAGGCTGTCGGGGGTGGCGCCGACGATCGAGGTGGCCACCGACGACCCCGGCCGCACCGTGCCGGTCTCCCACGGTGAGGTGCTCTGCTCTTCCTTCCCCATCACCGTGCTCACCTGTAACAGCGGACGCGACCTCCCGCCCGCGTTCATGCGGCGCTGCATCCCGGTTCGGATGGGCCTCCCCGACGAGCACGAGCTGCTCGCCGCCGTGGCCGGACACTTCGGGGGCGATGTGCCCGCCGGGGCGCGACTGCTGGTGACCGAGTTCCTGGAGAGGAGCGGGAGCGGGCACGAACTCGCCATCGACCAGCTGCTCAACGCCGTGCACCTGGTCGGCGCGCTCGGTCCGGACGAGACCGGTCCCGAGGGGGAGCAGGTGCGGGAGCTCTCGGAGCTGCTCTGGCACCGGTTGACGGAAAGCCCGGGATGAGTTCGGGGCGGGATCCGGGGAGCGAGGGCCCCCGGGTTACAAGCGACGCGGGCGGGTCTCCACCCCGGGGGTTCGGGCTCACCGCCACCGACCTGGCGGACGCGATCCATCTGGCGGCCCTGTGCGACGCGAGCGCGCGGCGGGCCCCGCGGACGCACCGCCTCGGTGAGGACCCGGGCGGCCCCCCTGGCGACGCCGGCCACGAGGACGGATCGGAGCCGTGGCCGCCGGCCCCGGACCGGGGCGCCGACCACGGGTACGTCCGCCCCCCGGACGCCGGGTCCGCCGTCGGCGCGGGAGGCGCCGTGCCGACGGGCCGGAAAGGACACGACCCGCCGGCCGCGGAGCGGCCGGAGGGGCCGGGGCCGCCCCCCGGCTCCGGGCCCGGGAGGGGGACCGAGCCGCCCGAGTTCGTCCAACCGGTCCTGGAGGGGCGGCAGGACCTGGTCGCGGCGCTGTCGCCGTTCAACCTCAAGATCCCGCAGGGCGTGGCCGACCAGGTCGATCCGGAGGGCACCGCGCGCGGCTACGCCCGCTCGCTGCTGGACAGCCTCCACTGGTCGGACGGCGAACGCGAGCGCGCCGGTGTCCCCGTCGTGCCGGTACTCCGGGCACGCGAGCGGAGGGCGGTGGACCTGACCCTGCTGCTCGACGAGGGCGTCACCATGCTGTTCCAGCGGGGCCTGGCGGGCGAGTTCGCCGGGCTCCTCCGGGACAGCGGGGTCTTCCGGGGGGTGCGCACACTGCACTTCGACTCCGAGCGCACGGGGCGGCCGGTCCTGAGGGACGCCCAGGGGCGGAGCCGCAGGCTCGGCGGGCGCCGCCCGACCGGCGCGCACGTCACCCTCATCCTCACCGACGGGCTCGGCGGCGCCTGGAGGGACCGGGGCTTCCAGGAGTGGGTGGCGGGAGCCGCCGGGGACGGCGCCCTCGCGATCCTGCACCTCCTCCGTCCCCGGCTGTGGAGCCGTGGCGCCATCACCACCCTCCTCACGGAGCTGGGCGTGTCCTGGCCGGCCGCGGCCGGCGCCCCGAACACCCGGTACGTGCGCCAACGGACGCTCGCGGACCTGGTCGCCGAGGAGGACGAGCCCGCGGCGGGGGCCCTGGTCCCGGTGCTGCCGCTGAAACCGTCCGCCATCCACGAGTGGGCGTCGTTCGTGATGGGCCTGGGCCGCTCGCGGCTGTGGGCGCACACCGCGGAGTTCCCCGGGCGGCCCGGACCGGTGCTGCCGGAGGCGCCGGACGCCGGGACCGGCGAGGGGTTCGACGCGGACCAGGAGGTCCTCCGCTTCCAGAGGGCGGCGACCCCCGAGGCGTTCGACCTGGCAGTGGCGCTGTCCGCCGTGCCGCTGGACCCGCGCCTCGTGGAGGCCGTGTGCGAGGACGTGATGGGCAGGGCGACGCCGTCCGAGCTGACCGAGGTGTTCTTCAGCGGGCTCGTGAGGATGAGGGATCCCTCCGAGCACGGAGAGGTCCGGTGGGACTTCCGTGAGGGCGTCCGCACGTCCCTCCTGGCCCGGGGAGGGCGGGTGTCCGACATCCGCCGGATGCTCGGCCTGGCGGCGGAGCGCCTGCTGCGGGTGGACCCCTGGTTCGGCGACCTCGCGAGGATGCTCAAGGGTGAGCACGTGGTCTCGCCGACGAACACGGTGACGTCGCGCCCGTGGGTGCGGTTCATGCTCCCGGCCGTGGAGAGCGCGGCCCTCGTCCGCCGATATTCGGCTCCTATCAGAGAGTACGCGGAAGCGGCCCGAAACAACGGATATCGGGATTCTGTCGCGTCAGAGGTCTGGGCCCGGACCACCCCTGGTTTAGGATTGTCACAGGTTCCCGGATCTGCGCAAACGAGCAAGAGCGACAACAGGAAGACACGGAATACCGCATCCTTTTCTGATCGGTCGGGTGAAACGCCAATTATGTCTACAAACCCGTCAATTGGGGACAGAATGAACGATTCTGGCGAAATTCACACCGGCCACACGAGCAGATCGTCCACCAGCGGTCGGCCGCTGAGCGCTGTCTGGGTGCAGGTTCCCCGCAAGAACAGTGCCTTCACGGGACGTGAGGAGCTGCTCTCCGCGCTGAGGGCCCAGCTCCTCACGGGACAGCGCCAGGTCATCACCGCGCTGAACGGCATGTCAGGGGTGGGCAAGACCGAACTCGCGAAGGAGTACCTGCACAGGTACGCCTCCGAATACGACCTGATCGTCTGGATCCCCTCCGCCCACAGCAACCAGCTGCGCGAGAGCTTCTCCGTGCTGGCGTCCCGCCTCAGGCTGGACAGCGCCGGTGCGGGCAGCGGTCACGTCGTGGAGGACGTGCTCGCGGCACTCCACCAGGGCGGGCTCTTCCAACGCTGGCTTCTCGTCTACGACAACGCGCAGGCCCGGACCGAACTGGAACAGTATCTTCCTGTCGGGGGCGAGGGGCACGTGATCATCACTTCTCGGGACAACAGTTGGACCGTGGCGGGGGGTGACGCCTTCCTGGCCGTCCAGGAGTTCGAGCGCAAGGAGAGCATCGAACTCCTCAAACGGCGGGGACCCGCCACCCTCACCGACGACGAGGCGGACGCCCTCGCGCGCGAGCTCGGCGACCTCCCGCTGGCGCTCAACCAGGCGGCGGTGTGGCTGCACGAGAGCGGTATGGCGACCGAGGAGTACCTGCGCCAGTTCGCGGACAAGAGCGAGGAGATGCTCGCGCTGCTGCGGCCGGACGGAACGTACCCCGTGGCGGTCGCCGCCGCGTGGAACGTCTCCCTGGACCGGTTGGCCATGACCAACCCGGCCGCGCTCCAGATGCTCCAGCTCTGTTCGTTCATGGCGACCTCGCCCATCCCCCGTGCCCTCTTCAACCACGCGCGGGGCATCGACGGCCCGCCGGAGCTGCGGGCCGCGCTGGAGGACCCGGCCAAGCTCGGCATGGCCATCCGTGACATCGGGCGCAACAGCCTCGCCCACATCGACCACCAGCGCAACACGATCTCCCTGCACCGGCTGGTGCAGCGGGCGGTCCAGGCCCCCATGGGCGAGGCGGAGCGCGAGGAGATGCGCCACTGCGCGCACCAGCTGCTGGGCCGCAGCGACCTCCAGGACGTGTCGACCGACGCCGGTCGCTTCACGGACCTGCTCCCGCACGTGTGGGCGGCCCAGGCCTGGGACTGCGAGGACCCGTGGGTGCGCGCCGTCGTGGTCCAGATGTGCCGGATGGCGCTGTTGCGCCAGGAGTTCGACGACGCCCGGCGCCTGGGCGACACCGCGTGGGCGTGGTGGCGCGAGCACCTGGGGGAGAACCACCCGTCCACCCTCAGCATGGCGGTCCAGGTCGCCGTGGCGATGCGCGGCCAGGGCCACCTGGCGGAGGCCCTCCAACTGGGGGAGTCCACCCTGGCCACGCTGCGCGAGCTGCAGAACCCGGAGGACCCGGAGACCCTGGAGGCGGAGATCGAGCACATCCGCAGCCTGCGGTTCGTCGGCAGGTTCCGGGACTCGCTCACCGCCGCCGCGGACGCCTACCACCGCCGGGTGCGCCTGTTCGGCGAGGAGGACCCCCACACGCTGCTCACGGCCCACTTCCGGGCCTTCAACCTGCTGCTCAGCGGTGACCCGGCGGCTTCGGCCGAGCAGTACCGCGACACCCTGACCCGGCTGGAGATCGTCTTCGGCCCCGACCACGGGCGCACCCTCGGCACCAACAACGGGTACGCGGAGGCGCTGATGGAACGGGGCCTGTACCGGGAGGCGGAGGCGATCCAGACCAACCAGGTCGAACGGGTCACCAGTCTGCTCGACGAGGACGACCCGGGGGTCCTGAGCAACGTGCGGACGCTCGCCGTCATGCGCCGTCGGATCGGGCGCCACCGGGAGGCCTTCGCCCTCTCCGAGAAGGCCTGGCAGCGCTTCCGGATCAAACAGGGCGCGGACAGCAACGACACCATGTACGCGGCTCTCGTGCACTCGATGTCCCTCAGTGCGGTCGACCAGCACGACGAGGCCCTGGAGCTGGCGCAGACCACCGGTGAGCGCTACGTCAAGCTCCTGGGGGACCAGCACCCGTACGTCGGAGCCGCGAACATCAACCAGGCGATCATCCTGCGCCGCCTCGGCAGGGTCGCCGAGGCGCGCGAGCTGGACGAGCGTGCACTGGTGCTGTTCCGGGAGCGGATCGGCGGCCACCACCCCAGTGCGCTCTCCTGCCTGGTCAACCTGGCCAACGACCACTTCCTCACGGGGGACGTGGCGGGGGCCCGGGAACTCGACGAGGAGGCGCTGGCCGGGTGCACCAGGGAACTGGGGCCGAGGCACCCGCTGACCCTCCTGGCCCGCCGCAACCTGCTCGTGGACCGCAGGGCCCAGGGGGAGGACGTCGACCCGGAGTTCATCGAGGTGGAGGACCAGTACCGGGAGGCGATGGGTGCCGACCACCCCGCGACGCTGAGCATCCGCAAGAGCGTGCGCGGCGACGCGGACATCTACCTCGCCCAGATGTGACCGCAGTGGTCCGGGGGCGACCCCGGACCACGCCCGGTCAGGCGCGGTCGGCGAGCCGGAGCAGCGTGACCCACTGGTGTACGGGCAGGGCGAGCTCCACACGGTCACGGTGCGTGGAGTCGCGGATTCCGACGACGACGGGTTGGCGCAGAACCACCTCGACGCACGAGTTGTTCACTCCGCCGCTGTGGCTCGACGTGCGCCACTGCCCGGGCTCCCGTCCCAACCCCCTCACGAGAGCACCCGTCCGGGATGTCTTTCCTGGTTGTTTCTACGCACGCGGCGGCCTCGATTCTTCCGGTCCGACCATTGGTCGCTCCTGTTTCCCGTGCGGCCCTGTCAGTTCGACCCGGTCCGACTTCGGATCTCCCATATATTCTGCTGACTTTCGAACCGACTTGTACATGCCCACTGGGGTAGTGATCATGTTGTCCGGATGCATCCATCCTCGGACTGTTCATAAAACGATGCTTCCAGAACGTTTCCCGTTCGTCGGGCCGAACACAGCGGACAGGAAGTGTGAGGAGATTTCCGAAGTGTCCTGTTCAGTGGGGGTTCGGTGTTCCCCGGTGCCACTGAGGCCACGGCGTCATCGGAGGTGAGCGCGCGTCGGAAGGTAAAGCTTTTCGGTGGCCCTGACCGGAATCGCGCCAGCTCGCGGTGGTCCCAAAGTGGCGTTGCCCGGGAAAGAGCCGGGACCCTCGGGTCCGCGATGGCGAAGGCCTTGACCGGTGGAAAGCGGGCGGACGTACCGGGATCTATAGGGAGAACTTCGCGAAGTCGGACCGAAGGGGAGTTTCTGCAGGTAATCCATTGTGAGTGCGTCCGGTCGGGGCGGGTTGCCACTTCTCCAGGGAAGCGGAGGGATTGGTGTTCTCCCGGTCCGGCCCGGGAGTGCGGGAGGGAAGCGGTGTGAATCCGGGCAGAACGCGCAATTCCGCCGGTGGCGGAGTCCACGGCGTGTCGGCCGTGCACACCGGGGACGCCGCCCTCCACCGGTGACCGCCCGGACGGAGCCCCGAGGAACCGGCGGAGGGGCCGGGTCCCGTGGCCGCGGTCGACCTCGTGTCCCAGGGGACCGCCTGCCCCGGGAGCGGACCGGCCCCGTCGCGGCCCGTCCGGCAGGCGGGGCGGCCGGACACCTCCACCGGACAGGTG
>Ga0233363_1000998_pt1 | contig 11529 bp, 5 predicted proteins | sample ElkDunMinimDraft_18_FD_191534 | JGI IMG/M metagenome (GOLD analysis project Ga0233363, IMG submission 191534) | Fecal eukaryotic communites from dung pellets of Tule Elk in California, USA - Elk Dung C16 | ecosystem: Host-associated > Mammals > Digestive system > Large intestine > Fecal | place...
TCAAGGAAGGCGACGTGGTCAAGGTCAAGGTGCTGGAAGTCGACAAGCAGGGCCGTATCCGCCTGTCGATGAAGGCCATCGAAGAAGGCGAGGGCGCCCCGGCCGAGTAAGCCGCGAGCGCGTATCGCAATGGAAGAAGCGGGCTTCGGCCCGCTTTTTCTTTGTGGGTGCGTCGCGCCGGATCTGCGGCAGGGAGGGGCGGACGCCCGGTCGGGGGGGGGCCGCCGGCAGTCGGGCCGGGACGCGCGGAAGGCGGCGCAGCCACGGGCCATCGGCATCGCGCAAGCGGACGCACGCCGGCCCGCAGCTGCGCGGACGCGGCGCGGATCGGGACCAGGCGTGCGCGCGGCGACCCAGGGCCGCCGCGGCAGGGGCGCTACAGCCGGTGCTGGCGCAGCAGGCGGTACAGCCGCAGGCGCAGGCGCAGCAGCGGCTGCCCCAGGCGCGCCGGCACCCGCATGCCGGCGCGGCGGTGGCGGATCGGCACCGCCGCGTCGGGCGCGGCGGATTCCACCGGCGCGGGAGCCGCAGCGGGCGTCGGCGCCGAGCCGGTCCGCAGGTCCGACAGCGCGGGTTCCGGCACCTGTCGCGCGGGCGCAGAGGCGCTCGCGGTGGCGGCGGCGGCGAACAGGCCCAGCGGGCTGTAGCCGCTGTAGCCGGGGAACACCTCGGCGGTGCGCTGGTGCCCCATCCGCGAGCGCAGCAGTTCGGTGAACACGCGGCGGAAGTCGGTAGTCACCGGCACGTCGCCGAAGTGCGGCGAGAGGATCTCCGGGTGCAGGCCGGCCCAGCTGCCATAGAAGCGCCGGCCGTTGACCGGCCCGCCCAGCACCAGCAGCGGGTTGCCGTAGCCGTGGTCGGTGCCGCCGCTGCCGTTCTCGCGCACGCGGCGGCCGAACTCCGACTGCACCACGACGGTGACGCGCGCCATCTCGCCGGTGGCCGCCAGTTCGCCGTAGAACGCCGCCAGCGCCTGCGACAGTTCCGCCACGCGGGTGTGGAAATAGCCGCCGCCGGCGTTGCCCTGGCTTTCGTGGGTATCCCAGCCGCCGAGATCGACCGCGGCATAGCGCAGCCCCGTGCTGAAGCGGATCGACTGCGCCACCGTCCACAGCTGCCGGGCGAAGGTCGAGGTCGGCCAGCCTGTCGGCAGCGTGCCGGTGTAGGGCTGCTGGGCGATAGTGCGCAGGGCGGCATTGGCCGCGCGGCCGCTGTGCTCGATGCCGACGTTGCCCTGCCACATCTGCGCCAGCGTCTCGTTGACGCCGCGGAAGCCCGCCGGCGAGCCGTCGCGGGCGCGCTGCCAGGCGTAGGAACCGGCGTTGAGGTCGAAGTCTGAAGGACTGCCCATGGTCAGCGCCTCGGTCGAGCCGAGCAGGGTGGCCGGCTGGCGGCTGTTGACCGCCAGCGCCGGCATCAACGCCTGCGGCGCGCCGGGATGCGTGTTCCATGCGCGCGCCAGCCAGCCGCTGCCGCTGCCCTTGCTGCCGGGCGTGCCGAAATCCAGGTACTGCTGCGCGTCGAAGTGGCTGCGGGTCACCGTGGACTGCATGCCGCAGCAGTGGACGATGGCCAGCCTGCCGTCGGTCCAGAGGTCGCGCAGGCCGCTGGCGGCGGCATGAAGGCCGAAGCCGGTGGCGCTGCCACCAGCCAGGGTCAGGGGCAGGGCGGCGTTCTCGCCGCTGACCGGGACCCGGATGTCGGGCCTGGCCTGCTCGTAGTAGGTGCGATCGTTGCCCGACACCGGCACCACCAGGTTGAGCCCGTCGATGCCCCCGCGCAGGAACACGTGGACGATGGTGTCGTGGCCGTTGACCGCGGCGTGGGCGTCGCCGCCGAAGAACAGCGCCGGGCCGGCGGCCCCGGCTGCGGCAGTGGCGCAGCATCCCTTCAGGAAGCCGCGGCGATCGAGTTCGATGGTCATGGTCTCGTCCTCAGCGGCTCAGGAATTCCGGCGACATCAGGATCAGCGACACCATGCTGCGCAACCGTTCGTGGTTGTAGTGGCGCTTGAGGTCGTTCTGCGCCCAGGCGTTGGTGTCCTCGATGACGTAGCTGGCCGGATCGCCGTTCTGGGCCAGGAACTGGCGCAGCACGCCCAGGCGCTGGGCCGTGGGCTGGTAGCCCAGGATCCGCGCGCACCAGAATTCCACCAGCCGGTTGGCGGTCCACTGCGAGGCCGGCACGCCGCTGCGGGTGAGTTCGAGGATCGGCATCAGCTTGCCGCTGCCGGCGACGTTGTTGGCTTCGGTGAGCCAGTTCTGCAGCTTCCAGGTCATGCCGAAGCTGTTGGCCCCGGACCACGCGATGGCGACGTCCGGATAGCCGTTGGGCGCGGCCCAGTCGTAGGGCTGGTGGCCGGTGAAGCCCATGCGCCAGTTGAGGTCGTTGCTGCGGTTCTCGTCGAAGGTGTAGGTCCACTGGCAGCCGAGTGCGCGCAGGGTCGCGGCCACCGCCTCGAAGGGGCGACGCACCTTGCGGCCCCAGGTGTGTCGCGCCTCCTCCGACAGCAGGATGTGGCGCAGGGTCCGGCTGATCTGGTCGGGCGCCTGCCAGTTGGCGCGGAACACGGCCGCGGCACTGTCGACCAGGGACTGCGGCGCCTCGTCGGCCACGAACCGGCGCACCAGCTTGCGGCAGATGAACCTGGCCACGCGCGGATGGCTGGCGATGCGGTCGAGGATGTCGCGTCCGTCCTGCAGCGCCGGGCGCTCGGGATAGATGAAGCGGCCGAGCACGAACTTCGGCCCCGAGTCGTGCCAGTCGGCGTGGTAGTAGAACGTGCCCTCGTCCTTGCCGGCGTGGGTGAACTCCCAGTGGTTGTTGTTGATCGTCCAGCCGGTGAATGCCGCCGCGGTCTCGTAGACGTCGATGTCGGTGTAGCCGATCGGGTAGGCCGGATCCTCCGGGCAGGGCGGGACCTCGAAGGGGTCCATGAAGCCCAGGTAGTTCTCCGCGCCGAAGGTATGCAGCTCCAGCAGCTCGCGCGCGAAGTTCTCGTTGGGCCCCGCGCGACGGTTCGACTTGTTGTCGAGGTAGATCATCATCGCGGTGCTGCGGGCCACGTCCTCGAGCATCTTGCGGAAGTTGCCGAAGGCGTTGGCGCGGATCACCTCGCGGTCGTAGTGGCCGTAGACCGGGCAGCAGTCGTAGTCGCTGACCATCACGTTGAAGTGGTCGTGCCAGAAGGCGGTGGTCAGCTCGAACAGCTGGCGCCGGGAGAACACCGCTCGCACCAGCGCCTCGCGCTGCACTTCCCAGCCCGGGCGCATGCGCACGCCGTACTCGACCTCGGCGCGCACGTGCTGGGCCCAGAGCTGCGGCAGGGTCTTGCCCAGGGTGGTGTAGCCGGCAGCCGTCAGGCGCGCGGCCACCGCGCTGTCATCGATGGAGGAAGGCGCGAGCTGGCGGTCGACCCAGGCGGTGAGCCGGGCGAGGTCGCTGCCCCCCAGGCTGTTGAACTCTGCCAGCGACTCGGGCGTGACCCCGTAGCTCAGGTTGTTGAGCATGCGCACCGCGAAAGGCGGCGTGGGCAGGGTCAGCAGGCGCGGCGGGGAGGCCTTGGCGGTGCCGGGCGACGCACTGGGGCCGGGAGCGCCGGCGACGGCCCCTGGCGCAGGCCTGAAGCGGGGTGGCCGGGCGAGGCGGTAACGCTGTCGATGCGCGCGCTCCAGCGCGGCACGCTCGCCCTGTGAGAGGTCTGGGTGCATGGCGGTGTCCTTGGAATCCCCTGCGCGGAGACTATCGGCGCGCCCGCCCGGCGGTTGTGACCGCCCCCACAGTCCCGATCGGGCGCTGCGCGGCTCGGTCCTGTCCCGGCCCGGCCCCGGCCCGGCTCAGACCAGGCCGGTGGTGTAGAACACTCCGATGATGACGAACACCGCCGCGGTCTTGATCAGGGTGATGGCGAAGATGTCCTTGTAGGCCTGGCGATGGGTCAGGCCGGTCACCGCCAGCAGGGTGATCACCGCGCCGTTGTGCGGCAGGGTGTCCATGCCGCCGGAGGCCATCGAGGCCACGCGGTGCAGCACTTCCATCGGGATGCCGGCGGCATTGGCATTGGCGATGAAGGTGTCGGCCATCGCCGCCAGAGCAATGCTCATGCCGCCCGAGGCCGAGCCGGTGATGCCGGCCAGGGCGGTGACCGTCACCGCTTCATTGACCAGCGGATCGGGGATCGCGCCCAGCGCGTTGGCCACGATGAGGAAGCCGGGCAGGGCGGCGATCACCGCACCGAATCCGTACTCGGATGCGGTATTCATCGACGCCAGCAGGGCGCCGCCGATGGCGTTCTTCGTGCCTTCGGCGAAGCTGGCGATCACCGGCTTCCATGCGAACACCAGGATGGTGGCGATGCCCACCAGCAGTGCGCCCTGCACCGCCCAGATCGCGGCGATCTTCGGCACCTCCTGGACGACCGGCGCGGCGTTGCCGACCACCGCGGGAATGAACTCGTAACTGTCGCCGTACAGGCGCGGGATCAGGCGCGTAAACAGCAGGTTGCTCAGGCCCACCATCAGCAGCGGCAGCAGCGAGACCAGCGGATTGGCCAGACGGTCGCCGGCGAAGGGCGCCGGTTCGTTGAGCAGGCTGGCCGGATCGCCATAGCCCTCGCCGGCCAGGTGCGCGGCGCGCCGGCGCCATTCCAGGTAGAGCATGCCCACGATGAGGATGAACACGCCGCCCAGGGTGCCCAGCACCGGCGCGGCCCAGGCCGTGGTGCCGAAGAACGCGGTCGGGATGATGTTCTGGATCTGCGGAGTGCCCGGCAGCGCGTCCATGGTGAAGGTGAACGCGCCCAGGGCAATCGTGCCGGGGATCAGCCGCTTGGGAATGTCGCCCTGGCGGAAGAGTTCGGCGGCGAAGGGATAGACGGCGAACACCACCACGAACAGCGACACGCCGCCGTAGGTGAGCAGGGCGCAGACCAGCACGATGGCGAGCATGGCGCGCTGCGCGCCGACCACGCGGATGGTGGCCGCGACGATCGACTTGGAGAAACCCGATATCTCGATCAGCTTGCCGAACACCGCGCCCAGCAGGAACACCGGGAAGTACAGCTTGAGGAAGCCGACCATCTTGTCCATGAACAGGCCGGTGAACATCGGCGCGACCAGCGACGGGTCGCTGAGCAGCACCGCGCCCATCGCCGCGATCGGCGCGAACAGGATCACGCTGTAGCCGCGATAGGCCACGAGCATCAGGAAGCACAGCGCGCCAAGAACGATCAGGAAATCCATCGGCCAAGTCCTTGCGGCGCACTGCGCCTCGATACCGGCGGCCAGTGTCCGGGGACGGGCAGGGGCGGCCCATTGTCCGAAGGTACGATGCCCGCGACGGCCTCACTCCCTAGTCTTGCCAGCGGGCGGCGATCGTGCCGCAGCTTCATGCCTACCCTTGGGAGGGGTTACCGATGTCGCATGTTTCCATGAAGTACAGCACCCTGAGCCTGGCCATCGCTCTGGCGACCCTGGCGCCGGCGGCCATCGCCCGGGACGTGCAGGCCGCCTCGCCGTCGCCGGCGTCGCAGGCCACGACCCTGGATGCCGTGCAGGTCACCGCGCGCCGCCGCAGCGAGTCGATCCAGGACGTGCCGGTCGCGGTCACTGCCTTCGGCGAGGAGCAGCTCAAGGACCTGCAGGCCAGCAACATCGACGGGCTGCAGGGCGCGGTGCCCAACCTCAATATCGTGCAGGGCCGCGGCTCCTCGAACACGGTCAACGTCTTCATCCGCGGCATCGGCCAGCCCGACTCTCTGCAGACCTTCGACCCGGGCGTGGGCATGTACGTGGACGACGTCTACTACTCGCGCATCAACGGCGCGCTGTTCTCGCTGTTCGACGTGCAGCAGGTGGAAGTGCTGCGCGGCCCGCAGGGCACGCTGTACGGCAAGAATTCCACTGGCGGCGCGATCAAGATCACCACCCGCAACCCCCTGGAGAACGAGGGCGGTGGGGTGGAGCTGGGCACCGGCAGCTTCGGTCGCACCGACGCGCGCTTCTACCTCGGCCAGCCGGTCAGCGACACCGCTGGCTTCAGCATCGCCGGTGCGTGGCTGCGCAACGACGGCTACGTCGAGGGTCCCTCGACCGGCGAGGACTACAACGGCGAGGACACGCGCGCGGTGCGCGCCAAGCTGGCGCTGCGTCCCTCCGACAGCTTCAGCGCCACGTTCTCGGCCGACTACACCCGCCAGGACAATGCGCTGACGCTGGGCACGCCAACCGCGCCGCTGCTGCGCACCGACCTGGCGCTGGGCACGGTGGTGCTGCATCAGCCGGGAAGCGACAGGTACGACTTCAGGTCCCGCACCTCGTTCGGTCCCGAGCAGGGCCAGGACATGACCCACAAGGGCCTGAGCGCGAACCTGGAGTGGACGCTCGGCGAGCAGTGGCTGCTCAAGAGCATCACCGCCTGGCGCAAGCTCGACACGCATTCCTTCATCGACATCGACGCCTCCGAGTGGGAGCTGGGCGACGTGCTGGTGGCGGTGGACCAGGAGCAGCGCAGCCAGGAGTTCCAGCTGCAGTACGACAACGGCCGCGACGTGCAGGCGATCTTCGGCGCCTACTACATGGCCGAGGACCTGCCCTCCTACCAGGAGGCCTATGCCGACGACCTGTTCGCCCTCGCCGGCACCCCCATCAGCTTCCTGCGCACGATCAACGACGACCTGGGCACGCGCAGCGTGGCGGCCTTCGCGCACGTGGACTGGAGCTTCGCGCCGACCTGGACGATGGCCGCGGGCCTGCGCTACTCGCGCGACGAGAAGGACTACTGGCGCACCACCAGCACGTTCTGGGGGCCGGTGCTCGCCGCGCTGGACGAGACGGTGGCCTTCAGCGGCAAGCGCAGCTGGGACGCGTGGACCCCGTCGCTGAGCCTGCAGAAGGCCTTCAGCGATCGCCTGATGTGGTACGCATCGGCCAACCGCGGCTTCAAGTCCGGCGGTTTCAACGGCCGCGCCAATACCGCGCTGGAGACGACCTCGGCGGTATTCGATCCCGAGTTCGTCTGGACCTACGAGAGCGGCGTCAAGATGCGCTCGGCCGACGGCCGCCTGACCGCCAACATCGCCGCCTTCCACAGCCGCTACAAGGATTTCCAGGCGCGCGTTTCGGAAGTGCTCAACCCAGGCTCGCCGACCCCGACCTTCTCGTTCCCGGTGCTCAACGCCGCCGAGATGGAAGTCAACGGCATCGAGTTCGAGGGCATGGCGCGGCTGGGCGAGGCCACCACGCTGAGCGGCCAGTTCGGCTGGATGGACGCCAGCTACAAGGCCTTCGACGACCTGCGCACGACCGATCCGGCCAACCCGGCCTACGATCCGGACCTCCACCGGCACGTGCCGTTCTCGCCGGAGGTCACCGCGCGCATCGCCCTGCAGCACAGCTTCCAGCTCGGCGCCAATGGCGCCTTCACCCTCGGTGGGGACCTGTCCTACCGCGGCGATACCTGGCTCTCGGTCGACAACCGCATGGGCCTGATGCAGGAGGCCTACACCGTGGCCGGCCTGTTCGGCGTGTGGGATTCGCCGCAGTACACCTGGCAGGTCCGCGGCGGCGTGCGCAACCTGACCGACGAGCTGTACAAGGTCGAAGGCCAGGAGTTCTCCTCGGTGGGCAACATCCAGACCGCCTACTACGCGCCGCCGCGCAACTGGCACCTGTCGGTGCGCTACAACTTCTGAGGCCGGCACCGCCCCGCGGGCGATGGCAACGGCGGGCCCTCGCGTCCGCCGTTGTCTCTTGCGCCTCCGGCGTGCGGGCGCGCTGCGCCGGACCGCGTGCGCGCGCCACGCGCTATCCTTCGGCGGTTGAAGGAGTGGCGATGCGGGCAGGGGCGGCCAACGTGGCGGGCACGGCGCGATGCTGAGCGTCGGCGTGGTCGTATGCGCGGCGCTGGCGTGGCTGGCGCTGCTGTTCGGCACGGCGATCTACGCCGAGCGCCACTCCGGCGTGCTCGCCACGCACTGGAAGCACGTGTACGCGCTGTCGCTGGCGGTGCACTGCACGTCGTGGACGTTCTACGGCACGGTCACCCAGGCCAAGCGCTACGGCTGGCCGCTGCCACCGACCTTCGTCGGGGCGATCGCGTTCTACGCGCTGGCGGTGTTCTTCATGATCCGGCTGGTGCGGCTGGCGCGGGAAACCAATGCCACCTCGCTGGCCGACCTGATCGCCACGCGCCTGGGCAAGGACGCATGGCTGGCCGCGACGGTCACCCTGGTCGCCGCGCTGGGCGTGATCCCCTATATCGCCCTGCAGTTGCAGGCCATCACCCAGAGCTTCGCCACGCTCACCAGCGGCGCGGGCGCGCAGCCCGCGGGCGTGCCGTCGCCCTGGCGCGATGGCGCGCTGTACGTGGCCCTGGCGATGGCGCTGTTCGCCATCGTGTTCGGCACCCGGCGCGCCAGCGCCACCGAGCACAACCGCGGCCTGGTGCTGGCGATCGCCTTCGAGTCGGTCCTGAAGCTGCTGGCGATGCTGGCGCTCGGCGCATTCGTGTGGCTGGGACTGGGCGGCCTGCCGGCGCAGGCGGTGGCGACCGCGCCGGCACCGGCGATGGCCGGCGGCTTCATGCCGCTGGTGCTGCTCGGCGCGCTGGCGATGTTCGTGATGCCCCACCAGTTCCACATGGGCGTGGTGGAGTGCCGCGACGACCGCCACGTGCGCACCGCGCGCTGGCTGTTCCCGCTGTACCTGCTGCTGATCGCGATCCCGGCGTTGCCACTGGCGCATGCCGGCGCGCGACTGCTGGGCGAACACGTGCCTTCGGACATGTACGCGCTGGCGCTGCCGCTGGCCGCGGGCAACGACGGCATCGCTCTTCTCGTGTTCCTCGGCGGGCTGAGCGCGGCGACCGGCATGGTGGTGGTGGCCACACTGACCCTGAGCCTGATGATCGGCAACCACTGGTTCGCGCCGGGGCTGCTGCGCGGCGCCTGGTCGCGCGGGCGCGTGGACGACCATCGCCGCGACCTGCTGCTGCTGCGTCGCGCCGGGATCGTGGCGATCATGCTGCTGGGCTGGGCCTACGCGCGGCTGGTGGGCGGCAACGAGGCGCTGGCGGACGTGGGCGCGGTGTCGTTCTCGGCCCTGGCCACACTCACCCCGGCGCTGGCGTTCGCGGTGTGGCGGCCGGCGACGCCGGCCCGCGCGGCGGTGGCCGGGGTGGCGGCGGGCTTCGCGGCCTGGGCCTGGGTGATGCTGCCGCCGATGATCGCGCCGGGCCAGGCCTTCGTGCAGTCCGGTCCGTTCGGACTGGACTGGCTCGCGCCAGAATCGCTGTTCGGCCTCACCGGCTGGAGCCGGCTTGGTCGCGCGGTCGGGGTGAGCCTGTTCGTCGGCACCGCGACCACCCTGCTCATGGCGGGCCTGCGCAGCGCGCCGCACCGCAGCGAGGCGCGCGGTTCGGACCTGCAGACCCTGCGCAACGCCGGCCGCCGCTTCCTGCCGGCCCAGCGCGTGGACGAACTGCTGCGCGGCGCGCCGGGCAGCGGCGCGGTCCCGCCGGCAATCGAGTCGGCGCTGGAGCGCGAGCTGGCCGCCGTGCTTGGCAGCGCCTCGGCGCGCCTGCTGCTCGACGCCGCGCGCCGCGAGGCCGGGCCCGACCTCGACACGGTGGCGGCCATCGTCGGCGAGGCCTCGCAGGACCTGCGCTTCAACCAGCGCGTGCTCGAGGCCGCGCTGGAGAACATGAGCCAGGGCATCAGCGTGATCGACAGCGAGCTGCGCCTGGTGGCCTGGAACCGTCGCTACGCCGAGCGTTTCGACTATCCGCCGCACCTGCTGCGGGTGGGCGTGCCGATTGGCGAACTGGTGCGACACAACCTCGAGCGCGGTCTGCTCGGACCGGTCGAGCTGGATCGCGAGCTGGAGCGCCGCCTGGCGCACATGCGCGCCGGCACTCCGTACGTGGCCGAGCGCCGCTTCCCGGACGGGGCGGTGGTCGAGATCCGCGGCAATCCGATGCCCAGTGGCGGTTTCGTGGCGACGTTCACCGACGTCACCGCCTTCCGCGTGGCCGAGGCCGAACTCAAGCGTGCCAACGAGACCCTGGAGCTGCGCGTGGCCGAACGCACCGCCAGCCTCGACCAGGCGCGGCGCGAAGCCGAACGCGCCAACGATGCCAAGAGCCGCTTCCTGGCCGCGGTCGGCCACGATCTGCTGCAGCCGCTGCACGCCGCGCAGCTGTTCACCGAGTCGCTGGCACAGCAGCTCGATGGCGGCCACCGCGGCACGCTGCGCCAGGTGCAGGGCGCGCTGGATTCGACCGCCGGCCTGCTCGCCGGGCTGTTCGACATGTCGCGCCTGGAAGCCGGCGGCCTGGTGCCGCAGCCGCGCGCCTTCCCGCTGGCCGAGGTGCTCGATCCGCTGGCCTCGGAGTTCCGGGCCCTGGCCAGGGCCCATGGCCTGCGCCTGCGCCATGTCGCCAGCGATGCCTGGGTGCACGGCGATCCGCTGCTGCTGCGGCGGGTGCTGCAGAACTTCCTGGCCAACGCCGTGCGCTACACGCGCGCCGGCGGCGTGCTGCTGGGCGTGCGCCGCGATGGCGACGGCCTGCGCGTCGAGGTCCACGACACCGGCCCGGGCATCGAACCGGCCCAGCGCTCGCTGATCTTCGAGGAGTTCCGCCGCGGCGAGGGCGCGGCCGGCCAGGGCCTGGGCCTCGGCCTGGCGATCGCCGACCGCATCGCACGCCTGATGCAGGCGCCGCTGGGGCTGCGCAGCGCGGTCGGACGGGGCACGGTGTTCTCGCTGCGCCTGCCGCGGGCCGAGCCGGCGCCGCGCGCCGAACTGGCTGCCGCACGCGGCGGTCTGGCCGGCACCCGCGTGCTGCTGCTGGACAACGACCCTGACGCACTGGCGGCCCTGCGCGGCCTGCTCGAGGGCTGGGGCTGCGAGGTCGAGGCGGCCGCCGACGGCGATGCCGCCGCCGACCGGATGCAGGCGCGCCCGGCCGCGCTGTGGCTGTTCGACTACCACCTGGACGACGGCGACACCGGAATCGCCGTGCACCAGCGGCTGGCGGCGCGGTTCGGCGCGCGGCCCGCGCTGATCCTCAGCGCCGACGACAGCGGCGAGGTCCGGCGCGCCGCGCTCGAGCACGGCCTGTCCCTGCTGCAGAAACCGGTGCGACCACTGGCGCTCAAATCCACCCTCGACCGGCTGCGTGCGATGCGCGTGGCCTGAGTCCCGGCGCGCTTGCACTCGGCTCTGGTCCGTGGGAGGGGTGGGGCCTGCGTGGCATCCAGGTCCTGCTGTTGCTGCTGCTGGGTCCGTGTCCGCCTGGGCCCAGGCGGACACGGCGCGCCGCGTCGCCATCACCATCGACGACCTGCCGTGGGCATCGTTGGACGGGCTCGACGAGGTGCAGCTCGACGCCCGCCACCGGCAACTGATGGCGGCGCTGGACACGGCTGCCGTGCCGGTGCCCGGCTTCGTCAACGGCGACCGGCTCGAATCCGGAGGACGGGTGCTGCCGGGGCGGTTGCGCGTGCTGGTCGACTGGCTCGAGCGCGGCCAC
>Ga0233363_1001001_pt1 | contig 11505 bp, 10 predicted proteins | sample ElkDunMinimDraft_18_FD_191534 | JGI IMG/M metagenome (GOLD analysis project Ga0233363, IMG submission 191534) | Fecal eukaryotic communites from dung pellets of Tule Elk in California, USA - Elk Dung C16 | ecosystem: Host-associated > Mammals > Digestive system > Large intestine > Fecal | place...
GCTCCAGCTCCTGGAGGCGCTGGGCGTCTCGCCCGCGCTCGCCGGACGCGTCGAGGGGCCCGTGCTGGCGCTCGGCGCGCTCGTCGTGGCCGCGCTCCTGCGTGCGGCCGGGCACAGGATGTGGCTGTGGATCTACGTCCTCGTGGTGTTCGGGACGATCGCGGCCGGCCTCGTCCTGGGCTGAGACCGGCCCGTCGACTCCCGTCACAGAGGCGGACCATCTCCCTCACTACCGGTAGACACGTGTGCCGGTGACGTCGGGCGGAGTGCAGATGGACCCCCTGTTCAGCTTCGACCCCGCCAGCATGTCGGTCTGGGCGCGCGTCCCCACCCTGCGCACCGAGCACGAGACCGAGCGTGTCCGCGCGATGATCCTGTCGGCTCTCGGTGGCGACCACCTCACGGCGCTCGCCCTGTGCCAGGCCGAGCCGGACGACGGGACACGTCGGCGGTCGGAGGTCATCCTCCCGGCGCTCTGGCACGAGGTCCGGCACTTCGCCGACACCCTGCTGACCAGCTACGGGGCTTCGCAGACGCGTGCGTTCCAGTCGGCCGCTCTCAACGTGCCCGTGCTGGTCAAGGAAGCGCTGGCGTCCGGCGGGCGGCTCGCGCTGCCGGTCACGGCGCATCTCGACCCCGTCCGGCGTGCCGCGCTCGGCCTGCCGGCACCGACGTCGGACCTGGAGACGATCGCGCGGGACGTCAAGGGACGCCGCTGGCTCACCGACCGCGATGCCCGGCTGCTGAGCTCGGGCGACACGCGACTGACCGTGGGCGGCGGGTCCCAGCTCGAGGCGCTCGCCTGGTTCAGCCAGGCGAGCATCACCCAGCAGGAGTTCGGCCCGGCGGCCGCGGAGGAGCTCCAGCGCACACCCGGTGCCTCCCAGTGGAGGTGGCAGTACACCTGGGCCGTCGCGCTGGGGGTCGGCGCCGGGCTCTCGGTCGAGGGGGACGACGGAAGTGGCGTCGCGGCGCACGTGCCGCAGCTGTCGGCCCTGCTCTACGGAGCGCTGATGGTGCGCCGGTGGGGCCAGGACCAGACGCCGGACGGCAGCTCGGGCTTCGCCGCAGAACGGCTCGTCCCCCTGCTGGAGGAGACGGTCTCGGCCGGCCTGCTACGCCAGGCGACGGACGACGGGGAGGCCTGGGACGCGGTCGACGCCGCGGCGAGCCGCGCCTTCGGCCGGACGGCAACCGAGGAGCTCGTGATCGACCTGAGCTACCACGAGCGGTTCGTCCAGCGGATCGTGAACGAGCGCTCGGACCAGGATCCCGTGGCCCGCTTCGCGGTGGACCACCTCCAGGCACGCCTCGCGCTCGCCCGGCGGTTCCTGGAGGACCCCGGGATCGTCCTCAACCCGTTCCGCTACGCGGACCTCCTGGGCGCGGTCCACCCGCACCCCGTCCTCGTCGAGCTCGGCGGAGGCTCGCTGCCCGTCGGCCTCCCCGGCTGGCACGCGCTCGAGGAGCACGGAGACGACGACCGCTTCCCGGGCCGCTGGTGGTGGCTCGCGTCCACGCGGCCGCAGTTCGCCTCGGACGGCGCCGGCGTCGTCATGCTCCGCGACGCGGACGCCTGGGAACAGATGGTCACCACCCTGGCGCCGGTGGCCAAGCTTCTCGAGCGCGGACGCCACCACCGTGTCACGATCGGTCACGAGCTGGACCACGCCGAGGCCACCTTGCGGCGTCTCGGTCTCGACGTGCGTGTCGACCCCGGGTTCCGCCGGCCGGTCTTCGACGAGAGCACGGAGCAGTACTGGTACTTCCGGCCGGGCGAGCCGGCCGTCTGCGACCTCTGCAGCGGCACGGTGGCGCCCGGCCACGGTTTCTCGGTGGATGCGTGGACCCTGCGCCACGACACGCGGTACGCGTCGATGATGCCCACGGGCTACTTCGACTGGCAGCCGACGGACTGGCAGGGGTTCCTCGTGTGCGACCCGTGTCATCGCAAGGCGCTCGACCACCCGTCCCGCGTTGTCGCCTGAGGAGAGGACTCACCATGCCGCTCGCCGTCACCCTGGTCGGCGACCCGTCCGCGGTCGACCAGCTGCGCACGTCGCTCTCGGCGCTCGACGGCGTCGAGGTGTCCGAGCCCGAGTCGGTCGAGACACCGTCCTCGCTGCTCGACTCGCCGCTCTCGGCGAAGCAGATCACCGAGTCGCTCACCGCGGTCACCGCCGTCGTGACGCTCTCGAGCGGCGTCGTGCAGCTCGTCAGCACGCTGCACGACGAGGCCTCGAAGTCGCCGGCGCCGGTCGTCGTCGTCAACGTGGACAGCGGTGCCGAGCTCGTGATCAACGCGGCGACACCGCCGCAGACCATCGCCGAGTTCCTCCAGAGCTCCGACGCCGACCCGGCGGACGCGACGCTGCGCTGACGGGCCCGCACATGCGTGCTCGGGCAGGTGTTGCCACTCTGGGCGGGTGAGCGACTGGTTCCTGCCCGCAGACGAACGGCCGTGGACGGCCGGGAACCTCGTGATCCCCCGGGTGCACGGGGCCGAGTACTTCGCCCGGCTGCTCGAGGTTCTCGAGGCGACCAAGGACGGGGACCGCGTCTTCCTCACCGACTGGCGCGGCGACCAGGACGAGCGGCTGGCCGACGACGGCCCGACGGTCGGTCAGGTGCTGGCCGCGGCCGGGCGCCGGGGCGTGGAGGTCCGCGCGCTGCTGTGGCGCTCCCACTCCGACCTGACCCGTTTCAACGCCAAGGAGAACCAGCAGCTCGACATGCTGATCAACGAGACCGGCGGTGAGGCGCTGCTCGACGAGCGGGTCCGCCGCGGCGGCTCGCACCACCAGAAGCTCGTGGTCGTCCGACGGCGGGACCGCCACGAGGAGGACGTCGCCTTCGTCGGCGGCATCGACCTGTGCCACGGACGCCGCGACGACGCAGAGCACGCGGGCGACCCGCAGCCGGCGCCCCTGGACGAGAGGTACGGGCCCACTCCCCCGTGGCACGACGCGATGCTGGAGATCCGCGGCCCCGCCGTCGCGCACGTGCTCGACACCTTCTCGGAGCGCTGGGAGGACCCGACGCCGGTCGACCACCGCAACCCCTACCGCGCGCTGGTCCACCGGATCGCGCGGATGCCGCGCCACCCCGAGGAGCTGCCCGAACGGTGGGAGCCGCCGCCCGAGGCCGGGCCGCACCAGGTCCAGGTGCTCCGCACCTACCCCTCGAAGCGTCCGCGGTACCCCTTCGCGCCCGACGGCGAGCGGTCCATCGCCCGCGGCTACGCACGGGCCTTCGAGCGGGCGCGCCAGCTGGTCTACGTCGAGGACCAGTACTTCTGGTCGGCCGAGATCGTCGGGCCGCTGGCCGACGCGCTGCGCACCCGGCCAGAGCTGCAGGTCATCGCCGTCGTCCCGCGCTACCCGGAGCAGGACAGCCCGGTGACCAGCCCTGCGATGCACTACGGCCAGCGGCTCGCCTGGGAACGGCTGCGCGAGGCCGGCGGACGCCGGTTCGCCATGTACGACCTCGAGAACCGTGACGGCGTGCCGATCTACGTCCACGCCAAGATGTGCATCGTCGACGACGCGTGGATGACCTTCGGCTCGGACAACCTCAACGTGCGCTCGTGGACGCACGACTCGGAGCTCACGTGCGCCGTCGTCGACACCGAGGGGCGTCTGCCGCGCGAGGTGCGGGCCTCTCTGTGGGCCGAGCACCTCGACCTCCCGCCCGACGACCCGCGGCTGCTGGACCTCGACGGCGCGACCGCGCTCTGGGCCGAGCGCGCCGCGGACGGCGGCCGCGTCCGCGAGCACGTGCCACCACCGGTCAGCGGCCTGGACCGCCTCTGGGCGCGACCCGCCTACCGCTTCCTGCTCGACCCCGACGGCCGCCCGCGGCGGCTGCGCCGCAGCGGCAGGTTCTGACGGTCGGCGGACCGTCAGAACCTGCCACCCGCACGGGTCAGTCTCGCGCCGCCGCGGCCGTCGTCCGCGGGAACAGCCGTCCGAGGACGTCCGCGAGCGTGACGACGGCGTGGCCGCCCTCCTCGCGCGGGACGACCGCGAGGTGGTTGCGCGTCTCCCGCATCGACGCCAGTGCGGTGTGCAAGGGCGTGGTCGGGGCCAGCACGTAGGCGGGCCGGGCCACGTCGGCGACGGGTTCGTCGTCGGCCGCCAGGAGCACGTCACGCACGTGCACCACGCGGGCCGGCGTGCCGTCGGGGTCCTCGACCAGGATGCGCAGGTGACCGGAACGGTCGGCCGCCGTGCGCACGTCCGCCGCGGTCGCGTCGGCCGGGACGGCCACGGGCACGGTGCCCCGGGCCGCGAGGTCGGCGACCGTGAGCCGGCGCAGGTCCAGTGCGCCGGCCAGCTGGTCGGAGTAGACCGCGTCGAGCGCGCCGACGTTCGCCGAGTGCTCGACGAGGTGGCGCATGTCCTCCGGGCTCCGGCCCGAGGCGATGTGGCCCGTGGGCTCCACGCCCACGCGGCGCAGGCACCAGTTGGCGGCCTCGTTCAGGGCGATCAGCGCGGGGCGCGTGAGCCACATGAAGCCGCGCATGGGCAGGGCGAGCAGGGTGGCCGACGTCTCGGGGTGGGCGATCGCCCACGACTTCGGCGCCATCTCGCCCACCACGAGGTGCAGGAACGTCACGATCGCGAGCGCCAGGACGAACCCCGCGACGTCGGCGACCCAGAGCGGTGCGCCCCAGCCCTCCAGCACGGGCGTGATCCAGTGGTGCACCGCGGGCTTGGTGATCGCGCCCAGGGCGAGCGTCGCGGCGGTGATCCCGAGCTGCGACCCCGCCAGCAGGATCGTCAGCTCGTTCGACGAGCGCAGCGCGGCCCGGGCGGACCTGCTGGTCGGGGCGGCGTCCTCGAGGCGGTGCTTGCGGGCTGCGAGCAGTGCGAACTCGATCGCGACGAAGAACGCGCTGGCGGCGATGATGAGGATCGTCACCGCGATGACGACGACAGGGTTGCTCATCGGGCGTCCTCCTCGGTGGTGCGGGCGTCGTCGGGCCCGAGGTCGCTCGGCTGCCGTTCGACCACGGTCACGCGCACCTGAGCGGGCACGTGACGCGCGACGTCCATGACCTCGACGTGGAGCACACGGTCCGGCGGTGGCTCGTTCGAGGCCAGGTCGGCCGGGTCGTCGGGCAGGTCGATGTCGACCGACTCGCCGACGTCGAGCAGGGAGCCGTGCGTCGCGATCGCGAGCCCGGCGATGGTCTCGTGCTCGGTCTCGGGCAGGTCGTAGCCGACCGCACGCTCGACCTCGTCCAGGTGGACGTCTCCCGCCATGACCCAGACCCCGTCGTCGTCCGCCACGAGGGGTTCTTCCTCGGGCGTGTCGTGCTCGTCCGTGATCTCTCCGACCAGCTCCTCGGCGAGGTCCTCGAGGGTGAGCACGCCGGCGAAGCTGCCGTACTCGTCCACGACGCACGCCATCTCGTTGCGGCTCGCGGACAGCTCGCGCAGCGCGTCGGGCAGCGACATCGCCGTCGGCAGGAAGAGCGGCGGACGGGCGACGGTGGTCACCAGGGAGTCGTCGGGGACGTCGCTGCCGAGCAGGTCGGTCAGGTGCACGACGCCGACCGCGTCGTCGTCGGCCACGACCGGGAAGCGTGAGTGGCTGCGGGCCATGAGGGCCTTGACCTCGGCGACCGTGAGGTCGGCGTCCACCGTGTCGACCCGGCCGCGCGGGATCATGGCGTGCTCGACGTCCTGGCGCGGGAAGTCGAGGATGCGGTCGAGCATGGAGGAGAGGTCGCTCGGCAGGTCGCCGCTCTCGCGGGAGTCGGCGACGATGTGCTCCAGGTCCCGGGCGGTCGCGGAGTGCTCGACGTCGTGCACCGGCTCGATCCGCAGCACCTTCAGCAGGGCGTTGGACGCGGCGTCGAACACGCGGATCAGCCAGCCGAACGCCTTGAGGTACAACGTGGTCGAGCGGGCCAGCCACAGCGACACGCCTTCCGGGCGGGCGATCGCGAGGTTCTTCGGGAACAGCTCACCGAACAGCATCTGCACGAGGGTCGAGAGCAGGAGCGCCCCGACCGTGCCGATCGCGACGCCCACACCGGTGGGCACGCCGACGCCGCCGAGGCCGTCGCCGAGCGCGGCGCCGACGAGCGGCTCGGCCACGTAGCCGACCAGCAGGCCGGTCACCGTGATGCCGAGCTGGGCGCCCGAGAGCATGAACGACGTGCGCCGGGTCACCGCCAGGGCCCGCTTTGCCGAGACGTCACCGGCCTCGGCGCGCGCGGCCAGACGTGAGCGGTCGACCGCCATGTAGGCGAACTCCTGCGCGACGAAGTAGCCGGTGACCGCGGTGATCGCCACGATGACGACGACTCCGAGCAGGAGCGAGAGCACCCAGGTCATCGGGCGCACCTCCTACGATGCGACGCCGAGTCCTGGGTGTTGGTACTACTGCTGCCGTCCATGGTCCTTCCGGGGATCGATCGGCCGGGTCCGTCACCGTGCCGTGTGTCGGGACGCCACGAGGGCTCCCGGCGCTCTCAACGCACGGGGTGGAGGGTGAGTTCCGCGCGGGTGGCTGCGGCGTCGGTCACAGAGCGCGCGACGGCGATGCGCGCGGCCGTGGCGAGAAGTCGCCCGATGCTCGCGGCTCTGAGGTCACGTCCCCTAGCGTGACCTGCGCTTTCGCACTCGGGAACGATGACACCGAAGGGCATGACCACGAGGACGCGCCTGACGAGGACGCAGCCGCGTGACCTGCGGATTCTGCAGTTAGGTCTTTGTTGAGGATTCTCGCCTCGGAAGAATGTCCTCGCAGGTCAGAGGCTCATAGGCGGACGAGCCGGTCTGTACGCCGGGTTCTGTGCCCGCACCAGGTTGCCCCGGTGCGGATGACGGTCATCCATCTAGGACCTGCGTTGCCGCAGGCCTCGAGCGGTCTACCCGGGAGCTCGGGCGAGCAGCCCTCGAACGCTCCCTGTCTGACCTTGCTCCGGGTGGGGTTTACCGAGCCGCATCCGTCACCGGATGCGCTGGTGGTCTCTTACACCACCGTTTCACCCTTACCGCCCGGCCGGAGCCGGACGGCGGTCTGCTTTCTGTGGCACTGTCCCGCGGGTCACCCCGGGTGGCCGTTAGCCACCACCCTGCCCTGTGGAGCCCGGACGTTCCTCGGCACCGGTTGCCCGGTGACGCGACCGTCCGACCGACTCGTCCGCCCGAGCAGGATACCGCCGGACGGCGTCGCGGCCAGCACGCCCGCCCCGGATCACGCCTCGACGCGGTAGCTCAGCACCAGCTCGTCGCCCGTGCGCCCGCGAATCCCCCAGTTCTCACGCGGGCTCTCCAGGATGACGACCTCCAGGTCGTCGGGGTCGAGCTCGAGCGCGGGCGCGACGACGTCGTACATCGCCCGGACCAGCGCGCGCTTCGCCCGGCGCGTACGACCCGCGAACGCCACGATCTCGACCACCAGATAGGCCTCCGAGCGCGGGGCGATCAGGTCGCCGTCGTCGAGCAGGCAGAACCGGTGGAACCGCTTCTCCTCGGGGATCTCCCACGTCTTGACCAGTGCCGCATGCAGCGCGTCGGACACCTCTGCCCGCCGCTCGCCCCACACCCGCCGGTTGCCGAAGACCTTCACGTGCACCATGTCGCGGACGCTAGCAGCGCAGGGGCATCTCGCGGCAGAGGTCAGATCCACTCTGTGGACGCGCCGTAGGGTGTCGGGGTGTTGATCTGCCTGCCGCCCTCCGAGGGAAAGACGCCCGCGCCGCAGGGCGCCGCACCGGTCGACCTGGACGCGCTGAGCTCCCCGCCGCTGACGCCGCAGCGCACGGCGGTGCTCGAGGCGCTCGCGTCTGTCAGCGTGCGCCCCGACGCCACGACGCTGCTCGGCGTCGGTGACGGGCTCGCCGCCGAGGTCGCGCGCAACGTGCACCTGAAGTCGGCGCCGGCCGCGCCCGCCGCACTCGTCTACACGGGCGTGCTCTACGCCGCCGCCGGGCTGGCCGACCTGCCTCCGGACGCCGCCACCCGCGCGGAGGACGGCGTCCGGATCTTCTCTGGCCTCTGGGGCGCCGTGACGCCCTTCGACCGCATCCCGGCGTACCGCCTGTCGATGGGCGTCGAGCTTCCCGGCGTCGGCCGGCTCGCGTCCGGCTGGCGGACGCCCCTCGCCGAGGCGCTCGACGACCGCGCCGCCGGCGACGTCGTCGTCGACTGCCGGTCGGCCGCCTACGTCGGGGCGTGGAAGCCGCAGACGTCCGGGCCGGGCGCGGCCGACTGGGTCACCGTCCGCGTCGTCCGGGAGGCGCACGGCAAGCGGACCGTCGTGTCGCACAACGCCAAGCACACCCGCGGCGTGCTCACGGGCCACCTGCTGCGGCGCGCGGGCGCTCCCCCGACGTCGGCCGCGGAGCTGGTCGAGGCCGCGCGTGAGCTCGACGGGCAGGTTATCGGCACCGAGGTCGGCACCGGCCTGAGCTACCGCATGGTCGAGGCGACGCTGCACGACGCCGCCACGCGGCGCGGACCGCGGACGCTCGAGCTCGTCATCGCCTGAGGCGCCCGGAGGTCGGGCACGGGCTCGCGGCGCACACTGGGGAGCATGGCGTACGACGACGACCTCGCCGGCCGGGTCCGCGACGCGGTCGCGCAGCGTGGGGACTTCACCGAGCAGAAGATGTTCGGCGGCCTGGCCTTCATGGTCAACACCCACATGGCCTGCGGCATCACGCGTGACGTGCTCATGGTGCGCGTCGGCAAGGACGGGTACGCCGACGCCCTCGCGCTCGGCGCCGAGCCGATGACCATGGGGGAACGCACCATGAGCGGGATGGTCATGGTCGGCCCGGGTCGCACGGCCGACGACCGGGTGCTGCAGGAGTGGGTCGACCGGGGCGTCGCCCTCGCGCTCGCCGAGCAGCCCAAGAAGCCCCGGCCGCCCCGGGAGCGCCCTCAGACGTCGGTCGGGTAGCCCACGGTCGTGACCTCGATGGCGCCGTCGGGCCAGAGCCGCAGCACCGAGAGCGAGCACGGCGGGATGCGCAGCCGCGACCACGACGACGGGGGCGTCTCGAGCGCCTGGCCGACGACCGTACGGATCATCGCGGCGTGTCCCACGACGACGACCGTCCGGCCCGCGCCGTCGGCGAGGAGGTCGCGGACGCCGTCCCACACCCGCACGCCGAGCTGGGCGTACGACTCCCCGCCGGGCGGCACGTAGGTGCCGGTGGTGTGCCACAGCGCGAGCTCGCCCGGCCAGCGCTGCTCGATCTCGTGCGCGGTGAGGCCCTCCCACTCCCCGAAGTAGCACTCGGCGAAGCGGGGTTCGGTGCGCACGTTCTGCCCGATGCGCCGTCCGACGGCCGCGGCCGTCTCCTGCGTGCGAACGGTCGGCGAGGCGACGAGCTCGCTGGGACGGGCCACGTCCGGCCAGAGGTCGCGGCCGATGCGGAAGACGGCGTCGGCCGCCTGGGCCGCCTGCGTCCGGCCGCGGGACGTCAGCGACGGGCCGGGCACGCTGCCGCCCGAGTACGCGCCCGCGACCGTCAGCGGCGTCTGGCCGTGCCGCACCAGCACGAGGGTGAGGGCCTGCGCGTCGTCGAAGCGCGCGAACGGGCCCGACGGCCGCACATGGGTGTCGAAGCCCGGCGCGTCGTCCTGCGCCGGGTCGGTGGGCCCGCTCGTGGCCTCCGGTTCGGTCGGCTCGGTCGGCTCGGTCGGCTCGTCCTGCGGGGTCGTGAAGTCACGCGAGACCTGGGAGCCGGTGTCCATGGCCTCGTTGGCGAGCCGATCGGCCGCCGCGTTCTCGGCGCGCGGCACCCATTCGTACGTGACCTGCTCGGCGGGCAGCGCGGCCGCGGCCTGGCGCGCGAGGTCGCGCAGCGCGGCGTGCTTGATCTGCCACCGGCCCGACATCTGCTCGACGACGAGCCGCGAGTCGAGGCGCACCAGCACCGTCGCCGTGGGGTCGATCTCGGCCGCGGTGCGCAGCCCCGCGATCAGGCCCTGGTACTCGGCCACGTTGTTGGTGGACTCACCGAGGTAGCCGGCGCGCTCGGCGAGCACGACGCCGGACTCGGCGTCGCGCACGAGGGCACCCCAGCCCGCCGGGCCGGGGTTGCCTCGTGAACCGCCGTCGGCCTCGACGACCAGCCGGCGCGGTCGCGCCATCAGGCCGCGGCGGCGTCGTCGCGAAGGCGGACCAGGATGCGGCCGCACTCCTCGCAGCGCACGACCTGCTCGGCCGGCGCGGCCTTGGCCGTCGCGAGGTCGCCCGAGTTGAGCTCGAGACGGCAGCCTTCGCACCGGCCACCGCGCAGCGCTGCCGCGCCCTGACCGCCGAGCTGGGCGCGGAGCCGCTCGTACAGCGCGAGCAGTCCGGCGTCGAGCCCCGCGATCGCCTTCTCACGATCGGCCGCGACCTGCGCCACGGCGGCGTCGATCTCCGACCACTTCGCATCCCGCTCGGCGAGCGCCTTCTCCTGGGCGGCGACGAGCTCGGCGTGCGCGGCCTCGACCTTGGCGAGCGAGCCCTGGTGCGCCTCCAGGCGCTCCATCACGTCGAGCTCGGCCTCCTCGAGCACGCCCTGGCGACGCGCGAGGGACTCGATCTCACTGAGCATCGCCTGCGAGTCCTTCGCCGACAGCGCACCCCCGTCGAGGCGCTGCTGGTCACGGGTGGCGCGCGCGCGGACCTGCGCGACGTCCGCCTCGGCCTTGGCCAGCTGGCGTTCGAGGTCCGCGAGCGCCGTGCGCGAGTCGACGAGCGACGACTGCAGGTCGGCGAGGCGCTTCTCCAGCTCGGTCAGCGTGGCGAGCGCGGGGAGGGTGCGGCGCTGGTGTGCGAGCTGCTGGGCCCGCGTGTCGAGCGCCTGGACCTCCAGCAGCCTGCGTTGGTCCTCGGGGGGTGCATTGACCACGTACGGTCCTCTCGTGCGTTGTGAGCGGGGAGCGTCAACGGCTCGCTAGCCGTGTCGTCCACGGGTCCGTGGCGAGCGTGCTCACCTTCGTGGTCACCGTACCCTCTGCGAGCCGCGCCGTGAGGTCGTCGGCGGCGTAGGCCAGCCAGGGCCACTCGCTCGCGAAGTGCGCCACGTCGACCAGGTACGGGGTCGGGCTGCCGCCGCGCGGTCCGGCTGCCTCGAACAGCGCGCGCTCGCGCAGCTCGGACGCCGGGTGGTGCCGCAGGTCGGCGGTGACGTAGACGTCGGCGGACGCCGCTCGCACCGCGTCGAAGAGCGAGTCGCCCGAGCCGCCGACGACGGCCGCCGTCGTCACGGTCGCGGACAGGTCGCCGGCCACCCGCACTCCCTGTGCCGTGGCCGGGAGCACATTGGCCACGTGCCGCGCGAAGTCCTCGAGGGTCGACGGGCGCGCGAGCCGTCCCACGCGGCCGATCCCCCGTTCCGCGTCGTCCTCGCGCGCCACGAGCGGTGCGCGGTCGACGATGCCGACGAGGTCGGCGAGCGCGTCGGCGACACCGCGGGGCGCGGCGTCGGCGTTGGTGTGCGCCACGTACAGCCCGCACCCGCCGGCGAGCAGGCGGTGGACGACG
>Ga0233363_1001002_pt1 | contig 11505 bp, 9 predicted proteins | sample ElkDunMinimDraft_18_FD_191534 | JGI IMG/M metagenome (GOLD analysis project Ga0233363, IMG submission 191534) | Fecal eukaryotic communites from dung pellets of Tule Elk in California, USA - Elk Dung C16 | ecosystem: Host-associated > Mammals > Digestive system > Large intestine > Fecal | place...
CGCGCTGGGCATGCTGATCGCGGCCTTCGCGCTGCTCGGCATCGGCATCGGCGCCGCCGAGACCGTCTCGAACGACCTCATCCTCGCGAGCGTCCCGCCGGCGAAGGCCGGGGCGGCCAGCGCCGTGTCCGAGACGGCCTACGAGCTCGGCGCGGTGCTCGGCACGGCCGTGCTCGGCGGCATCCTCACCGCGCTGTACCGCACCGGCATCGTGCTGCCCCCCGGCCTGCCCTCCGACGTCGCCGACGCCTCCCGCGAGACCCTCGCCGGCGCCGTCAGCGCCGCGCAGGGCCTGGATGCCACGACCGCCGAGGCGCTGCAGACCGCCGCGGCGCACGCGTTCGACGCGGGGGTGGGGGTCACCGCGCTCATCGGTGCCGGCCTCGTCGTGATCGCGGCCGTCATCGCGGCCACTACCCTGGGTACATCCCGCCCCGCGCCTGACCGCGTCGACCACTGACGCGGCGGCGCGCCCCGCAAAGGAGTGTCATGTCGCGTGTCGTCAAGCTCGCCGTCATCGCCGGTGACGGCATCGGTCCCGAGGTCATCGCGGAGGCGGAGAAGGTGCTCGACGCCGTGACGGCGCACTCCGACGTCACGTTCGACAAGACCCGGTTCTCCCTCGGCGCCGATCGCTACCTCGCCACCGGCGACACCCTCACCGACGAAGACCTCGCCGCGATCGCCGCCCACGACGCGATCCTGCTCGGCGCGGTCGGGGGAGTGCCCGGCGACCCGCGCCTGCGCGAGGCCAACATCGAGCGGGGGCTGCTCCTCAAGCTGCGCTTCGCGCTGGACCACTACGTCAACCTGCGCCCGTCGAAGCTCTACCCCGGCGCCGCCGGCCCCCTGGCCGCCCCGGGCGACATCGACTTCGTCGTCGTGCGCGAGGGCACCGAAGGGCCGTACGTCGGCAACGGCGGCTCGATCCGCACCGGCACGCCCCACGAGGTGGCCAACGAGACGAGCGTCAACACCGCCTACGGCATCGAGCGCGTCGTGCGGTACGCCTTCGACCTCGCCGAGCGCCGTCGTCGCCGCCTCACCCTCGTGCACAAGACCAACGTGCTGGTGCACGCGGGCGGCATGTGGAAGCGCATCGTCGACGCCGTCGCGGCGGAGCACCCCGACGTGGCCGTAGACTATCTGCACGTCGACGCGGCGACGATCTTCCTGGTCACGAACCCGGATCGCTTCGACGTGATCGTCACCGACAACCTCTTCGGCGACATCCTCACCGACTTGGCCGGCGCCGTCACCGGTGGCATCGGCCTCGCCGCCTCGGGGAACATCAACCCCGACGGCGTCTTCCCCTCGATGTTCGAGCCCGTGCACGGATCGGCGCCCGACATCGCCGGCCGGCAGCTGGCCGATCCCACGGCAGCGATCCTCTCCGTCGCCCTCATGCTCGATCACCTCGGGCTGCAGGACGAGGCCCAGCGCGTCACCCGCGCAGCCGAAGCGGACATCGCCGCCCGAGACGGCAACCCCCGCACCACGACGCAGATCGGCGACGCGATCGCCTCCCGCCTCGCCTGATCACCGGCGTACCCTGGAATCTGCGCCGCCGGCGCCCCATGCGACAGGACCTGACATGACCCTCCTCGACTCCGACGCGGGGCTCGCGCCCCTCGAGTTCGCCCGCACCCGCAACCTCGCGGCCAAGACGCCCGCGGAGCGCGCCGAGATCCTCCGCGACCCCAGCTTCGGCACCGTCTTCACCGATCACATGGTCGACATCTGCTGGTCGGTCGGCGGCGGCTGGCACCGCCCGCGCGTGCAGCCGTACGGCCCGATCGCGCTGGATCCCGCCGCCGCGGTGCTGCACTACGGGCAGGAGGTGTTCGAGGGCATCAAGGCGTACCGTCACGCCGACGGCTCCATCCACACCTTCCGGCCCGACCAGAACGGCCGCCGCCTGCAGCGCAGCGCCCGCCGCCTCGCGCTGCCGGAGCTCCCCGTGGAGTACTTCCTGCAGTCGCTGCGGGAGCTCATCGCCGTCGACGGCGACTGGGTGCCCGCAGGCGTAGACCAGAGCCTGTACCTGCGCCCCTTCATGTTCGCCAAGGAGGCCTTCCTCGGCGTCCGCCCCGCCAACAAGGTGGCCTACTACCTCATCGCCAGCCCCGTCGCGGCCTACTTCAAGGGCGGCGCCAAGCCGGTGTCGATCTGGCTCAGCGAGGATTACTCCCGCGCGGGCAAGGGCGGAACGGGCGCGGCCAAGACCGGCGGCAACTACGCTGCGAGCCTGCTGCCGCAGGCCCAGGCCTACGAGGAAGGCTGCGACCAGGTGGTGTTCCTCGATTCCGAGCGCAACGTCGAAGAGCTCGGCGGCATGAACATCGTGTTCGTCTACAAGGACGGCACCATCGTCACCCCGCAGTCCGCGTCGATCCTCGAAGGCATCACGCGCGACTCGCTGCTGCAGCTGGCCGCCGACCGTGGTCACCGCGTCGAGGGTCGCAACGTGTCGATCGACGAGTGGCGCGCGGGCGTGGCATCCGGAGACATCGTCGAGGTGTTCGCGTGCGGCACCGCCGCCGTGGTCGCCCCGATCGGCCAGCTCAAGGGCGCCGACTTCATCGACGAGCAGCCCGTGGGCGAGCTGGCGCTGTCGCTGCGCCAGGAACTCACCGACATCCAGTACGGGCGCGCCGAAGACCGCCACGGCTGGCTGGTGCGCCTGGACGCGTGAGTGGCGCACCGGGCACCGGAGCGCGCACGCGTCTAGGCTGAGCGGGTGAGAATCGCACGCTTCAGCCACCAGGACGTCATCACCTACGGCATCCTCGACGAAGGCGACCTCGTCGTCCTCGCCGGCGATCCGCTGTTCGCCGGATTCGAGACGACGGGACAGCGCGTCCCGGTGTCGGACGTGACCCTGCTCGCCCCGGTGATCCCGCGCTCCAAGATCGTCTGCGTCGGCAAGAACTACCGCGACCACGCCGCCGAGATGGGTGGCGAGGCCCCCGAGGCACCGCTGCTGTTCTTCAAGCCGAACACCTCGGTGATCGGGCCGGGCGACACGATCGTGCGTCCCACGCAGTCCGAGCGCACCGACTACGAGGGCGAGCTCGCCGTCGTCATCGGTCGCGTGGCCAAGAACGTGCCCGCCGAGCGGGCGCTGGACTACGTCTTCGGCTACACGATCGCCAACGACGTCACCGCCCGCGACCTGCAGCGCAGCGACGGCCAGTGGGCACGCGCCAAGGGGTTCGACACGTTCTGCCCGCTCGGCCCCGCCATCGAGACCGACTTCGACCTCACCGGTCCCGCCCGCATCGTCACCCGCGTCAACGGCGAGGTCCGCCAGGACGGTCCCATCACCGACATGGTGCACTCCGTCGCCGACGTCATCGCGTACGCGTCCGCCGCGTTCACGCTGCTGCCGGGCGACGTCATCCTCACCGGCACGCCGGCAGGGGTGGGCCCGTTCGTCGCAGGCGACGTGGTGGAGGTGGAGATCACCGGCCTCGGAATCCTGCGCAACACCGCGCGGGATGCCTGAGCCGACCCGTTCCGACGGACTCGATCTCGGCCGCATCCGTCGCCGCACCGTCGCGGTCCTCGCGCTCGGGCAGGTGCTGGGCGGCATCGCGTTCGGTGCGACGATCTCGCTCGGCGCGGTGCTGGCCGCCGACATCTCCGGCGACGACACACTCTCGGGGCTGGCGACCGCCGCGGTGACCCTGGGAGCTGCCGCGCTGGCTGTGCCGTTGGCCGCCCTCGCGCGCCGCAGCGGTCGGCGCATCTCGCTCGCCTCGGGCATGCTGATCGCGCTGGCGGGCGTCGCGCTCGTCGTGGTCGCGGTCTCCCTCGACCAGTTCGCCCTGCTGCTGGTCGCTTTCGCGCTGATCGGCGCCGGTCAGGCCGCCAATCTGCAGTCGCGGTTCGCGGCCACCGATCTCGCCACCGACGCCTCCCGCGGTCGCGACCTCTCGCTCGTGGTCTGGGCCACGACGATCGGCGCGGTGCTCGGCCCCAACCTGGTCGGACCGGGGGAGGCCCTCGGGGAAGTGGTGGGGATGCCACCGCTCACGGGGCCCTACCTGTTCACCGTCGCCGCGCAGCTGCTGGGTGTCGCGCTGTACCTCACCGCCCTCCGTCCCGACCCGCTGCTGCTCGCCCACCGACTGGCGCGCGAGGCCTCGGCGACCGCCCGCACGATCGCGAAGGCCGACCGCCCTGTCGCGGCGCGCTACGCGATCACCGCGATCGCGGCCAGCCACGGCGTGATGGTGGCGGTCATGGCGATGACGCCCGTGCACCTCATCCACCACGGCGCGGAGCTGTCGATCGTGGGGCTCACGATCAGCCTGCACATCGCCGGCATGTACGCCCTCTCGCCCGTGTTCGGCCTGCTCGCCGACCGGCTCGGACGGATCCCCACGATCCTCATCGGTCAAGGGCTGCTCGTGGCATCCCTCCTCGTCGCCGCCATCGGTCAGGATTCCACCGTCTTCGTCACGGTCGGGCTCGTGCTGCTCGGGCTCGGCTGGAGCGCCTCGACGGTGGCGGGGGCGGCGCTGCTGACCGAAACCTCCGACGAGGAGCACCGCACCCGTCGCCAGGGCCGCAGCGACCTGGCCATGAACCTCGTCGGCGCGATCGGTGCGATCGGCGCCGGCGCGGTGCTCGGCGCCATCGGCTACGGCGGGCTGGCCCTGGTCGCCCTCGTCGCGGTCGCCGTCGTCGTCGTGCTCGCGCCCGCCGGTCGCCGCTGACCGCCCGCGGCCGAGCCGCCCGCGCAACTAGACTGGACCGTGATGTCCTCTGCACCAGATCCCCGCACCACGACCGCCTCCGGTACCGACGTCCGCGTCCGGTTCTGCCCGTCGCCCACCGGCCTGCCGCACGTCGGCATGGTGCGCACGGCCCTCTACAACTGGGGGTATGCGCGCCACACCGGCGGCAAGCTGATCTTCCGGGTGGAGGACACCGACGCCGCCCGCGACAGCGAGGAGAGCTACCGCCAGCTCGTCGACGCGCTGACCTGGCTCGAGATCGACTGGGACGAGGGCGTGGAGAAGGGCGGCCCGCACGCGCCGTACCGCCAGTCGCAGCGGGGGGACATCTACGCCGGCGTCCTCCAGCAGCTGATCGCCTCCGGCGCGGTGTACGAGTCGTACTCCACCGCCGAGGAGATCGACGCGCGCAACGAGGCCAACGGCCGCGCGAAGCAGCTCGGCTACGACAACTACGACCGCACGCTCACCGACGAGCAGAAGGCCGCATTCCGGGCCGAAGGTCGCGAGCCGGCGTGGCGCCTGCGGGTCCCCGACGAGGACCTCACCTACGTCGACCTCATCCGCGGCGAAGTCACCTTCCCCGCGGGCTCCTTCCCCGACTTCGTGGTGGTGCGCGCCGGCGGTCAGCCGCTGTACACCTTCACCAATCCGGTCGACGACGCCCTCATGGGCATCACCCACGTCATCCGGGGCGAAGACCTCATGCCCTCGACGGCACGCCAGCTCGCGCTGTACGGCGCGCTCATCGACGCCGGCGTCACGACGTTCGTGCCGCGCTTCGGCCACATGCCGCTCGTGCTGGGGGAGACGGGCAACAAGAAGCTCTCCAAGCGCGACCCGAAGGCGGACCTGTTCCTGCAGCGCGAGAAGGGCTTCATCCACGAGGGCCTGCTGAACTACCTCGCCCTCCTCGGCTGGTCGCTCTCGCACGACCGCGACGTCTTCTCGCTCGAGGAGTTCATCGCGGCGTTCGACATCGCCGACGTCAACCCCAACCCGGCCCGCTTCGACCAGAAGAAGGCAGAGTCGATCAACGGCGACCACATCCGCATGCTGGATGCCGCCGACTTCGCTGCCCGCATCGTGCCCTACCTCGTGGCCGAAGGAGTCGTCTCCGACCCGCCCACCGCCGCGCAGCAGCAGATGATCACCGCCGCGGCCCCTCTCGTGCAGGAGCGGGTGCAGCTGCTGGGCGAGGTGCCGGCGCTGCTCGGCTTCCTCTTCACCGACGAGGTCGCCTATCAGGACGATGCGCTCTCGTCGCTGCCGGCGAACGCGGGCGAGGTGCTCGTGGCATCCGTCGGCGCACTCGAACTGGTGCCGGAGCAGTCCTTCACCGCCGCTGCCGTGCAGGAGGCCCTCGCCGGCGCGCTCATCGAAGGGCTCGGGCTCAAGCCCCGCGTCGCCTACGGGCCGCTGCGCGTGGCTCTCAGCGGGCGTCGCATCTCCCCGCCGCTGTTCGAGTCGATGGAGCTGCTGGGCAAGGCCGAGACCATCCGCCGACTCGGCGCGCTGGTCCAGCGCGTCGGCTGATCGCGGCCGCGCCACGCCCGGCGCGCCGCCGGTTCGTGCGACGGCCCAGGATCGGCTATGCTTGATCTTCGGTGCGAGGGCGACTTCGAACCGATGGGGTATGGTGTAATTGGCAACACGGCGGTTTCTGGTTCCGTTGTTCTTGGTTCGAGTCCAGGTACCCCAGCAAGACGAAAAACCCCCGGGAAACCGGGGGTTTCGTCGTTTCTGCCGGAGTGTGATCGCGTCCTCGCTCTCGACACGGATGGAACACGCCGATCGACCGAGGGGCGCGTCGCGCAACCCGCTCGGTCGATCGGCGAACCGTCAGACGGTGACCGCGTCGGCGCTCCGGCCCCGGCCGGTGATGCGGTGGGCGACCCAGAACCCGAGGGCGACGAGCCCCGCGAGACCGATGCCGAGCATCCAAGGCAGCAGGTTCGGCACCGCGGTGGACGCGCCGGTGTGCAGTTCGTCCGTACCCGCGGCCAGGCGGCTGTTGCCTTCGGCGAGCGTTCCCGCACCGGTGGACAGCTGCTCGCCGCCGGCGGCCAGGTCGGCCGCGCCGTCGGAGAGGGTGGTGGAGCCGGCCGCGAGGGTCGACACGCCCTCGGCCAGGTCACCCGCGCCGGTGGAGAGGGTGCCCGTTCCGGTGGCGAGGTCGCCGGCGCCGGTGAGCAGACGCCCGGCACCCGCGGTGAGATTCTGCGCACCCGCATCCAGCGACGAGGCGCCCGTGGCCAGGGTGCCGGTGCCGGCGGCGAGGGAACCTGCACCGTCCGAGAGCGAGCGCACACCGGCGGCGAGGGTGCTCGCACCGCTGCTGACCTGCGCGGTGCCGGCGGCGAGTCGGTCGGCGCCCGCACGCAGCGTGCCGATTCCAGCGTCGAGCGCCGTCGCGCCGGCGCTGACCTTCGCGGTGCCGTCGGCCAGGTTCGTGGCGCCTGTGGCGAGGGCAGGCGCCCCCGTCGTCGGTGCGGCCAGACGTGTCGTGCCGGGCCACCCCTTCGGAAGGTCACCATCGACCATGACACTGGCAGTGCCGGTGACCTTCGTCGAGTTGGTGATCGCAGCGGTCGCCGCAGCGGCAAGTGCCGTGACCTTCGCATCGATGTCGGTCGGGAGCGTGGCCGGATCCGCGAGCAGCGCCTTGAGCTCGCCCGTGAGCGTCGCCACGCTCTGGACGTCGGTGTGCAGGGCTGTCGCGTTGGCCCGCACCGCCGTGGCATAGCTGTTCGCCCCGACGACGCCCGCCGCAAGCGACTGGGCGCTGGCGGCCAGGGTCTTCGCTCCGGCGGCCGCGTCGGCCGCTCCCTGCGTCAGTACCTTGCTGCCGTCGACGGCCGTCGACGCGCCGGCGGCGAGTTCGGCCGCGCCCGCGGCGGCGGTCGCCGCTCCCGTGGACAGGGTGTTCGCCCCCACCGCGGCGTCGCGGGCACCGGCGTTCAGCCGGGCGGCGCCCGCCGCAGCCGAGGCGGCGCCGGAGGACACGCGCGACGCGCCGGATGCGGCCGAGGCCGCTCCCGTCGACAGCGAAGCGGCACCATCGGCGAGGGTCGCTGCTCCCGCCGCGGCCGACTGCGCGCCGGCGGCGAGGGTCGTGGCGCCCGTCGCCGCACGCGCAGCGCCCGCGTCGAGCTCGGATGCACCGGCGGCCAGGCGCCCCGCCCCCTCGGACAGGGTCGCCGCTCCGTCGACGAGTTGCTGCGAGCCGTCGTCGGCGCGCGAGGCGCCGGAGGCGAGCTGTGAGGCGCCGTCGCTGAGGCGGTTGACGGTGAGCAGGTACATGACGGTCATCGCGGCCAGCAGAAGGGCCAGCACGACCACCGTGATGCGCATGCCCAGGCCATGGGTGTGCGAAGAGGTTCTCGACATTGAGGACTCCAGTTTCGCGCCTGCGGGCAGGCGGGTATCAGCTCGCCGACGACAGCGTCGGTGAGTCGGCTCCCCGAGACCGCACGGGTGGGCGGTGGGGAGCCGTCGAAGGGTGGGCTGACGTTAGCAGTCGACGTCGTGCCGCGTGGTCGGTTCCCGCACATCTGCACGCTGGAACTAAGTCTCGCCGGGTCCGGGACTGCGTTCCTTGTGGCGGGTGTACAAAATCGGCCGGTGCACGCGAGGCTCCGGCGGCCATACTGAGGGGGTGCAGGAGCAGACCCTGAGCCCTGGTGAGGCGGCTGAGCTGAGTGCACTCCTCCGTGCGGTATACGGACGCGACGCCGGCGGCGCACCGGATGCCGCCACGCTCAGCCGACTGCGCGAATTGGAGGCACGTGCGGCGGCTGCCCGCCTGCCGGCCGACGCCGGTGCCGACGAGGAAGAGGCGGATGCGCCACCGCCCGCCGATCCGCCACCGGATCTCTCGGAGCCCCCGGCCCTGCCTGCGGCGGCATCCATCGTCCCGACCGCCGTGCGACGCTCATGGCTCACCCGGCGGCGCCGGCGCATGGGTGCGATCGCGATGGCGACGCTGCTCGGGGGCGCGGTCGGGGTGGCCGGCGCCGCCGTCGCGTTGGCCCCGCCGCAGCCGGACGAGGTACTGCGCCCCGTGACAGGAGCGGCGATCCCCCCGTACGTGACGCAGTCGTCGATCTTCGGCTACGTCGGAGCCGATCGGGACAACGGCATCGTGGCGTACGAAGCGCGACGGGGCATTCAGACCTACACCTTCGTCAGGACGACGGGTGAGCGCTGCCTGCTCGTGGATGTCGATGCGGGATACACCCTGTCCGCCTGCGGGAGGGGATCCGTGGATCCACTCGTGGACATCTATCCCGGCCAGGGTGGGCCGGAGATGCTCGAGCACGGGCTGACAGACGGCGCTCTCGTTCGCGTCGTCGCCCGCGATGGCGTTGTCGAGCTGTGGGTCGAGGAAGCTCCGCCGGATCCCACATAAACACAGGGTCAGCCCCTTGTGAGAATCTTTGTTTGTGTTGTATCGTGTGGTCGAATCCGAGGAAAGGACGACCGTGTACGCGATGGAGCGCCACCAACTGATCGAGCGCCTGGTCACCCAGGACGGCCGGGTGGCTGTCGTGGACCTCGCCGATCGGTTCGGCGTCACGACCGAGACGGTGCGGCGCGACCTCGATCAGCTCGAGCGCGCGGGGGCCCTCCGGCGCGTGCACGGCGGAGCGGTGGCGCGTGATCGCACGAGTGTCGTCGAACCCTCTCTCGCGGAGCGCTCGACCCAGCGCGGGGCGGCCAAACTCGCCATCGCGCAGCGTGCGCTGGACGTGCTCGGTGATGGCTTCCGCGGGTCGATCTTCCTCGACGCCGGCACCACGACCGCCGCCGTCGCCTCTCTCCTTCCCACGCGCCTGGCCGAGAGCGACGGCACCGCCGAGGTCGTCACACACGCCATGCCCCTCGCCAACGTGCTCGCCGGGTCGCCCCGGCTCTCGCTGACGGTCATCGGCGGGCGTGTCCGCGGCCTCACCGCCGCCGCCGTCGGATCCCACACCGTGCGGGCGATCGAAGGACTGCGTCCCGATGTCGCCTTCATCGGCACGAACGGGCTGTCCCAGGGGTTCGGGCTGAGCACGCCCGACCCCGACGAGGCCGCCGTCAAACGCGCGATCGTGCGCAGCTCCCGCCGCGTGGTCGTCGTGAGCGACGCCGAGAAGTTCGACGTCGAGCTGCTGGTGAGCTTCGCCGGTCTCGCAGACGTCGACGTCCTCGTGACCGACCGCACTCCCGCCCCCGCGCTCGGCTCGGCGCTGGAGGATGCGGGGACGGAGGTGTGGACCGCATGATCGTCACGTTGACGGCCAATCCGTCGCTCGATCGCACCGTGGCGCTGCCGGCACCGCTGCAGGTCGGGAGCGTGCAGGTCGCACGAGGGGCACGTGAGGATGCCGGCGGCAAGGGGATCAACGTCGCCCGCGTCGCGGCGGCATCCGACGCACCCACCCTCGCGGTGCTGCCGCTGGCCGCCGACGACCCGTTCGCGGTGTCGCTGCACGGCACCGGAGTGCCGATCGTCGCGGTGCCCGTCGCCGGCCACGTGCGGGCCAACATCACGATCACCGACCCGGTCGGTGAGACCACGAAGCTGAACCTGCCCGGGGCGTCCCTCACCGACACCGAGCGTGCCGCCGTGATCGCCGCCGTGGTCGACGCGTGCGCGCACGCCCACTGGCTGGTCCTCGCGGGCTCCCTGCCGCCGGGTGTCCCCGACGACTTCTACGTGGAGGTCATCGACGCTGTGCGCGCGCGCTGGGAGGATGCCGCGCCCCGCATCGCGGTCGACACCTCCGGGGCCGCGCTCCGCGCCGTCGTCGAACGGGCCCACCCCGACCTCATCAAGCCGAACGAGCACGAGCTCGCCGACCTCGCCGGCATCGGGCTCGACGCCCAGGTCGACCTCGTCTCCGCTGTGCTGCCGGTCGCCCGGCGCCTGGTGCCCGAGAAGGTCGGCGCGGCGCTGGTGACCCTCGGCGGCGACGGTGCCGTCCTCGTCACCGCAGACGGCGCGTGGGCGGGCCGCCCGCCGCGCATCCGCGTGCAGAGCACGGTCGGCGCCGGTGACAGCTCGCTTGCCGGCTACCTCATCGCCGACACCCGCGGAGCCGCTCCTGCCGAGCGACTGCGCACCGCCATCCGTTACGGCGCCGCTGCGACGACGCTGCCCGGCACGCAGGCACCCACGCCGCGTGACCTTCCCACCGGCGAGGTGCCGGTGCGATCCCTCGATGTCTGATCCGCTCCCGCAACACTGGAGGTCATCATGACCGAAACCATCACGACCGACCTCGTCAGCCTCGACGAGCCGCTCGGCGACGACAAGCAGGCGGTCATCCGCGCCCTGGCGGCCCGGGTGGCGGCGCTGGGTCGTGCGACCGATGCGGACGCCCTCGCCGCCGATGCGTGGGCGCGCGAGCAGAAAGACGAGACCGGCCTGCCCGGCGGCATCGCCATTCCGCACGCGAAGAGCGCAGCGGTCACCGAGCCGTCCCTCGCGTTCGCGCGACTGTCGCCCGGGGTCGCCTTCGGCGCGCCCGACGGCCCCGCCGACCTCGTGTTCCTCATCGCGGCACCCGCGGACGCCGCCGAAGCGCACCTCGCGGTGCTGTCCAAGCTCGCCCGCTCGCTCATGCAGGAGGACTTCACCGCGGGGCTGCGGGCAGCTGTCACCCCCGACGACGTCGTGCACATCGTGCGCCGTGCGATCGGCGAGGAGGATGCCGCGGACGCCGACGCCACTGCGGTGGCCGCCGCGCCGCAGAGCACCACCGCCGCGCCG
>Ga0233363_1001003_pt1 | contig 11500 bp, 9 predicted proteins | sample ElkDunMinimDraft_18_FD_191534 | JGI IMG/M metagenome (GOLD analysis project Ga0233363, IMG submission 191534) | Fecal eukaryotic communites from dung pellets of Tule Elk in California, USA - Elk Dung C16 | ecosystem: Host-associated > Mammals > Digestive system > Large intestine > Fecal | place...
CGGGGCCGCACCACCGGGTGCGGCCCCGCCCGGCTCCTCACCCGGCGCTCCGGGATCCTCCCCGGGTCAGGCTGCGGGCCAGGAACTGCCCCTCAGGTCGTAGGCCAGGTGGAACCAGACCTTGCGGATGCTCGGGTGCCCGTTGTCGCCCCACGTGGTGGCGAAGCTGTCGACGAGGGCCAGCCCGCGGCCGTTCTCGGCGGTGAGCCGGTCGCCGACCATCGGTGCGGCGCTGAGCCGGCCGTCCTCCCCCGAGGGCGCGCTGGTGGGCCTGCCGTTGTCGCGGCAGGCCAGGGTCAGGCCGTTGGGCTCCCGGATCACCTTGAGCACGAACGTCTGGCCCTGCTCGCCGGAACGGCTGTGCCGGATGGCGTTGGTCGCCAGTTCGGTCCCCAGCAGCGAGAACACGTAACGGAACTCCGAGTCGCGGGACGCCGCGCAGGTGTCCAGGAAGGCACGGGCCAGCGGCACGCTCGCGGGCTCCCCGGCGAACTCCCAGTGGCGTTTGGTGTACGGGACCGGTGACCGGCCGTTGAAGTAGTGCCGGTACTCGTCCGGGACCCCCGCGAGGACGGAGTCCTCCTCCTTGGCCAGTGCTGGCACGGGAACGAGCGTGGGCATGGGTGACTCCTTCGGCGGGGCGGCTCGGTGGACGGGCGAACCGCGGGAGGGGGCGGCTGCGGGAGCGTCCGGCGGCCGTCTGGGGGAGGTGCGGCGCGGAACGGCTACGACCTTACGCGATAAGACCCCTGTGGGACAGGGGATGTGGGTGTGGCAAGTGCCCGAATGCCGGTGCGCGTGCCGCCCCCGGATCCGCGTCCCCGCGGTCGTGCCCGGGGCCGTCCCGACCGCTCCGCCGAACCGGCCCGCGGCCCGCCTGCCCTCAGACCACCGCGTCGAGAGCGCCCCTCGCCGCCGCCTCCGCCTCGGCCCTCTCCGCCGGGACCAGACCGATCCGGGTACGACGGTCCAGCAGGTCGTCCGCGTCCATGGCCCCCTCGTGGCGCACCCCGAACCGGAACTCCGCGCCGGTGACGCCGCGCACGACCGGCCTGAGCAGGGCGGGGTCGCCCCCTGCCCCGGCCAGGACGTCGACGGCCTCGGTTCCGTACCGCTCGACCAGGCGGCGCGGGGCGTCCACCGCGTCCAGCTCCTCGCGGGAGGCCGCGCCGACCAGGGGCAGGGAGCGCGTCCGGCACGGCCGCGCGGGCAGCCGGTGGACGCGCACCGCCGCGTCCACGGCCTCCTCGGCCATCGCCCGGTAGGTGGTGAGCTTCCCGCCGACCACGGTGACCGTCCCGTTCGGCGCGACGGAGACGGCGTGCTCGCGTGACAGGTCGGCGCTGTCGCCGACCCCCTCCAGCAGCGGGCGCAGCCCGGCGAACGCGCCGATGACGTCGCCGCGGCCGATCCTGGTCTCCAGGGCGCCGTTGAACTGGTCGAGCAGGAAGTCCACGTCGCCCGCGGTCACCTCGGGGACGCGCGGCGCGGGTCCGTCCACGGGTTCGTCGGTGAGCCCGGCGAACACGCGCCCGTCCGGCTGGGGCAGGGCGAACACGAACCGGCTGACGCTGCCGCCGATCGGCACGGTGAGCGCCGCCTTCGGGTGGCCGAGGGCCGCACCGTCGAGCACGAGGTGGCTGCCCCGGCTGGGTCGCAGCCGCACACCGGGGTCCAGGAGGCCGGCGTGGACGCCGGTGGCGTTGACGACGGCGCGCGGGCGCACCGGGATGATCCGGCCCGTGGTCTCGTCCCGCAGCACCGCTCCGTCGGAGGCGACGCTCTCGGCGGAGCAGCGGGTGATGACCCGGGCCCCCTCGCGGGCGGCGGTGCGCGCCAGTCCGACGACGAGGCGGGCGTCGTCCACGAGCTGGCCGTCGAAGGAGAGGATGCCCCCGAGCAGGTCGCGCCTGGCTGCCCCGGGGAGGAGGCGCAGGGTCTGGCGGGCGTTGAGCAGCCGGGGGCGGGGCAGCACGCTTCCGGGAGTTCCCGCCATCACGCGCAGGAGGTCGCCCAGGCCCATGCCCGCGCGCACGGCCAGTGCCCTGGCCAGACCGCTCCCGCGGTGGACGGGCACGATCATCGGCAGGGGACGGACCAGGTGGGGTGCGGTCACCCGCATGAGCACGTCGCGTTCGCGGGCGCTCTCGTAGGCGATGCCGACCTGCCCCTTGGCCAGGTAGCGCAGGCCTCCGTGGACGAGCTTGGAACTCCACCGGCTGGTGCCGAAGGCCAGGTCGTGGCGTTCGACCAGCACGGTGGAGAGACCGCGCGAAGCGGCGTCGAGCGCGGCTCCGGCCCCCGTCACGCCTCCCCCGACGACCAGGACGTCCACCTCGGGCCGGGCCTCCAGTGCGGCGAGGTCCGCGGTTCTCCGGGCGGCGTTCAGTGACGGGGACGCGGGACGTGTGGTGCTCATGGGAGCGGTCCTTTCCGGGGACGGTGTGGCGGACCGGTGTGCGCCGTGATCCGGCCCGAGGTCGCGGCGTGTCAGGGCGCCAGGTAGCCGTCGAGGAGGACGGCGAGTTCCCGGACGAGGCCGTCCTCGTCGAGGACGTCGGCGAACAGGCGGCGGGAGGTGACCGTGCCCTGGACGGTGACCAGGACGAGGCGGGCCAGGGCCTCGGGGTCACCCGCGCGGACCGAGCCGTCGCGCTGCCCCTCGGCGACGACCGGTTCCACCAGGTCGAGGGCGGCCCGGTGGCTGGTGCCCAGGCGGTGGAAGGTGTAGGTCGCCAGGAGTTCGGGCTCGGTGTCCACGATCCGGGTGAACAGGGGGTGCGCCAGCATCGCGCGGGCGACCCCGGCCGCGTGCCGGACCAGGCGCGGGCGCACGCTCTCCCCGGCCGGGTCGGCGGCGGAGGCCACGCCCTCGTCGCTCAGGATCCGCCGGAGCTCGCGGGTGAGGAGGTCGGCGACGAGCGCGGTCGCGTCGGGCCAGCGGCGGTACACGGTGGGTCTGCTGACCCCGGCACGGCGGGCCACGTCGGTCAGCGTGGTGCGGCGCACCCCGAAGGCCTCGACGCAGGCGCGGGCCGCGTCCAGGATCCGGTCCTCTACGTTACGTTTTGACGCCATGTGTAAAACTGTAGAGCATGGCTCACGAGAACACACCCCCCGACGGCGCGCACACGCCCGGCCCCGGCCCGGGCACGGGCACGGACGACGCACCCGACATGAGCTGGTTCGCCTGGGGTGACCCCGCCAGGGCACGGGAGCTCGACCCCGGCCTGCGCGACCTGGTCGCCCAGGTGCTCCGGGCCAGGTTCGAGGCCCTGCCCCCGGTCCCGGAGGAGCAGGTGGAACTGCCTCCCACCAGGCTCGACGCCCGAACGCGCGGCCTGTTCGCCGCGGTGGTCGGCTCCGAGCACGTGAACGCGGAGGACCCCGTCCGGCTGCGCCACTGCGGCGGCAAGAGCACCCCCGACCTGCTCCTGCGCCGCGCGGGCACGGCGGATCCCGCGCCGGACGCCGTCCTCTATCCGGCCGACCACGACGAGGTGGAGAGACTGCTCGCGGTGTGCTCTGCCGAGCGCGTCGCCGTCGTGCCCTTCGGCGGCGGCACCAGCGTGGTCGGCGGCGTCACCCCGCTGCGCGGGGGCTTCCGCGCCGTGGTCGCCCTCGACCTGCGCCGCCTGGACCGCCTGGTGTCCGTGGACCCCGTGTCGATGACGGCCGTCCTGGGCGCCGGCGTGCGCGGGCCGCACGCCGAGGCGCTGCTCGCGGAGCACGGCCTCACCCTCGGCCACCTGCCGCAGAGCCACGAGTACGCGACCATCGGCGGCTACGCGGCGACACGTTCCAGCGGACAGGCGTCCTCCGGGTACGGCCGGTTCGAGGACATGGTCGTGTCACTGCGCGTGGCCACCCCGCGCGGCACCCTGGAGGCGGGCGGCCCCCCGGCGTCGGCCGCCGGCCCGGACCTGCGCCGCCTGCTGCTGGGCTCGGAGGGCACCCTGGGCGTCATCACCGAGGTGGGTGTGCGCGTGCGCAGGACGCCCGAGCGGGTGCTGGACGAGGCGTGGACGTTCCCCGACTTCAGGACGGGGGTGGACGCGCTGCGCGTCCTGGCGCAGTCGGACGCCCGGCCGACCATGGCGCGCGTGCTGGACGAGTCGGAGACGTTCGTGGGCGCGGCCATGGGGGGCCGTGAGGCCTCCCCCGGGTGCCAGGCGGTCCTGGGCTTCGAGGGGGCGTCCGCGGAGGTGGACGCCCGCGCGGCCGCGGTGCGGGAGCTCATGGCCGGGGCGGGCGGCACACCGCTCGGCCCGGAACCGGTGGCGCACTGGCGCGAGAACCGGTTCTCCACCCCCTACCTGCGCGACACGCTGCTGTCGGCGGGGATCCTCGCCGAGACGCTGGAGACCGCCGCCTCGTGGACCGGCCTGCTACCGCTCTACGCGGCGGTGTCGGCGGCCCTCACCGGAGCGCTGGAGGGCGACGAGGGCGGCGCGGTCGTGATGTGCCACGTGTCGCACACCTATCCCACGGGCGCGTCCCTGTACTTCACGGTGGCGACGGCGGCCGGAGCGGATCCCGTGGCGCGCTGGGGCCGGGCCAAGCGCGCGGCCTCGGACGCGATCATGGCCAACGGCGGCACGATCACGCACCACCACGCGGTCGGGGCGGACCACCGGCCGTGGATGGCGGCGGAGATCGGACCGCTGGGCGGCGACGTGCTGCGCGCGGTCAAGGCCGCGCTGGACCCCGAGGGCGTGCTGAACCCGGGCAAGCTCATCCCCGACCCCGGGTAGCGGGCCGCGGGCGCGGCGCCGCCGGAGGGCCCCGGCGGCGCCCCGGCACGCGGCTGGGCCCGCCCGGGACCCGCCCGGGGCCGGGGTCAGGCCCTCTCGGCCTCGCGGGAGATCTGGCGTTCGACCTGTCCCGCGAAGTCGTCGAGGAAGTCCAGGGCCTCGCCCTCGCCGATCCCGCCGTCCTCCAGCGGGAAGCTGATCAGGACGGCCACGTTCACGAGGGTGAAGGAGGCCGCCGCGAAGATCTCCTCGGAGTAGTCCTCGTCCTGGTACAGGACCGCGAAGCCCCCGTCCCCCGCGGAGACGGACCGCCAGTCGAGGATCCCGCCGCTCATGCCCTCGGGCGACCTGTCCCTCCCCAGGTCCTCCCGGGCGTCGCCCACCTCCTCGCGAAGGTCGGCGACGGCCTCGCCGTCGTCCTCGAACTCGTACAGGGTCGCGTGGACGTCGAGGAGGAACACGTCGGAGTCGCTGACGGAGCAGGCGAGGTAGCCGATCTGGCCGCCTTCCTCGTAGCCCGTCTCCTCCGCCGGGTAGTAGTCGCCCTCGGCCCTCGGGCTGCCGGCTCCCGGGATGCCGTCGACCACGTCGGCCGGCAGCAGCTGGCGGCATCCGGGCAGGTCCGCGTAGGGGCGCCCGCCCGCGACGTTCCACACCACGACGCCGATGGAGGCCGCCACCACCAGGACGGCGGCGACGGCGGCGACGACCGCGCCCGTTCCGCGACGCCTCGGCCGTCCGGGCCGGCCCGGCACGGGGGGCTGCTGGGGAGGGACGCCTCCGGGAAAGCCGTGGCCGGGCTGGACGGGCGGGACGTACTGCTGTCCCGGGTATCCGCCGGGCGACGTGCCCTGCGGCCCGTAGGGGCCGGGCGGGGGCTGCTGGCCGGGGTGGGGGGACCACCCCTGGTGGGGCCGGCCGGGCTGACCCGGGAACGGCTGCCCTCCGGGGGGACCGGGGAACGAACCGTCGTTGGGGGGATAGGTCATCGGTCTCGCGGCTGGGGCGCACCCGACCCGGGGGGCGGGTGGTCGCCGCGCCTCCTCACAGGTGGTCTCGTGTCGCACGGAACGGCCCGGGCCGCCGCCCGCACCGCGCTGCGGCCACGCGGGGTGCGTCCGCATGTCACACCCAGTATCGCCAACCGCGCGCCGTCCGTCACACCGAAGGCCGGAACCGGACGAAACCGACCTCACGCCGGGAACCAGGCCCGGGCGCCCCCGGATACCCCGACAATGGATGCCGTGGCACGAGGAAAACTCCGTATCTACCTGGGTTCGGCCCCGGGGGTGGGCACCACCCACAACGTCCTGGTCGAGGCCCGCCGACGGGCCGCGCACGGCACCGACGTGGTGGTCGCAGCCGTCCACACCCACCGCCGGGAACGCACGTCCGCCCTCCTGGAGGGGTTGGAGGACGTCCCGCCGCATCCGTCCGGTTCGGTGGACACCGCGTCGGTGATCTCGCGGGCGCCCGGCATGGCGCTGGTCGACGACCTCGCGCGGACCAACCCGCCGGGGGCGCCCAACCCGAACCGCTGGCAGGATGTGGAGGAGCTGCTGGAGGCGGGCATCGACGTCCTGTCGACCGTGGGCATCCACCACCTGGAGTCCCTCAACGACGTCGTCCACCAGATCACCGGGGTACGACCCCGGCAGACGGTCCCCGACCACGTGGTGCGCCGCGCGGCCGAGGTCGAACTCGTGGACATCACCCCGCAGGAGCTCCGCCGCCGCATGGCGCACGGCGACATCCACCCGGTCGAGCGGGTGGACGCCGCCCTCGCCGACTACTACCGGGAGGGCAACCTGGCGGCGCTGCGCGAGCTGGCGCTCCTGTGGACCGCCGACCGCGTGGAGGAGGGCCTGGCCCGCTACCGCGGCGAGCACGAGATCCAGCGGACCTGGGAGGCCCGCGAGCGCGTCGTCGTGGCGCTCACCGGGGGCCCCGAGGGAGAGACGCTGATCCGCCGGGCCGCCCGCGTCGCGGCCAGGTCCCGGGGCGGCCACCCCCAGCCCAGCCACCTGCTGGCGGTGCACGTCGTCCCCCCGCACGGGATCCCGGAGACGCCCCCGGACGACCTGCTGCGGCAGCGGCGGCTCCTCGCCGAACTGGGCGGGACCTACCACCAGGTGGTCGGCAACGACGTCCCGACCGGCCTGCTGGAGTTCGCCCGGGGCGTGCACGCCACCCAGATCGTGCTCGGCTCGTCGCGCCGCCGCACCTGGCAGTACGTGTTCGGCCCCGGGGTCGGCGCGATCGTCGCCCGCGACTCCGGCGACATCGACGTGCACATCGTCACCCACGAGAGGGTGGGCAGCGGCCGGTGGCCCCTGCCGCCTCCCGGCCGCGGGCTGGGCGAGCACCGCCGTGTGGCCGGGTGGTCGCTGGCTCTGCTGGCCCCCACCCTCGTGTCGCTGGTGATGGCGCTGCCCCTCTTCTCGAACGTGGGACCGGCCTCCGACACGATGCTCCTGCTGCTGATCACCGTCGCCACCGCCGCCGTGGGCGGGCTGAGCCCCGCACTGGTGTCGGCCCTCTGGAGCGCGATCCTGCTCACCGTCCTGGTGTCCCCGCTGCACGGGCGGCCGTCGGTGTCGTTGGACAACGTGGTCGCGCTGACCTCGTTCACCCTGGTCGGCACGCTGGTCGCGATCGTGGTGGAGATGGCGGCCCGGCGGTCGGCGCAGGCGGCCCGGGCCCGTGCCGAGGCGGACGCGGTGACCCTCCTCGCTGGCAGCATCCTGTCCGGGAAGGAACCCCTCCAGGCACTGCTCCGGCGTATCAGGGAGACGTTCGGGCAGCGGTCGGCGACCCTCCTGGAAAGGCTGGACGACGGCCGGTGGCGCCCCGCCCACAGCGTCGGGGCCCCGGCCTGCGACTCCCCCGACGAGTCGGACGTCCTGGTGTCGGTCTCCGACAACCTGGCGCTGGCCCTGCGCGGCCGGGTACTGCCCGCCGCGGACCGGGGCGTGCTGCGCGCGTTCGCCGCGCACATCGGCATCGCCCTGGAGCACCAGCGGTTGGAGTGGGACGCCGCGGAGGCGAAGAGCCAGGCGGCGGGCAACCGCATCCGCACCGCCCTGCTGGCCGCCGTGTCGCACGACCTGCGCACGCCGCTGACGTCGATCAAGGCGAGCCTGGCGAGCCTGCGGGCCACCGACATCACGCTCACCCCGGAGGACCGCGAGGACCTGATGGAGACCGCGGAGGAGTCGACGGACCGGCTCAACCGCCTGATCGACAACCTCCTGGACATGAGCCGTGTGCACACCGACAACGTGCGCCCCAAGCTCCACGCGGTGGGCCTCGACGAGGTCGTCCCGATCACCCTCCTGGGACTGCCCCACGATGCCGTCACCGTGGACGTCCCCGACGGCCTGCCGCGCGTGCTGGCGGACGCCGGGCTGCTGGAGCGGGCGGTGGCGAACGTGGTCGCCAACGCGGTGCGGTACAACCCCGACCCGCTCGTGCCGGTCCTGGTCGCCGCGAGCGCGCACGGCGACAGTGTTCAGCTGCGCGTGGCGGACCGGGGGCCGGGTGTCTCGGACGAGGGCAAGCAGCGCATGTTCGAGGCCTTCCAGCGCCTGGGCGACGCGCCCCAGGGGACGGGAGTGGGGCTCGGACTCGCCGTCGCCCGTGGTTTCGTTGAGGCGATGCACGGCACACTCGACCCCGAGGACACCCCGGGGGGCGGGTTGACGATGGTCTTCACCCTTCGGGCGACAGAACCCGACAAGACGGACATCGGTAGCGAGAGGGGGACCGATGCGGGTCCTGGTCGTTGACGACGACATGCAGATCATCCGCGCCATGCGGATCAACCTCCGCGCGCGGGGGCACGACGTGGACACGGCCGCCGACGGCGCCACAGCGCTGACCCTGGCCGCCGCGAACCACCCCGACGTGGTCCTCCTCGATCTCGGGCTGCCCGACATGGAGGGCCTGGAGGTCATACGGCGCCTGCGCGGCTGGTCCCAGGTGCCGATCATCGTGCTCTCGGCCCGGCACTCGGCCGGGGAGAAGGTGCGGTGCCTGGACTCGGGCGCCGACGACTACGTCACCAAGCCGTTCGGGATGGACGAGCTGCTCGCCCGGATGAGGGCGGCCGAGCGCCGGTCGGTCCGCGCGGAGGAGGCCCCGGTCGTACGCACGTCGTGCTTCACGGTGGACCTGGGCGCCAAACGGGTCCTGCGCGACGGCGGGGAGGTGCGGCTGACCCCGACGGAGTGGCACATCCTGGAGATCCTGGCCCGCCACGCCGGGCAGTTGGTGAGCCAGCGCCAGCTCCTCCACGACGTGTGGGGACCGGCCTACCAGAGCGAGACCAACTATCTGCGGGTGTACATGGCGCAGCTGCGCCGCAAACTGGAGCCGGACCCCGCCCGTCCCCGGTACCTGATCACGGAGGCGGGCAGGGGCTACCGCTTCGAGGGGGCGGGCTGACGCGAGGGGCCCGCCCCTCCGGGTCAGCGGGCGACGGCGGCGCCCTCGGCCAGCTCCATGAGCACGTCGAACTCGTCGGTGCCGACGTGGCCCCGGTTGGCCTTGGCGACCGCCTGGCAGGGGGCGAAGGCGCGCACCCACTCGAACATCCGGTCGGCGTCCACGTCCATGGCCTCGGAGAGCACCTGTACCCGGCGCTCCACCTCGGCCACCCCGGTGGCCTTCCACAGGGCCCAGTCGACGGCGTCGACCGCGCCGTCGCCGAGGCACGCGCGCGGGTCGACGGCGACCAGGCCCCGCGCGCCCCCGTCGATGACGTTGCCCGGGTGCAGGTCGCCGTGCACGGGCACCACGTCGACCGTCCCGTTGGCCAGGTCCCGGGCGCGGCAGAAGCCGCGGTGCATGGCGGAGACCGGCACCACCTCGGCCGCGGGTCCCTCGCCGCGCTCGCGGTTCCAGAAGTCGAAGACGAACTGCACCCGCGACGTCAGCGGGCGGAGCTCGGCGAGCTCCCCTGCGGGCACGTCCGTGGCGTGCAGCTGGGCGATCAGAGCACCGACGGTCTCCATCGACGGCACCGTGCCCCGGGAGGCGATCGTGTCGCCGTCGATCCGCTCCATGAGGACGGCTCCCCGGTCGTCGTCGAGACCCCACACGAGGGGCACCCGGTGGGAGTCCGCCCACATGCGGAGCATCCTGGCCTCGGAGACGGCCAGCCCGCTCTCGGGGGAGAGCTTGAGCACTCCCTCGGACCCGTCGGCGCGCCTGACGTGGATCACCACGGACGTGCGCCCGCGCGGGGCGGGGACCTCGACCGTCAGCCGCCACTCGGCGGCGAGCGCGTCGACGATCGCGGGCAGCTCGGTCAGCCACTCGCCCACGTGGCTGCCGAAGCGCTGTTCCAGACGCCGACGCTGCCGGCCGCCGACGAACTGCGCTGTGACGTGGTTCATACATCCACCTTAGGTTCGCTCACGACGATGCCTGTCGGGGTCGAGTCCCGCCGCGGCTCGGTGGGCCGCCCTGCCCGAACCGCGCGAGCGCCGTCAGGGCCCGGGTCGGTCACAGGAGGCCTCCCTGCCGACGGGGGAGTTCACAGCTCCGGAGGAGTCGCACCCGGGCCGTTCCGCGCCGCCGGGGCGCGGACGGGGTGCGGGTGCCGCGTTGTGGGTGCGGGGAGTTCCCGCCCTCTCGACACCTACCCAGCCTCGTGGTCCCGGTAACGGCGCGGCCGCGACCCGAACCTCCTTCGTTACCGAACGGTGTGAGGCTGTCACACCCCGTGGGTTTCGCCCCGGGCGTCCGGAAGCACCTTCCGCAGGGTCAGACCAGCCTCCCCTTGGCCGCCCGGTGCTGGGCGAGGAGCGTGTCCACGACCAGCTCGGAGGGCCACAGAGGCGCGGTGAGGGCCGTGACGTCGAGCCCGCGCAGCAGGTCGAAGTCGGGCCCGTCGACGAGCCTCCACGCGGCGACGGCGACGTTGTCGCGGCCGTCGCGGCGCAGCCGGTCGACGGCGTCGAACACCGACGGCGCCCAGGTGCGCAGGTAGCCGACCTGGACCGGGGAACCGAGGCGGCGGCTGAGCATGCGCGCCACGTCCATGACGACCTGGCGCTCCTCGGTGCCGGTGGTGCCGTCCGCGGCCAGGACCACACCGTCGTCGCGGCTCCAGCCCGAGTCGGTGAGGCGCCCCGCGAGGTCGGCGACGATGGACGGGACCGCCCCGAGGGGCGGCGTGCGGCAGGCGTTCCCCAGGCCGCGGAGATCGAGACTGGAGAGGAGGTGGGCGCTGGCGACGTCGCCGCCGGCGACGAACGCGGGGACGACCACCTTGGGCCCGCGGACGGCGCGGATGGCGGCGGTGACCTCGGCGGGGCTGCCGAAGGCCGGGGCGACCGGCGCCTCGCCCCGTCCGGCAACCGCCGCGGCCAGGCCGCACAGGGCCTCCCGCCGGTGGGCGTCACGTGAGTCGTCGGCTACGAGAACCATCGTCGGGACCATGCACGGCTCCTTGGATTCGCTGTGAGATCTGCCGTTGTCCACTGAGAGTAAAGGGGCACAGTTTCAGGGGAGTGCCCTCGTGTTACATGGAGGAAAACAGCAGACAATGGCTGTGATGGTTATCACCTGGGGAAGTCTTGGTGAACCATAACAATCGCCGAAAAACTGGAACGTGTCCACTTGTCCGGGAAGTGGCGTACGCCTCAGTTCGACCGCCCGACAGAACGGGCGACTCCCGAAACGACGGGAACACAGACCTCCACCTGCCCCGATGTCGAAACCCCCGCCTCCGCTCCCAA
>Ga0233363_1001012_pt1 | contig 11428 bp, 8 predicted proteins | sample ElkDunMinimDraft_18_FD_191534 | JGI IMG/M metagenome (GOLD analysis project Ga0233363, IMG submission 191534) | Fecal eukaryotic communites from dung pellets of Tule Elk in California, USA - Elk Dung C16 | ecosystem: Host-associated > Mammals > Digestive system > Large intestine > Fecal | place...
TTCTGGACCGATCCGCGGCGGGTCGCCACCGCCGTCGACCTCATCGCCGAGAACGTGGTCGAGGAGGTGGACGGCGTCGACGCCGACGCCGTGCGGGCCAACGCCGACGCCTACGGGGCCGAACTCACGACGCTCCACGAGTGGATGACCGACGAGTTCGACACCATCCCGTCCGGGAACCGCAAACTCGTCACCAACCACCACGTCTTCGGCTACCTCGCCGACGGCTACGGCTTCGAGGTCGTCGGAGCGGTGATCCCCAGCGGCACGACCCTGGCCTCCCCCAGCGCCTCGGACCTGAGCTCGCTCGCGGAGACGGTGGAGGCGGCCGGGGTGCGGGCGGTCTTCGCCGACTCCTCCCAGCCCGACCGGCTCGCCACGGTGATGGCCGAGGAGGCCGGGGTGGAGATCGACGTCATCCCGCTCTTCTCCGAGTCGCTGACCGCGGACGACGGCGGCGCGGCCACCTACCTGGACATGATGCGCGCCAACACCACCGCGATCGTCACCGGCCTGACCTCCCCCTAGACCCCGCCCCGGGCCTCCGCCGCGCAGAGGGCGCCACGGGGGCGTCCCCCTCCCCGAGGGGGACGGCCCCGACCGTGCCCGAACACCGCGAAGGACCGGGCGGAGCACACCCCCCGGACACCGGCACCGCCACCCGGCGTGCCGCGCACGAGAACACGATCCCTGAGACACGAGGACCGAAGACCATGAGAACCTCGCACACCGCGACCAAGGCGGCACTGCCCGTCGTCCTGTCGGCGGGGCTGCTGCTGACAGCCTGCTCCACCGAACCGGGCGACACCGCCGACGAGACCCCCGCGGCGGCCGGCACCGGGGCCTCCGTCACCGATCCGATCGCCGTCACCTACGACGGCGGCGTCCTCGTCCTGGACGGCGACACCCTGGAGGTCGCCGGGAACATCGACCTGGAGGGCTTCAACCGGCTCAACCCCGCCGGCGACGACCGCCACCTGTTCGTCTCGACCGCAGACGGCTTCCAGGTGCTCGACGCCGCCGCGGGCGAGCTGACCGACACCGTGTTCCCCGCCGACACCCCCGGTCACGTGGTCCGCCACGCCGGGCGCACGGTGCTGTTCGCCGACGGCAGCGGCGAGGTGACCTCGTTCGACACCGACGCGCTGGGTGAGGGCACGCCCGAGGACCTGGACGTGTACACGACCGAGGAGGCCCACCACGGCGTGGCCGTCGAGCTGGAGAACGGGGAACTCCTCGTCACCCTCGGCAACGAGGAGGAGCGCGTGGGCGCCGTTGTGCTCGACGCCGACCGCGAGGAGGTCGCCCGCAGCGAGGAGTGCCCCGGCGTGCACGGGGAGACCACCGCCGAGGGGGAGACCGTCGTCATCGGCTGCGAGGACGGCGCCCTGATGTACCGGGACGGCGAGTTCACCAAGGTCGACTCCGAGCACGACTACGGGCGCATCGGCAACCAGGCCGGGACCGACTCCTCCCCGGTCGTCCTGGGCGACTACAAGACCGACCCGGACGCCGAACTGGAGCGCCCCGAGCGGGTCGCCCTGATCGACAGCACCGACGCGTCCCTGTCGCTGGTGGACCTGCCCTCCAGCTACACCTTCCGTTCCCTGGGCCGCGGCCCGCAGGGCGAGGCCCTGGTCCTGGGCACCGACGGCTCGCTGCACGTCATCGACCAGGAGGAGGGCGAGATCGTCGACTCCGTCGAGCTGATGGACGCGTGGGAGGAGCCGCTGGAGTGGCAGCAGCCCCGCCCGGCCCTGTTCGTCCGGGGGGAGACCGCCTACGTCACCGACACGGCCACGCGCCAGATCCACGCCGTGGACCTCGGGACCGGTGAGGTCACCGCCTCGACCACCCTGGAGGAGGTCCCCAACGAACTGAGCGGCGTGACCTCCTGACGCACCGGACCGGTGCGCGCCGCGGCGCGCACCGGTCCCCTGCCTGCTCCGGCCCCCGCCCCGACCCGGGCGGGGGCCGGTCGCGTCCACCTCCGCTCCGGGAGCGGTGCCCGCGGTGCGGCCGGCCCGGTCCCGGGCGGGAGATACCGGCCCCGGCAGCCCCCACGACAGAGCCGGGGCCGGTGTCCCGCGCCCTCCCGGAGGAGGGGGTCTACTTGCCGACGTCGCGTCCGGAGGTGTGCCAGACGCACAGCACGGACGGGCGCGGGAAGTCGCCGTCGGGCCAGGTGCTGGTGGGCTCCGCGAGGGTGCCGCCGTCGCCCGGGTGCTGGGGTGCGAGGAACACGGTCTTGTTGTCCTCGGTGATGAGGGGCCCGCAGGCCTCCGCACCGACCGGGACGGTGGCGAAGGTCCTCAGCTCACCCCGGAAGCGGCCCTCGACGGGGACCACGTGCAGGGCGTCGTTGATGCCCAGCGCCCCGGGCTGGCCGTCCGTGGAGATCCACAGGTTGCCGTCCTTGTCGAAGGTCAGGTTGTCGGGCGCCGAGATCGGCATGACCTTCGACTTGTCGAAGCCCGCGTAGTAGGTGTCGTCGTCCTCGGGGTCGCCGCAGACGATGGGCACGTTCCAGGCGAACTCCGTGGCCCCGGCGTCCGAGCCGGACTCGACGATCTCCAGGATGTGGCCGTGCTTGTTGGGGCCTCGCGGGTTGGGCTCGTCGGCCTGGCCGGGCTCGCGGGCGGAGTTGTTGGTCAGCGCGCAGTAGACCTTGCCGGTGACCGGGCTCGGCTCGAAGTCCTCGGGCCGGTCCATCTTGGTGGCGCCCACGGTGTCGGCGGCGAGCCGGGTGCGGATGAGCACCTCGGCGACGCTGAACCCGTCCACGAAGCTCTCGGTGTCGGTGCACAGGGCGATCCACTCACCGCTGCCGTCGAACTCGCCGTCCTCGGGCAGCGCCCCTGAGCCGTCGAACTCCTCGGACGGGCTGTTGCCGGTCAGGCGGGCCACGTACAGGGTCCCGGTGTCGAGCAGGGTGAGGTTGTGGCGGCGCGAGCCCTCGACGTACTTCTTCGCGCTGACGAACTTGTACATGTAGTCGAAGCGCTCGTCGTCGCCCATGTACGCGGCCACGCGGCCGTCGTCCGTGAGGCGGATGGTGGCGCCCTCGTGCTTGATACGGCCGAGCATGGTGCGCTTGAGGGGCTCCGACGCGGGGTCGAGGGGGTCGACCTCCACGATGTACCCGAAGCGGTTGGCCTCGTTGGGGTGCCGGGCCAGGTCGAAGCGCTCGTCCACCCGGTCCCAGCGGCGGCTGGCGTTGCCGGCGCCCATGCCGTACCGGGCGTACTCGGCGCCCGCGGGGGCGTTGCCGAAGTACTGGTTGAAGTTCTCCTCGGCGGTGAGGAAGGTGCCCCAGGGGGTCATCCCTCCGGCGCAGTTGTTGAGCATGCCCTTGACCAGGGTGCCGTCCGGGTCGTCCTGGGTCCTGAGCAGTTCGTGTCCGGCCGCGGGGCCGGTCAGGCGCATCGGGGTCGTGGCCGTGAGGCGCCGGTTGAAGGCGCGCTCGCCGTCGGACAGGCGCCACTCGCCGGTGCCGTTGTGGCGCTTGAGCTCCACGATGGACCCGCCGTGGGCGGCCATGGCGATCCTGATGTGCTCCTCGTCGGCCGACGCGCCGTCCGTGTACCCGGGGAACATCAGTTCCTCGTTGGTGTACTCGTGGTTGACCCACAGCAGGCCGTTGTCGTCGTCGAGCAGCTGGAAGCCCACGTAGTCGCAGTTGTAGCCGAACTGCTGCTCCTGGGCCTGCGCCGTCTGGGCGTCGAGGTCGAACTCCGGGGCGCCGGGCAGGACGGGGTCGCCCCAGCGGATGATGACGTGCTGGTCGTAGCCCCGGGGGATGGTGACCTTGTCGTCGGTGTTGGGCTGGACGCTCGTGAAGGTCGGCCGGGGCGCGGGGTGGGGGCGCCCGGGGCCGCGGTCGGCGGCGGCGGTACCGATCGCGGAGAGGCCGAGGGCTGAGGCGCCCGCGCCGACAGCACCCGCGCGCAGGGCGGTGCGGCGCGAGAGGGCCTTCTGGAAGATGTCGCCGAAGTAGGGGTTGTCACTGGTGTTGGGGGCGGGGTGGAAGCAGGCGTCGCCGCAGCGCAGGGCGCATGTCGCGCGGGAGCGACCGCCCCCTGCCTGGCCGAGCAACGGCAGCGGGCGACGGCGGGGCGCGGATTCGGGCACACCTACTCCTTGGGGATCATGGCTGTTCCCGTCTGCTCGGTCCCTTGCGGGGTCGGACCGGAGCGCGCGGGTCGTCCTCGTCCGGCGGGGTTCCGGCCGGACGCTCTCGACCTTGGCCGAGGTTCCACTCGCACAGGTGAAACCGAGGTGAACGCCCTCACAACTCCGTCGCATCCCTGGGTCGGTCACGCTCCACCGCCGCCAGGGCACCCACCGTCGACTTATGCCGCGATCCTCACACACCGGACGCCCCGTGGTCCAAGAGCCACGCCCTGTCACCTCCGCGTGCGGATTCCTCGGACAGGAACCCTCCCCCCGTCCGCGGGCGCTCACACGTCGTGCAGGTCGGGGCGGGCTCGCACGCGTGCCCGTCAGCCGGTGCTGCGGCCGACGGGGACCACCATGGGCCCTCCCGTGACGGGGTCCTCCACGACGACGGCCTCCAGGCCGAAGGCCTCCCGCAGGAGGACCGGGGTGAGGACGTCGGCGGGCGGCCCGCTCGCGACCACCCGCCCCTCCCGCATGGTGATGATCGTGTCGGCGTACCGTGCCGCCAGGTTGAGGTCGTGCAGGACCATGACGACGGTGCGCCCGCCCTGCTGGTGGAGTTCCCGCACCAGGTCCAGGACGTCCACCTGGTGGACGAGGTCCAGGAAGGTGGTGGGCTCGTCCAGCAGCAGCAGGTCGGTGCCCTGCGCCAGGACCATGGAGATCCAGGCGCGCTGGCGCTGTCCGCCCGACAGCTCGGAGAGCGGGGCGTCGGCCAGGTCGAGCAGGCCGGTCTGCTCCAGTGCCCGGGCGACCGCGTCCTGGTCGTCCCCGGACCACTGCCGGTACCAGCGCTGGGAGGGGTGCCGTCCCCTGGCGACCAGGTCGGCGACGGTCAGCCCGTCCGGTGCCGTCGGCTGTTGGGGCAGGACGCCCAGCACCTCGGCGACGGCCCTGGTGGGGACGCGGTGGATGTCGCGGCCGTCCAGCTCGACCAGGCCGGACCGGGGCTTCATGAGGCGTCCCAGGGCGCGGAGCATGGTGGACTTCCCGCACCCGTTGGGGCCGATGACGCAGGTGATGGTGCCTTCGACGATGTCGGCGTCCATGCCCTGGACGACGACGCGGTCGTCGTAGCCCAGGGTGAGGTCGCGGGCGCGCAGCCGGACCGGGGCGGTCGGGGCGGGGTCGCGGACGACCCGTCCGAGGTGTTCGTGGATGGTCACGCCTGGACCTTTCGGTTGCCGCGGACGAGCAGGTAGATGAGGTAGAGGGCGCCCAGGCAGCCGGTGACGATGCCGACGGGCAGCTGGACGCCGTCGAACAGGGTGCGGGCGACCAGGTCCGCGGCGCAGGTCAGGGCGGCGCCGACGAGCGCGGAGAGCAGGACGGGCGGGCGGGGGGTGCGGGCCAGGCGCAGCGCGATCTGCGGGCAGGCCAGCGACACGAACAGGATCGGCCCGGCGGCCGCGGTCCCGAAGGCGGCCAGGAGCACGGCGAGCACCAGCATGGCGGTGCGCGCCAGTTCGAGGCGCACGCCCAGTCCCCGCACGACGTCGTCGCCGTAGGACAGCACGTCCAGGGTGCGGGCGGAGGCCAGGGCGAGGGGGAGCAGCACGGCCAGGGCGAGGGCGACGGGGAGGGCGTCCGGCCAGGTCCGCATGGACAGGCTGCCCGCGATCCACACCATGGCGCGGCCGCTGTCGGTGACCTCGCCCAGGGTGAGCATCCACAGGGTGACGTTCATGAGGACGGTGGAGACGCCCACGCCCACCAGCAGCAGGCGGAACCCGTCGATGCCCCCGCGCCAGGCCAGGCCGTAGCAGAGGGCGCCGGCGGCCAGGCCCCCGGCGAGCGCGACCGCGGGGACGCCCACCTGGGCGAGGGGACCGCTGATGATGCCGTAGCTGCCGCCGAAGGCCATGATCGCGACGACGCCCGCGCTGGCGCCGTGGGTGACGCCGAGGAGGTCGGGGCTGGCCAGGGGGTTGCGCATGATGGTCTGGGTGATGGCGCCCGCAGCGGCGAGGGCGGCTCCGGCGAGCATGCCCACCACCACGCGGGGCATGCGGACCCGCCAGATCGTGAAGTAGTCGTCGTAGGTGGTGCCGATGACGTTGGCCCACACCCGGTCGGGCGGGACGAAGACGTCGCCGACGGACAGGTTGAGGGCGACCAGGACGGCGAGGACCGCGGTGGTGAGGGCGCCGGCCGCGATCAGCCGGGGCCTCAGGGGCATCGACACCGGGCCGAGCCGCACGGCGCGGCCCCGCCGGGCCGGACGCTCGCGTGCGGGGAGGGGGGTGAGGGTGGAGGTCATAGGGCGAGGAGCCTCCGGCGGCGGACGATGTGGACGAAGAAGGGCGCGCCGATCAGGGCGAGGACGACGCCGACCTGGAGTTCTCCGGGCGGTGCGAGGAAGCGGCCCAGGACGTCGGCGGTGAGGAGCAGGATCGCGCCCATGAGCGCCGAGTAGGGCAGCAGCCAGCGGTAGTCGGCGCCGACGATGCCGCGGGCCAGGTGGGGGACGATCAGTCCGACGAAGGCGATGGGGCCGCAGGCGGCGACGGTGATGCCGGTGAGCAGGGTGATGGCGGCCAGGCCGGTGGCGCGGGCGGGACCGATCCGGAAGCCCAGGGCCCTGGCGGTGTCCTCCCCCAGGGCGAGCGCGTTGAGGGCGCGGGCGTTGGCCAGGGCGAGGAGCGCGCCGATCGCGACGACGGGGAGCATCGCGGGGATGATCGACGGGTCGCGGCCGACGAGGGAGCCGACCCGCCAGAACCGGAAGTTCTCCATCGTGGACTGGTCGAGCAGGACGAGCCCGGAGGTCAGGGAGTACGCGAGCCAGCTGACGGCGGTCCCGGCGAGGGCCAGGGTGACGGGGGTGGGTCCCCGCCCGGGGACCGAGCCGATGACGTAGACGAGGACGGTGGCCGCGGCGGCGCCCGCGAAGGCGAACCAGGCCTGGGCGCTCAGGGTGGTGACGCCCAGGACCAGGATGCCGAGCACCACGGCGAGGGCCGCGCCGAAGGTGACGCCGAGGATGCTGGGGTCGCCCAGGGGGTTGCGGGTGTGCCCCTGCATGAGCGCGCCGCTCAGGCCGAGGCTGACCCCGGCGAGCAGGCCGAGCACGGTGCGGGGCAGCCGGATCCCGTTGACGATGATGTCGGCCTCGCTGCCCGCCGTGCCGGTCAGCGCGAGCCACACGGTTGCGGGCCCGAGGGTGCGGGCGCCGATGAGCACGCTGGCGGCGACGGCCAGGAACAGCAGCAGGACGAGCAGGGCCAGACCGCCGAGTCGGCGCGTGCGCCGGGCCGCGACCGCCTGGCCGGCGCGGTGCGCGGTCCCCGGCGCCGCGCCCGTTGGCGGGCCGGAGGTGTCGCTCACCGGGCCTCCCCTCATGGCGAAGGGCCAGGCCGCCCGAAGTAAGGTTTGCCTAGCCACACTTGAATGTTCTAAGTTTGCCACGTCCCGGCCTGGGACGACACATCGTGATGCGCCCCCAGTGTCACGGTTTCCGTCCCCTCACCCCTTGCGGAGACCCACACCATGAACACCCCGAACCCGCTGCGACGCGCGGGCCTGCCCTTCGTGGCCGCCGCGGCCTCCCTTGCCCTGCTCACCGCCTGCGGTGCGGGCGGACCGGAGGAGGAGCCCGCCGGGGACGGAGGGGGCGGAGCCGCCGAGGGGTTCCCGATCACCGTGGAGCACGCCATGGGCGAGACCGAGATCCCGGCCGCCCCGGAGCGGGTGCTGCCGCTGGACTTCACCTACGTGGACGCCACCCTCGCCCTGGGCGGGAACGTGGTCGGTTACACCCAGGCGGCGGAGGGCCAGGACACCCTGCCGGACTACCTCTCCGAGAGCGACTGGAACGTCGGCAGCAGCGAGGGCGCGGAGTCGGTGGGCCTGCTGTGGGAGGTCAGCCCGGAGCTGGTCGCCCGGACCGAGCCCGACCTGATCCTGTCCGCCGAGGTCCGCCACGGCGACGGCTACGACCAGTTCTCCGAGGTGGCGCCCACCGTGATGTCGGAGACCACGGGCGCGACCTGGAAGGAGAACCTGCTCCTGGCCGGGGAGTCGATGGGGATGGCCGACGAGGCCGAGCGGCTCCTCGCGGAGTTCGAGGAGCGGGCCGCCGCCATCGGCGAGGAGATCGCCGCGGCCTCGGACGGCGAACCGCCCACCGTGTCGGTCGTCCGCTTCGCCGGTGACGCCGACGGCGTGCGCCTGTACACCCGCCACTCCTACGTCGGCGTGATCATGGAGGACCTCGGCCTGCCCGCGAGCGAGGGCACGGACACCGAGTCCGAGGAGATCGCGACGTACCACAGCCCCGAGCGCCTGCTCGACCTGGAGGGCGACCACATCCTGGTGGCCACCTACGAGGACGGGCTCGGGGAGGTCGACGAGGACAAGGAGCGCTTCGTCACCAACCCGCTGTGGGGCGAACTGGAGGGCGCCAAGACCGACGTGGACGACGCGTACTGGATGTCCGGCGTCGGCCTCATCTCCGCGCACGCGGTGCTGGACGACGTCGCCGAGATCTTCGAGGTCGACCCGCAGCGCTGACACCGTCCGCCCAGCCTCCCCCGGCCGCGCGCCCGGTCCGGGTCCCCCCGGTCCGGGCGCACCGCCGCTCCCCCGCAGGATCCGCCGCGTACCCGCTCCGGGGCGCGGCGGAACCGGCGGGACGGGGCCCGTCCACCACGATCGGGCCCCTCTTCCGTGCCGTGTGCCGGAGACACGGCGTGCACGACCCACCACGCGTACCGGAGGAACCCCCATGGAACCGCCCCGCTCCTTCGACCACGCCCCCGCCCTCCCCGCCGGCCGGATCCCCGCTCCCGTGCGCGGGGCCGCCCTGGACCTGGCGGCGGGCCCGGGCGCGGGGTACCTCTACGACCCGGCGCTGGCCGCTGACCGCGCCCGCACCCTGCGCAAGTCGCTGCCAGGGTGGGCCCGGGTCTACTTCGCCGCCAAGTCCAACGGTTTCGAGCCGGTCCTCGCCCACCTGGCCGAGGCGGTCGACGGCTTCGAGGCGGCCTCCCTGCGGGAGGCGCGCTCCTGTCTGGCCGCGCTGCGGTCCCGCCGTCCCGGAACCGGGTACGGCTCCCCGGGCGGCGGCCGGATCGCGGTGAGCGGGCCCGGCAAGACCCCCGAGCTCCTGGCGGGGCTGGCCCGCCTGCGCGCCGAGAACGGCGCGGACGTGGTCGTCAACGCCGAAAGCGAGCTGGAGCTGCACCGCGCGTCGGCCGCCGCCCTGGCGGCGGGCACTGTGCTGCCGGTGACACTGCGGGTCAACCCGGAGCGGGTGCCGGTGAGCGGCGCGCTGGTGATGGGCGGCACCCCCGGTCCGTTCGGCGTCCCCGAACCGCTGGTCGCCGACGCCGTGCGGACGGCTCTGACCCTTCCCGGGCTGGACCTGGCGGGCTTCCACGTGCACGCGGTGAGCGGCAACACCGACGCCGCCGCACACGCCGACTACGTGCGCTGGTGCCTGGACTGGGCGCGGCGCACCGCCGACGGGCTCGGCGTGGACCTGCGCGTGGTGGACGTCGGCGGCGGGCTCGGCGTGCCCTTCGAGGAGGGCGACCCCGTCTTCGACCTGGAGGGGTTCGGCGCCGCCCTGGGGGAGCTGCCGGACCCGGGGGTGGAGGTGGTGTTCGAGCCCGGGCGGTGGATCGCGGCGCCCACCGGCTGGTACGCGGCGCGGGTGACGGACGTGAAGTCGTCCTACGGCGGCCGCTTCGCGGTGGTGCGGGGCGGGATCAACCACTTCCAGCTGCCCACGTCCTGGGAGATCCGCCATCCCTTCGCCGTCCTGGAGGGCGGTGACCCGTGGCCCGCAGGCATGCCCCGGCCCGCCGTGAGGGGGGAGTCCGTGACGGTGTGCGGTGAACTGTGCACCCCCGAGGACGTCCTGGCCAGGGACGTGCGCGTGGAGTCGCTGCGCGCCGGTGACGTACTGGTCTTCCCCAACGCGGGGGCCTACGGGCACGAGTTCGCCATGCCCGCGTTCCTGGCGCATCCGGCGGCGCCGCGCGTGACCCTGGACTCGCGCCTGCCCTGAGGCACGCCGCCGGTCACGTCCCAGCGTCCGGGGGCATCCGGTGGCGTCCGGTGCACGTCGGACGCCCGGGAGCCGCGCCCGCGCGACGGTCGTGGGCGGCGTTCCGGGCCGGCGGGGCGTGGAACACCTGGCGCGCCCCCGCGCGGGCGGGCACCGCCGAAGCCTCGGAGGGGGCGAGGAGGAGCGCGCGTCGGGCCCCGCCCTGGCGGGGGTGGTACCCCCCGGCGCCCGCGCACCGGTCCGCCTCCACGACCCCGCCCCACCATCGGCCCCGCGCCCTCACGCGCGGGTGCGGAGGGGCCTCCGGGGAGCGGCCCGGCCGTGCGCCCCGCACCCGCGCGTGGCGCACGGGACTGGTGCGCGGCACCGGTGCTCCCGGGGCGGGACACGCCCGGGGAGCACCTTCCCACCTGCACTCCTTGACACAATTAGGTAAGCCTGCCCTAATTTAGTACGGCTCTGTTGTGCGCCTCCGCGCACGCCCTCCCGACATCCGAGCAAGGAGCCCTCCCATGCCCGTGACACCCGCTCCCGCGGCGAGCTCCTCCACCACCGGCGCACCCGTGGCCGCCGACCGCCCCGGCGGCGGCCACGACACCGTGTGGCGGATCGACAACCTCACCGGAGCCGAGGTCCTGGCCGACCCCGCCCCCTGGGTCCGCGCCTACGAGACCGTCTACTCGGACGCATGGCACCTGCCCGACCACAACTCCCCGCCCTTCGCCTCGCGCCTGGAGTTCAGCGCGGCCCGCCCGGGCTTCCGCCTGACCGCCTGCCACTCCGACGGGGAACTGGCCGGTTTCGCCTACGGCTACACCCTGCCCCCGGAGACCGGCTGGTGGCACGGGTTCGCCCCCCTTCCCGGCGTGGACGCCGGGGACGTGGCGAGCGAGCGCCCCGGCCGGACCTTCGCCCTGTGCGAGGCCCTGGTCCACGCCCCCCACCGGGGCCGCGGCGTCGCCGGGCGCACACTGCCCATCCTCATGAGCGGCCGCGGGGAGGAGCGCGCCGCGTGCCTGGTGGCCGAGACCAACACCCACGCGCTGGGCATCTTCCTGCGCAACGGCTGGCGGCACGTGGGCGACGTCGCCCCGCACCCGGGCTGGCGCGCACACCACAGCCTGGTCCTGGCGCTGAACCCCTGACCGCGCCCACCCGGGATCCCCTTCCCGCGGGCGCACACGACCCCCGCGCCGGCCGGCCCGCCGGTCCGCGACGCGCGTCCCCTCCCCCACG
>Ga0233363_1001014_pt1 | contig 11397 bp, 10 predicted proteins | sample ElkDunMinimDraft_18_FD_191534 | JGI IMG/M metagenome (GOLD analysis project Ga0233363, IMG submission 191534) | Fecal eukaryotic communites from dung pellets of Tule Elk in California, USA - Elk Dung C16 | ecosystem: Host-associated > Mammals > Digestive system > Large intestine > Fecal | place...
CCGACGCCTCCTACCTGATCGACAACGCGTCCCTCATGGACGACGCCTGGCTGGAGGGCGTGACCACGGTCGGCGTCACCAGCGGCGCCTCCGTGCCGGACATCCTGGTGCGCGAACTGCTCGACAGGCTCGCCGGGCACGGCTACGGCTCCGTCTCCCCGGTGACGACCGCCGACGAGACGCTGACCTTCTCCCTGCCCAAGGAGCTCCGCCGCGACCTGCGCGCCGAGTAGCGCCGCGCTCGTCCCGGACATGACGAACGCCCGGTGGGTGGACCCACCGGGCGTTCGTCATGTCCGGGACCCGGGCGGTGTTTCCCGAAGGCTCGCGGGTCGGCGGGCGGCCGTCGGGGCGACCTCCCGCGGGACGAGGTGCGAGGTTCGGCCCGGTCGTGCCCCACGTGCGCGGAGGCGCGGCGGGAGGAGGCCCGGTGGACGCGATTCCCGGACGCGGGAACGCGACCCTAGTCGGCCTCCGTGCCCTCGGCGTCCTCTCCGCCCGCGGCTGCCGGGCGGGTCTCCAGCCCCTCGGCCAGGTGGGTCAGCTCGTCGAGTTCCGCGGAACCGGAGACGACCACGGTGACGCCGTCCTCCCGCAGGACCAGGGCGCCCCACTCCTCGGAGTCGAAGTGCTCCCACTCGCGACCGCCGACGGCGACCGTGCCGGCCTCCTCGGCCTCCTTGACCCGGTCCGCGACGACCTGCTCCGGGTCGGCGTCGCTCTGGGTCAGCATCGCGTGGCTGTCGTCGGCGGTGGCGAAACCGACGCTCCACTCGACCGGACCGCTCACGTTCAGGGTGGAGCTGGTGGGCGTCCACCCCTCCTCGGTCAGGTCGGGCGAGGGGGCCGTCACCGGGTAGTCGGCGGCACCGCTGAGGACGTCGATGTCCGGCCGGTAGTCCACGGAGGGGATGTGCTCGCCGGAGCGCGTGGAGACCACGAACGCCATGATCAGGACGATGCCCACGAGGATCCCGAGGGAGATGGCGTAGTTCTTGAAGGTCGCGTTGGACCGGCTGTGCTCACTCATGACAGTGTCCAGCTTGCCGCAGGTCCAGGGCCTTTCCGACCCGGGGTGGACTTAACGGGCGATCGCGGCCGCGCCCCCGCTGGTCCTGTTCCCACGGGAGTCCTCTCGGGGGACCGGCCCGGGGGTCGCGGGCCCGGAAGGGCGCACGGCAGACGTCCTAGCCCTCGGGGTCCGCGGAGCGCCGCCGGGGTTCGAGCTGGGTGAGCAGACCGGTGATGTCGTCGGCGAGCGCGCGCGCCTCCGCGTCGTCGCGCCGCACCACCTCCGCCACGGCCAGGAGCATGGCGCCGCTCACGACGATCAGCAGGGCCTCGTCCACCGGCTCGTCCGCCTTGCGGAACAGCGCCACGTTGCGGTCGGTCCACTGGGTGAGCCGGGAGCGCAGCTGGTAGTCGAACCCGGGAGGGCCGTCGCCGCTGAAGAACAGGCGGGTCGTGTCACCCTCCTCGATGCATCCGAGGAGGTAGGCGTGTGCCGCGATGTTCATGAGCCGTGTGGGATCGCTCTCACCGCCCGCGCGCGCCTCCACGACCGCCTGGTGGGTCCGCTCCTGCTGCCGCTGCTGGAACTCCTCGTACAGGGCGAGGTAGAGGTCCGCCTTGCCGGTGAAGTGGTGGTAGAGGCTCCCGACGCTGGCCCCCGCCACGGAGACGACCTCGCTGACTCCGGCCTTGGCGAAACCCACCGTGTGGAAGACCTGGGCAGCCGCCCTGAGCAGGGCGCTGCGGGTGGCCGCGCCGCGTGGGGAGACCCGCGCGGGCTTCACCAGCTTCTCCGGCTTGTCCGTCTTGTCCACTGTCACACCCTCACTCCAGTCCGGCCGCTCCGGTCCGGATCACGCCAGAGTAGACCTTCGCACCCTCCGAGCGACCGGCTCGGGTGGCCGGTCGGGCACCCGTGGCCGCTCGGGGGTCACGTCGGGTGACTACCCTAAGACCTGTACCCCCGCCCTGTTCCCTGTCGGAAGGTGTCATGTCCATGTCGCAGTCCAGTAGCCCGTCCGCGCAGCCCGCGGCGCCCGACCGCAACCTCGCGTTGGAGCTGGTCCGCGTCACCGAGACCGCGGCGCTCGCCGCAGCCCGCTGGGTCGGCAAGGGCGACAAGATCGGCGCCGACGGCGCCGCCGTGCGCGGCATGCGGCACATGATCAGCACCGTGTCGATGAACGGCACGGTGGTGATCGGCGAGGGCGAGAAGGACAACGCCCCGATGCTCTACAACGGTGAGCGCGTGGGCGACGGCGGGGGCCACGACTGGGACGTCGCGGTCGACCCGATCGACGGCACGACCCTGGCAGCCATGGGCATGCCCAACGCCATCGCGGTCATCGCGATGAGCCCGCGCAACACCATGTTCGACCCGTCCGCGGTGTTCTACATGGAGAAGCTGGCCACGGGCCCGGAGGCGGCGGACGTGGTGGACATCGCCGCCCCCGTCGCCGACAACGTCCGCGCGGTGGCCCGCGCCAAGGGCAAGTCGCCTCAGGACGTGACGGTGGTCATCCTGGACCGCCCCCGCCACAAGCAGATCGTGCAGGACGTGCGCGACGCGGGCGCCCGCATCAAGTTCATCAGCGACGGCGACGTGGCGGGCGCGATCATGGCTGCCCGCGCCGGCACCGGCGTCGACCTGCTGCTGGGCATCGGCGGCACCCCCGAGGGCATCATCACCGCGTGCGCCATGAAGTGTCTGGGCGGCGCCATCCAGGGGCGCCTGTGGCCCAAGGACGACGAGGAGCGCCAGAAGGCCCTCGCCGCCGGGCACGACCTGGACCGCGTGCTGTACACCGACGACCTGGTCTCCTCGGACGACGTGTTCTTCGCCGCCACGGGCATCACCGACGGTGAGCTGGTCGGCGGTGTTCGGTACGAGTCCTCGCGCGTCATCACCGACTCCCTCGTCATGCGCGGCCGCAGCGGCACCGTCCGCCAGGTGCTCAGCGAGCACCGCCTGAGCAAGCTGTCCGCCTACAGCGGCGTGGACCTCACCTCCGCTCCCTGACCCGGCGCCCGGGCCCGGACTCCCCCGTCCGGCGCCCGGGCCCGGTGCGCGGCGTCCCTCCGTCGGTCCGGGGCGCCCGCTCTCCGGACCCCGCTGCCCCGCCCGGCCGGTGGGGGCACCGGTACGCCGTCCCCCGACCGGCCGGCCAAAAGTGGCGCGGGACGCGAACCACACCGGGGTGAGTAGGCATCAGACCCGGCGTTGGCTGCGCGGTCACGCGCGAAGAATCCCCCGTCGGAGGTCCGATGTCCCACCCAGATCCTTCACAGCAGCCCCAGTGGCAGCATCCGCAGCCCGGGCAGCCTGGGCAGGGCTTCCCTCCGCCGCAGGCTCCCGTCCACGGGCAGTACGCCGCTCCCGGCGCCCCGGGCGGAGTGCCCGGCGGACCCGGCGGCGGCTTCCCCGGCGGGCCGCCCCCCGGCCAGTACTCCGGCGGGTACGGCCCGCCCCCGGGCGGTGGCGGCGGGCGCAACCGCTGGCTGATCCCGGCCGCGGCGGGTGTGGCGCTCGTCGTCATGGGCGGAACCGTGTGGGCCACCGTGTCCCTGGTGAGCTTCGGCGGTCCGCAGCCCGAGTCGGTGCTCCCCGGCAGCTCCGTCGCGTTCGGCAAGATCGACCTGTCGATCGACGGCTCCCAGGCGATGGAGCTGATCCGGTTCGTCGACCAGCTCCCGGCGGAGATGACCGAGGAGATGGACGAGCCCGACGGCGACATGACCGAGCTGTTCGCCGAGGGCTTCGTCGAGTTCTTCCCCGAGGCCCGGCAGGCCGACGTGGAGGAGTGGATCGGCCAGCGCGCGGGCGTCGCGATGTGGCCGTCCGACGACGCGTCAGCCCATTTCAGCGAGGGCTCCGGCCTCGTTGTCACACTCGCGCTGGCGGTCGAGGACGAGCGGCGCGCCGAGGAGGACCTCGCCTCCCTCGCGAGCTCCGACGACTCCTTCCGCTACGAGATGACCAACGGCTTCGCCCTGCTGTCCACCTCCGACGCCGCGCTGGCCGACCGTGAGGCGCAGATCGGGGAGCACGGTTCCCTGGAGGCTTCCGACGTCTACTCCGGGGACGTGGCCGACGTGCCCGCCGGCAGCCTGGCGGTGGGCTGGACCGACTTCACCCGCCTGATGGAGGTGGAGGGCGTCGCCGAGGACATCCAGAGCGAGGTGGCCGCCGAGACCGGTGAGGTGAGCGGCCGGGCGACCGCGTCGGTGCGGATCGACGGCGACTACCTGGAGGCGCGGGCGGACGTCTTCGACTTCGAGGTGGACAGCGCGGACCTGGCATGGCTGGCCGAGTCGCCCGGTGCGAGCGTGGCGGCGATGGAGTCCCTGCCGGAGAGCACCGTCATGGCGGTCGGCGCCAGCGGCCTGGACACGGCTCTGACCGACGCCTACGAGAGCGACGAGATCCCGTTCCTGAGCGGCAGCGGCGAGATGCAGGAGATGGAGCGCGAGTTCAACGCGATGGGCGCTCCCCTGCCGGAGGGCTTCACGAACCTGCTGGGCTCCTCCACGGCGTTCGGCGTCACCGACATGAACCTGGACAGCTTCTTCGGCTCCTCCTACGGCAGCGGCGAGGAGGTCTCGTTCCAGTACCGCGCGGTCGGCGGCGACGAGGGCGTCCTGGGCGACTTCGTCGAGAGCGTGATCGCCTCCGACCCGTACGCCACTCCGCCGGGTGTGAGCACCGACGGCGACGCCGTCGTGCTGGCGAGCGGCAGCAGCGCCACCGGACGCCTGGGCGACGACCCGGTGTTCCAGCAGACCATGCAGGAGATGGACGAGGCGGTGGTCGCCGGATACTTCGACATGCGTCAGGTTCTCACGGAGGCCGAGGTCCAGGACCCCTCCCAGTGGGGGGCGCTCGGCCTGGCCGTGAGCGTCACCGAGGAGGGGCAGCGCAGCAGCCTCGAGCTGCGCTGGACCCCCAGCGGTGGCGGCGAGTGAGTCGGTGACGCGGAGGGACCTTCGGTCCCCGTGAAACGGACGCGCGGACGGCGTGGGAGGCGGTCGCCTCCCACGCCGTCCGCGCGTCAGGGCCCGCAGCAGGCCTCAGCTGACGACGCGTCGGCTCATCTGGAAGCTCGCCAGGAACCACATCAGCACGATGAACCCCAGCAGGACCCCGACATGGAGGACCGCCGCCCCCGCGCCGAGCCCTCCGAACACCGCCCCCCGGATCAGCTCCACCGCGTGGAAGAGCGGGTTGACCATGGCGGCGTTCTGCACCCAGCCGGGGAGCTCCGTGAGCGGGAAGAACGTGCCCGCGACCAGGAACAGCGGTGTGAACAGTCCGCTGAACACGTAGTCCATGGAGCGCACCGACGTGATCACCGCGGAGATCCAGATGCCGAAGAGCGCGAACGCGAACCCGGCGAGGAAAGCGATGAGCGGTACCAGGAGCATGCCCGGCCCGGGGCGGAGCCCGAAGCCGATCGCGACCAGCAGCGGAACGCAGCCGTACACGCCCGAGCGCATCGCCAGCCACAGGGCCTCGCCGGTGACGAGCTCGCGCACGTCCACCGGTGCGGCGAGGATCCCCTCGTAGGTGTGCAGGAAGCGCCGTTTGATGAAGGTGTTGATGACGGCGGGCATCATCGACTGGAACATCACGGACACCGCCACGATGCCGGTGCCGAGGAAGTCGATGTAGCTGAACCCCGCGAGGGTACCGATGAGGGCGCCCATCCCGAAGCCGAAGCAGAGCAGGTAGAGGGTCGGCTCCACGACGGCGGCGAACGTGGTGGCGCGCCAGGACTGGCCGTACAGGATCCACTCGCGGGCGACGACGCCCATCACCGCGTCGGCCTCGAACCGTCCGGGGCGCGCATGGAGCTCGGGGCGGGCGTCCTCCCGGGCCTGGTGGTACTGGCTGCTCATTCGACGCTCTCTCCGGTCAGGGTCACGAACACGTCCTCCAGGGTGCTGGCCCGGCGCTGCGGGGCGCCGAGCCGGTCGCGGAGGGAGTCGGGCAGCTCCTCCGCGCGCAGGACCGACACCGTGACGCCGGTGCGGCGTGTGGTGAAGCCGTGCTCGCGCACGCGTTGTTCGAGGGCGTCGGCCCCCTCGTCCCCCGGGGTGTACTCCTCGACGGTGGCGCCCGCGTACTTGGCGACGAGGTCGGCGGGCGTGCCGCGTTCGACCACCGACCCCCTGGCCATGAGCGCCACCTCGTCGGAGAGGCGTTCGGCCTCCTCGATGTAGTGGGTGGACATCAGGACGGTGACCCCCTCGTCGCGCAGCGCGGAGATGACGCCCCACAGGTCCTGGCGCACCTGGGGGTCGAGACCGACGGTGGGCTCGTCCATGAGGACGAGCTCGGGCCGGTGGAGGAGGGCGCGGACGATGAGGAGGCGGCGGCGCATGCCGCCGGACAGGTCGTCCACGAGCGTGTCGCCCCGGTCGCCGAGCTGGGCGAGGCGCATGGCGCGGGCGATGGCCTCCCTGCGCCGGCCGCGCGGGACCCGGTAGAGGAAGGAGAACATCCGCAGGTTCTGCTCGACGGTCAGTTCCTCGTCGAGGTTGTCGTGCTGGGGGACGACCCCCATGCGGGCGCGGGCCCACTTGGACTCGGCGGGGATCGCGTGTCCGAGGATCCGGATCTCGCCCTCGTCCGCGAGGGACTGGGCGGTCAGCATCTTCATGGTCGTGGACTTGCCCGCGCCGTTGGGCCCGAGGAGGCCGAGGACGACGCCTTGGGGGACCTCCAGGTCGAGTCCGTCGACGGCGGTGAGCCGGCCGAAGCGCTTGACGACGCCGCGGAGCAGCAGTGCGGGCACGTCCGGTGGTGTGTCGCGGGGGGCCGTGGACGCGCTTCCGGGCAGGCGGCGGCCGGGCACTGGTGTGGTCATGGACCCACGGTAGGCACCGGGTGCGGCGAATTCCAACGGGTTTACCGCCGCCGCGGGAGGACCTGTGCGCGCCGCGCCCGTCCGCGTTCCCCGTGTGCCGGGGACTCCCCTCCGGCGGGGGGAGGGTTCCGTCGGAGGGCTCGGGCGCGTCGCCCCGCCAAAACCCGTTGCGCCCGCCCGGGGCGCCTGCCTACCATCGGCGTCCGGACCGAGGAGTCCGGAACCGGAGACGATGTCCCGGGGGCCATGGCCCCGCGGGTCGAGGACAGGTGTTGATGAACCGGAACGCGCCGAGCGCGCCTCACACTTCTGCGGGTTTCCGCCTCGCCTGACGCGGTGCCCCTTCCGTCGAGAAGCGCTCGGCCTGCTCCCGCTGCCTCGTACCGTTTCCGGCAAGGAGTCCCGGGTGTCCACCACCGATTCACCGCACGAACCCAGCCCCACCCTGCGCACCGGCACGTTCACCTGTGTGCGCTGCGGCCTCTCCGTATCCGCCCTCGCGCCCGGAGGAGACCGGCGCGACCACTGCCCGAGCTGCCTGACCTCGCGTCACGTCACCGACCAGGTCGGGGGCGGCCGCTCCGACTGCGGCGGGCGCATGGTCCCCGTCTCCGTCGCGGTCCTGCGGGGCGGCGACTGGATGCTCGTCCACCGGTGCACCCTGTGCGACGAACTGGCCGGGAGCCCCGTCTCCCGGGACGACAACCACCTCGTCCTCGTGCGGATCGCGGTCCGGCCCCTCGCCGAACCGCCGTTCCCGCTCGACCTGTTCGGGGAGGTGTGAGCGTGGGTCGTCGCAACACGCGTGACCGGCGGCCGCAGCGGACCAAGACCGTCCTGCACGCCACCCGCGAGTCCGGCTCGTTCCGGTGCGCGGAGTGCCGCCTGGAGGTGTCCCTGGCCGCACCGGGGACCAGTCACCGCAACCACTGCCCGAACTGCCTGACGAGCCTGCACGTGGACCGCCGGATTCCCGGCGACCGCGCCGCGGACTGCCGGGGCAGGATGGCCGTCCTGAGCCTGTCGTCGCGCCCCGACGGGGAGTGGATGCTCATCCACCGCTGCACCCGGTGCGGCGAACTGGGCTCCAACCGGGTGGCCGGGGACGACAACCCCCGCGCCCTGGTCCGGCTGGCGGTCCGCCCTCTGGCGGCCGCCTCGGACGCGGTGGCGAGGCGGGTGCTGCTCCACCTGTAGGAGCGGGGCCGATCCGCGGATCGGCCCCGCCGACGGGCCGGCCGCCGCGGCGACCGCGCGGTGGCCGGTCGGCCCCTCCCGGTCCGGCCGGGAGTCCGGACGGACCGGGAGAGGCGGAAGGCCCCGGCCGGATCCGCTACCCCGTGACGGGGGTGAAGGGGTCGGGGGTCCGTGCGGTCCACCGGTTCAGGTGGGCGACGCCGGTCTCCAGCGTGACCCCGTCCTCGGTCCGACGGCCGCGCTCGACGACGTAGAAGTGCCCGTCGTCCAGGGAGACCAGGCCGTACTGGCCGCCGGACTCCCAGCCCCGGACGCCCGACTCCCCGTGGAGGAGGCCGTCCTCGCGCAGCGCGAGCAGCAGGCCCTGTTCGTCGTCCTCCTGGCCCCTGATCGTGCCCCGCACCGGGGGCCGCGAGCCGTCGACCACGTAGAGGGAGTAGTTGGGGAAGTGCGGCTTCACGCCCTTGTAGACCGCCATGAACCAGTCACCGGTGCGGGCGTCGTACTCCAGGTTCTGCACCCCGTAGGTCGTGTTGCCCGTGTACACGAAGAACTTGCCCTCGACCCTGGGAGGGCCGCTCGTGTGCGGGGCGTCCTGGTCGAGCGGGCGCTCGTACCTCCTCCAGCCCGACGTGTCGTACTGCAGCAGGACCTGGTGGTCGTTGTCCGCGCGGCCGGGGTGGGAGTAGACGCCGTAGGCGACCGTCAGCACCTCGCGGCCGCCGCCGCGGCCGAACGCGGGGCCGAAGGCCACCCCGTCGATGCCGCTGGAGCCGTAGCGGTGGTCTGCGGTGTCGGCGACGTTCCCGTCGAAGACGCCGTCGCCGTCCATGTCGGCGGTGTAGTCCTCCACGACCTCGTCCAGGTGGACGGTGGTCAGGACACGGTCCTCCTCCGCGTCCATGCCCGTCCGGGTGATGCGGTCGCCGTCGAAGATCGCGATGTAGAACGCCTCGGCGGCCTTGTACTCCAGGGAGCCGTAGACCCGGCCGTCCCTGTCGTTGAAGTCGAGGTCGCCGAGGTGGCCCGTGAGACCGGTGACCGTCCCGATCACCTCGCCCCGCAGGTCGGTCTTGACGAGTGTGTCGGTGAAGGAGAAGTACATGTGCCCCTTCTCCTCGTCGAGAGCGGCGCCCTGGACGTGCCCGGACGGCCAGGCGCCGCCGTCCACGGACAGGGGCGGGCCGTCGCCGTGCTCCCGCTCCGGGGCGTCCGCCGCCGCCGGGGCGGGGGCCAGCGCCGCGGCGACCGCCGCGACCGCCGCCCCGAGGGCGCCCGCCGCACGGCCCCTTCTCCTCCATGTACCGGTTCCGCGCATGTCGCTCCCGTCCTCCACGTCCTCACCGTGTGCTGTCGGTAGGAAGCTATGCGCGCTCGGTGAACCGCGCGAGACCCCCAAGGGAACCCGGTGCGCACATGGCGGGGCGGCGGCCGCACCGCAGGGGCGTGACAGCGGCCGGGCCGCCGCCGCACTAGGGTGGCGGTGTGAGTGAGGAAGTGTCCCCTGACCGGCTCCGCGCCTCCGACACCGACCGAGAGCGGGTCCTGAGGGTGTTGCGCGACGCCGCCACCGACGGCCGCATCGACCTGGAGGAGTTCGAGGAGCGCTCCTCGCTCGCGCAGGAGGCCCTCACCCTGGGTGAGCTCCCCGGGATCACCGCCGACCTCCTCCCCGCCGAACGGCAGCCCATCCGCCTGGACCCGCAGCCCCTCGTCGGGCTGTTCGGCAACGCCGAGCGCCGGGGGCGCTGGGTCGCCTACCCGGGCGAGTACGCGGTCGCCGTCCTCGGGCGGGTCGACGTGGACATGCGCGAGGCCCTCCTCATGCACAGCCACCACCGGATGACCGTGACCGCCGTCCTGGGCCGCGTCGAGATCGACGTTCCCGAGGGGGTCGAGGTCCGCCTGACGGGTTGGTCGTTCCTCGGGCGCCGCACCACCACCGCGCGCCGCTCCGACGTGTCCGACCCCCCGGTGCTGGAGATCGGCGGCTTCTCGCTCTTCGGGGTGGTGCGCGTGCGCGCGCCGAGGCGCCGCCGCTTCCTCGGATGGCGCCGCGGGACCTCCCGCCGCGGCATCGGCTCCTGAACCCGACCGCTTCCACCTGCGGCGATGTCAACATGACGCGTGCAACACCGCCAACTCCGGGTGAGGTGACGGTGTGCTCCGGTGCGTCTGGCAGGCTTTGTCTCACAGGTTTTCCCAGGAGAGATGGGTTGCAATGAGTGAGTTCCGTATCGAGCACGACTCGATGGGTGAGGTCAGGGTTCCGGCCGAGGCCAAGTGGCGGGCTCAGACGCAGCGCGCCGTCGAGAACTTCCCGATCTCGGGTCAGGGCCTCGAAGGCGCCCACATCGCCGCCCTCGGCCAGATCAAGGCCGCCGCGGCCAAGGTGAACGCGGAGCTCGGCGTCATCGGCGACGACCTCGGCAAGGCGATCCGCGAGGCCGCCCTGGAGGTCGCCGACGGCAAGTGGAACGACGAGTTCCCGATCGACGTCTTCCAGACCGGTTCCGGTACCTCCAGCAACATGAACACCAACGAGGTCGTGGCGACCGTCGCCAAGGAGCGCACCGGCCTCGACGTCCACCCCAACGACCACGTCAACGCCTCCCAGTCGTCCAACGACGTGTTCCCGTCCTCCATCCACATCGCCGCCACGGCCGCCGTGCAGAACGACCTGATCCCGGCGCTGCGGCACCTGGAGGCGGAGCTGACGCGCAAGGCGGCGGAGTTCGCGTCCGTCGTCAAGAGCGGCCGCACCCACCTGATGGACGCCACCCCGGTCACGCTGGGCCAGGAGTTCGCCGGGTACGCCGCCCAGGTGCGGTACGGCGTCGAGCGCCTGGAGGCCTCCCTCCCGCGCGTGGCCGAGCTTCCGCTGGGCGGCACCGCCGTCGGCACCGGCATCAACACCCCGGAGGGCTTCTCGGCCCGGGTCATCGCCGAGATCGCCTCGAACACCGGTCTGCCGCTCACCGAGGCCCGCGACCACTTCGAGGCGCAGGGCGCCCGCGACGCCCTGGTGGAGCTGTCCGGCCAGCTGCGGACGGTCGCGGTCGGCTTCGCGAAGATCGCCAACGACATCCGCTGGATGGGTTCCGGTCCGACCACCGGTCTGGGCGAGATCTTCCTGCCCGACCTCCAGCCCGGCTCCTCGATCATGCCCGGCAAGGTCAACCCGGTCCTGTGCGAAGCCGTGCTGCAGGTGTCCTCGCAGGTCGTCGGCAACGACGCCGCGGTGGCCTTCGGCGGCGCGAGCGGCAACTTCGAGCTGAACGTGCAGCTGCCGATGATCGCCCGCAACCTGCTGGAGTCGATC
>Ga0233363_1001015_pt1 | contig 11383 bp, 9 predicted proteins | sample ElkDunMinimDraft_18_FD_191534 | JGI IMG/M metagenome (GOLD analysis project Ga0233363, IMG submission 191534) | Fecal eukaryotic communites from dung pellets of Tule Elk in California, USA - Elk Dung C16 | ecosystem: Host-associated > Mammals > Digestive system > Large intestine > Fecal | place...
GCACTGACACACGGCGGGCGTGGTGCCTCACGGCACCACGCCCGCCGTGCTCGTCCGGGGGCCCACCGTGCAGGGCAGGACGTCGACGGCGCAGACCCATGCCGGTGGGGAATACTGTCGCCGTCCTCCGCGACGTCCCCGGGCTCGTCCGCGTCAGGGCACCGACACGGGAGGACACCGGTGAGCCACTCCGAAGGGGACGTCGCCGCACGCGTGCGCCGCACGTCCACGCGCCTGGCCGACGGCCGCGAGCTGATCTACTTCGACGACTCCGAGCCCTACGTCTCCGGAGCGGCCACGCGCCGGCTCGACGACCCACGCCCCCTCCCCGACCGCTTCGCCCCCGTGGTCGACGCGGACGGGGTCGCGCACGCCGTCACCGGCCCCGAGCTGCGGTTCGACGCGCTGACGGGCGAGTGGATCCCGATGGCGGCGCACCGCATGAACCGCACCTTCCTGCCGCCCGCCGACTCCAACCCGCTGGCGCCCGCGAAGCCCGGCGCGACGTACCAGGACGGCGAGATCCCGGACACCGACTACGACGTCGTGGTGTTCGAGAACCGGTTCCCGTCGCTCCTCGACGTGCCGGGAGCCGACCTCACGACCCAGCTCGTCGACGGCGAGCCGCTGTGGCGGCGACGCCCCGCGGTCGGACGCTGCGAGGTCATCTGCTTCTCGTCCGACCCCACGGCGTCGCTGGCCACCGTGAGCCCGCAGCGCATGCGCACGATCGTCGAGGCCTGGACCGACCGCACGCGCGAGCTGTCGCTGCTCCCCGGGGTCGAGCAGGTGTTCTGCTTCGAGAACCGGGGCAAGGAGATCGGGGTGACGCTCCACCACCCGCACGGGCAGATCTACGCGTTCCCCTACGTGACCCCTCGGACCCGGGCGATGCTGGAGCAGGCGCACGCCCACGAGCGCAGGACGGGGCGCGTGCTGCTGCGGGACCTGCTCGACGCCGAGCTCCGGCACCGCGAGCGCGTGGTCCTGGAGTCGGAGCACTGGGTCGCCTACGTGCCGTACGCGGCGCGCTGGCCGGTCGAGGTGCACCTCGCGCCTCGCCGCGACGTGCCGGACCTCCCGGCCCTGACGGACGCCGAGAAGGCCGACCTGTCGACGACCTACCTCACCCTGCTGCGCCGCCTCGACCAGTTCTTCGTCGACGGTGACGGCGGCGCGATCCCGCTGCCGTACATCAGCGGCTGGCACCAGGCACCCGTGCGCGAAGGACGTGACGTGTCGCGGCTGCACCTGCAGGTGTTCTCCGTCCTGCGCGCACCGGGCAGGCTCAAGTACCTCGCGGGCGTGGAGTCCGGGATGGCGTCCTGGATCTCGGACACCACGCCCGAGCGCATCGCCCACCGGCTGCAGGAGCTCGCATGACCGCCGTGTGGACCGAGGCATGGGGGCGCGCGGACGGCGACCGGCGGGTCCGCGACCTGTTCGCGGCGACGTACGGGTCAGCGCCCCAGGTCGTCCGGTCGGCCCCCGGCCGCGTGAACCTCATCGGCGAGCACACGGACTACAACGGTGGTCTCGCCCTGCCGATCGCGCTGCCCCACCGCACCTACGCCGCGGTCGCGCACCGCGACGACGACGTCGTGCGGCTCGTGTCCGCGCAGGAGCGCTCGGAGGTGCACGAGGTGCGGCTGTCCGACGTCGCGCCCGGGACGGTGGGCGGCTGGGCCGCGTACGTCGCGGGGGTCGCGTGGGCGCTGCGCCAGGCGGGGCACGACGTCGGCGGCTTCGACGTCGCGATCGACTCCTGCGTGCCGTCCGGCGCCGGCCTGTCGTCGTCGGCGGCGCTGGAGGCGTCCGTCGCCGTCGCCCTCGACGCGCTGCACGGCCTGCGGCTGGCCGGTGACGTCGACGCCGCCGGTGCACCGACCGACGACGCGGGCCGTGCGGTCCTGTCCGCGCTGTGCGTGCGTGCCGAGAACGAGATCGCCGGCGCACCGACGGGCGGGATGGACCAGGCGGCGTCGCTGCGCGCGCGGGCCAGCAACGCGCTGCTCCTCGACTGCCGCGACGGGTCCGTCCGCCACGTCCCCTTCGACCTCGCGACGCACGGCCTCGCGCTGCTCGTCATCGACACGCGTGCCGCGCACTCGCACGTCGACGGCGAGTACGCACAGCGTCGGGCGGCCTGCGAGGAGGCGGCACGACGTCTGGGGGTCGCGTCGCTGCGGGACGTCGCGGACGACCCGCGCGGTGACGGCCCTGCGCTCGCGTCGCTCGCCGGCGACCCGGACGGTGAGGTGCTCGTCCGACGCGTGCGGCACGTGACCTCCGAGATCGCACGCGTGCGGGCGTTCGTCGACGTGCTCGGCACCGGCGACGTGGCAGCCGTGGGCCCGCTCATGGACGCGTCCCACACGTCGTTGCGCGACGACTACGAGGTCTCCTGCCCGGAGCTGGACCTGGCCGTGGAGGCGGCGCGCGCCGCCGGCGCGCTGGGTGCGCGCATGACCGGCGGCGGGTTCGGCGGGTCGGCGATCGCCCTGGTCGAGGCACCCGCCGTCCAGCACGTCGCCACAGCCGTCGCCGGCGCCTTCGCCGCCCAGGGTCTCGCCGCACCCGCGTTCGCCGTGGCCGTCGCCGGACCACCCGCAGGCTGACGCTAGGCTCCCGCTCGTGTCGGGACGACGGACGTCGGTGCGAAGGCTCGCTGCCACGCTGACCCCCGTCGTCGTCGCCGCGGTCCTCGGTGCGTGCTCGTCCGAGCCGAGCCACGACGAGCCGGCGACCGCGGGCCCGTTGACGGACTACACGTCGGAGTTCGCCGCGCGGGTGCTCGCGCAGGCCGAACGCGAGCGCGTCGCGGGTGCCGAGGCGGTGGCCTCGTGCATGCACGCGCAGGGGTTCGACCACGCCCCCTTCGTCGATGCGTGGTCGGCGACGACCGCGACCGTCGCCCCGGAGCGCAGCACCGCGCAGTGGGCGCAGGAGCACGGGTACGGGCTGGTCGACGGCACGGCTTACACCGGGCCGGACCTGGTCGGCGCCACCGACCCGAACGCCGATCTCGTGGCGGAGATGAGCGCGGCGGAGCGGGACGCGTACCTCCTCGCGCTGCACGGCCCACCCGACGCACCGCGGGACGGGTGCCTCGCGCACGCCCCGGACCCGACCGACGCCTGGAGCGACGAGACGTACCTCCACCACGTCGAGGAGGCTGCGCGCCTCGAGGAGGACGCCCGTGCGGATGCCGAGGTGGTCTCCGCCCGGGACGCCTGGCGCACCTGCATGGCCGACGAGGGCGTCCCGGGGTACGACTCACCCGAGGCTGCCGAGCGCGACGTGACGGAGCGCGTGCAGGCAGCCGAGCGGAACGGGCCCGGGACGGTTCCCGAGCCGACCCGCACGGAGCTGCTGGAGCTGGAGCGCACCGTCGCGACGGCGTCGCGACGGTGCGAGGCCGTCTCGGAGCTACCCCGTCGGATCGCTGCGGCGGTGCGCGACGCCCAGGTCGCGTACGTCGAGGAGCACCGCGCGGAGCTGGACGCGTGGGCGCTGACGTGGCCGGACCCCACGAGCACAGGTACGACCGGGGGCTGACGCGGCGCCGCCGCGCGCGGCGCTAGCCTGCCGTCGTCAAGCCGAACGGCACCGCGCGACCGCGCCGCCGCCATCGACACGAGGAGCAGGCGCAGTGGTACGTCGTTACGTCTTTCCGGCACTGCGCATCCTCATCTGGGCCGTCATCGCGGTCGCGCTCGTCCGCATCGCGTTCGCGGGTGCGGACGTGAGCGCCGAGGCGACCGGCGCAGTCCCGACCGGCGAGGTCGTCGAGCCGACCGTCGAGGCCACGGCGACGACGATCACGAACGCCGTCACGGTCCGCGCGGCGGTCGTCGCGGACCCCGCGGTCCCGGTGCGCGCGACGCTGGCCGGCACCGTGTCGAAGCTGCTGGTGGAGAACGGGGCCCGTGTCGAGGTGGGCACGCCCGTCCTGGAGATCCGCCAGGAGACGCCGCAGGACCCGCTGACGAAGACCGACCCGGAGACCGGTGAGGTCACGGTGACCGAACGCAAGCCGAAGGTCGTGGTCGAGACCGTGAAGGCCCCCGTCGGCGGGACGCTGAGCCTGCCGACCCTCAAGGACCAGATCCTCTCCGTGGGTGACACGGTCGGACAGGTCTCCCCCGGCACGCTGTCGGTCTCGGGGAACCTGACGCCCGACCAGCAGTACCGGCTCGTCGGCGCGCCCACCGAGGCGCAGGTGACGCTCAAGGGCGGGCCGGCACCGTTCACCTGCACCGGGCTGCGGATCGGTGCCGCGGCACAGCCGGCCGCGCCGGCCGAGCCGGAGCAGGAGGGCGCCACCGCCCCGTCCGGCACCGTCGTGTGCGCCCTGCCCGGCGACGTCACGGCGTTCCCCGGGCTGGGCGCGGACCTCGAGATCGTCAACGGCACGGCCGCCGACGCGGTCGTCGTCCCCGTCACGGCGGTCCAGGGGACGGTGCAGCGCGGCAACGTCTGGGTCGTCGCGTCCGAGGGCGCCGAGCCCGAGCAGCGCGAGGTCGGGCTCGGCCTGACGGATGGCGAGGTCGTGCAGATCACGGAGGGGCTCGCGCTCGGGGACCAGGTGCTCGAGTTCATCCCCGTGCCCGACGACGACGGCAAGGTCGACTGCGAGGACCCGGCGACGTACGACCCGGCGGTGTGCGGCGGATGAGCCTGCTCGAGCTGACCGGCGTCACGCGGTCGGTACGCCTCCCGGACGACCGGCTCCTGGAGATCCTGCGGGGGGTGACGCTGAGCGTCGACACCGGGGAGCACGTCGCGGTGGTGGGTCGTTCCGGCACCGGAAAGTCCACCCTGCTGAACATCCTCGGCCTGCTGGACGCCCCCACCGACGGCGAGTACCTGCTGGAGGGCGTGCCGATCGGGCGCCTGTCGGCGCGTGAGCGGACCCGGCGCCGTGGTCGCGACTTCGGGTTCGTGTTCCAGCAGTTCAACCTGCTGCCCGGCCGGACCGCGCTCGAGAACGTGGCGGCTCCCCTGATGTACGCGTCGGGCCGGCAGTTCTGGCGCCGCCGCGCGCTCGCGACGGACATGCTCGCCCGGGTCGGGCTCGGCGACCGGCTCGACACGATGCCCGAGAAGCTGTCGGGCGGCGAGCAGCAGCGGGTCGCGATCGCACGTGCGCTCGTCCGCGGGCCGCGGGTGATCCTCGCGGACGAGCCGACGGGCGCCCTGGACGTCGAGACGGGGCAGGAGGTCATGGGGCTGCTCGACGAGATCGCGTCGATCACCGGGGCCGCTCTCGTGACCATCACCCACGACCTGGCCGTGGCCGCGCGCGCGCAACGGCACTACCGGCTCGCCGACGGTGTGCTCGTCCCCGTCGACCTCGGCGGTGCCGGGCACGAGTGGGTGGGCGACGTGCCGACCCTGCCCGGTGCCCGACAGCTCCCCGCCGTCGCGGGCGGAGTCGCCGGGGTGCCGGAGCTCAGCCGGCCCGTCCCCGCGCGGGCCGAGCCGTGACCGGCGTGGTCGGCGCCCTCGTCGAGGCGTGGGACGAGCTGCGGCTGCACAAGATGCGCGTCCTGCTCGCGCTGATCGGCGTCGCCGCGGCGGTGATGGCCATCACCGCCGTCACGGCGGCCGTGCAGATGCTGACACAGGCGTACACCGAGATGACCGAGCGCCAGATGGGCCGACAGATCACGTTGGCCATCGACGCGTACCCGATGAGCGAGCAGGCCGGTCCAGCCACCACCGAGCTCGACGCCACCTTCGAACGGGCCCTCCAGCGGTACGGCATCACCTGGGCCACCCGCGACTGGTACACGCAGGTGCCGTTCCGCTTCACCGACGGCACCCGTCTCACCGAGGTCCGCGCTGTCGACCCCGACCTGGGGACCATGCAACGCGTGGACGTCGTCGAGGGCCGGTGGTTCACGGACGCCGACACCGACGCGTTCGCGCCGCTCGTCATCGTGAACGAGGTGTTCCTGGAGCAGCTGGGGTCCACCGGGCTGGACTCGCACCCCACCGTCCTGCTGGGGGACGAGGCCCCGGTGCGGGCCACGATCGTCGGGGTCACCCAGAAGACCTGGCCCGACGAGGGGCCCACGGCGATGGTGCTCTACGACCAGCTCGCCCGCTGGTACACGCCCGAGGGGGTCGGCTGGGGGGCGCCCGTGCCGACGCTCAAGGTGTGGGTCCCCCCCGACGCCGCGTCCGACCTGGCGGTCCGCCTCGAGCGCGACGTGGCAGCCGCGCTCCCGGGATGGGAGGTCCACTCCTACGACAACCGCAACAACGGTCTCGGCGCGATGGACGGCGCCGCGCGCTGGGTGGCGTTCGGCGTGGGCGGCTTCGCGCTGCTGCTGGGCGGCCTGGGGCTCGTGAACATCGCGCTCGTGACCGTGCGCCACCGCATCCGGGAGATCGGCATCCGACGGTCCTTCGGCGCCACGTCGAGCCGGATCTTCTTCGGCGTGCTCATGGAGTCCGTGGTCGCGACCGCGGTCGCCGGCCTCGTCGGGGTGGTGCTCGCGGTGGCGGTCATCAAGAACATCCCGATCGACCTCCTGTTCGGCAGCGGCCTGCAGGACCGGCCACCGTTCCCGGTGTCCGCCGCACTGGTGGGGATGGCGTGCGCGACCGCCGTCGGGGCGCTCGCCGGGGCCATCCCCGCGACGGTCGCCGTCCGGGTGAAGGTCATCGACGCCATCCGCTACTGAGGAGCCCTCCGGGGCCGTCCGCGGATCTCGCGCGATCCCCTCCCTGGGTACCCCAACCATCGCCGCGAGGTCATCCTGAAGTCGGACCCGGGGCGTGACCGCCTTCGCTATCGTCACGTCTGCGCCCGGTCGAAGGCGTGCTGACTTCTGTCATCGACATCCCAGAAAGGCACGCTGATGCGCCGTTCCCCCGCACTGCCCTTGCTCGCCGCCACCGTCGTGGCGCTCGTCCTGGCGGGGTGCAGCGGCGACGGCACGTCGTCGACCTCGGACGAGGAGACCGGCCCCATGTCCGCGTTCTTCGAGAAGGTCGGCGGCTCGTTCGACGAGGAGGACGCCGAGAAGCAGCAGCGCAAGCACGGTGAGCTCGTCGCCGCCTGCATGGCCGAGCAGGGCTTCGAGTACACCGCGCCCGAGCCGATGGGCATGACCGAGTCCGAGGACATGCCCGAGTGGGACTCGAAGGAGTACGCCGAGCAGTACGGCTACGGCGCCAGCACGAGTCAGGACATGCCCGGCAACGAGGAGTGGGTCGACCCCAACGCCGACTACCTCGCCACCATGTCCGAGGGCGAGCAGGCGGCGTTCTACGAGGCCCTCTACGGCGTCCAGCCCGAGGTCGACCCCGAGGCCGAGCCCGAGGAGATCGAGTACAACTGGGAAGAGAGCGGCTGCGAGGGCAAGGCCTCGCACGAGGTCTACGAGCAGGGCCAGATCTGGGACGACCCCGCCCTCCAGGACTTCCGCGACGAGATGACGAACTCGTGGGACTCCATGGCGGACGAGCCGGTCCTGCAGGAGGCGAAGACCAAGTGGTCCGCGTGCATGGCCGAGGCCGGGTACGACTTCGCGAGCCCGCAGGAGGCGCAGGACAGCATCTACGACCAGATGAACGCCATCTGGGAGGCCTCGGTCCCGGAGGACCCGGAGGCCCAGGCGGACCCCGATGCGTTCGAGCTGGACGAGGCGGCGATGGCCGAGCTGAAGAAGGAGGAGCTCGCCGTGGCGGGCGCCGACTTCACGTGCAAGGAGTCGTCGGGCTACGTCAAGGCGGAGAAGGCTGCCTATCTCGCCATCGAGGAGCGCCTGTGGGAGAAGTACGGCGACCAGCTCGAGGCGGCTGCCGCGAAGCAGACGCCGGCCAAGTGACGCACACGCCCGGGACGAGGACGGCACCGTGAGCAGGATCTCCACCCACGTCAGCGGCGGGCGCCGCACCATCGGCGTCATGGCCGTCGTCGCGGTCGTCTGCCTGGCGGTGGGGCTGCTGCTGTCGCGGCTCATCGTCTCCCCCGGGCAGGCGGCGGCGAACGCAGCTCCGCCGACGGCGGGCCCGATCACGGTGCCCGTCGAGAGCCGGGTCATCGGCAACGAGGTCGTGCTGCGCGGCGACGTCGGCTACGACGACGCCGTCGCGCTCTCGATCGAGACCGGCGACCTCGGCGGCCCTGCGGTCGTCACCGGCCAGGTCAAGGAGGTCGGTGCGACGGTCGACGCCGCCTCGGTGGTCCTCGAGGTCGTCGGGCGGCCGGTCATCGCGCTGCCCGGCGACCTGCCGACCTACCGGACCCTGCGCGCCGGCGTGTCCGGACCGGACGTGCAGCAGCTGAAGGCCGCGCTGCGTGCCGTCGGCCTGGACGGCGGCGACCCCGCCGGCGCGACGTACGACGCAGCGACGGCTGCCGGTGTCCGCGCCCTGTACCAGAAGGTCGGGTACGAGCCCCCCACCGGCGGCGAGGAGGTCAAGGAGGCGGTGAAGATCGCCCAGGAGTCCGTGGCCGCCGCCCAGACGGAGGTCGGCACCGCCGAGGCTGCGCTCGGCAGCGCCGGACGGGCGTCCGGCGGGTCGTCGGTGACGGAGCTGGACGGCCAGGTCCGGGTCGCGGAGGCCCAGCTCGCCTTCCTCGCGGAGCAGTGCGCGGCGCCCGTCGACCCGGACGCGGGACCGACGGTCGACTGCACGCCGCCCGCACGGGTGCAGGCCGAGACGCAGCTCGCCAGCGCCCGTGCCGCACGGGCTGCGGCGGACGTCGCACCGGACACGAGCGCGGAGCGCGCGAGCATCCGGGCCGCCAAGGACCGCCTGGCCGCCGCGCGGCAGGCGCTCGGTGAGGCGCAGGCCGCCGCCATGACTCCCCTGCCCGCCACCGAGATCGTGTACCTGCCGTCGTTGCCGCGGCGCGTGGACGCCGTGTCGGTCGAGCGCGGCGGGACCGTGCAGAGCAAGTTCATGAGCGTCTCGGGCGCGACGGTCCAGATCACCGCGTCGGCGTCACGCGCCGACGCCGAGCTCATGGCACCCGGCACGGTCGGCCAGATCAGCGTGGACGGTACGGACGTGCCGGTCACGGTGGCGGAGGTCACCGAGCCGGACGCAGCCCCGGCCGACGCCGCCGGCGGCTCCGAGGACGCGAAGAAGCCCACGGGCGAGCGACGCAAGGTCGTCTTCACCGTCGGGGAGCTCACGCCCGAGCAGATCGCGGCACTCCAGGGCAGCAACGTGCGGGTGCGCGTCCCGGTCAGCTCCACCGACGGCGAGGTGCTCGCCGTCCCGCTGGCCGCGTTGACCGCGGGGCCGGGTGGCGAGAGCCGGGTCGAGCTCGTGGCCGACGGGCAGAGCAGCCTCGTGGAGGTCACCACGGGCCTGGCCGCGTCGGGCTTCGTCGAGATCACCGGGTCCAAGCAGCCGCTGAAGGCAGGTGACCTCGTCGTCGTCGGCATCGCGGCGACGGAGGAGGAGGGCGGCGAGGACGCGGCGACGGACGACGCGACGGAACCCGCGAAGGACGAGTCGACGGAGGAAGGCGAGTGACCGTGCTCGACCTGCTCGACGCGCCGCAGGGGGGCGCACCGGCGGACCCCGAGCAGATCCCTCCGGTCGTCGAGCTCCGGGCTGCCGAACGGCAGTTCCCCGGTGAGCCGCCCGTGCACGCCCTGTACCCGGCGGACCTGCAGGTGGGTGCCGGCGAGTACCTGTCCGTCGTCGGGCCCTCCGGCTCCGGCAAGTCGACGCTGCTGAACCTGCTCGGCCTGCTCGACCGCCCGTCCGACGGCGAGTACCTCCTGGACGGGATCCCCACCGCGCGTGCGGGCGAACGGGAGCGTGCCGCGTTGCGGGCCCGGCACATCGGGTTCGTGTTCCAGGCGTTCCACCTGCTGCCGCACCGCACCGTGCTGGAGAACGTGCTGCTCGCGACCATCTACAGCGGGGTGCCGCGCGCCGAGCGACGCGACCGCGCGGTCGAGGCGCTCGACCGCGTCGGCCTGACCCACCGCCTCGACTTCCGGCCCACCGTGCTGTCCGGCGGCGAGCGTCAGCGCACGGCCATCGCGCGTGCCGTCGTGTCCCAGCCGCGCGTGCTCCTGGCCGACGAGCCGACGGGCAACCTCGACTCGGAGAGCTCGGCCGCGGTCCTGGAGCTCTTCGACGAGCTGCATGCCGGTGGGCTCACGCTCCTGGTGATCACGCACGAGGACGACGTCTCGGCACGCGCCCAACGGCGCGTGCGGATCATCGACGGCCACCTGCGGGAGATCGCGTGACCGCCGTCGCGCAGCACGTGCCGCGCGCCGACAGGTTCGGCCCGGCCGACCTGCTCGCCGAGGCGGCAGCGGGCATCGGGGCCCGCCCGGGCAGGCTCGTGCTGACGATCCTCGGGACCGTCCTCGGCATCGCCTCCGTCGTCGTGACCATCGGCCTCGCACAGACCGCCGCCGGGCAGATCAACAAGCAGTTCGACGCGGTCGCCGCGACGCAGGGCGTCGCGAAGCCCGCGAAGAGCAACAGCTTCGGCGGCACGGACCGGGTCCTGGGCACGCTGCCGTGGGACGCCCCCGCCCGGGCCGAGCGACTCAACGGAGTCGCGGCCGCCGCGCTGGTCTCCGAGGTCGACGTGGGCGACCTCGACGTGACGGCGGTGCCCGTCCACGACCCGTCGGCGCCCCGCCTCGCCCGGCCTGACGTCGTGGCGACCAGCCCTCACGCGCTGGAGGCGCTCGACGGGCGCGTCACCCAGGGCCGCTACTTCGACGCGGGACACGACGAGCGGGGCGACCGCGTCGTGGTCCTCGGTGCGGAGGCGGCCCGTCGCCTCGGCGTCACCCGCGTCGACCGGCAGCCGTCGATCTTCATCGGCGACCGCGCGTACCAGGTCATCGGTGTGATCGACGACGTGGTGCGTCGCACGGACCTGCTCTCCTCGGTGCTCATGCCGAACGGGACCGCGCGCGCCGACCACGGCCTGACGACGCCGCAAGAGCTCCACCTGCACCTCCAGGTCAACGCCGGGCCGGTGGTGGGCTCACAGCTGCCCACCGCGCTGTCGCCCAACAGCCCGGAGACGGTGGACGTCCAGGTGCCGACGGGACGCTCGTCGGTGCGGGAGAACGTCCAGGCGGACATCAACGCGATCTTCCTGGCCCTCGGCGGTGTGGCGCTCCTCATCGGTGGCGTCGGCATCGCCAACGTGACGCTGCTGTCGGTGCTCGAGCGGGTCGGGGAGATCGGCCTGCGGCGCGCCCTCGGCGCGACACGACGGCAGATCGCCGCCCAGTTCATGGTCGAGTCGGTGGTCGTCGGCATGCTCGGCGGCCTCGTCGGTGCGGCCCTCGGGGTCGCGGTCGTGACGATCGTCTCGGCGGCGTCGGACTGGACGCCGATCCTCGACCTGCGGATGGTCGCCGTCGCG
>Ga0233363_1001016_pt1 | contig 11369 bp, 11 predicted proteins | sample ElkDunMinimDraft_18_FD_191534 | JGI IMG/M metagenome (GOLD analysis project Ga0233363, IMG submission 191534) | Fecal eukaryotic communites from dung pellets of Tule Elk in California, USA - Elk Dung C16 | ecosystem: Host-associated > Mammals > Digestive system > Large intestine > Fecal | place...
AAGCAAACCTCAGGCCCATCTGCTTTGCGCAAAAGCGGTATGAGCCTATCAGAGAAGTGCTTATTGATCTATGGCTAATACTGTAAAAATATCCAGTTGTGGGTTAATCAACGCTGATTGCCTGGAATTTATCCGGACCTTACCGGAAAACTCTGTCGATCTGATAGTCACAGACCCGCCATACTTTAAAGTGAAGCCTGAGGGCTGGGATAACCAGTGGAAGGGTGATGATGATTACCTGCACTGGCTGGACCAGTGTCTGGTGCAGTTCTGGCGGGTATTAAAACCTGCCGGAAGTCTTTACCTGTTCTGTGGTCATCGCCTGGCATCTGACACCGAACTCATGATGCGTGAACGTTTTAATGTGCTGAACCACATTATCTGGGCGAAGCCGTCCGGACGCTGGAATGGGTGCAACAAGGAAAGCCTGCGGGCGTATTTCCCGGCAACAGAGCGCATTCTGTTTGCCGAACATTATCAGGGGCCATACCAGCCCAAAAGTGACGGTTATGCAGCAAAGGGGCGCGAGCTTAAGCAGCACGTGATGGCCCCGCTGATTTCTTACTTCCGTGATGCGCGTGAATCACTGGGGATAACGTCAAAACAGATAGCTGAAGCCACCGGAAAGAAAAACATGGCTTCGCACTGGTTTGGTACCAGTCAGTGGCAGTTACCGAATGAGGCCGATTACAGTAAACTACAGGCGCTGTTTGCACGTGTGGCGGCAGAAAAACACCAGCGCGGTGAACTGGAGCAGCCACACCACCAGCTGGTCAGCACATACAGCGAACTGAACCGGCAATATGCCAGCCTGCTGGAGGAATACAAATCACTGCGGCGTTATTTTTCCGTATCGGCTGTCGTTCCTTATACGGATGTCTGGACGCACAAGCCCGTGCAGTATTATCCGGGCAAACATCCCTGTGAAAAACCGGCGGATATGTTGCGTCAGATAATTACTGCCAGCAGTCGTCCTGGCGATTTGGTCGCAGATTTTTTTATGGGGTCGGGGTCGACAATAAAAGCGGCACTGTCGCTGGGACGCAGGGCGATTGGCGTGGAACTGGAAGAGGAACGTTTTAATCAGACGGTCAGAGAAATAACGAAAGATTTTTAATTCAGTGATGATATAAGTTGTATATTTCTGATACAAATGTATACACATATTTAAAACTGAACACCAAATATATTTTTGATGTCTGAAAAACTGTCGTTAGTATTCTGACTGGTCCGGAAGGTGGTTGTCTTTATGTTCACAGGGGTGTTGCTTGCCACCGGAAAGACCAGTGCTGGCTTTCCTGGTAATTCGTGTGATTCCGGAAGCCAGTACAGTATGCGGGTATCGTATAATGGCTATTACCTCAGCTTTCCAGGCTGATGATGTGGGTTCGATTCCCGCCACCCGCTCTCCAGTAAAACTGATGAGTTATAGCTTTATTATCAGCACTGGCGAATTTTCGTGAAGAACAGACCTAGCAGGTGGATTTGTTGTTCTTCATTCTGTAGACCTGACCGCCTACAGTTTCAGTGCTTTTTTTTGTAGCCATCCCTGCATGTTGCAGGGATGAGGTGATACCAGAATGCGTCGTTGTCTGTTTCCGGGCCTACGATTTGCCAGTTTGCACAGCAGGCTGACGGCGCATTCTTATAACATCTATACAAGTAAACTCTGTTTCATCATTACATTGCGTTAGCCCGCCTTATGTGTGGGCATTTTTTTTACCTATGCATATGGCTCGCTGCGGCGGGCCTTTTTCATATCCGCGCCACGCCTGGCGCACATCACATCAGATAGCGCCACACAAAAGGTATCTGCGGGTGCCTTTGACGGGGTGTTTTTTTACGGGCCGACAGAGGCCCTTTTTTATTTACAGGAGAAAAACGTATGTCTGAACCCTTGTCCGGTTCCGGCACGGCTGCGGCGCTCGGCGGGGCGACGGTATTCGGGCTGTTTACCGGAACGGATTTCGGGATTGTGTTTGGTGCATTCGCAGGGGCGCTGTTTGTGGCCACGATACCACAGAAGATTTCTGTCTGGCGTGTGGCAGCGCATTTTCTGGTGTCGTTCATTGTTGGCGTACTGGGGGCGGATGTGATGGCGTCTTACCTGGTCGAAAAACTGAATCTCCACAGCACATCTCTCGACGCGCTTTGCGCGGTACTGGTATCGGTGGTGTCGGTGAAGATTCTCTCATTCATCCACCAGCAGGATATCGCATCGCTGGTATCCGGGCTGTTCTCCCGTCTGCGGGGTGGAGGCGGTAATGTTAAGTAACCTTCCCGGATTACTGAATGTGGTGTTAAGCTCGGTTATCGTGCTGACGCTCTTTTTTTATCGTCGCGGTGAGTCGAGATATAAACCGCTGATGTCGTGGCTGGCTTGGCTGTTGATGCTGCTTTATGCTTTTGCACCGCTTTGTTATCTGTGTGGTCGCTTCCCACCAGGTAACTGGCTGGTTGTCCTGATTAACCTGGTGTTCTGCGTGCTGGTGATACGAGCACGCGGGAACGTATCAAAAATCCTTGTATTACGAAGGCGCTGATATGAAGTCGAAAGATGAAATTTTTGACGAAATTCTGGGAAAAGAGGGCGGTTACATCAATCATCCGGATGATAAAGGTGGACCGACCAGATGGGGCATTACTGAAAAAGTTGCCCGCGCACACGGTTATCATGGCGATATGCGTGACCTGACGCGTGAGCAGGCGCTGGAAATACTCGAGGCGGACTACTGGTACGGACCACGATTCGACCTGGTTGCGAACCTGTCTCCGGATATTGCCTCAGAGTTGTGCGATACGGGCGTGAACATGGGGCCAACTGTGGCGTCCAGAATGCTTCAACGCTGGCTGAACGTTTTCAACCTGCGCGGGAAACTCTATCCGGATATGGATGCAGATGGACGCATCGGGCCGCGTACTCTTAATGCGTTACGGGCATATCTGAAAAATCGTAGCAGGGATGGTGAACTGGTACTGGTGAAAGCCCTGAACTGTACGCAGGGCGAGCGTTATCTGGAGCTGGCAGAGAAACGCGAGGCCAATGAGTCGTTTGTCTATGGCTGGATGAAAGCGCGCGTTGGTTTGTAAACGTACTGGCAAAGGTCGCTGTGGCGGCCTTTTTTATTACTCAAAAAACGAAAGAACGGAGGTACGTATGTACGCACTGAAAAAAATAACGGTAACTAAAGATGGCCGTCAGGTTGAGGAAGTGCATGTCCTGGGGGATATGTATCGTCTGGAGTTCTATCCGCGTGACACTCACTTGGCAGCAAAAATTGAGTATTGCCGGGGCTGGGATATTCCATGTATTTCGGTAGAAAAAGAGGATGAGGCTTACATTACCACGCTGACCGGAGACACGGTGCGTTGTATCTGTCGCGGTGACAGTAAGGCCCGGAATGAAATAGCCCGATGCAGAACTCATACCAGTAAATGAAAAACAAAACTCCGACTGCGGGAACAGTCCAGGGATGAGCGGTGATCATGATGGTCTGATTTGTGAGTAACAGCAGGCATTACAGCAGCCCTTTGGTGAGGGGCTGCTGTAATGTGAGAAATAAAAAACCGGTCACAGGGAGCAACTACACAGAACCGGCTGGCGAAGACCGCCAATATCACCCGAGCATCGGTACAACATACTTATGACAATAGACGGTATTGATGTAAATGCAATGTTATGCATCGACGAAAATAAAAAACCGGCAGGGGAAATCCATGGAAGATTTGCCGGTGGCAAAAGTTGCCAATGCTTTTATAACCGTAGTCGCAGAGTTGCGGAGTGCAACTACAAATGCTGCAGGTATATAGCTTAATGGCGTTTCAATGATGTACGTCATCTTATCTGTAAATGGTAATGATAAATACTCTCATTTGTACGGGTCCTTCCGGTGAGGGGGGCTGCCACGGGGCGGCAGCGGCGCGGATTTTCGCTATTTATGATAATTTTTCGGGAAAAAGCGAGTCGGTACTTCTCGTGTATAACTCATTGTTTTTTCATCAATCACATCCGTAAAAGGTCCGACATGAAAGTGCCCGAAAAAGACGTTTTTGAGCACTTCCATGTCGGACCCTGCATTTGATATGGAAATGTTTTATGAAGGTTAATAAAAAGAAGCTCGCGGAAATTTTCAACGTGGATCCACGAACGATTGAACGCTGGCAGTCTCAGGGGCTCTCTTGTGTCTCTGGTGGTAGTAAGGGGGTTGAATCTGTATTTGATACCGCCGTGGCAATTCAGTGGTATGCGCAACGCGAAGCCGATATTGAAAACGAAAAACTCCGCAAAGAGACCGAGGATTTGCGTGCGGCTGCGGAATCAGATTTACAACCCGGCACCATTGACTATGAACGCTACCGACTCACAAAAGCACAGGCTGATGCACAGGAACTGAAAAATGCCCGCGAAGAAGGGCTGGTACTGGAAACGGAATTGTTTACCTTCATTCTGCAACGTGTGGCACAGGAGATTTCGGGGATACTTGTACGTGTGCCGCTGACATTACAGCGTAAATATCCGGATATTTCACCGTCACACCTTGATGTGGTGAAAACTGAAATCGCAAAAGCCTCCAACGTTGCAGCTAAAGCTGGTGAGAACGTAGGCGGGTGGATTGATGATTTCAGACGCACAGAAGGCAGCTAATGCAGCCGGTGCGATAGCAACAGGGCTTGTATCTCTCAATATTCCGGTACCACTGACGACAGTTCAGTGGGCTGATCAGCATTATTATCTGCCAAAAGAGTCTTCATATACTCCCGGGCAATGGGAAACACTGCCGTTTCAGGTTGCCATCATGAACAGCATGGGGAATGACCGGATCCGCACCGTTAATCTGATTAAATCGGCGCGTGTTGGTTACACCAAAATGCTGTTGGGGGTGGAGGCTTATTTTATTGAACACAAATCCCGTAACAGCCTGCTTTTTCAGCCGACAGATTCTGCGGCAGAAGATTTTATGAAATCCCATGTCGAACCAACGATAAGAGACGTTCCTGTATTACTGGAGCTGGCTCCGTGGTTTGGCAGAAAACATCGGGACAACACGCTTACCCTGAAACGTTTCTCCTCCGGTGTGGGATTCTGGTGTCTGGGCGGAGCTGCTGCCAAAAACTACCGTGAAAAATCTGTGGATGTGGTCTGCTATGACGAACTCTCCTCGTTTGAACCGGATGTGGAAAAAGAAGGTTCACCAACTCTGCTTGGCGATAAGCGTATCGAAGGTTCGGTATGGCCTAAATCCATACGCGGCTCAACGCCCAAAATTAAAGGTTTTTGCCAGATTGAAAAAGCCGCGAACGAATCTGCACATTTTATGCGGTTTTATGTGCCATGCCCTCATTGTGGTGAAGCCCAGTATCTGAAGTTTGGCGATGATGCGACAACCTTTGGCCTGAAATGGGAGAAGGGCAAGCCGGAGACGGTGTATTACCTGTGTGAACATAATGGCTGCGTGATCCGTCAGTCGGAACTTGACCAGACCGACGGGCGGTGGATTTGTGACAATACCGGGATGTGGACGCGTGACGGTCTGACATTTTACAGCGCCGGTGATGAGGAAATCCCGCCACCGCGCTCAATCTCGTACCACATCTGGACGGCATACAGCCCGTTCACCACCTGGGTACAGATTGTTTATGACTGGCTTGATGCACTGAAGGATCCGAATGGCGTCAAGACGTTCATTAACACCACGCTGGGGGAGCCTTATGAAGAGGCTGTGGCAGAAAAACTGAGCTTTGAGTTGTTGCTGGAAAAAGTCTGCCACTATGATGCGCAGGTTCCCCTGCGGGTGGTTTACCTGACCGCAGGGATCGACTCTCAGAAAAACCGTTATGAGATTTATGTCTGGGGCTGGGCTCCTGGCGAAGAAGCTTTTCTGATTGACAAGCAGATCATCATGGGGAGACCGGAAGATGAGGACACCCTTAAACGCGTTGATGCCGTGATCCGGAAAAAATACCGTCATGCAGATGGCACTGAAATTTCCATTTCCCGCGTCTGCTGGGATACCGGTGGTATTGACCAGGACATTGTGTATCAGCGATCCAGAAAACACGGTACTTTTTTTGTGCTCCCCATTAAAGGGGCGTCGGTGTACGGCAAGCCGGTGATCACCATGCCAAAAAAGCGAAACCAGCGTGGGGTGTTTTTGTGTGAGGTGGGTTCCGATACCGTCAAGGAAATGCTGTATGCGCGTTTTGCACTGCCGGTGGTATCTGCCAGTGAAGTCGCACCGTATACCTTCCGTTTTCCGGATAACCCGGACATTTTTTCTGATGTTGAAGCTAAACAACTCGTGGCAGAAGAGCTGGTTGAAAAAGTTGTGAACGGGCGGGTGAAACTCCAGTGGGATGCCAGAAAACGGCGTAATGAAGCTCTGGACTGTCTGGTGTATGCCTATGCAGCGCTGCGCATTTCCGTTCAGCGGTGGCAACTGGATCTGGATGCACTGGCCCGCGCCAGAAGAGATGAACAGGACGACGATGAAATGACTATTGAAGAAATCGCGGCTGCTCTGAGTGGAGGATAAGTGATGATTTATACGCATGAAATGCTATGCGATGCCCGCCGGGCGTTACATGAACTGATGATCGGACGTGCTGTGGTTTCCGTCAGCAAGGACGGGCGTCAGGTTCAGTATTCGCGGGCGACAATTGGTGAACTGCGTCAGTATATTGAAGAGCTGGAAAGTGCGCTGGGTGTATCCGGACGGCGTCGTGGCCCGGCAGGAGTGGGGCTGTGAACGGGGAACTGGTGGATATTCATGGGCAGCCTTTACGGCAAAGCATGGGATATTCTGGTGGTGGTTCCGGGTTCGGTGGGCAAATGGCAGAATGGCTGCCAGCACCGGAAAGTGCCGACGTGGCGCTCTTACCTTCCATTCATCTGGGTAACGCCCGCGCGGATGATCTGGTCCGTAACAACGGTATTGCATCGAATGCAGTGGAAATTCATAAGGATCATATTGTCGGGCACATGTTTCGTCTGAGTTACCGTCCCAACTGGCGCTGGCTGGGGATGTCGGAAGCAGATTCACATGCTTTTATTGAAGATGTTGAGGCGGCGTGGATGGAATACTGCGATCCGGTGTTTGGTACGATGGATGTGGAAGGGCGTCGTTCGTTTACCGAATTCATTCGTGAAGGGGTGGGGGTCCATACGTTTAACGGTGAAATTTTTGTCCAGCCCGTATGGGATGCGGAATCCACGTCATTATTCCGGACGAAATTCAAAACCATCAGCCCGAAGCGTGTCAGTACACCCGGTTATGGTACCGGCGATCGTTTTATGCGTGCCGGGGTGGAAATAAACCGACACGGAAAAGCGCTGGCCTACCATGTTCAGGATGATGACTGGCCCGGCTACGGTGTCAGTAAATGGACACGAATTACGGCAACACTGCCTTCCGGACGACCGGGAATGATCCATGTGTTTCAGCCACAGGAAGACGGGCAGACCCGCGGGGCCAACCAGTTTTATTCTGTAATGGAGCGTCTCAAGATGCTCGACACACTGCAGGCCACGCAACTGCAGTCGGCGGTGGTTCGCGCCATGTATGCCGCCACGATTGAATCCACACTGGATTCGGAAAAAGCGTTTGAATATATCGCCGGGGTGGGAGATGGAGGTAAAAATCCCCTGAACACCATCATGAAAGGCTACGCGCGTTATTACGCCACCAATACGGTAAAACTTGGCGGGGTCCGTATTCCGCATCTTTACCCGGGAGATTCACTGAATCTGCAGACAGCCCAGAATGCGGATAATGGTTTTTCTGAACTGGAAAAGGCGCTGTTACGTTACATTGCTGCCGGACTGGGTGTGTCGTATGAGCAGCTTTCCCGGGATTATTCACAGGTCAGTTATTCCAGTGCCAGGGCATCCGCCAATGAGTCGTGGCGGTATTTTATGGGAAAACGAAAATTTGTGGCCAGTCGCCTGGCGTCACAGATGTTTGCCTGCTGGCTGGAGGAAGCCCTTATTCGTGGTGTGATCCGTCCGCCGAAATCCCGTTTCTCATTCTGGGAGGCCCGTTCCGGGTGGTGCCGTGCCGAGTGGATTGGTGCCGGTCGTATGGCGATTGATGGCCTTAAGGAAGTGCAGGAAGCGGTGATGCGCATTGAAGGCGGCCTGAGTACATACGAGAAAGAGCTGGCCCTGATGGGGGATGACTATCAGGAGATTTTCCGCCAGCAGCTACGGGAAACTCAGGAGCGACAGGCTGCCGGTCTTCCGCGTCCGGTCTGGATAAAGGACGCGTTTCAACAGCAGATCCGACAGACAACGGGAGAAAAAGGCGATGCGCTGTAATTTATCACATATTGCCGCGATGGCATTTAATGAGCCGCTTTTACTGGAACCCGCCTATGCGCGGGTTTTCTTTTGCGCACTGGGTAAGGAGATGGGGGCGGGCAGCCTTGCCGTTCCGCAGCAGGCCGTTCAGCTTGATGCCGATGGTATGCAGCTGGCGGTTACCGATTATATGACTGGTGGTCCGCGTCCGGTAAAGAGTTACCAGGTGAAAAATGGTATTGCCATTCTGCCGGTGAGCGGCACGCTGGTACATAAAATGGGTACCCTGCGGCCTTATTCCGGTATGACCGGTTATGACGGTCTGACTGCCCGTCTTAAGTCAGCGGTGAACGACCCGGATGTTCGCGGCATTTTACTGGATATCGACAGTCCGGGCGGTCAGGCAGCCGGGGCGTTTGACTGTGCTGACATGATTTACCGTCTGCGGGAACAGAAGCCCGTGTGGGCGCTGTGTAATGACATGGCCTGTTCAGCCGCCATGTTGCTGGCGGCGGCCTGTACGCGTCGGCTGGTCACGCAGACGGCAAAAATTGGTTCGATTGGTGTGATGATGGCGCACACCAGTTACGAGAAACAACTGGCACAGGAAGGCGTGGATATCACGCTGATTTACTCCGGGCAGCACAAGGTTGACGGCAACAGTATTCAGGCGTTGCCGACAGGTGTGCGTGCGGATTTTCAGCGCCGTATTGATGAGGCCCGCCGGATGTTTGTCGACAAGGTGGCACTTTATACGGGGCTGAGTTCAGCGGTGGTGATGAATACCGAGGCTGCCGTTTATGACGGTCAGGCAGGCATTGATACAGGCCTGGCTGATCAACTGATTAATGCTGCAGATGCCGTTGATGTAATGGTTTCTGCTCTGAACGACTCTGTTACACAGGAGAATACGATGACAACAAAAAATCTCACCGTTGCTGAAGCGGTGTCACAGGAAAATCAGCGCGTGATGGGGATCCTGAATTGTCAGGAGGCGAAAGGACGCGAAAAACTGGCGCAGATGCTGGCAGGTCAGCAGGGAATGTCAGTTGAGCAGGCAAAAACATTACTGGCGGCAGCACCGGTTGCCGGTACTGACAGCACGGGCGATCAGATTGTGGCACTTCCGGAAGCAAAAGGACGTGAACAACTGGCACGGACGCTGGCTGAACAGCCGGGAATGACGGTGGAGCAGGCGAAAACGTTACTGGCAGCGGCACCGGTTGCCGGTGCGGCAAGTACCGGCGAGCAGATTATGGCGTTGCCGGAAGCTAAAGGGCGTGAACAACTCGCACAGGCGCTGGTTGAACAGCCGGGAATGACGGTGGAACAGGCGAAAATGCTACTGGTAGCGGCACCGGCAACCGGTACGGCAAGTACCGGCGATCAAATTATTGCGTTGCCGGAAGCAAAAGGACGCGAAAAACTGGCACAGGCGCTGGCTGAACAACCTGGAATGACAGTGGAGCAGGCGAAAACGCTGCTGGCAGCTGCGCCATCAGTATCGCAACCGTCACAGGTAACACTTTTTGAGCGCTTCATGGCACAGCATGCCGCCAGTGCCGTTTCCGGTGGCGGAACTGCCGGGAACGGGGAAGAAGAACTGCTGATGAGTATGCCGTAAGCGGGGATCCGTGATTCAGATAAATCAGGAGACTGAGAAAATGATTAAAACCACCACAGAAAAGCGCGCGGACGGGCGCATTTTTGCCGGAAGCGATCCGGTGTATACCGCAACAGGTACCAGTGGTATCAGTGTTGCCACGCCTTCACTGACGCCACTGATGCTGGATGACGCCAGCGGAAAACTGGTGGCATGGGATGGTCAGAAAGCCGGAACGGCTGTGGGGGTGCTGGTACTGGCGCTGGCCGGGACCGAGCCCACACTGACGTACTACAAAAGCGGTACGTTTGCCACCGAATCGCTGGTCTGGCCGGATTCGGTGGATGCGGTGAAAAAAGCCAACGCGTTTGTGGGAAGTGCCATCAGCCACGCCTGATGGTGAAGTGATTAACTGAAAAAACGGGTCGTGATGCGGCCCGTTTGTGTTTTTAAAGGAAAGTCAATTATGGGGTTATTTACCACGCGTCAGTTGCTCGGCTACACCGAGCAGAAAGTGAAATTCCGTGCGCTGTTTCTGGAGCTGTTTTTTCGTCGTACGGTCACTTTCCATACTCAGGAAGTGATGCTGGATAAAATCACCGGAAAAACACCGGTTGCGGCATATGTGTCTCCGGTTGTGTCAGGTAAGGTACTGCGCAGTCGTGGTGGTGAAACCCGCGTGTTACGCCCCGGCTATGTTAAACCAAAACACCGGCTGGATTATCAGCAGGCGGTGGAGCGTCTTCCGGGGGAAGATCCGGCCCGTCTTAATGACCCGGCCTACCGTCGCCTGCGTATTCTGACTGACAACCTGAAACAGGAAGAACAGGCGATTGTGCAGGTGGAAGAAATGCAGGCGGTCAGCGCTGTTCTGCAGGGTAAGTACACCATGAGCGGTGAACAGTTTGAGACGGTGGAAGTGGATTTTGGACGTTCTGCCGCCAATAACATTACGCAGGCAGGGGGACGCGAATGGTCAAAACAGAATACTGACACCTTTGATCCGACGCATGATCTGGATGCGTACTGCGATTTTGCTTCCGGTACCATCAATATTGCGATTATGGACGGTACTGTCTGGCGTATGCTGAACGGTTTTAAACTGTTTCGTGAAAAACTGGATACCCGCCGTGGCTCAAAATCTGAACTGGAAACCGCGCTGAAAGATCTGGGGTCCGTGGTTTCTTTTAAAGGTTATTACGGTGATCTGGCCATCATGGTGGCGAAAACAACGTATGTTGATGAAAACGGGGATGAGCAGCGTTATCTGCCGGAAGGCACACTGATTCTTGGAAACACTCAGGTGGAGGGTGTCCGTTGTTATGGCGCAATCCAGGATAACCAGGCGCTGAGTGAAGGGATCACCTCTGCAATTCGTTATCCGAAACACTGGTTAGAGGTGGGGGACCCGGGGTGCGAATATACCATGACGCAGTCTGCGCCGTTGATGGTGTTGCCGGATCCGGACGC
>Ga0233363_1001017_pt1 | contig 11358 bp, 20 predicted proteins | sample ElkDunMinimDraft_18_FD_191534 | JGI IMG/M metagenome (GOLD analysis project Ga0233363, IMG submission 191534) | Fecal eukaryotic communites from dung pellets of Tule Elk in California, USA - Elk Dung C16 | ecosystem: Host-associated > Mammals > Digestive system > Large intestine > Fecal | place...
CCGCGCGCCCCCTCACGGCACGAGCCCACACTCACGGCACGAGCCCACACAACCCGCGCGTGCGGGTGATGTGGGCTCGTGACGGATGTGTGGGCTCGCGGACGCCGCGGGGCGGCGATCGCGGACGGCCGCGGGGCGGCGATCCGCGAGGTTACTGGCCCAGGCGGGACGTCAGGTCGGCGGTGACGTCACCGGTGATCGGGACGATCTCGCCGTTGACCACCAGCGTCGGCGTCCCGGCGGAGCCGTCGGCGTTCTGCGGCAGCTCCTGCGCCTGCGCGAGCACGAAGTCGGCGTAGGTCTCGTCGGCGATGCATTCGGCCGCCTCGGGCGCACCGGCATCCGCCGCGAACTCCGCGAGCTCGTCGTTGGTCAGGCCCTGGCCGGTCGGGTGCGTCGCGAACACCGCCGTCATGAAGTCGTACGCGGCGTCGCCGCTCTCCTCGGCCACGCAGTACATCGCGCTGGCGGAGCGCTCCGAGAACCGCGTTCCGGATGCCGCGTTCAGCGAGGCCAGCGCGACCGGCTGCACCCGCAGCGTGATGGCGTCGGACTCGACCAGTTCGGTGATCGTCGGGCCGTAGAGGTCCTCGAAGTCCTGGCAGTGGGGGCAGTAGAAGTCCAGCCACAGCTCGACCTCGTCCGCGCCGTCACCGACGACGATCGCGCCGGTCTCGGCTTCGACGGACGAGCCGGTGGGGGCTGCACCCGGGGACGTGGCGGCGCTGTTCATCCACCACACCAGCGCTCCGACGCCGACGAGTACGACGACGACCGCCGCGCTCACCCACACCGCGAACCAGTTGGTCTTGTTCCCTGCCGCTGCCACGACCTGTCCCCTATCCGATCTCGCGCGGGACGACACCGTACGGTGCCAGTCCCGCAGCTCCGCCATCGGGTGCCGTGAGCACCCAGATACCACCATCATGCACCGCGACGCTGTGCTCCCAGTGAGAGCCCACCGAGCCGTCGACGGTCGAGACGGTCCAGTCGTCGTCCTCCACGAACGTCTCTTCGCTGCCGGCGACCACCATGGGCTCGATCGCCAGGCAGAGGCCCGGCTTCACTTCGGGTCCGAGGTCGGCGACGCGGTAGTTGAACACCGACGGCGACTCGTGCATCTTGCGGCCGATGCCGTGACCGACGTAGTCGCGGAGGATGCCGTAGCCCTCCCCCGACGCCTCGATGTGGCTCTGCACGGCGTCACCGATCTCAGCGATGTGCTTGGCGTTCGCGAGCGCCGCGATCCCCGCCCACAGCGACCCCTCGGTCACCTGCGACAGGCGCTCCCGCGCCGCGACGATGTCGGGCCGCGACGGGTCGGGCACGACGATCGTGATCGCCGAGTCGCCGTTCCAGCCCTGGTACTGCGCGCCGGCATCGATGGACACGATGTCGCCGGGCTGCAGCGCGCGGTCGCTCGGGATGCCGTGCACCACCTGCTCGTTCACCGACGTGCACACCGTGTGGCGGTAGCCGCGGACGAGCTGGAAGTTCGACACGGCCCCGCGCGAGCGGATGACCTCGGAGGCGGCGGCATCCAGTTCGAGCGTCGTCACCCCGGGGGCGACGAGGGCCCGCACGGCATCGAGCGCGGCCGCGGTGATGCGACCGGGTTCGACCATGGCCCGCAGCTGTGCGGGGGTTTTGTAGATCGAGCGGCGCAGCACGGTCTCAGGCGCCGACGAGGTCGCGCGCGGCCAGCGCCGCGCCGATGCGCTCGGCGATCTCGTCCAGCGTGCCCACGCCGTCGATCGTGTCGACGATGCCGCGTTCGCGGTACACGTCGAGGATCGGAGCGGTCTCGCTCTCGTAGATCGCGAGGCGGCGGGCGATCGCCTCTTCGGTGTCGTCGGTGCGCCCCTGCTGCTGTGCGCGCAGCGTCAGGCGCGACATGCTCTCCTCGCGGGGCACGCTCAGCTCGATGACGCCGGTGAGCTCTTCGCCACGGCCGGCCAGGAACTCATCGAGGTCGGCGACCTGACCGAGGTTGCGGGGGTAGCCGTCGAGCAGGAACCCGCCGGCGGCGTCCTCCTGCGCGAGGCGCTCGCGCACGACGGCGCTGGTCAGCTCGTCGGGCACCAGGTGACCGGCCTCGATGAGCGACTGCACCTTCTTGCCGAGCTCCGTGCCGTCCTTGACGGCGGCGCGGAACACGTCGCCGGTGGAGACGGCGGGGATGCCGAGCGACTCGGCGATGCGCACGCCCTGCGTGCCCTTGCCGGAGCCCTGGGGGCCGACGATGAGGAGACGAGCGGTGGTCATCGGAGGAGTCCTTCGTAGTGGCGCTGCTGCAGCTGGGCGTCGATCTGCTTGACCGTCTCGAGACCGACACCGACGATGATCAGGATCGACGCGCCACCGAACGGGAAGTTCTGGTTGGCGCCGACCGTGGCCAGGGCGATGAGCGGGATGAGCGCGATGAGGCCGAGGTAGATGGAACCGGGCAGCGTGATGCGGGTCAGCACGTAGTCGAGGTATTCGGCGGTGGGGCGACCGGCACGGATGCCGGGGATGAACCCGCCGTACTTCTTCATGTTGTCGGCGACGTCGACCGGGTTGAAGGTGATCGCGACGTAGAAGTACGTGAAGCCGACGATGAGCAGGAAGTAGACCGCCATGTAGACGGGGCTGTCACCGGTGGTGAAGTACTGCTGGATCCACGACACCCAGCCGGGGACGTTGCCCTCGGCATCGGGCGTCTGGTTGAACTGCGCGATGAGGGCGGGGATGTACAGCAGCGACGAGGCGAAGATCACCGGCACGACGCCGGCCATGTTCACCTTGATCGGGATGTAGGTGTTGGTGCCGCCGTAGGTGCGGCGTCCGACCATGCGCTTGGCGTACTGCACCGGGATGCGGCGCTGCGACTGCTCGACGAAGACGACGAGAGCGACGGTCAGGATGCCGACGGCGAGCACCAGCAGGAAGATCTCGAAGCCACGGGCCTGCCAGATCGACCACATGGCCGAGGGGAAGGTCGCCGCGATCGAGGTGAAGATCAGGATCGACATGCCGTTGCCGACGCCACGCTCGGTGACGAGCTCGGCGAACCACATGATGAGGCCGGTGCCGGCGGTCATCGTGATGATCATCAGCAGCTGCGCCCACCAGGCGTCGTTGGTCAGCAGCTGCTCGCAGTCGGCGATGCCGGTGATGCCGAAGAGCTGACCGCTGCGGGCAACGGTGATGAGGGTGGTCGACTGCAGCAGCGCCAGCGCGATGGTGAGGTAGCGCGTGTACTGCGTGAGCTTGCCCTGGCCCGCCTGGCCCTCCTTGTAGAGGGTCTCGAAGTGCGGGATCACCACGCGCAGCAGCTGCACGATGATGGTGGCCGTGATGTACGGCATCACGCCCAGCGCGAAGATCGACAGCTGCAGCAGCGCGCCACCTGAGAACAGGTTGACCAGCGACAGCAGACCTTCGGTGCTGCCGGACTGCGCGAGGCAGGACTGCACGTTCGGGAAATCGACGAAGGGCGTCGGCACGTGCGCGCCGAGGCGATAGATGGCGATGATCGCGAGCGTGAAGCCGATCTTCCGCCGCAAGTCGGGTGTGCGGAAGACCCGCGCAATAGCGCTGAACAAGTCGGATTCCTCCCAGGGATGGCCGGGACCCTGCGGGCGCGGCATCAACCAGCGTACGGCACAGGGGCCGGAGCCTGGCTCCGACCCCTGTGACGCGATTACTTGACTGTGCCGCCTGCGGCGACGATCTTCTGCTCGGCGGAACCCGAGACCTTGTCGACGGTCACGGTGAGCTTGACCGAGATGTCGCCGGTGCCGAGCACCTTGACCTTCTCGTTCTTGCGCACGGCACCCTTGGCGACGAGGTCGCCCACGGTGACGTCGCCACCCTGCGGGTACAGCTCGGCGAGCTTGTCGAGGTTGACCACCTGGTACTCGACGCGGAACGGGTTCTTGAACCCGCGCAGCTTCGGCGTACGCATGTGCAGCGGCATCTGACCGCCCTCGAAGCCTGCCTTGACCTGGTAGCGGGCCTTCTGGCCCTTGGTGCCACGGCCGGCGGTCTTACCCTTCGAGCCCTCACCACGGCCGACGCGAGTCTTGGCGGTGTTGGATCCGGGGACCGGGCGCAGGTGGTGCACCTTGAGCACGCCGGGGCGGGTCGCCGGAGCGGCCTGCTTCGGGGCAGCCTTGGTCGCAGCCGGCTTCTTGGCTGCGGTCTTCTTGGGCGCGGCCTTGACGGCCTCGTCCTTCTTCTCGGCCTTGTCAGCCATTAGTCGATCTCCTCAACCTTCACGAGGTGGGCGACGGTCTTGACGTAGCCGCGCGTCTGCGCGTCGTCCGGACGGACGACCGAGTCGCCGATCCGCTTGAGACCGAGGCTGCGCAGCGTGTCACGCTGGTTCTGCTTCTCGCTCACCTTGGACTTCACCTGCGTGACCTTCAGACGGGCAGCCATCAGGCACCTACCTTCTTCGCCGCAGCGGCCTTCGCCTCGTTGCGGATGATGATCGCCGGAACGACCGCGTCGTAGTCAAGACCACGACGGGCGGCGACGGCACGCGGCTCCTCGAGGCTCTTCAGAGCCGCGACCGTCGCGTGCACGATGTTGATCGTGTTCGACGAGCCGAGCGACTTCGAGAGCACATCGTGGATGCCGGCGCACTCGAGCACGGCGCGCACGGGACCACCGGCGATGACACCGGTACCGGCGGCAGCCGGACGCAGCAGCACGACACCGGCAGCGGCCTCACCCTGCACGGGGTGCGGGATGGTCGAGCCGACGCGGGGCACGCGGAAGAAGTTGCGCTTGGCCTCTTCGACACCCTTCGAGATGGCCAGGGGCACCTCGCGGGCCTTGCCGTAGCCGACGCCCACGAGACCGTTGCCGTCGCCGACCACCACGAGGGCGGTGAAGCTGAAGCGGCGGCCACCCTTGACGACCTTCGACACGCGGTTGATCGTGACGACGCGCTCGAGGAACTGGCTGTCGTTGCGGTCGCGCGAGTTGCGGTCGCGCGTCTGGCTGCGCTCGCGACCACCGCGGCGGGGCTCGCGCTCCGCCGCTGCCGTCTCGGGCGCGGCCTCGGCCGCAGCCGGAGCGGTTTCGGTCACTTCGTTCTCCTTGTTCTCGCTCACAGGTTCAGGCCTCCCTCGCGGGCGCCATCGGCGATCGCGGCGACACGGCCCGCGTAGCGGTTGCCACCACGGTCGAACACGACGTCGACGACACCGGCGGCCTTGGCACGCTCGGCGACGAGCTCGCCGACCTTGCGGGCCTTGGCGGTCTTGTCACCGTCGAAGGTGCGCAGGTCGGTCTCGAGCGTCGAAGCCGACGCCACGGTGTGACCCTTGCTGTCGTCGACCAGCTGGACGAAGACGTGACGGGCCGAACGGGTCACGACGAGGCGCGGACGCGCCTCGGTGCCGACGACCTTCTTGCGCAGACGCGCGTGACGACGCGCGCGTGCGACGGACTTGGAAGTCACAGCCATGGTTACTTACCAGCCTTTCCGGCCTTGCGCCGAACGACCTCGCCGGCGTATCGCACGCCCTTGCCCTTGTACGGCTCGGGCTTGCGGATCTTGCGGATGTTGGCGGCTGCCTCACCGACGGCCTGCTTGTCGATGCCGCTCACGGTGAGCTTGTTGTTGCCCTCGACCGTGAACGTGATTCCTGCCGGCGGGTCGACCAGCACGGGGTGCGAGAAGCCCAGGGCGAACTCGACCGAGCTGCCCTTCTGAGCAACGCGGTAACCGGTGCCGACGACCTCAAGGCCCTTGGTGTAGCCCTGGGTGACGCCGATGATGTTGTTGTGGATGAGCGTGCGGGTCAGGCCGTGAAGCGACCGCGACTCGCGCTCGTCGTCGGGACGGGAGACCAGAACCTGGCCCTCCTGGACGGCGATCTCGATGGGGCGCGAAACGGTGAGCTTGAGCTCGCCCTTGGGGCCCTTGACGGAGACATCCTGGCCGGAGACCTCAACGGTCACGTCGGCGGGGATGTCGATGGGAAGTCGACCGATGCGGGACATTCAGATCACCACACGTAGGCGAGGACTTCCCCGCCAACGCCCTTCGACTCGGCCTGGCGGTCCGTGAGGAGGCCAGAGGAGGTGGACAGGATCGCGACGCCGAGGCCGCCGAGCACCGTGGGGATCTCGGTGGAGCGTGCGTAGACGCGGAGACCCGGCTTCGACACGCGCTTGATGCCGGCGATCGACCGCTCGCGGTTCGGGCCGTACTTGAGCGTCAGCGTGAGGGTCTGGCCGACACGGGCGTCGGAGACCTCCCAACCGGCGATGTAGCCCTCCTGCTGGAGGATCTCGGCGATGTGAGTCTTGAGCTTGGAGCTCGGCATCGACACGGAGTCGTGGTGGGCCGAGTTCGCGTTGCGCAGACGGGTCAGCATGTCTGCGACCGGGTCTGTCATTGTCATGTGTTTGTTCCTTCGTTCACGAGGTTTCCGCAGCCGTTACGCGACAGCGGACCTGCGATGATTCGCAGTATTCAGTTGTACGGGCGTTTGGTCCCGGACCGCAGGGTCCAGGACCAAACGCCCAACTCTATCCGATTACGCCTGGGCGTCGTCGGTACGGAACGGGAAGCCCAGCTGACGCAGCAGCGAACGACCCTCCGCATCGGTGGTGGCCGTGGTGACCACCGTGATGTCGAAGCCGCGAACGCGGTCGATCTTGTCCTGGTTGATCTCGTGGAACACCGACTGCTCCTGGAGACCGAAGGTGTAGTTGCCGTGACCGTCGAACTGCTTGGGCGACAGACCGCGGAAGTCGCGGATGCGCGGCAGGGCGAGGTTCACGAGGCGGTCCAGGAACTCCCACGCACGATCCCCACGGAGGGTGACGTGCGCACCGATGGCCTGACCCTCACGCAGCTTGAACTGCGCGATGGACTTGCGGGCCTTGGTGACAACCGGCTTCTGGCCGGTGATCTTGGTGAGGTCGTCGACCGCACCATCGATCACCTTGCTGTCACGCGCAGCCTCACCGACACCGGTGTTGACGACGACCTTGACGATCCCGGGGATCTGCATGACGTTCGCGTAACCGAACTCTTCCTGCAGAGCCTTCTGGATCTCGTTCTTGTACTTCTGCTTCAGGCGCGGCTGGATCTTGCCAGCCACCGCGGCAGGTGCAGTGCTCATTTTCAGAGGTCCTTGCCTGACTTCTTCGCGTAGCGCACGCGGACCGTGCGCTTGACGCCATCCTTGGTCTGCTCCTCGACGCGGCGGCCGACACGGGTCGGCTTCTTCGTCTCGGGGTCGACCAGGGCGACGTTCGAGATGTGGATGGGGGCTTCGATGGTCTCGATGCCGCCCGTCTTGGTGCCGCGCTGGGTCTGGCCCACGCGGGTGTGCTTCGTGACGTAGTTCACGCCCTCGACGATGACGCGGTTCTGCTCGACGAGGACCTCGAGGACCTTGCCCTGCTTGCCACGGTCGCCGCCACGCTCGGCCTTGGCGCCCGAGATGACCTGAACCAGGTCACCCTTTTTGATCTTCGCCATGATCAGATAACCTCCGGGGCCAGCGAGACGATCTTCATGAACTTCTTGTCACGAAGCTCACGACCGACGGGTCCGAAGATGCGGGTGCCGCGGGGCTCCCCGTCGTTCTTCAGGATCACGGCGGCGTTCTCGTCGAACTTGATGTACGAGCCGTCGGGACGACGGGTCGACTTGACGGTGCGCACGATGACGGCCTTGACGACATCGCCCTTCTTGACGTTGCCGCCAGGAATGGCATCCTTCACCGTCGCCACGATGATGTCGCCCACACCGGCGTACCGGCGGGCGGAACCGCCGAGCACGCGGATGGTGAGCAACTCCTTGGCGCCGGTGTTGTCGGCGACCTTGAGTCGGGATTCGTTCTGAATCACTTCTTACTCTCCTTGGATTCCAAGTAGGCCGAGGCCTTACTTGGCCTTCTCGAGGATCTCGACCAGACGCCAGCGCTTGGTGGCGCTCAGCGGACGGGTCTCGTTGATGAGCACGAGGTCGCCGATGCCGGCAGTGTTGCCCTCGTCGTGCGCCTTGACCTTGGAGGTGCGACGGATGACCTTGCCGTAGAGGGGGTGCTTAACGCGGTCCTCGACCTCGACGACGATCGTCTTGTCCATCTTGTCGCTGACCACGTAGCCACGGCGGGACTTGCGGTACCCGCGGGCGTCCACATCGCGGACATCGTGCGCAGACGACTCGTGGCCCTTGGCCTCGACCACGGGGGTCTCGGCTGCGGGGGCCGCCTTCTTGGCAGGAGCCTTCTTCTGAGTGGTCTCAGCCATTACTCGGCCTCTTCCTTCACGGCCTCGTCAGCGGCATCCGCCTTCTTGGCCTTGGTCTTCTTCGCCTTCGTCGCGGTCTCGACGGGCGCGGGCGTGGCACGGATGCCGAGCTCGCGCTCACGGATCACGGTGTACAGCCGCGCGATGTCGCGCTTGACCGCACGGATGCGGCCGTGGCTGTCGAGCTGGCCGGTGGCCGACTGGAAGCGCAGGTTGAACAGCTCTTCCTTGGCCTTGCGCAGCTCCTCCACGAGGCGCTGGTCTTCGAATGTATCGAGCTCGCTGGGTGCGAGCGTCTTGGTGCCGACAGCCATTACGCGTCGCCCTCCTCGCGCTTGATGATGCGTGCCTTCAGGGGCAGCTTGTGAATGGCACGTGTCAGTGCCTCCCGAGCGAGCTGCTCGTTGACGCCGGCGACCTCGAAGAGGACGCGACCCGGCTTGACGTTGGCGACCCACCACTCGGGCGAACCCTTACCGGAACCCATGCGGGTTTCGGCGGGCTTCTTGGTCAGCGGGCGGTCGGGGTAGATGTTGATCCACACCTTTCCACCACGCTTGATGTGACGGGTCATCGCGATACGAGCGGACTCGATCTGACGGTTCGTCACGTAAGCCGGAGTCAGCGCCTGGATGCCGAACTCGCCGAAGGAGACCTTCGTGCCGCCGGTGGCCTGGCCAGAGCGGCCCGGGTGGTGCTGCTTGCGGTACTTGACCTTACGGGGGATAAGCATTACGCCGATGCTCCTTCTGCGACGGGTGCCTCGTTGCGCGGGCCACGACGACGGTCGCCACCACGGTCGTCACGACCGCGGGACTTGGGCGCGTTGGCCTGCTCGCGAGCGAGCTCCTTGTTGGTGAGGTCGCCCTTGTAGATCCAGACCTTCACGCCGATGCGGCCGAAGGTGGTCTTGGCCTCGTAGAAGCCGTAGTCGATGTTCGCGCGGAGCGTGTGCAGGGGCACACGGCCTTCGCGGTAGAACTCCGAACGGCTCATCTCGGCGCCGCCGAGGCGGCCGGAGACCTGGATGCGGATGCCCTTGGCACCGGCGCGCTGAGCGCCCTGCAGACCCTTGCGCATCGCGCGGCGGAACGCCACGCGAGCCGAGAGCTGCTCGGCGATGCCCTGCGCCACCAGCTGAGCGTCGGCCTCGGGGTTCTTGACCTCGAGGATGTTCAGCTGGATCTGCTTGCCGGTGAGCTTTTCGAGGTCGGAGCGGATGCGCTCGGCCTCGGCGCCGCGGCGGCCGATCACGATGCCCGGGCGGGCGGTGTGGATGTCGACACGCACACGGTCACGGGTGCGCTCGATCTCGATGTTGCTCACGCCGGCGCGGTCGAGCTGCGTCTGCAGGAGCTTGCGGATCTTGATGTCCTCCGCGACGTAGTCGGCGTAACGCTGACCGGGCTTCGTCGAGTCGGAGAACCAGCGCGACACGTGGTCGGTGGTGATGCCGAGGCGGAAGCCGTACGGGTGAACTTTCTGGCCCATTACTTGCTCGCCTTCTTGCTCGTGGTGGCCGGGGCAGCGGTCTCGACCTCAGGGGTCGCCAGCTCCACCGTGATGTGGCTGGTCCGCTTCTTGATCTGGAAGGCACGACCCTGCGCGCGGGGGCGGAAACGCTTGAGCGTCGTGCCCTCGTCGACGTACGCGTTCTTCACGTACAGGTCCTTGTCATCCAGGAACTCGCCGTTCTTGTCGGCGGCGACGCGAGCGTTCGCCATCGCCGAAGCGACGAGCTTGTAGATCGGCTCGGAAGCACTCTGCGGCGCGAACTTCAGGATGGCCAAGGCCTCCTGAGCCTGCTTGCCCTTGATGAGAGCGACGACACGACGAGCCTTCTGAGGGGTCACGCGGATGTGTCGCACGCGGGCGATGGAATCCACCATCTCTCTCTCCTCTCTGCGCCACCGCGTCAGCGGCGGCGGCCCTTCTTGTCGTCCTTCTCGTGGCCGCGGAAGGTGCGGGTGGGCGCGAACTCGCCCAGCTTGTGGCCGACCATGGTTTCGGTCACGAACACAGGGATGTGCTTGCGACCGTCGTGCACGGCGATGGTGTGACCCAGCATTGCCGGGATGATCATCGAACGGCGCGACCAGGTCTTGATGACGTTCTTGGAACCGGCTTCGTTCTGCGAGACGACCTTGCGAAGCAGGTGCTCGTCGACGAAGGGGCCCTTCTTAAGGCTGCGAGGCATCTTCCTCTACTCCTACTTACGCTTCTTGCCGGCGTTGCGACGACGGACGATGTACTTGTCGCTTTCCTTGTTGGCGTGGCGGGTGCGACCCTCAGCCTGGCCCCAGGGGCTGACCGGGTGACGACCACCGGAGGTCTTACCCTCACCACCACCGTGCGGGTGGTCGACGGGGTTCATCGCGACACCGCGGACGGTCGGGCGGATGCCCTTCCAGCGGTTACGACCGGCCTTGCCCCAGTTGATGTTCGACTGCTCGGCGTTGCCGACCTCGCCGATGGTCGCGCGGCAGCGCGCATCGACGTTGCGGATCTCACCCGAGGGCAGACGAAGCTGCGCGTACGGGCCGTCCTTGGCGACCAGACGCACCGAGGTGCCGGCCGAGCGGGCGAGCTTGGCGCCGCCGCCGGGACGGAGCTCGATCGCGTGGATGACGGTACCGGTGGGGATGTTGCGCAGGGGCAGGTTGTTGCCCGGCTTGATGTCTGCGCCGGCACCCGACTCGACGATGTCACCCTGCTGCAGCTTGTTCGGCGCGATGATGTATCGCTTCTCGCCGTCGAAGTAGTGCAGCAGCGCGATGCGTGCGGTGCGGTTGGGGTCGTACTCGATGTGAGCGACCTTGGCGTTCACGCCGTCCTTGTCGTTACGACGGAAGTCGATGACGCGGTACTGACGCTTGTGGCCACCACCGATGTGACGGGTGGTGATGCGGCCCTGGTTGTTACGGCCACCGGTCTTGGAGAGCGGGCGGAGGAGCGACTTCTCCGGCGTCGATCGGGTGATCTCGGCGAAGTCGGCCACCGACGAGCCGCGGCGACCCGGGGTCGTGGGCTTGTACTTGCGAATAGCCATGTTCTCTAGTCCTCTGTCCCGACCGTCAGCCGACTGCCGTG
>Ga0233363_1001018_pt1 | contig 11351 bp, 8 predicted proteins | sample ElkDunMinimDraft_18_FD_191534 | JGI IMG/M metagenome (GOLD analysis project Ga0233363, IMG submission 191534) | Fecal eukaryotic communites from dung pellets of Tule Elk in California, USA - Elk Dung C16 | ecosystem: Host-associated > Mammals > Digestive system > Large intestine > Fecal | place...
TGCGGATCCTGCTGAACCTCGATGTCCCCGACCTGGCCCTGGCCGAACGCTTCTATTGCGAGGCCTTCGGCCTGCGCCCCGGGCGCCGACTGGGTCCGGCCGTCCTGGAACTGCTGGGCGCGCAGGCGCCGATCTACCTGCTGCAGAAGGCCGAAGGCAGCGCGGGCGCCGCGGGACACGCCAGGCGCTACGCGCGCCACTGGTCGCCGCTGCACCTGGACGTGGTGGTCGAGGACCTGGATCCGGCGCTGGCCCGGGCGCTGGCCGCGGGCGCCCGACAGGAAGGCACTGTCCGCGAAGCACCCTGGGGCCGCATCGTGCAGGTCGCCGACCCCTTCGGCCACGGCTGGTGCCTGCTCCAGTTCCTCGGCAATGGCTACGACGAGATCACCCAATGACACGCAATCCGACCGTGCTGATTCCCCTGGCCCTGCTGCTGGCCGCCTGCTCCCCGCGCGGCGAGGCGCCCGCCTCCACGGCCCCGGCGCCGGCGCCAGCGACAGCCGCCGCCCCCGCAGGGGCCGCCGCCTGCTCCGATGCCTCGGGCTGGGACGATCCGGCCACGCCGCTGCGCGTGCATGGCGACACCTGGTATGTCGGCACCTGCGGCATCTCCGCGCTCCTGGTCACCTCGCCCGATGGCCACGTGCTGCTCGACGGCGCCACGCCGGCCGGTGGCCCGCAGATCGTCGACAACATCCGCACGCTCGGCTTCGACCCGCGCGACGTGCGCGCGATCGTGTTCAGCCATGAGCATTTCGACCACGTCGGCGGCCTGGCCGCCCTCCAGGAAGCGACTGGCGCGCCGGTGCATGCGCGGGCGCCGGCCGTGGCGACCCTCAGGCGCGGCGCCAGCGATGCCAGCGACCCCCAGTTCGGCGAACTCGACGACTTCCCCGCGGTGGCGGACGTGCGCGAGATCGCCGACGACGCGGTGGTGCGCGTGGGCGGGCTCGAACTGCAGGCCGTGGCCACGCCCGGCCACGCCGCCGGCGGCACCAGTTGGATCTGGCGCTCCTGCCAGGACGGCGACTGCCGCCAGATCGTCTACGCCGACAGCCTGACCGCGGTGTCGGCGGACGGCTTCCGCTTCAGCGACGATCCCGACCTGCTCGCCCGCCTGCGCGACAGCTTCGCCAGCGTGGCCGCGCTCGATTGCGACATCCTCGTCACCCCCCACCCCTCGGCCAGCGCGCTGTGGGCGCGCCTGGGCCCGCAGGCGGACCGGCCGCTGGTCGACCCGGCCGCGTGCCGGACCTACGCCGCCGCCGGCGCCGCGCGCCTGGAAAAGCGCCTGTCCAACGAAGCCACCAACGGAGCGATGCCATGAACACGACCCTGCCGATCGAGACCCAGGGCGGCCCGGGCAACCCGCTCGGCATGCCGGCCGCGCAGTTCCTGCGCGACTACTGGCAGAAGCATCCCCTGCTCGTGCGCGCGGCGTTCCCCGGCTTCGTCTCGCCGATCGAGCCCGAGGACCTCGCCGGCCTGGCCTGCGAGGAGATGGCGCTGTCGCGCCTGATCCGCCATGACCGCGCCAGCGACGCCTGGCAGGTGCAGACCGGCCCGTTCCCGGAAGACCTGTTCCCGACCCTGGGCGATCGCGACTGGACCCTGCTGGTCCAGGACGTCGACAAGTGGGACGCGGACGTGGCGGCGCTGCTGGCGCACTTCGATTTCATCCCGCGCTGGCGCATCGACGACATCATGGTCAGCTTCGCCGCGACCGGCGGGTCGGTCGGCGCCCACATCGACCAGTACGACGTGTTCCTGCTGCAGGCCAAGGGGCATCGCCGCTGGCAGATCGATGCCGGCCCCAATCCGCCGCTCGGCTTCCGCGACGACGTCGAGCTCAAGCTGCTGCGCCAGTTCACGCCCACCCACGACTGGGTGCTGGCGCCCGGCGACATGCTCTACCTGCCGCCGGGCGTGCCCCACCATGGCGTGGCCGAGGACCCCTGCCTGACGTTCTCTGTGGGCATGCGCGCCCCGTCCGCGGCCGAGCTGATGGGCGACTACATCGACACCCTGGCCGCGAGCGCCGACGAAGCCCTGCGCTACGCCGACGCGGACCTGGTGCCGGCGCAGGATCCCAACGAGATCGATGCCGAGGCGATGCGGCGGGTGGTCGATGCGCTCAACACGCTGCGTTTCGGGGATCCCGACAGCCTCGGCGACTGGTTCGGGCGCTTCATCACCCAGTACCGCAGCGCCGATGTCGTCGCCGCCGATGACGAGCCGCGTTCGCGCATCGAGATCGAATGGTCGCTGGAACACGAGGGCGGCGTCCTGCAGCGGCATCCCCATGCCCGCCTGGCCTGGCGCCGCGCCGCCGACGGCGGCCGCCTGTACGTGTCCGGCCACGACTTCGTCCTGCCGGTGGCCGATGCGCAGCGGATCGCCGCCAGCGAACGCATCGACGCCGGCATCTACGCATCGCTGTCCGTGGCCGGCCGCGACGCGCTGCACGAGCTGCTGGAATCCGGCTTCTACCAGTGGCTGCCGCAGGACGAGCCGGGATGAAGCCCGGCGGCCCCTTCCGGGTCGTCGCGGTCGAGTACGCGCAGGCCCGCGCGCAGCTGCAGGCCGTGCGCGGGACGGTGTTCGTCCAGGAACAGGGCGTGGCGCCGGAGATCGAAAGCGACGCGCTGGACCCGTGCTGCCTGCACGTGCTCGCGCTCGACGCCGCCGGCGCGCCGGTCGGCACGGCCAGGCTGACCCCGGAAGGCCGCATCGGCCGCATGGCGGTGCTGCGGCCCTGGCGCGCGCACGGCGTTGGCAGCGCCCTGCTGCAGGCCCTGCTGGGCCTGGCCCGCGACCAGGGTTGCGAGCGCGTGGCCCTGCACGCCCAGGAAGGCGCCATCGCGTTCTACCGCCGGCACGGCTTCTCGCCCGTGGGCGAGCGCTTCGTCGAGGCCGGGATCGGCCACGTGGCCATGCAGCGCCGGCTCGACCGCCCGGTCGCGGTCGAGGACCGGGCGGCAGCGGTGGCCGCGACGGTCGCCATCGTGCGCGGCGCGCGCCTGCGCCTGTGGATCTACAGCCGCGCGCTCGACCCCGGCCTGTACGACCACCCGCGGGTGCTGGAGGCGCTGCGCACCTTCGCGGTTACCGGCCAGGGCGCCCGGATCCGCGTGCTGGTGCACGACGCGGCGGCCGCGCAACGTGCGCAGGCGCCGTTGATCGCCCTCGCCCAGCGGCTGCCGAGCGTGATCGGCCTGCGCGAGGTCGACGATCCGGTCGACCGGAACTGGCCGTCCGCGCTGATCGCCAGCGATACCGGAGGCTATTATTTCCGCCCCCTCGGCCACCGCTTCGAGGGCGAGACCGAGCTTCACGCCCGTGCCCGCAGCCGCCAGCTCGGCGCCGGCTTCGACGAGGTGTGGGAGCGCGCCCGGCCCTGCAGCGAACTGCGCGCACTCGGGATCTGAGACGCGCCAGCACGCCCCGCGCGCCGCGTCCGTGGGGCCCCGCCCGGGCGGCGCGCGTGCTGTCCGCTTCCGCCGGCCGCCTCTGGTCCGCGCCGTTCGCGCCTGTCCCGGGCCCGAATGCGCGACCCACCGCTCCCAAAGCATGATGCAAGCGTGGATGGGCAGCGGCTATAATGACGTTCTCGACATACCGCCTTTTCCGGAAGCCGAAAATCTTTCCGGATCAGCCATTTGCCTTTCCCAACAGAGTCCCAGACGCCCGACGTGGACAGTCTTCTCAAGCAGTTTGCGCAGTCTTCCCAGCTCGGCGCCAATGCCGCCTACATCGAGGATCTCTACGAGCAGTACCTCGTATCGCCCGACAGCGTCGGACCCAAGTGGAAGGCCTGGTTCGACGGTTTCCAGGGGCGGGAGGCCGGTGATGTGCCCCATTCCCCGGTCATCGCCGCGGTCGCCGAGGCCGGCCGCCAGGCCGCGCGCGGCGTGGTCGCCGCCCAGCCCGGCGCCAGCGACGAGCGCGAACGCAATGTCGGCCGGCTGATCACCGCCTACCGCTCGCGCGGCCACCTGGGCGCCCAGCTCGACCCGCTCGCCCTGTCCCCGCCGATGAATCCGCCGGACCTGGGGCTGGACTTCCACAGCCTGTCCGAGCGCGACCTCGACAGCGAGTTCAGCACCGGCGGCGTCGCCGGCCAGCCGCGCATGAAGCTGCGCGACCTGCTCGCCCGCCTGAAGGCGACCTATGCCGGCCCGATCGGCGCCGAGTTCATGCACATCCCCGAGGTCGAGCAGCGCCAGTGGCTGTACCAGCGGCTGGAACTGGCCGGCGGCGACTACAACCTCAGCACCGACACGCGCAAGCGCGTGCTCGAACGGCTGACCGCCGCCGAAGGCCTGGAACGCTACCTGCATACCAAGTACGTCGGCCAGAAGCGTTTCTCGCTCGAGGGCGGCGACTCGCTGATCCCGCTGCTGGACACCGTGGTCCGCCAGGCGGGCGTCGAGAAGGTCAAGGACATCGTGATCGGCATGGCCCACCGCGGCCGCCTCAACGTCCTGGTCAACACCATGGGCAAGAGCCCGCGCAAGCTGTTCGACGAGTTCGAGGGCAAGTTCGAGCACGACGAGCGCGCCCACGCCGGCGACGTGAAGTACCACATGGGCTTCTCGGCCGACATCGCCACCCCCGGTGCGCCGGTCCACCTGGCGCTGGCCTTCAATCCCTCGCACCTGGAGATCGTCGACCCGGTCGTGGCCGGCAGCGTGCGCTCGCGCCAGGAACGGCGCCACGACGAGGATCGCCGGCAGGTCCTGCCGGTGTTGATCCACGGCGACGCGGCGTTCGCCGGCCAGGGCGTGGTGATGGAGCTGTTCCAGATGTCGCAGGCGCGCGGCTTCGCCGTCGGCGGCACCGTGCACGTGGTGATCAACAACCAGGTCGGCTTCACCACCAGCAACAAGGAAGACGCCCGCTCCACCCTGTACTGCACCGACGTGGCCAAGATGATCGGCGCGCCGATCTTCCACGTGAACGGCGACAATCCCGAGGCGGTGGTGTTCGTGGCCAAGCTGGCCTACGAGTTCCGCCAGCAGTTCCGCAAGGACGTGGTCATCGACCTGGTCTGCTACCGCCGCCACGGCCACAACGAGGCCGACGAGCCGGCGGCGACCCAGCCGGTGATGTACCAGACCATCCGCAAGCACGCGACCACCCGCGAGCTCTATGCCGCGCAGCTGGAAAAGGCGGGCGTGGTCTCGGCGGCGGACGCCAGGGCCCTGGTCGATGCCTACCGCAACAAGCTGGACGCCGGCGAGGTGACCACCGAACTGGCCGGTTCCAAGCCCGAGGACTACGAGCTGACCATCGACTGGTCGCAGTACCTGTCGGGCACCCTCGCCGACGACGTCGATACGCGCGTCGGGAAGGACACCCTGGCCAGGCTGGCGCAGGCCATCAACGCGATTCCCGAAGGCGTGCAGCTGCATCCGCGCGTGGCCAAGATCTACGACGACCGCCGCAGGATGAGCGCAGGCGAGGTGCCCGGGGACTGGGGCTTCGCCGAGAACCTGGCCTACGCGACGCTGCTGGCCGAAGGCCACGGCTTGCGCCTGGTCGGCCAGGATGCCGGCCGCGGCACCTTCTTCCATCGCCACGCCATCCTCCACGACCAGAAGACCGACAGCTACTACATGCCGCTGCGGCAACTGGTCGAGCGGCCGGAACAGGCCACCGTGATCGACTCGCTGCTCAGCGAGGAAGCGGTGATGGCATTCGAGTACGGCTTCTCCACCACCGATCCGAACACGCTCGACATCTGGGAAGGCCAGTTCGGCGACTTCGCCAACGGCGCGCAGGTGGTGATCGACCAGTTCATCGCGTCGGGCGAAGCCAAGTGGGGCCGCATCTCGGGCCTGACCCTGCTGCTGCCGCACGGTTACGAGGGCCAGGGCCCGGAACACAGCTCGGCGCGCCTGGAGCGCTTCCTGCAGCTGTGCGCGCTGGACAACATGCTGGTGTGCGTGCCGACCACGCCCGCGCAGTGCTTCCACATGCTGCGCCGGCAGATGAAGATGGCCACGCGCAAGCCGCTGATCGTGATGAGCCCCAAGTCGCTGCTGCGCCACAAGCTGGCCGTCTCGACCCTGGACGAACTGGCCGACGGCCACTTCCAGCACCTGATTCCGGACGCCTCGGCGGATCCGGCGAAGGTCAAGCGCGTGGTGCTGTGCTCGGGCAAGGTCTATTTCGACCTGCTCGAGGACGTCACCAAGCGCGGCCAGGACGACGTCGCGGTGGTGCGCATCGAGCAGCTGTATCCGTTCCCGCGCGAACTGCTGACCGCCGAGCTGCGCAAGTACGGCAAGGCCGCGGACGTGATCTGGTGCCAGGAAGAGCCGCAGAACCAGGGTGCGTGGTACCAGATCAAGCACCACCTGCAGGCTTGCCTGGGCAAGGGCCAGGCGCTGAGCTACGCCGGCCGCAGCCGTTCGCCCTCGCCTGCCGTGGGCCATTTCGCCGACCACGTCGAGGAACAGCTGCGCCTGGTCGCCGACGCCCTGGTCAATCCGCCCGGCAGCCAGATCGTCGCCGAATAACACCGCCCAATACCCAACGCATCAAGGACGCCATCCCATGGCCACCGAAGTCAAAGTCCCGGTCCTTCCCGAATCCGTGTCCGACGCCACCATCGCCGGCTGGCACAAGAAGGCCGGCGACGCCGTCAGCCGCGACGAGAACCTCGTCGACCTGGAGACCGACAAAGTCGTGCTCGAGGTACCCTCGCCCGTCGATGGCGTGCTGAAGGAGATCAAGTTCCAGGAAGGCGACACGGTGACCAGCCAGCAGTTGCTGGCGATCATCGAGGAAGGCGCCGCGCCCGCCGCCGATGCCGGCAAGGATTCGCAGCGCGCCGCCGGCGACGAGGAAGTGCAGGAGCGCAAGGGCGCGGCCAAGGCCGAGGCCGCGGCTCCCGCCTCCACCCATCCGGCGCCGTCCGCGTCCTCCGGCAAGACCGGCGACCTGCCGCCGGGCGCCCGCTTCACCGCCGAGAGCAAGGGCATCGACCCGGCCCAGGTCGAGGGCACCGGCCGCCGCGGCGCGGTGACCAAGGAAGACTTGGTCAACTACGCCTCGGGCAAGACCGCCGGCGTGTCCGGCGGCGCGCGCCCCGAGGAACGCGTGCCGATGACCCGCATCCGCAAGCGCATCGCCGAGCGCCTGATGCAGTCCAAGGAATCGATCGCCATGCTGACCTCGTTCAACGAGGTCAACCTGGGCAAGGTGATGGCGCTGCGCAAGGAACTGGGCGAACAGTTCCAGAAGGACACCGGCGTCAAGCTCGGCTTCATGAGCTTCTTCGCCAAGGCCGCGGCCAATGCGCTGCAGCGCCACCCGGTGGTCAACGCCTCGGTCGACGGCAACGACATCATCTACCACGGCTATGCCGACATCTCGGTGGCCATCTCCACCGACCGCGGCCTGGTCACGCCGGTGCTGCGCAACGTCGAGCGCATGTCGTTCGCGGACGTGGAGAAGGGCATCGGCGATTTCGCCAAGGCCGCGCGCGAGGGGGGGCTCAAGCTCGAGGACCTGCAGGGTGGCACCTTCACCATCACCAACGGCGGCACCTTCGGTTCGCTGCTGTCCACGCCGATCGTCAACCCGCCGCAGTCGGCGATCCTGGGCATGCACGCGATCAAGGAACGCGCGATCGTCGAGAACGGCCAGGTCGTGGCCGCGCCGATGATGTACATCGCCCTGTCCTACGACCACCGCATCATCGACGGCAAGGACGCGGTGCTGTTCCTGGTCGACATCAAGAACCAGCTCGAGAACCCCGGCCGCATGGTGCTGGGCCTGTAATCGCCTTGTCCGGTCCCCTGCCTCGCAGGGGATCGGCGCATTCGGGGCCGCTGCCCCACCCTGCCGCCACGCCTGCGCGGCACGCTCCAAGGAATCCGACATGGCAGAACAATTCGACGTCGTCGTCATCGGGGCCGGCCCGGCCGGCTACCACGCCGCCATCCGCGCCGCCCAGCTCGGCATGAAGACCGCCTGCATCGACGCCGGCATCGGCAAGGACGGCAAGCCCGCGCTCGGCGGCACCTGCCTGCGCGTGGGCTGCATCCCGTCCAAGGCGCTGCTGGATTCCTCGCGCCAGTACTGGAACATGGGTCACGTCTTCGACCAGCACGGCATCAGCTTCAAGGACGCGAAGATCGACGTCGAGAAGATGGTGGGCCGCAAGGACGCCATCGTGAAGCAGTTCACCGGCGGCATCGCCCAGCTGTTCAAGGCCAACAAGGTCACCCCGTACTACGGTTTCGCCACCCTGCATGGCGGCCGCCGCGTGGTGGTCAGGCAGCATGACGGCAGCGAGGTCGAGCTGGCCGGTACCAACGTCATCATCGCCGCGGGTTCGGATTCGATCGAGCTGCCGTTCGCGAAGTTCGATGGCGAGACCATCGTCGACAATGTCGGAGCGCTCGACTTCACCGAAGTGCCCAAGCGCCTGGCGGTGATCGGCGCCGGCGTGATCGGGCTGGAGCTCGGCAGCGTGTGGAAGCGCCTCGGCGCCGAAGTCACCATCCTCGAAGCGCTGCCGGAATTCCTGGCCGCGGCCGATGCCGAGGTGTCGAAGGTCGCCGCGCGCGAATTCAAGAAGCAGGGCCTGGACATCCGCCTGGGCGCCAAGGTCTCCAAGGCCGAGGTCACCGGCAAGGGCAAGAAGAAGGAAGTGCAGGTCAGCTTCGCCGACAAGGCTGGCGAGCAGAGCATCACCGTCGACAGGCTGCTGGTGGCCGTGGGGCGGCGCGCCGCGACCAAGGGTCTGCTGGCCGAGGACAGCGGCGTGAAGCTCAACGAGCGCGGCCAGATCGAGGTCGACGAGCACTGCCATACCGGCGTCGACGGCGTCTGGGCGGTCGGCGACTGCGTGCGCGGCCCGATGCTGGCGCACAAGGGCTTCGAGGAAGGCATCGCGGTGGCGGAGCTGATCGCCGGCCTGCCCGGCCACGTCAATTTCGACACCATTCCGTGGGTGATCTACACCGAGCCGGAACTGGCCTGGGTCGGCAAGACCGAGCAGCAACTGAAGGCCGAAGGCATCCCCTACAAGGCCGGCAGCTTCCCGTTCGCGGCCAATGGACGCGCGGTGGCGATGGTGGAGCCGGCCGGCTTCGTCAAGGTGCTGGCGCATGCCGAGACCGATCGCGTGCTGGGCATGCACCTGGTCGGCGCCAATGTCTCCGAGCTGGTGCACGAAGGCGTGCTGACGATGGAGTTCAAGGGTTCGGCCGACGATCTGGCCCGAATCTGCCATGCGCATCCGAGCCTGTCCGAAGCGGTGCACGATGCGGCGATGGCGGTCGACAAGCGTGCGATCCACAAGGCCAACTGAGCACAGGCCCGCGACACATGGAGGCCCGGGCATGCCCGGGCCTTCGCCTTTTGACGGCTGCGCGGCGGCCCGACGCGCGCGCGCCGCGCCCCTACCAGGAACCTGAGCAATGCGTTCGATCTGCGTCTACTGCGGCTCCAACTCCGGCGCCAAGCCTGTCTACAGCGAACACGCCGCGGCGCTGGGCGCCCGCATCGCGCGCGAAGGCCTGCAGCTGGTCTATGGCGGCGGCAATGTCGGCCTGATGGGCGTGGTCGCCGATGCCGTCCTGCAAGGGGGCGGCGAGGTCGTCGGGGTGATCCCCGAGCAGCTGGTCAACTGGGAAGTCGCGCACAAGGGCCTCACGCGCCTGGAAGTGGTGGGCTCGATGCACGAGCGCAAGCTGCGCATGTTCGATCTGGCCGACGGCTTCGTCGCCCTGCCCGGCGGTTTCGGCACGCTCGACGAGATGTTCGAGATGCTGACCTGGCGCCAGCTGGGCATCGGCAACAAGCCCTGCGCCTTCCTGGACGTGGACGGTTTCTACGGCCCGCTGATCGACATGATCGACCGCATGGTCGCCGAACGCTTCCTGCACCCGGCCCAGCGTGCCGACCTGTGGCACGGCGACGACGTCGACGCGATGCTGGCGTGGATGCAGGACTATGCGCCGACCAGCGCGAGCAAATGGCTGGACGAGAAGCACCGCAAGACGCTCCGCTAGGCGCACCGCCGCCTGCCCGTCCCCATCGAGGCAAGGGGATCGGTCCGGCATGTCGGTGCGGCTGGCAGGCATGGCACTGTGCCAGCACGACAACGCGGTCGCGCCATGCGATGCGACGCTGCGGCCACATCGCGCGGATGCAGCGTCGGGACATCGCAACAGGCCCGCCGCGCGGCCGGCGCCGCCACCCGGTATGCTGTGACATCCTGCCATCAGCGCGGATCGGCAGCGCCGCTGCTGGACAACCACCGCCGGCCCGGGTCGGCCCGACAGGATGCCGCATGACGATCCCGAACACCTTCAGCGCGTTCCGCATCCACAACGACCAGGCCGGCTATCGCAGCGGGATCGAAAGCGTCGCACTGGACGACCTGTCGCGCGGCGAGATCGTGGTCAAGGTCGCGTTCTCTTCGGTCAACTACAAGGATGCGCTCGCCGGCACCGGCCGCGGCAAGATCCTGCGCAGCTTCCCGCTGGTCGGTGGCATCGACCTGGCCGGCCACGTGGTCGCCTCGGCCGATCCGAAGTTCCGCGAAGGCGACCAGGTGCTGGTCACCGGCTCGGGCATGAGCGAGACGCGCGATGGCGGCTACTCGCAGTACGCACGGATCGAGGCGCGGTGGGCGGTCCCGCTGCCGCTGGGCCTGTCGATGCGCGAGAGCATGGTGCTCGGCACGGCCGGCTTCACCGCGGCGCTGGCGCTGCTGCGCATGCGCGACAACCGCCAGTCGCCCGAACTGGGCCCGCTCGCGGTCACCGGCGCCACCGGCGGCGTGGGTTCGCTGGCCGTGGACATCTTCAGTCGCGCCGGCTACACGGTGCACGCGATCAGCGGCAAGCCCGCGCATGCCGACTACCTGCGCGCGATCGGCGCCAGCGACGTGCTGGGCCGCGACGCGCTGGCCACCACGCGGCCGATGGAATCGGTGCGCTTCGGCGGCGGCCTGGACAATGTCGGTGGATCGATGCTCGCCAGCCTGCTGGCGCAGACGCGCCCCTACGGCAACGTGGCCAGCGCGGGACTTGCAGCCAGCGCAGAGCTTCCGGCTTCGGTGATGCCTTTCATCATCCGCGGCGTCTCGCTGCTGGGCGTGGCCTCGGCGGGCACGGCCCGCGGCATCCGCGACGAGGTGTGGGAGCTGCTCGCCTCCGACTGGAAGCCGCGCCACCTGGACCGCATCTGCACGCGGGAAACCACGCTCGAGGGCCTGCACGAGGTGTTTGCGGGCATGCTCGAAGGCGGCTCGGTCGGCAGGACCCTGGTCACATTCCCGTAGGCCGGCGCGTTATCCGGCCAGTCCCATCGCTACAATCGGC
>Ga0233363_1001019_pt1 | contig 11341 bp, 7 predicted proteins | sample ElkDunMinimDraft_18_FD_191534 | JGI IMG/M metagenome (GOLD analysis project Ga0233363, IMG submission 191534) | Fecal eukaryotic communites from dung pellets of Tule Elk in California, USA - Elk Dung C16 | ecosystem: Host-associated > Mammals > Digestive system > Large intestine > Fecal | place...
GCCATCGGCGTGCACGCGGTGCCCGCCGGGCCCGTCCTCCCCGGCCGGGAGCGTGACCGCCTTCCGCTGACACCCGCGGCCAAGGCGGTCTTCACGGGGCTGGGCAAGGAGGCGGGGCGGGAGCGGATCGGGGCCGGGCACCTGCTGCGCTCCCTGCTCTCCCGGACACGCCCCGATCCGGCGGCCGTGCTCCTCGACGCACTCGGTGTGGACCGCGCCGCCGTCCGGTCCCGCCTCGGGAGGGGGTGAGGGCCGTGGCCGTCGCGGGCACGGCCTACGAGACCGGTGCGGTGACCTCCGGCGACGGCACCGTGATCGGCTACCGGCGGTGGGGGCGGGGGCCCGGGGTCGTTCTCGTGCACGGGTCGATGATGAGCGCCCACAACCTCATGCGGCTGGGGACGGTGCTCGGTCGCGAGTTCACCGTCCACCTCCCCGACCGCCGGGGGCGGGGGTTGAGCGGCCCGTACGGGCCGGGATTCACCCCCCGCCGCGCCGCAGAGGACGTGGGGGCCCTGATGGAGAGCACCGGGGCGCGCAACGTCTTCGGCCTCAGCGCGGGTGCCGTTCCGGTCCTCCAGTGGGCTGCGGGCGGTGCGACGGGGTACCGGGTGGCCCTGTACGAGCCGCCGCTCGCGGCAGGCGGGCCCGCACCCGTGGCCTGGCTTCCCCGCTTCGAGCGCGAGATGGCCCGGGGGAGCCGGGCCGCGGCGATGGTGACCGTGGCCAGGGGCACCGAGGACTCGCGGCTCGTGAGCGCGGTGCCCCGTGCACTGCTGGTGCCGCTCATGGGCCTCGCGCTGCGGGCGCAGGCGCGGGGGACGGCCGAGGGTGAGGTGCCGCTGCTCGACCTGTTGCCGACGATGGTCGACGACGCCCGCCTCGTGCGCGACGCGGCCGGGCTGGTGGGGGAGTGCGGGGCGGTGCGGTCCGAGGTGCTCCTCCTCGGGGGGAGCCGGAGCGCGCGGTACCTCGGGGACGCCTTGGACGCGCTGGAGGGGGTCCTGCCGAGGGTCCGCCGGGTGGAGCTGCGCGGGGTGGGGCACCTGGCGGCGGACAACGGGGGTCGCCCGGAGCTGGTGGCCCGTGCCCTGGCGACGTTCTTCCGGGGCGGGGACTGACCGTGCCGCCGGCTCTGCGGCAAGCACAAGGAAAGTGCCTGGATTTCCGGCTATGGGCGTGGATAGGGTCCCCCTGGGGTCGTCTCCGGATCGGAGCGGATCCCGTGTTCGAACGGTGAGCCCGATGGGGCGCCGCCGTACCTGGCTCGCGGTGGCCCCGGACGACGGCGGTCCCGCAAAGGGATAAGGAGGGGGCGGTCGCGGCGCCCCCGCGCCGGGACGGCCATCCGTGTATGAAACCTGCTGACATCGTCCATCTGCACAGCCTCAGCGCTCCGACCCTCTCGCCGGACGGTCGGCGGGCGGTCTTCGCCGTGACCCGACCGGACCTGGAGGAGGATGCCTACCTCGGGTCCCTGTGGTCGGTCCCCACCGACGGGTCGGCGCCGCCGGCCCTGCTCACCCGGGGCGCCAGGGACAGCGGCCCGGTGTTCTCCCCGGACGGGCGCTGGATCGCCTTCCTCCGCCCGGACGAGGACAAACGAGCCCAGATCCACGTGCTGCCCGCCGACGGCGGCGAGCCCTGGAAGATCACGTCGCACCCGCTGGGCGCCGGGGCCCCGCGCTGGAGCCCCGACTCGACCCGCGTGGCCTACACCGCCCGGGTCCCCGAGCCGAACCGGTACGTGGACGTCGAACCGGGCAAGGAGCCGCCCCGGCGCATCACCCAGGTCAAGTACCGCCTGGACGGCCTGGGGTTCACCAACGACCGGCGCTCGCACGTGTTCGTGTCCGCGCCGATCGACGCCTCGGGTGAGGCGGGCGAGCCGGTCCGGGTGACCGCGGGCGACTTCGAGCACGCCGACGTGGTCTGGCGGCCGGACGGGTCCGAGCTGCTGTTCGCCGCCTCGCGGCACGAGACGCGGGACACCGACCTGGTCCAGGACCTGTGGGCGTGCGCGCCGGAGGAGGGCGCGCAGGTGCGCCGGGTGACCGCGGGCAACCTGGACGCCCTGGGCGGCCGGTTCTCCGAGGACGGCGCGACGGTGTTCTTCACCGGTGACGAGATCGGTCCGGGCCTGGACGACTTCGTGGGCCGCACCACCGGGGTGTGGTCGGTTCCGTCCGACGGCTCGGCGGAGCCGACGCGGCTGACGCCGGAGCAGGACCCGCGCATGTCGGGCTCCCTGCTGGTGGCGGCGGACGGGCTGTTGGGCCTGGCCGAGAACCGCGGCGCGGTGGACCTGGTGCTGGTGCCCTTCGGGGGCGGTGAGCCGGGGGTCGTGCTGGGCGACAAGGTGCAGGTCCAGTCGTTCGACAGGGCGGCCGGTGTGACGGTCGCGGTGGTCGCCGACGGGCGGAGCGGCGGTGAGCTGGTGCTGGTGTCCGGTGACGGTGTCACGCGGCTCACCGGGTTCGCCCGGGGCCTGGACCCGCTGCCGATGGCGGAGCTGACGGCGCACGCGCCCGACGGGTATCCGGTGCACGGGTGGGTGACCGTCCCGGAGGGCGAGGGCCCGCACCCGGTGGTGCTGATGATCCACGGCGGCCCGTTCGCGCCGTACGGGCACCAGCTGTTCGACGAGACCCAGGTGTACGCGGCCGCGGGGTACGCGGTGGTGATGTGCAACCCGCGCGGGTCCTCGGGCTACGGGCACGAGCACGGGCGGGCGATCATCGGGGCGGTGGGCGAGGTGAGCGCGACCGACGTGCTCGCCTTCCTGGACGCTGCCCTGGAGGACGAGCGGCTCGACTCCTCGCGGGTCGGCGTCATGGGCGGCTCGCACGGCGGGTTCATGACGACCTGGATCGCGGCGCACCACGGCGGGCGCTTCCGGGCGGCGATCAGCGAGCGGGCGGTGAACGCGATCGACAGCTTCCACGGCTCCTCCGACATCGGTTCCCTCTTCCCCGGCCCCCTCTACGGTCCCCCGGAGGCGTGGGCGAAGGCGAGCCCGCTCACCTACGCGGACCGGATCGACGTGCCGTTCCTCATCATCCACTCCGAGGAGGACTGGCGGTGTCCGGTGGAGCAGGCCCAGCGCCTGTTCGTGGCGCTCAAGCTGCGCGGGCACGAGACGGAGATGCTGCTGTTCCCCGGTGAGGGCCACGAGCTGTCGAGGTCGGGTCTGCCCAGCCACCGGGTCGCGCGTTTCGAGGCGGTCCTGGACTGGTGGCAGCGCCACCTGTGATGTTCGTCGGGGGCGGGGGAGTACCCCGCCCCTTCCCCTGGTTCTCGTGATACACCTCTCATTTCCTGTCGTTCTTGACCTGTTTTTGGTGTGTCCTGAACGGGGATGATGTGTGCCCGCTTCGTGGGAACCGCCGGGTTTTCCGCTCCGGTGTTATGGCCGTGCAGGTCAGGGGGTTGCCCAAGGCGAGGTAACGAAAGGGTCGCGTCCCGGTCCGGCCGTGGATTAGTGTTCCCTCAGGTCGGAACGCACCACTTGGTCACCATCAGGGTGACGGCGTCCGGTTTCCGTCGCACCCCGCTCGTCAGCAGTCCTCTTCCCAGGAGCGGGGGCCACCGCAGAACGCCCGGCACACCTCCCGCGGTTGTCTCACCGCGTACCGGGACCCCCTACCGCACATCCCCGCACACCTGCCACAGGTGTGTCTTCGGGATGCCCTGCGCTGGTAGACGGGTGTGGGAGAAAGGCAGTCGATCCCTTGACTCGCAACCCCGAACCCGGTTCGCGTGGAAGGCGTCGTGTCGCGACGGTCGGATTCGTCGCCCTCGGCGCGATCGCCCTGTCCTCGGGCGTGGCCCTGGCCGAACCCACCGAGGAGGAGGCGCGGCAGCGCTACGAGGAGCTCCAGGAGGAGCTCTCGGCGCTGAACGAGGCCTTCAACCAGGCCGAGGAGGACCACTCCACCGCCCAGACCGAGCTGGAGGACATCGAGGAGCGCCTGGCGGAGGCGCAGGAGGACCTGGACGCCATGTCCGGCCAGGTCGCCGGGATCGCCCGGGTCGCCTACACCGAGTCCACGCACAGCCTCTTCACGGTGCTGTTCGACAGCTCCCCCGACGCGGCGCTCCAGAACGTCGCCGACCTGAACTTCCTCTCGGAGGGCCAGGAGGTGGTCCTGTCGGACTACGTGGTGGAGGTGGAGCGCGCGGAGGAGCTGCGCGACCAGGCCGCCGCAGCCGAGGAGAGCGCCGCCGAGTCCCTGGCCGGGGCCGAGTCGGCCCAGGAGGAGGGCGAGGCCGCGCTGGAGGAGCAGGCCGCCGTGCTGGAGAGCCTGGGCGGAGTCGACCCGACCGCGGGCGCGGCCGCCGGTGGCGGCGCCGCCACCGGCGGGGACGCGGGCGCGGTGTCCGGGGACGTCCAGGCCGTCCTGGACTTCGCCCGTGCGCAGATCGGCAAGCCCTACGTGTGGGGCGGCACCGGACCCGACGGCTACGACTGCTCCGGTCTGACCCAGGCGGCGTGGGCCCAGGCGGGCGTGAGCCTGCCCCGCACCACCTACGACCAGGTCAACGCGGGCACGCGCATCTCGCGCGACGAGGTCCAGCCGGGCGACCTGCTGTTCTTCTACAGCGAGTCGGCGCCCAGCCACGTCGGGATCTACTCCGGCAACGGCATGATGATCCACGGCTCCAACCCCTCCAAGCCGCTGGAGGAGGTCGCCCTGGCCGCGTACTGGGACGGCGTCTTCACCGGCGCGGTCCGCGTCGGCTGACCGGCCCGCGCCGCGCCCGGGGCGGGTGCCCCGGGCGCGGCGCGGTCGGCGTATTCTTCGGCCCATGGGACGACTTCTGTTCAGGGTCGCCGCCGGTCTCGCGGTGGTGATCGCCTTCTTCTGGCTGCTCTCCGTGGTGGTCGGCCTGCTGATCTGGGGCGTGGCGATCGCCCTGGTCGTCGGTGTGGTCGTCCTCGGGGTGCGGATGCTCAGGGCCGAGTCCGGCGGGGCGGGCCGGTAGCCCGCTCTCCGGAGCTGGGGCCGGCGGGTGCGCCGTGCGCCGCGCGCCGTGTGTCGCGCTGCCTCCGCGTCCGGGAGGGCATCCTCCGGGTGATCTGGTGACACATCGGGGAAGGCCGCAGTGGTTCAGGGAAACAGGGTTATAGTGACTCTGTGTCACTGAATAAGCACGTAGGGTCTCATGTTGACGGGGTGTCCCACCGCGGCCGGGTCGAACGGGTCCTCACCCGCGTCTTCCGCAACGACTGGAGTGCGCTGACACCCCCCGAGATCGGCCGCTGGGCCCCCGACCTGAGCGTCAGCGTCGTCATCCCGGCCCGCGGCGGCCAGCGCCGCCTCGACCTCGCCCTGGCGTCCCTGGCGGCCCAGACCTACCCCGAGGACCTGATGGAGGTCGTGGTCGTCGACGACCACTCCTCCCCCCGCCTGCGCCTGCCCCCGCTGCGCCCCGCGCACTGCCGCGTCCTGAACGCCCCCGACGGCGGATGGGGAGCGGGGTACTCCCGCGCCTACGGCGCCCACGCCAGCACCGGCGACATCCTGCTGTGGATGGACGCCGACATGGTCGCCGGCCCCCAGTTCGTCGAGGCCCAGGCCCGCTGGCACCACGTGCACGCCGAGGCCGTCACCCTGGGCCGCGTCCGCTTCGCCGACACCGGCCCTGAGAGCCCGCGGGAGGTCCTGGCCCGCGTCCGCGCCGGAACCCTCCACCAGACCCTGGAGACCGGACGCCGGCACGAGTGGGTCGAACACCTCCTCGCCCGGAGCGACCACCTGCGCGACGCCGACCACCTGGGCTTCCACGCCTACGTCGGCGCGGCGGCGGGCGTACGCCGCAACCTGTACGAGGCCGCCGGGGGAGTGGACCCCGAACTCGACCTCGGCCAGGACACCGAGTTCGGCTACCGGCTCTGGCAGGCGGGCGCCGTCCTGGTGCCCGAGCACGCCGCCACCGCCTGGCACGTGGGACGCGCGGGTACCGCCCGCACCCGGCTGCCCTCCGAGCGCTTCCGCACCGAGGTGCTCGCCGAACTCATGCCCCACCCCCACCTCTACCGCGAACGCGTCCCCGCCCACCGGCGCCGCATCCCCCTCGTCCACGCCGTCGTCGACGTGTCCGGCGCCCCCTACGACCTGGTCCGCGGCTGCGTCGACCGGCTCCTGGACAGCGCCGAGACCGACCTGGCCATCACCCTGGTCGCCGACTGGGAGGGCGCCGGGGACGAGAACGGCGACGCCGGAGACCCCCACCTGGACCTGCGCCTGGTGCAGGCCAACTACCTGCGCGAACCCAGGATCTCCTTCGCGGCCTCCGCGCCCCGCACCGGGTTCCCCTCCCCCTACCTGCTCCAGGTGCCGGTGGCGTGGGGGCTCGGCCAGGTCGCCCTGTCCCGGCTCCTGGCCAGCGCGGAACGCTCCCGCGCCGGTCTCACGGAGCTGTTCTCCGCCACCTCGCCCGCGCGCAACGCCGGGGTGCGCCTGTGGCGCACCCGGGCCCTGGCCCGGGCCCTGCGGGTGCGCGCCGACGGCGAGGACCTGGGCGACGTGGTGGCCGAGCTGCACGGGCGCTACCGCATCCACGCCGGCGAGGAGACGCTCACCGACCTGTCCCTGTACCGCGCGGTGCCGCCACCGCCGCGCACCGAACCCGATCCGCTCACCGCGCCCCGCACCCGCTCGCGCCTGGCCGCCGAACCGTGGAAGCGGGCCGGCGAGGGGGGCGGAAGGGGCGGTCGGAGCCGGTGGGCCGTCGGCGCACTGCTGCGCTCCGTCTCGCGGCGGGCCCTGCGACGGCTCCGGCGCGGCGGGGTGCGGGGCGCCGGCCGGGGGCCGGACCTCTGAGACGGCGGCACCCGCCGCGCGGCCCGGGGAGGGGCTGCGGGGCAGGGTGCCCGGGGGCCGGCCGTGTCCGTGCAGATGGGGGAAGACACCGACGCGGAGACGGGCGGGCCCTCTCGCCCACGGCGGTCCCCGATGTCCCGGGTGACCGAGTGCGACCGTCTTCGTACGTAAGGTACCCGATGTGCGACGCAGAACGGGCGTGCCGCCGAGGCGGCACGCCCGCTCCGTCCGCCCCGGGCCGGGGGCGGGCGTCAGTCCCGCACGCCGACCGCGTCGATCGACTCCAGGAGCTGCTCGCGCAGGCTGTCGTTGACCGGGGTCGACCCGGTCTCGGCGGACGCCGCCTCCTGGCCCTCGGGGCTCACCACGTACCGCAGGAACGCCTTGACGTTCTCCGCCTCGGCCGCGTCCGGGTACTCCTCGCACACGGCCTCGTAGCTCACCAGGACCAGCGGGTAGCTGCCCGACTCGGTCGTGCCGTAGTCCAGGTCCAGGGCCAGGTCGTGCTCGCTGGCGTTGTCCTCGCGGCGCGGGGAGTCGGCGACCACCTGCGCGGCGGCCTCGGGGGAGATCTCCACGAACTCGTCCCCGACCCCGATCTTCGCCGAGGACATCCCGTGCACGTGCGACATCTCCACGTACCCGATCGACCCCTCGGCCCGCTGGACCGTGTCGGCGATACCGCTGTTGCCCTGCGCCGACTCGCGCGGGGTGATCGGCCACTGGCCGCCCGCCTCGTGCGGCCAGGAGTCGGGGGCCGCGCTCCGGAGGTAGTTGGTGAAGTTCTCCGTGGTGCCCGAGTCGTCGGCCCGGTTGACCTGGGTGATCGCCAGGTCGGGGAGGTCCGCGTCGGGGTTGTCCTCGGCGATCTCCGGGTCGTCCCAGCGGGTGATGTCCTGGTTGAAGATCTTCGCGATCGTGTCCGGGCGCAGGTTCAGCGAGTCCACCCCCTCGAGGTTGAACACCACGGCGATGGCCACCACGTACGCGGGCAGGCTGATGGTGTTCGAGCCCCCGCAGCGCTCCATGGCGTCGCCGTTCTCGTCGGCGTCCATCGCGGCGTCGGTCCCGGCGAAGGCCACCGCCCCGTCGATGAACTGGTTGCGGCCACCGCCCGACCCGATCGAGTCGTAGTACACGCGGGCGTCGTCGCACGCCGACTGGTACCCGGCGATCCAGGTCGTCATCGCGTTCTCCTGGGCGCTGGAACCGGCGCCCGACAGACTCCCGGAGAAGCACTCCAGGTCGTCGGGGACCTCCGGAGGGGCGGTTCCCTGGACCGCGTCGTCGCTTCCGCATGCGGTGGTCGCCAGCAGCAGACCGGCCAGCGCGGCCGAGGCCGCTCCCCGGTAGGCGCCGCGGTGGCGCGGGGCGCCGGTCTTGGTGTGCTTGTTGGACGGGAGCACGACTGCTTCTATCCCCTTCGTCGGTGTCGGTGGTCCTGGTGTTCACCGCCGCGGCCGGGTCCCGGCGCGTCGTCGCTGGTGATGGTCCACCGCGGAAGAATTTAACCACCGGTGGACCGACACCCCCAAAGCGCCCCCGTGTGGGATCGGGCTCACCGCCTGCGGTGACGGGCGTGCATGACACGCGGGCGGCGCGGGCACGGGTACGTGCGTGATGAGCACGCACAGCACGCCCACGGCCGCCGCTCCGACGTCAACCTACCGCCTGCAACTGAGCCCCGGGTTCACCCTGGAGGACGCCGCGGGCCTGCTGGACCACCTGGACCGGCTCGGGGTCGGCGCGGTCTACCTCTCACCGATCCTGACCGCAGCCCCCGGATCCCAGCACGGCTACGACGTCGTCGACCCCACCGGGGTCGCGCCCGTGCTGGGCGGCGACGCCGCCCGCGCCGCCCTGGCCGCCAAGGCGCACGAGTCCGGCCTGGGCGTGGTCGTGGACATCGTCCCCAACCACATGTCCGTCGCCCGGCCCGACGCCAACGCCTGGTGGTGGGACCTGCTCGAACACGGCAGGGATTCGGCGTACGCGCGCTGCTTCGACGTCGACTTCGACGCCGGGCCCGTCCTGGTCCCGGTGCTGGCCGACGACGGGGACGGCGGGGCGTCGGCCCTGGGCGACCTCACCGTCGTCGACGGGTGCCTGGCCTACCACGACAAGCGCTACCCCCTGGCCGCGGGCACGCACTCCTCCGGCGACCCGGTCGCGCAGGTCCACGAACGCCAGCACTACCGGCTCGTGTCCTGGCGCCGCGGCGACGCAGAACTCACCTACCGCAGGTTCTTCGACGTCGACGAGCTGGCCGCCGTCCGGGTCGAGGAGCCCGGCGTGTTCGACGCCACCCACGCCGAGATCCTGCGGTGGGCGGAGCTGGGCCAGCTCGACGGGCTGCGGGTGGACCACGTCGACGGGCTCTCCGACCCCGGCGGGTACCTGCGCAGGCTCGCCGAGCGCTTCGGCGGGTGGGTGGTGGTGGAGAAGATCCTCGCCCCCGGGGAGGACCTGCCCCGCTCCTGGCCGGTCGCGGGAACCACCGGCTACGACGCCCTGCGGGAGGTGTGCGGACTGTTCGTCGACCCGTCGGGGGAGCCCGCCTTCACCGACCTGGCGCGGGAGCAGGGCGTGGAGGTGGACGTCGAGGCGCTCGACGAGCGGGCGCGCCACCACGCGGCCACCGACCTGCTGCGCGCGGAGGTGCGTCGCATCGCCGCCCTGCTGCCGACCCGGAACGGGGAGGGAGGGGACACCGGCCCCGACGGGGCGGTGCGACGGCGGGAGCAGTCCGTCGCCGCACTCCTGTGCGCCTTCGACGTCTACCGCTCCTACCTCCCCGAGGGGGAGGCCGACTGGGCGCGTGCGGTGGACACCGCCGCCCGGCGGCGCCCCGACCTGGCCCCGGACCTGGAGGCCCTCGACCGGCTGGTCCGCGAGGACCCCACCGGCGAGGCGGCCCGGCGCATCCAGCAGACCAGCGGCATGGTCGTGGCCATGGGGACCGAGAACACCGCGTTCTACCGGGGCACCAGGTTCGCGGCCCTGAACGAGGTGGGAGGGGACCTCTCGCGCTTCGCCGTCGGCCCGCGGGAGTTCCACGCCCGGGCGGCCCTGCGGGAGGCGGCCACCCCCCACACCATGACGGCCCTGTCCACGCACGACACCAAGCGCTCCGAGGACGTGAGGGCCCGCCTGGCCGCCCTGTCCGAGACGCCGCAGGCCTTCACCGGCGCGGTGCGCCGCTGGACCGAGCGGTGCCCGCTGCCCGAGCCCGCGCTCAACCTGCTGGGCTGGCAGACCCTGGTCGGCGCCTGGCCCATCGGGGAGGAGCGCCTGGCCGCGTACCTGCTCAAGGCCGCCCGTGAAGCCCGCCTGGGCACCTCCTGGACTCACCGGGACCCCGACTTCGAGGAGGAGGTGCGCTCGTGGCCAGGCCGTGTCCTGGGCGACCCCGCACTGGGTGAGGAGGTCGCCTCGGCGGTGGACTCGGTGCGCGACGCCGGGTGGAGCAACTCCCTGGGGCAGAAGGCCGTGCAGCTGATGGGACCGGGGGTCCCCGACGTCTACCAGGGCACCGAGCTGTGGGACCTGTCCCTGGTCGACCCCGACAACCGCAGGCCCGTGGACCACGGGGCCCGCGCCGACCTGCTCGCCCGTGTGGAGGGCGGGTGGCTGCCTCCGGTGGACACCACCGGCGCGGCCAAACTCCACCTGGTCCGCACCTGCCTGCGCCTGCGCCGGGAGCTGCGCCCCACCGGGTACGTCCCGCTCACCGCGTCCGGCCCGGCCGCGTCCCACGCGGTGGCCTTCGCCCGCGTCTCGCAGGGCGCGGACCACCCCGACGTCGTCGCCGTCGCCACCCGGCTGCCGCTGGGCCTGGCCGGAGCCGGGGGGTGGCGGGACACCGTCCTCGCGCTGCCGTCCGGCCCGGGGGAGTGGACCGACCGGCTCACCGGCCGCGTCGTCGCGCCCGTGCGCACCGACGGCTACACGTGCGCGCCCCTCGCCGGCCTGCTCGACCGCTACCCGGTGGCCGTGCTGGTCCGCCGGTGACGTCCCCCGTGCGGGCCCCGGGGCGGCACGAGGGGCTCCGGGCCCGGCCGGCGTGACGGGATAGGCTGAACGGTGATCATGGCGCACGCGAACACCACACCCCACACCGGCCCCAGGCTGCGGATGCCCGACACCGTCGCGGCGGCCCTGGCCTGCCCCGCCTGCGGAAACCACCTCGAACGCGACGAGCGGGGCCTGGCCTGCGAGGGCGGACACAGCTTCAACGTCGCCCGGGAGGGCTACGCGAGCCTGCTCACCGGCGCCACGCCGCCCGGAACGGGCGACAGCAAGGAGATGGTCGCCGACCGCCTGCGGTTCCAGGAGGCAGGGCACTACGACTTCGTGGGGGACGCGCTCGCCACCGCCCTGCACCGCGGGCTCGGCGCCCCCGCCCCGGTCCTGGTCGACGTCGGCGGCGGAACCGGCCACTACCTGACCCGGGTCCTGGACGCCCTGCCGGGCGCCACGGGGTTGACCGCGGACGTGTCCAAGTGGGCCGCCCG
>Ga0233363_1001020_pt1 | contig 11334 bp, 13 predicted proteins | sample ElkDunMinimDraft_18_FD_191534 | JGI IMG/M metagenome (GOLD analysis project Ga0233363, IMG submission 191534) | Fecal eukaryotic communites from dung pellets of Tule Elk in California, USA - Elk Dung C16 | ecosystem: Host-associated > Mammals > Digestive system > Large intestine > Fecal | place...
GATTGACCTCTCACGGGTCTGGGGGATGCGGGTCTGCGGCGAGCAGCTCCCGCCCGCGGCCGCGGCCCTCTGACCCCGCGCGCGACCGCCGCGCGCGTCGTCAGGCCCGGACGTACGGTCGACAGATGGGGGCGACGAGGATCAGGGTGGGCACCGCCGTGTGCCTGCTGGGTGCGGTGACGCTGGTGGCCGGTGCGTGCACCACGGGCACGCCGGAGGAGACGATGTCGGCTAGCGCGCCGAGCGCGAGTCCCCCGGATGCGAGCGGCACGAGCACCACCGCCGCGAGCCCGTCGCTGGAGACCCTGCAGCGCGACGTGCTGCCCCTGTTCGAGGAGCGCTCGTTCGACGAGCCCGAGGCCGACCTGCCCGTCGGCTACAACCTGTTCCTGCCCGAGGGGTTCGACTCCGAGCAGTCGTACCCGATGGTGCTCTTCGTCTCCGACTCGACGCGTGTGGGCGACGCGGTGCCCGCCCCGTCCACGCAGTACGGCGCGCTGGTCTGGGCGAGCCCGCAGGTGCAGGCCCAGCAGCCGCTGATCGTCGTCGTCCCGCAGTACCCGGACCTCGTCGTCGCCGACCTCGAGGGGCGCGGCACGACCGACTACGTCGACCTGACTGCGCGGCTCGTCAGGGCGGTGCAGGAGGACCTCCAGGTCGACAAGGACCGCACCTACGCCACCGGGCAGGGACTGGGCGCCGCGACGGTCCTGCAGCTCGCGGCCCAGGAGCCGGAGCTGTTCGCGGCCGAGCTGCTGGTCGGTGGCCAGGGCGGCACCCCGGACGCCGGCGGGCTCGCCCAGCAGAGCTTCGTGTCCGTCGCGACGGACGGCGACGACGCCGCGCAGGACCAGCTCCGGTCGGCGCTGGACGCGGCCGACGAGACCTACGGCACGGCGTCCTGGGACGCGACCTGGCCGTCGGACCGTCTGGCCCAGGCCGCGACCGAGCTGCTCACCGGCGACGACGACGCGTACCTCGTGACGATCGAGGGTGCCCCGACCCCGACCGCCACGACCGGCGTCGACGCCCGGCCCGCGTTCCAGCAGGTCTACGAGATCGGGCCGCTGCGCGACTGGCTGCTCGCCCAGGACTGACCCGCGCCGCGCGTGAGCAGGCGCGGCGCGCCCACGCGGACGTCCACGCCGGGCGGCCACGCGACGTGCGGCGGCCCGTCCGGGCGGGGCAGGCCGCACACCTCCAGCAGGTCGGTGTCGAGGTGCTCGACGGTCGCGGTGTGCAGCGGCCAGGGGACGTGCGCGACCGGCACCCGCCACAGCCGGCCCGCGCGGCGCCCGTAGGCGTTCCAGCGCCCGGTGACCGACGTGAGCCACGGGTCCGCGGCGGTGCGCGCGCCGGGCACCAGGCGCAGGTCGAGCCTCCCGCCGGAGCGGGCCCGCGCCCGGTACCGCGTCGCCTCGCTGCCGTCCTCGACGCGTCCCGCGGCCAGGCGGTACGGCACGCCGGCCGCCCGCAGGCCCGCGACGACGGCAGGCCGTGTGCACAGCAGCCGCAGGAACCACAGGCCGTCGGTGCCGCTCGCCGGGTGCTCCACGTAGGTGCGCACGTTGACCTCGACGAAGCGGGACCACGCCGGTGGGGCGGGCAGCCCGGGGACCCGCGGGTCCCGCATGACGAACGGCGTGACCGCCACCCAGGCGGCACCGTCGAGCACCTGCGGCACCAGGCCCGGCGGCAGGTGCGCGGCGACGACGTCCGGCGGGTACGCCCAGTGCAGGAACGCCAGCGCGTCCCACCGCATGAGCGCGACGGGGACACGCACGGCCGCGTCCGGCAGCCGCCCGCTCATCGGGCGCCGCACCGCCGGACGTCGTCGTGCGCGACCGCTCCTGCGTCCACGGCACCACCCGCCCGTCGCTCGCGACCGGTCGTCCGTCGCTCCCGAGCGACCGTCCCGGCCATCGTCGCGCGAGGCCGGACCACCGGCACGGCGAGCGGGGCACCCCGGTAGGCGCTCGCTCAGTGGACGACCTTGAGCCCCACCACGCACGCGACGATCCCGAGGATCAGCAGGATCTTGACCAGGCTCGCGGTCTCGGCGCCGGTCGCCATCGCGTAGGCGACGGTCACCGACGCGCCGATGCCCACCCACACGGCGTACGACGTGCCGGTGGGCAGCTCACGCATCGCGTAGGCCAGGCCGCCCATGGAGACGAGCAGCGCGAGACCGAAGACGACGGTGGGCCCGAGCCGGGTGAAGCCCTCGGACCGGCCCAGCGCGGTGGCCCAGACGGCCTCGAACATCCCGGACACGACGAGCACGACCCAGGCGAGCGAGGTTGCGGACACGGATGACCTCCGGTGGCTGCCGTCTTGTCGCTCTCCGGGTACGGCGCCCCTCGTCCGGGAGCCCGCGCTGACGTCGGGCCCGCCACCATGCTCGCACGCGCGCAGCGCACGCCGGCCGGACGGTGGCCGACGTCACCGCACGCGGCTCAGCAGCTCCCGTCGACCTCGTACCCGCGGATCGCGTCGACCTTGGCGGCCGACGCCGAGGTGGTGTCGAACTCGTGGTCGAGCCACTCGCGGACCAGCGTCTTGGCGACCTCCAGGCCGATGACGCGCTGACCCAGGCACAGCACCTGCGCGTCGTTCGACAGCACCGAGCGCTGCACGGAGAACGTGTCGTGCGCGGTCACGGCACGCACGCCGGGCACCTTGTTGGCGGCGATCGCCATGCCCAGGCCCGTCCCGCACACCAGCAGCGCGCGGTCGGCGCCGCCCTCGGCGACCTTGCGTGCGGCCGCGACGGCGACGTGCGGGTACGCGGTGTCGTCACCGGCGTGCACGCCGACGTCCTCGACGACCTCGACGCGCGGGTCGGCCCGCAGCAGGTCGGCCAGGGCGTCCTTGTACGTCAGGCCGGCCTCGTCGGCCCCGACGACGATCCTCGCGACGCTCATGACCGCTCCTCTCCCTCGGGTACGACGGTAGACCGGACGGCCGCGGCGATCGCCGCGAACGACACGGCACCGGGATCCGGCGTGCCGACGCTGCGCTCGGCGAGCGGACGCGCGCGCCCGAGCCGCGGACGCAGGTCCGCGGTCGCCTGCGCCGCCGTGCGTGCCGCCTCCAGCGCGGTGTCCCACGCCGCCGCGGGCGCCTGCCCGGCAACCGCGGCCTGCTCGAGCGCCGCCGCGAACGGCTCGGCCGCGTCGACCATGGTCTTGTCGCCCGGCTGGGCCCCGCCCAGCGCGACGACGGCGGCGACGCCCGCGCGGACGGCCGTGGCGGCCCGCGTCGAGGGGTCCGCGACGGGACGTGCCGCCAGGGCGTGCGCGACGGCGCCGATGCCCGCTCCCCACAGCACGCCGGACGTGCCACCGGCCTGGTCGGCCCAGGCGCGCCCCGCGTCCCGCAGGCACGCGACCGCGCCGTGACCGGCGTCGGCGGCCGCGGCAGCAGCCGCAGCGGCGGCCGTGGACCCCCGCAGCATGCCGCGGCCGTGGTCGCCGTCGCCCGCGACGGCGTCGAGCCGTCCGAGCTCGGTCTCCAGGTCCGTGAGGACCGCGTGGACCTGGGCGAGCGCCGCCACGACGACGGGCGCCTCGGCGGCGTCGGTCGCGTCCACGACGCGGGCGACGCTGCCGGCGGCGTCGCCGTCCGACGAGCCCGCCGACGTCGAGCCCGACGGCTGCGCCGCGTCCGGGGCGTCCGTGCTCGGCCCGTCCGTGGCCGCCGCGGCGACCGCGCCGACCTGACCGCGCCGGTACGCCGGCGTGTGCGCCGGAGCGCACCACCACCGCTCGAGGTCCTCGTCGAGCCACACGAGCGTCAGCGAGCACCCCGACATGTCGAGGCTCGTGACGAGCTCACCGACGTCCGGCTGCACGGCCTGCAGCCCTGCGGCGTCGAGCAGCGGGCGCACGGCCCGCCACAGCACGAACAGCTCCTCGTACTTGGTGCGCCCCAGGCCGTTGAGCACGACGCCCACGCGCGTCCCGGACCCGGCCGGCCGCTCGTCGAGCAGCCGGTCGACCAGCAGCCCCGCGAGCTCGGTCGCGGTGCACGCGGGCACCTCGCCGATGCCCGGCTCGCCGTGGATGCCGACTCCCAGCCCGACCGTCCCGTCGGGCACGGTGAACAGGGGCTCCTCGGCACCCGGCAGCGTGCAGCCGTCGAACGCGACGCCCAGCGTGCGGGTCCGGTCGTTGGCGTGCCTGGCGGCGGCCACGACCTCGTCGAACGACGCCCCCTCCGCGGCCGCGGCCCCGGCGACCTTGAACACGACGTGGTCCCCCGCGATGCCGCGGCGGCGGTGCGCCTCCTCGACGGGCGCGGACGCGACGTCGTCGGTGACGACGAGGTACTCGCACGTGATGCCGCGCTCGCGCAGCGCGTCGCGCCCGAGCGTGAAGTTCATGACGTCGCCGGCGTAGTTGCCGGTCAGCAGCACGACGCCCGCGTCACCGGCGGCCGCGGCACCCACGGACACCACGTCGGCGGTCGACGGCGACGTGAACACGTTGCCCACCACCGCGCCGTGCGCGTACCCGGGGCCGACCACCCCGTAGAAGGCGGGGTAGTGGCCCGAGCCGCCGCCCACGACGACCGCGACCTGCGACCGCGGCGCCGGCACGGCCCGGACGACCCCGCCCGGCACGCGCCGCACCTGGTCCGCGTACAGGTCGACGAACCCCTCGACCGCGTCGTCGACGAACCGGGCCGGGTCGTCGGCCAGGGGCCTCACCACGTCGGCTCCTTCGCGAGCATCGTCGCGACCACCGAGTCGTCGGACGCGTCGAGACCCGCGGCGGCCACGGTCCGGTACAGCTGCTCCGCGGCCGCGGCGACGGGCGTCGCGACCTTCAGCTGCCGGGCCAGGTCGCCCACGATGCCCATGTCCTTGCCGATGACGTCGAGGCGCGAGCGCAGCGGCGGGGTCTCGCCGCGCAGCTGCGCGGCGATGCGCGGGCCGCGGTCGGCGAACATGAACGACGCGGCCGCGCCCTGCGACAGCACCTCGATGCACGCGTCGAGGTCCAGCCCCAGGCGGTGGGCGAGCGCGAGCGCCTCGGACGCCGCCGCGGTGTGGATGCCGCACAGCAGCTGGTTGACGGTCTTGAGCTGCTGACCTGCGCCGATGCCACCGACGACGGTGAGCGACGACGACAGGGCGTCGAGCACCGGGCGGGCGGCGGCGAGCGCCTCGTCGTCGGCGCCCACCATGATGAGCAGGTCACCCGTGCCGGCACGCACGGGACCGCCGGAGACGGGCGCGTCGACGCAGCGGATGCCGCGCGCGGCCAGCGCCTCGGCGACGGCACGCACGGCCGCCTCGCCCACGGTCGAGGTCACGACGACCACCGCGCCCGTGGGCAGCGAGTCGGCGACCCCGCCGTCGCCGAGCACCAGCGCGTCGAGCTGGGCCCCGTCGCGCACTCCCACGACGACGACGTCCGTCCCGGCGCACGCCTCGGCCACCGTGCCGGCCCCCGTGGCACCGGCCTCGACGGCGAGCGCGACCCGCTCGGCGGCGATGTCGAACGCGACGACGTCGAAGGTCCGCGCGAGGGCGGTCGCCATGGGCAGGCCCATGGCACCCAGGCCGAGGACGGCGACGCGCGCGGTCATCGCGACACCGCCGCGGCGCGCAGGACGGCCTCCCGTGCCTCGCCGGTGGCCACCGCGAGCATGCGGCGGATGTACCGCGCGTTGCGCGCGGACACCGAGAGCCCGTCGCCGCCGTAGTGCTCGACGCAGAACGGCCCGGTGAACCCGGCCTCGACGGCCGTGCGGATGGCCTTGCGGTAGCTGACCGACCCCATCTCCATCGGGGCGGGCATGGCGACGTAGGTGCCGGCGGCCCGGTCCTCGTCGCGGAAGTAGCTCTTGACGTGCCAGTAGTTCGACACCGGCAGGCACGCCTCGACGGCGGCCTGGAAGTCCTCGATGGGCCGGTGCAGGCGCACGAGGTTGCCCAGGTCGGGGTTGAGGCCGACGTTGTCCTCGCCGATGTCGTGGACCAGCCGGACCGAGGACTCGGCGGTGCCGAGCAGCGTGTCCTCGTACATCTCGAGGGACAGCTCGACGCCGACCTCGGCCGCGTGCCGCCCCAGCTCGCGCAGCCGCGTCACCGCGAGCGCCCAGGTGTCGGCGTCGGTGGCGTCGACCGGGCCCTCCTCGGTCCAGAACCAGAACGCCGTGCGCTGCGCCGGCAGCAGCGGGCGGTGCAGCCCGACGCTGACGATCTTCGTCCCGAGCGCCGCGGCCGCGTCGATCGTGCGGTGCGAGTAGGCGAGGTTGTCGTCACCGGCCTCGGGGTCGATCACCGAGCGGCGGATCGCCGACAGCGCGACGGGGTCCAGCCCGACCGTGACCAGGGCGTCCCGCAGCTCCTCGATGCGCCCCGGGGCCAGGTCACCCGCTCGGATCCAGGAGTCCGTGAGGTCGACCTCGGTGAACCCCTCGTAGGCGACCTCTGCGAGGTGGTCGACCCAGGTGTCCACCGGCGCGTCCTGGGACGCGGGGAACGGGAGCATCGCAGCGGCGATCGGCCACTGCTCGGAGGTGGGGCGGGTGTCGGGCGTGCTCATGCGAAGGTGTCCTCGTCTTCGAAAACTTTTCGGCTGCCACGTGGCGTCTGGTCACGCTAGTTTTCGTCCAGTGGTGGTGTCAACGCCCGTCGCAGGCTCAGCACCCCCCGTGAACACCGGCCGGGACGGCCTTGAGTTTTTCGGTCACGGAGAGCTACTTTCACCACGACATGAAGGGGACACCGATGCCTGCTGCCGCGCGTCGTCCGACGCTCACGGCCGTCGCCGAGCGCGCCGGCGTGTCGATCGCCACGGCGTCGAAGGTCCTCAACCGGCACGACGTCGCACCCGCCACCCGGGAGCGCGTCGAGGCGGCCGTCGCCGAGCTGGGCTACCGCACCCCGGCCGCCCGCAACGTCGCGCTGCGCCCGACGGTCGAGTTCCTGGTCGACAAGCTCGACAGCCCGTACGCCATGGAGGTCCTGCGCGGCGTCACGCTCGCCGCCGAGGAGGCGGACGTCGACGTCACGGTCTCCCGCCTGCGCCGCGGCGGCGGCGACCGGCCGGAGGCGGCGTCCACGTGGACGCGGCGCCTGGTGGCGGCGCGACGCACCGGCGCGATCGTCGTCACCGGGCAGGTCACCGACACGACGTACGCGAGCATCGCCCGCGCACGCCTGCCCGTGGTCGTCGTCGACCCGCTGCACCTGACCACCCCCGAGCTGGTCTCGGTGGGCTCGACCAGCTGGTCCGGTGGACGCACCGCCACGGAGCACCTGCTCGAGCTGGGTCACACGCGCATCGCCATGATCGGTGGTCCCGAGGCGTCCATCAGCGCCGTCGCGCGCGTCGACGGCTACCGCTCGGCGTGCCAGCGCGCGGGCGTGGCCGTCGACCCCGCGCTGGTCCGGCACGTCGCGTTCGACCACGACGCCGCGCTGCAGGCCGCCGACGCGCTGCTGCGCCTCGACGACCCGCCCACCGCGGTGGTGGCCAGCAGCGACGCGCAGGCGTTCGGCGTGCTCGAGGCCGCGCGCCTGCTGGGGCTGTCGGTCCCCCGGGACCTGTCGGTCGTCGGGTACGACGACACGTACGTCGCGGCGTGGGCCAACCCGCCGCTGACGACCGTCCACCAGCCGCTGCACGACATCGGCCGCGTCGCGCTGCGCACGGTCGTGGCCATGGCCGCCGGGCGGGTCCCGGACTCGCACCACATCGAGCTCGCGACGTCGCTCGTCGTCCGCTGCTCGACCGCGCCGCCGGCACGCTGACGGCCTCCGCGCCGGACGACCGTCAGGCGGGACGACCCTCAGGCCAGGCGCCCCATGTGGAGCGCCGCGAGCGCGAGCGCCGCGACGGTCTCGCCGTCGCGGATCTCGCCCGTGCGGACCATCGCGAGGACGTCGGCGAACGGGACGGTGCGCACCGCGGTGATGCCCTCGGCCGCCTGCTCGTGGGCGGTCCCGGCGGCGTCCGTGACCGGTGACAGGCCGCGGGCGACGAACACGTGCTCCACGGCGCGCGCGACACCGTTGAGCGCGTCGACCTCCCCCACGGGCGTCCACTCCCGGGCGGTCAGGCCGGTCTCCTCCGCCAGCTCGCGGCGCGCGGCGACCAGCGGGTCCTGGCCGTCGGTGCCACCGGCGGGGACCTCCACGGAGCCGGGCCCGGTGGTGTACCGGTCGGTCGTCACGAGCACCACCTCGTCGTCGTCCGTCAACGCGACGACGAAGACGGACGGGCGCAGCTCGACGACGCCGTAGAGGGCGGGCCGCCCGTCGGGCGCGACGACGTCGTCCTCCCGCAGCGTGATCCAGGGGTTCTCGTACGCGACGCGCGAGGTCACGGTCTGCCAGGTCATGGGCCCACCGTAGGGCCGCGGTCAGCGCGCGAGCGCCCTCGCGGTGGCCAGCACGACGACGTCCTCCACGAGCGCGGCGCGCACGTCGGGCCGCAGCACGTCCGGCCCCTGGTCCGCGGCCCACTGCCGCCACGACGCCCCCGCGACGGAGCCGGCGAACGCGCCGGCTCCCCCGGCGAGCGCCGCGACGACGACCGCGGGGAGGCGACGGCCGTCGACCACCGCGAGCGCGGCGGCACCCGTCGCACCGGCGACGAGCCGACCGGCGATCTGCGGCGCCACGAGCCGGCTCGGAGTGGCGGGCAGCTTGTCGACGACGCACTCGCCCACGACCGCGAGGGTGGCGAGCCGGCGCAGCGCACGCGCCGCCGGGCCGGTGCGGCCGTGCGTCGCGGCATGGACGGGAACCGCCAGGGCGACCGACGACCGCCCTCCCGCAGCGAGGCCGAGCACGGCAGACCGCACGATCACACCCATAGGAGGTGTCTACCGGCGCGCGGTGGCACCGGCATCTCGAGCGGCCCGACGGGTGCCGTCACGGGCCGCGACTGCCGGACACCCGTCCGGGTCGCGCGGGCGTTCAAGGTGCGGGACCAGCCCACCGGCACCAGACTCGCCAACCAGGTGGGCCGCGGTGGCCCGCACGGACGCACGACGAAGGAGCGACATGGGTATCGGTACCGGCATCGCACTCCTGGTGATCGGGGCGATCCTCTCGTTCGGCATCTCCGACCGGCTCGAGGGCATCGACCTGACGGTCATCGGCTACATCTGCATGGGAGCCGGTGTCCTGGGCCTGATCCTCGCGATCGCGCTCAACGCCCAGCGCACCAACACCACGCACCGCCAGGTGATCGAGCACCGCGAGGAGCCGCCGCTCCCCCCGACGGCCTGACGCCTCGCTCGCGCGCTCGGCGCCCCGCACCGGACCACCGGGCGGGGCGTCGTCGTGTCCGCCGGGTACCGACCGGCGTCCGCAACCCGGGCACGACCGGCACATGTCGGACGGGACGGACACAATGGGCGCCCGCGCGCAGAGCACCGCGCGCGGCGCCAGGGGGCGACGACGAAGGGGGACGCATGGACCAGGACGAGGCACGCAAGGCCAAGGCCCACGCGCTGGAGGTGGCACGCACGCTCTCCGAGGCCGTGCTGCGGCCGTCCACGACGACGGCGGGCGTCGTCCCGCTGTCCGTGGGGCTCGCGCCGTGCCCCGACGGGAGCTACGGCATCGCCCTGCGCTACCGCCTCGGCCTGCCGGAGGTGCGCTCGCTCGCCCACCAGGTCGCCGCGCAGATCGGCGAGGTCGGCAAGGTCGTCGACCTGCGCCGCACGGGCCGCATCCGGGCCCTCACCGGCGGTTCCACCCCCGGGACGGACGTCGGCACCGAGGGAGCTGCGGTCCCCGGGCCGCGTCCCCCGGTGGTCACCGCCCAGGCGCTGGGCGAGACGGGCCGGGTGCGCCCGCTGCGGCCCGGCGTCTCCATCGCGCACGTCGACGTGTCGGCGGGCACGCTCGGTGCGTTCGTGCTGGTGGACGGCGTGCTGCACGCGCTGTCGAACTACCACGTGCTGGTCGGCTCCCCGTCGGGACGGCGCGGTGACGACATCCTGCAGCCCGGCCCGGCCGACGGCGGGCGCACCCCCGCGGACCGGGTCGGCACGCTCGCCGACTTCGTCCCGCTCGAGTCCGGCCGGACGGCGAAGGTCGACGCGGCGCTCGCCCTGCTGGACGACCAGGACGTCGACGCGACGTACCCGGTCGGCCGTGTCACCACGACGGCCCGGGCCCTGGGCGGGGAGCTCGTCAGCAAGGTCGGGCGCACGACGTCGGTCACGACGGGCCGTGTCACCGCGATCGAGCTGGACGACGTCGTCGTGGGCTACGGCGAGGAGCTCGGCAACCTGCGGTTCGACGACCAGGTCGAGATCGAGGGGACCAGCACCGCGCCGTTCTCCCGCGGCGGCGACTCCGGGTCGCTCGTCTACCGCGAGGACGGGGTGGCCCTGGGACTGCTCTTTGCCGGGTCGGAGGTCGGGGGGGACAATGGCCGTGGGCTGACGTACGTCAACCCCATCGATGCCGTCCTCGGGGCGCTCGACGCGACGCTGCTCGCCTGACGCGAGCACCGCGCGGGTCCCCGGCGACGCGGGAGGTGCGCAGTGGCCGATCTCGACGAGGCACGCAGAGCCAAGGACGAGCTGAAGACCGCCCTGGCGGGACGTGCCGGCGTGACCGCCATCGGGATCGCTCCCGACGACGACGGCTACGGCCTGCTCGTGCGGGTCCAGGACGACGCGGTCCGCGCGCGGCGGGCCGACGTCCCGACGAGCGTGCGGGGCGTGAACGTGCACGTACGCACGTCGGGCCCCATCACCGCCCAGGCCTGACCCCCCTTCCCCCGGACGACGGACGCGCCCGCACCCCGGAGGGTGCGAGCGCGTCGCGGACGTCAGCCGCCGGACCTCAGCGGACGATGCAGGGGTTGCCGTTGAGGGTCGCGTCCGTCACCTGCTTCGGGGTCCCCGAGCCGATGAAGCCGAACGTCACGGCGTTGTGGTGAGCGATCGTGGAGTTCCACGCCGCGTTCTTCGCGGTGACCGTCGAGCCGGACTGCGTCGTCACGCTGCTCCACGACTGCTGGACCGACTCGCCGTTGGCGAACTTCCACTTCACCTCCCAGCCGTTCACGGGCTCCATCGTCGCGTTGAACACGGTGACGTTGCCCTGGAACCCGCCCTGCCACGAGCTCGACGTGTCGACCTCGATCTCGCACACCGAGTCGTCCGGCACGGTCGGCGTCGGGGTGGGCGTCGGCGTGTTCGGCGTGACCGTCGGGGTCGGGGTCTGCGTCGGGGTGACCGTCGGCGTCGGGGTGACCGTCGGCGTCGGGGTCGGCGTCACGCCGCCGCCACCACCGAAGTCCACGTCCACGCAGTTGTAGAACGACTCCGGGCTGTCCGTGCGCTCCCAGA
>Ga0233363_1001021_pt1 | contig 11320 bp, 11 predicted proteins | sample ElkDunMinimDraft_18_FD_191534 | JGI IMG/M metagenome (GOLD analysis project Ga0233363, IMG submission 191534) | Fecal eukaryotic communites from dung pellets of Tule Elk in California, USA - Elk Dung C16 | ecosystem: Host-associated > Mammals > Digestive system > Large intestine > Fecal | place...
AGCGCAGCAGAACCGGTTTGGGGCGGACAGCATTGGGCGAATGTGCGCTGTAGCGTGCCCGTCATGACGTTGACGCTCCGGCCCGCCGTGCCGGCCGTCGCCGATCCTCCAATCGCCAGTGCGGGCTCTACCAGAAGCGGAGGCCGCCGCCGACTTGCCATGCCCGATGCTCGTCCCCCGCGGACGCCGCCTGCGAGAGGCCGTTGGCGGCTCCTGGTCGCCGCGACGCTAGCTGTCGCACTGTGCACTGGGTATCTGTCGGCCACCCTCGGCCATCGCCTCGATCACGGCAGCTCGTGGTGGCACGGGGCTGACGCGGAGTCCCGCACGGAAGGGCCGAGGACGGAGCTTCGGTTCGCCTTCAATCCCGGAAGGCAGATCACGTTCGGCGCGTCCATCCGCAATCCCGGTCCGTCGCCGGTCACGATCACCGGCATCGCGGTCGATGACGGTCCTGCCGATCAGCACGTATTCAAGGTCGCGCGCTTGGCGGCAAACCCTGCCGTCGATGACTCCACTGCCGTCGTGTTCTACCCGGCTACGGCGGCACCGTTCGGGTCGATCAGGGTGGGAGCGGGCATGGAACTGCCGGTCTTCGTAACGATCACGATTCCGGACGTAGAGCAGGCGCCCGGAGCAGGCCTCTTCTTCGATGACCTCGCGGTCGACTATGACGTGCTCGGCCTGCCTCGTCACCAGCGGGTGCCGATGGGCTTCCGCTTGTTGGTCCACTCCGCAAGCGGCTATGTCCCACGATGACGGTCGAGGACCGGGAGCGGCCTTGGGATTAGAAGAAGATCGTGGATGGCTGACCAGGTGGGTTTTTCCCTGGCCAGCCCGTCTGCCGTTGTCGGGTCGTGTCGGCGTCAGCGGGTGGTGTTGGCTGTACGGATGGCTGTACGGCCGGACGATCTCCTGCCAATTCACGTTCTCTGATGGCGGTACGGGGACGTAGTCTGCCGGCTGTGAAGGACGAGGAGCCCAACGGACCGCCCGTCGTGGTGCGGCAGATGCAGCTACATCTAGAAGGCATTGAGCCGTTGACTGATGAGCAGCGCGTCGAGGCCTGGTTTCAGGAGCAAGAGCATGACACCGCCGACAGTCGTACCGCTGCGCTCTTCCTGAGGGACCAGAGAACGCGGCGCGCACGAGCTGCTAGGTGGGGCCAGGTCCAGGAGCTGCAGGCACCGTTCGCCAGCAGTTGGGGATGGCTGTTCCCCGGTGGCAGTGAAAGCCTGTGGCTCTATCACGAGGCAGAGCGTGCGTACGTCGAGGGATTCCCGTTAGCCGCTCTGCTTTGCGCACATGCTGCCTCTGAACGAGTGCTGGCGGGATGCCTGCAGGGCTATGAGGACGAGCTTGACAAGAGGTGGCGACTCTGGGGCCTTGGTCCGCTCGTCAAGGAGGCTTTCCAGCGGGGCCTCATAGACGAGCCTTTGCGCGACAAGCTCATGGAGGTCAACGAGGTGCGGAAGGTGTCGGCGCACTTCAAGCCTCCGCTAGAGCCCAACTCGTTGCATGTCAGGGCTATCCGCAGAGCGGACACAAAGCCGGAGTTAGGCGACGAAGAGGCCCTTGATGAGATCGCCGAGGCCGATGCTCTGCTTGCAATCGGGGCGGCCACTGAGCTCATGCGCGGGGAACAGGGCTTTTGGCGTGCGCGGTGGGGATGAAGGATCTCCTCGTCGGGCAGTCGTCAGACCGTCCAGCCTTCCCGGACGGGGACAAGGTGGAGCGCCCTACCGGACGAACGACCTTGGCCCCGTCCGGGAAGGCTGGTAGCCCTTGTGGTGCCCGGCGAGGGGATCCGGAGCTGATCTCTGAGGAGGGTCGGGGTTCGGGGCGGAGCCCCGAGGTCTTCAGATCGTGTCGTCCCTCAACGGTGGCCGGCCGGCCCGGCCGATGCCGGCCGAAGGTCGCCAGCAGGCCGGGGCCGGGCCGGCGCGGCCCGCTTGCGGGCCGCCTTGATCTCATACAGCGGAATTCGGCAGTTCGTGGTGTAGAGCTCTGTGTCCTCCGTCGACTGATGCGCGACACATGTCCGCCAAGTGATGTGCGACAGATCCAGCGGCCTAGGGTGGGCGGGCTTGGCTGCCGACGAAACCTCCTGTCACGCCCGATTTAGTGCGGCGGTGAACGTCTCCTGGTTGGCCTCGATGTAGGCGAGTTCGCGCTGGGTCCAGGTGAGCACTTCGACAGAGCGTGTGCGAGGGATGGAGGCCGCTTCGTCGTCGAGGATGTTTCGCCAGAACGCCTCGTTGCGGCGTAAGCGCTCGCGGATGCTGCTTGGTAGGCGATTACGGTCGGCCGGGCTTAAGCCGTAGGCGTCGGCGAGGGTTCGCACCTGGCGGGCTTGTTCTGAGGCGGGCCCACGATCGGGCCGTGACGAGATGCACCATGCCCACGCCATGTAGCCCACGTCCTCCAACGGGTGGCCGGGCGCCGCGAAGTCGAAGTCGATGAAGGCGACCGGCTGGCCGTCGCGGAAGACCATGTTGTTTGGGCCGGGGTCATGATGGCAGACCACCTCCCCTGGGAGGATGGGTTCTAAGTCTCGCGTGGCGTCATGCAGTCGTCTCAGCAGCGTCGCTGCCTGTCCGACCTGGTCGTCGGTGAAGTGCTGCCATCGTGGTGGAACGTGACCGGGCACGAACGACAACACGTCGCGGCCGCGTTGGTCCCACCCCAGGTGCTGCGGGCAGCCGTCGAAGCCCTTCTCGGCGAGATGAGCCAGCAGCCGCGCGACGAACCGCGACGCAGGCGAGGTCGGGCGGCGCACCGTGTCTCCGACCCGGACCACACCAGCCGTCAAGCGACCCCCGGCCAAGGGTTGCTCCGCGTCGCGCTCAGTGCTCTGACCCATCTCGCGACCCTAATGGCCGCGCAGGCCGAATCACCCGTAGGCCGTGATCAGCTCGCAGAGGTGTCGCAGATCAGTTGGCGGACATGTGTCGCGGCTCTGTTGTCGGATCACAGTGGTGTAGAGCTCTGGCCAGCTCGGCCATACCGTCCGTGCCTTCGGTGATGGCGTCCGCTCCTGCCCTCAGTAGGCGAGGGCGCTTGCCGGGCTTGTTGGCGAACCCGATCGTGCGAACATGGGCCGCCCGTCCGCCTTCGATGTCAGAGGTGGAGTCGCCTACGAGGACGCACCTGGTCGGGTCGGCATCGACCGCCAGGACGGCGCGCCGGATTGGTGCATGGTTCGGCTTCATGAGGTTCGGGTCGGCGTGTGCTCGGCCAACCGTGGCAGTGATGTACCGGGTGAGTCGGTGAGAGGTCAGGTAACGCTCGATGGCGGGCGCTGAGTTGTTGCTGACGATGGCGATTGGCCGACCGGCCTCATAGGCAGCAACGATGACCTCCCTCGCATAGGGCGTCGGCGTGGCGCCGTCGACCGCGGTCAGCTCGGCTCGGCACAACGCGTTCTCAACTCGTACGACCAGTGATGGCGTGCCGGTGGTCGCGGTGAAGCGAAGCACTTCGAGCGGGTCATCGGTGCCTCGGATGTGCGCCGGTATCTCTGCGCCGTGCTCCTCGATGACGCGGCGCAGCTCGGCCGCGACGGTGGAGTCGGCGAGGGTGGCGAAGACGGCGCAGACCGGTCCGTCGAAGTCGAGCAGGATCGGCCCGGTGTCGCTGAGGACCTGGGCGACGCTGTATCGCGGGTTCATGGCGTGTAGTTGTGCGCGATGGTTGACCACATGGAGTCGAACCAGGTTCGGGCCTGGTCGACGTACTGGGACGCGTCGGAAGCCTCGTCGTCGCTGACGGCTCGGTGAAAGAGGATCGCGTCCTTGCCCATCGGGTCGTAGATGGCCGTGGGCTGGCCTTTGATCATGACGGTGTGCTCTACCACCGGGTAGAAGCCGAAGAAGGCTTCCTCGCCGTTGAGGATGTAGAGCTTGAACAGCGGTGCTCCGCGGTGCACGCGCACCTCTGCTACGGCGTCCTTGACCAAGCCAAGGTCTCCGAGTTCGCGCACCGCCTCAACAATGGCGTCCGTGTGCCGGCGGGTGATCCGCTCGGCGCGGTCGCGTACGCCTGGATCGTCGGCCTGTGTCTCGGCCAGGCACGGCAGAGCCATCGGCTCTCTCGTGTCCGGGAGCAGGATGCGAACGGCAACGGACTCGGGCGTCAGTAGCCCGGCACGGATCTTGTCGAGCGGCTCGGTCAGCACTCCGTGGAGGGTCTCACCGGAAAAGCCGGCGAATTCGATCGTGACGTGGGCGCGCTCGAAGGCTGCCTCGACATGAGGCCGCAGTCCTACCGGACGCTCGGTTTGTGCGCGGACGAATGCGCCGCTTCCCTGGCGGGTGACGATCAGGCGCTCGTCGCGCAGGATGCGCAGCGCGGTCTTGACCGTCTCTCGGGCGACGTTGTAGCGCTCGGCTAGGTCGTTCTGCGACGGCAGTCGCTCGCCTGGCTCGAACTTGCGGGTACGGATCGCAGCTCGCAGAACGTTGGCGATCTGCTGCGAAGGGGGCCTGGGGTCATCCGGGTCCAGCCCGGCCAGGTTTTCCAGCTCGCTGGTCATGCAGGTCAGAGTAGCTGCTGGCTAGCCAAGCTGGACCAATCGCACCGCAACTGTTGACTTGGCTAGCCAGGCTGGCCTACTTTGAGTTCACGCGATTTGGCTAGCCAAGCCGCATCCCGAGACCGGTGGAGTACCGGCGGGCAGAGCTGGAGGTAGGGCAATGGCAGTCCCCAACACGATCAAGGTTCCGGTTCCGTTCGAGTACGTCTTCCCGAACGGCGCGCTGTTCCTCGGGGTGCAGGCGGTGACGGACTTCGACAAGCGCGGCCAGGGTGATGACCAGGCGCGTGACAGGGAGACCGGCGAGCGGCTGTGGGTGGTGAAGGTGGTGGACCTGGACCCGGAGGCCGGGAAGTTCGGCGCGACGAACGAGGTGAAGGTGAAGATCGCCGCTCCGGTGCAGCCGGTGCCGCCGGCGTCGAAGATCCCGGGTTACCCGCCGGCGGTGGAGTTCACCGCCGTGACGCTGACGCCGTATGTGGACTCGCAGCGGTGCAAGGGCTCGGGGAAGTGCCGGGCGCGTCAGGCGTGGTCGATCCGCGCGGGCGCCATGACCGAACCCACCGCCGCCGCGACGAAGCAGGCGGCCTGACCAGATCCGGACGCGCGGGGCGGGACTCGCCCGCCAAGACAACTCCCGCCCCGCGCCCTCACCGCTCTCCCTTGAAAGGAGTTGGGCTGATGCCCACGCTAGCTGACGCTGCCCGCATCGCCGGGAACCCGCGCCCCGCCCCACGCCGCACCACCCACCGCCGCACCGTGATGCGCCTCGCCGGCCCCGGCATCCGGGTCGCCCGCGAGGTCTACACCACCGTTCCCGCCGACGCCATCCGCGTCGCCGCCCTGGTCGAGATCGCCGCCGCCGCCGCTGCTCTGGCCCGGACGGTGGTGAAGCTGCGGCACCTCGACCCGGACCTGATCGCCCCGCACGTGGCCGACCGGGTGGACCTGCGGGCGGTGCTCGGTCGTGGCCGGTGGCTGCCGACCATGACCCGTCACGTCCCCGCTCCGGAGTCGGGGCCGGTGAACCTGGCCGCCCTCGGCCCGGCCCGGATGCCGATGCGCCGCCGGGTCGTGCGCCGTCGTCCCGGCACGCCGGGGCAGGCCTCGCTGTTCACCGCCGCCGCAACGATCGGGGAGGGCTGAGGGATGCCGCTGGTCAATGTGATCCGGGGCGATCGGATCGACGGCGCTCCGATCAACGTCCGTACGCCGTTGGTGCGGATCCCGATGTGGGTGGCCCTGTCGTGGTGGACCGCGAAGGCGCTCGGCCGCCTGGTCCTGGTGCTCATCCGCTTCTGGTACGTCACCGCCCCGGCGGTGTTCTTCGGCTGGCTGTACCTGCGGTTCGGCTGGGCCGGTCCCGCCGTCGTGGTGGGCGCCGCCGCCGCCGCCTCGACGGGGTGGGCGTTCGGGCACCGGGCGTCGTGGCTGCGGTTCGGGTGGTGGCCGGTCCTGTCCCGCTACCGCCGGATGGTCTACCGCCGCAACTGGCACGCCGCGATGGTCACCGCCAAACTCGCCGTCTCCTTCGACGCGCACACCGTCCTGCCCGTCCTGCGCCGGGTCCGCTGCGTCTCCGGCGTCGACGTGGTGGTGGTGCGGATGGTGACCGGGCAGATCCCCGACGACTTCGCCCGCGTCGCCGAACGCCTCGCGCACACGTTCGGTGTCCGGCAGGTCAAAGCCGCACCCGGTCCGCGCCCGGACGTGGTGCTGCTGCACCTGTTCCGCGGTGACCCCCTCGCCAAGCTCGTCCGGCCGCTGCCGGTGCCGGCCGTGCCGGAGTTCACCGCCCTGCCCGTGGGCAAGCGCGAGGACGGCGACGGCTACGAGCTGCGGCTGTTCGGCACACAGGTGCTGGTCGTGGGTGCCACGGGTTCGGGGAAGGGCTCGGTGATCTGGTCCGTGGTCCGCTCCCTGGCGGCCGGGGTCACCTCCGGCCTGGTGCAGATCTGGGGCCTGGACCCGAAAGGCGGGATGGAGCTCGGGATGGGTGCGCCGATGTTCACCCGGTTCGCCCGCAAGGACTACGCGGCGATGTGTGAGCTGATCGAGGAAGCCGCGACCGTGGCGAAGGAGCGTGCCGGGAAGCTCTACGGCCGCACCCGCCAGCACACCCCGACGCCGGATGAGCCGCTGATCGTCCTGGTCATTGATGAGCTGGCGAACCTGACCGCCTACCTCACCGACCGCCAGTTGAAGGACCGCATCAAGGCCGCGCTGTCGATCCTGCTCTCGCAGGGCCGGGCGGTCGGCGTCCACGTGGTCGCCGCGATCCAGGACCCGCGCAAAGAGGTCCTGCCGTTCCGGGACCTCTTCCCGACCCGCATCGGCCTGCGGCTGGCGGAGGCAGCTCAGGTCGATCTCGTGCTCGGTGAAGGGATGCGGGACCGGGGCGCGCTGTGCGACCGAATCCCGCAGTCCCTGCCCGGCGTCGGCTTCGTGGTCATCGACGGCGACCCGACGCCGATGCGGGTCCGCTTCTCCTACCTGACCGATGACGAGATCCGCGACATGGCCCACACCTACGGCCGGCTCCGGGTCATCGACGGCGAAGTCCTGGAAGGTGCCGCATGAAACCCCACCCCACCGCCACCCGCGCCGACCGCGTTGAGGGCCTGGTCCTCGTCGTCATCCTCCTGCTCGTCGCCGGCTTCGCGGGTGCCGCGTCGTTCACCCACGTCAAGGACTGGACCCTCGACAACTCCCCGGCCGGCACGGGCGAGTGGTTCGGCTGGGCCAACGCCGTCATCTCCGAACTCGTCCCGGTCGCCGCCCTGCTGACCATCCGCCGCCGACGCCGCGCCGGTGACTCGATCCGGTACCCGATGTTCCTGCTCGTCGCCGCCGTCGCCCTCTCCCTCGCCGCCCAGCTCGCGGTCGCTAAGCCGGGCCTGTCCGGGTGGCTGTTGTCGGCCGTGCCCGCCCTGGCGTTCATGGGCCTGTCCAAGCTCGTCCTCGCCACCACTCCGGCACCCGTGCCGGCTGACGAACCAGCCCCGACGGTGGCACCTGCACCGCCGGCTATGGCTCCACCCGCCGGCCCGGTCACGCCGCCCGCTCCTGCGGTCGCGCCAACTCCGCCCACCCCTGCGTCCGAGCCTGTCGGCCTGGTCACGGCCGGGCTTGCCCGACCGGTCCCGGCCTCGGTCGCTCCGCTGGCTCCGGTGTCGCCGGCTGCGTTCGTCCGCCGCAATGGCGTTCCGCTGATCGGAGAGGTGACTCGATGACCAACCACCTGCTCTCTGGCCTGTTCCTGGTCGCCGGCCTCGTCCTGTTCGTCTGGCACCGCTACTGCCTCTACGTCGCCCGATACGAGCTGACCGCCCTGCAACGCGCCACCCTCCGCGACCCGCTGACCGGCCTCGCCAACCGCGCCCGCCTGGCCGACGCGTGGACCCAGCTCGCTGCGCTGCGGCCGTGGGTGGTGGTGCTCGACCTGGACGGCTTCAAGCCGGTCAACGACACCCACGGCCACGCCGCCGGAGACGTGGTGCTGACCGCCGTCGCGCAACGCCTGCGCCGCGTTCACGGCGTGTCCGCCCGGCTCGGCGGTGACGAGTTCGCCGCCCTGCTCCTGGATGCGAACCCGGCTAGGGCTGCCCGCCAGCTGGCCGCCGCGATCGCCGCCCCCGTCGCTCTGCCCTCCGGGGTGTCGGTGTCGGTGACCGCGAGCATCGGCCTCGCCCCGGCCAGCCCGTCCGGGCTCGCCGCCGCCCTGGCCGACGCCGACGCGGCGATGTATCGGGCCAAGAGCACCCGGGCCGGCGTGGTGGCCTTCGACCCGCTGCGGGATGACCACGCGACCTCCGACCCCCGCCCCGCCCTGCGGGTCCGCGACCTCGCCCCTGCCGTAGGGGTGGGCCGATGACGACTACCCCGACGCTGCCCGGCCTCGCCCCCGCCCCCGTCGTGGAGCCGAGACCGGGCTCCCGGGCCGCCCGGATGCTCATGCCCCGCTCCGTCGAAGTCGTCAAAGACCTCGCCACCGACTACGGCGTCTGCACCCGACCCGTCAGCCTGCGCCGCACCGACCTCGACTCCGGCCGCACCGAAGTCATCGACATGCCCTGCGGCGCCACCCAGGAAGCCAAATGCCCCGCCTGCGCCACCCGCGCCCGCCGGCTACGGCAGCAGCAGATCCGCGAGGGATGGCACCGCGACGACGAACCCGACCCCGGACCCCAGCCGGCCACCGAGGCGCAACGCGGCCTGATCGCCGCCCGCGCTCACCTGGAATTCGCCCGCGACGAAGCCGCCCGAGCCTCGCAGTGGGACCAGGTGACCGACCTGGACGACGCGATCGCCGAACTGGAAGGCCAGATCACCACCGAGGGCATGCGCGGTCGGCCTGCCCCGCCGCACGGCGGTGAGGACCAGGAGGACGGCGACGGCAAGCGCCGGGTCCGCTCGACCAAGCGCCGCCAGGATGCCCCGGATCTGCCTCGCCTGCCGGTGGAGAACCGGACCGTTGGGCGGACCTTCGAGGGGCACGGCGGGCAGGTGTTCCGGCCGTCGATGTTCCTCACCCTCACCCTCAGCTCCTACGGCCGCGTCCACTCCGACGGCACACCCGTCGACCCCGACGCCTACGACTACCGGCGGGCCGCCTGGGACGCGGTGCACTTCCCTCGGCTGCTCGACCGGTTCTGGCAGAACATGCGCCGCGCCGTCGGCTGGAACGTCCAATACGCCGGAGCCGTGGAACCGCAACGCCGCCTTGCCCCGCACGCGCACTTCGCCATCCGAGGCACCATCCCCCGCGCCCTCGTGCGGCAGGTCGCCGCCGCCACCTACCACCAGGTGTGGTGGCCGTCCGTCGAGCAGCGGGTCTACGAACCGGGGAGGGCGCCGCAGTGGGACGCCGACGCCGCCGGCTACACCGACCCCGACTCGGGTCGACTGCTGCCGTCGTGGGATGACGCCCTGGACCTGGTCGACGCCGACCCCGACGCCGAACCCGTGCACGTCGTCCGCTTCGGCAGCCAGGTCGACGCCAAGGGCGTGCTCGCCGGCACCAAGGACGCCGACCGGTGCGTCGGCTACATCACCAAGTACCTCACCAAGCAAGCCGCCGACTGCCACGACGTGACCACCGGCCGGCAACGGGCGCACCTAGAACGGCTGTGGCAGGAGCTGCGGCACACGCCGTGCTCGGAGCGGTGCGCCAACTGGCTGCTCTACGGCATCCAACCGAAGAAAGCACGCCCCGGACTGCGGCCGGGCAACTGCAAGAACAAGGTCCACAAACGCGAAACCCTCGGCATCGGCGGCCGGCGAGTGCTGATTTCCCGGCAGTGGTCCGGCAAGACGCTCACCGACCACCGCGCCGACCGCCGCGACTGGGTCAAAGCACTGCTCGGCGTCACCACCGACGCCGACACCGCCCCGGCCGGCGGCGAACAACGCCACGCGTGGGAACTCGCCAAGCCCACCGACCCCGACGTTGCGCCGCTCGGCCATCGGGTACTGCGCGCCATCTCCGAGCGCATCCAATGGCGCGCCCAACTCGACGCCGCAAGACGCAGCGCCGACCCGCCCGACGTTTCGGCAGTTGGCTCGGCTCAGCCAGTAGAGCAGGAAGGAAAGGGAGCGTGACTGAGAGGAAGAGTGTTCGTCCGGCTGAGGCCGCCGCGCTCCTGGGCGTGTGCAGGGACACCGTCTACGTGCTGATGCGATCAGGCCGGCTGCGATCCACAAAGGTAGGTCGCGCGCGGCTCATTCCGTTGGCCGCCCTTGATGACTTGCTTTCGGCGACCGAGGAGTTCGCGGCATGACCGGCCGGCGTCGCCGTTCTCATGGCGAGGGTTCGGTGTACGAGCAGCGTCCGGGTATGTGGGCTGCCGTGGTCGACCTCGGGTGGATCGACGGTAAGCGCAGGCGCAAGTACGTCTACGCCAAATCTGAGGCAGAGGCGATCCGCAAGCGCGATGACCTGCGGCGGCGGCATGATCTGGGCGAGAACCTCGCCGCGCAGCCGCGCACTCTTTCCGACTGGTTGGACGAGTGGATCGCGATGAAGGCCCAGGAGGGCACTCGGGCGTCCACGCTTCGCGGCTACCGCTGGTTGATCGAGAGTCACATCCGACCGGCGCTCGGCAAGGTGGCGCTGAGCAAGCTCACGCCGACGATGATCCGTCGTGTTCTGTCGGCGAAGGCCGACGCAGATCTCTCGGCAACCACCGTTCGCCACATCCACGGCATGATCCGCAATGTCCTTGGCGACGCGATGCGCGAGGAACTGTTGCACCGCAACCCGGCGCTTGCTGTCCGGGCTCCCTCCGTCCGCCAGCAGGAGCGGCGGGCACTTACGGTCGAGGAAGCCCGTCGTTTGATCGAAACAATCCGGGGTGATCGGCTGGAAGCGCTGTGGGTCTGCGCCCTGACCGTCGGTCTGCGGCGCGGCGAGCTGCTCGGGCTGCGCTGGTGTGACGTGGATTTCGGCGCTGGCACCCTCACCGTTCGGCAAACCCTGCTCCGTGCTGGTGGGCAGCTCCACTTCGCCGAACCGAAGACGGAACGCTCACGGCGGACCGTGCCGGTTCCCGAGCAGACCATGGCGCTTTTCCGGACTCACCGGCGGCGGCAGGCGGCCGAACGGCTCCAAGCGGGCGAGCGCTGGCAGGACTTTGGTTTGATCTTCGCCTCGACGATCGGCACGCCCATGGAGCCGCGCAACGTCGACCGTGCCTGGCATGCGACTCGGGCTCGCGCAGGCCTGCCCTGGTTACGGCTGCATGATCTTCGACATGCCTGCGCCACGTTCCTTCTCGCGTCGGGCGC
>Ga0233363_1001022_pt1 | contig 11314 bp, 18 predicted proteins | sample ElkDunMinimDraft_18_FD_191534 | JGI IMG/M metagenome (GOLD analysis project Ga0233363, IMG submission 191534) | Fecal eukaryotic communites from dung pellets of Tule Elk in California, USA - Elk Dung C16 | ecosystem: Host-associated > Mammals > Digestive system > Large intestine > Fecal | place...
TCACCGAGATGTGGGAGGCCATCCCCGACTCGCCCACGCCCGGCCTGGCCACCGTCGGCGCCACCCTCGGCACCGTCACCGAGGTCGTCGTCGCCCCGGTCCTCGAGGCAGGCGCGGACCTGCTCGGCCCGACCGCCCGCGGACTCGACCACGGACTGGCCTACGCCACCGACACGCTCCGGACGCCGCTGCAGTGGCTGCGCTGCGCCACCGCCTGGATCTGGGCACCCCTGCAGGACGCCCTCGACCCGACGGTAGAGGCGGTGCGGCAGACGGGGCTGCTCGGCCAGACCTTGGACCCGGTCCTCGACGTGGTGGTGCCCGGCTCCCCGCGGGCCCCGGACGTGCCGGGCCAGCCCGTCGACGAGCAGCCGACCGCGCCGGTGCCCGCGCTGCCCGTCGGCGAGCTGCCGTCGGCACCGGTCCCCGCTGTGCCGCTGCCCGTCGACGAGCAGCCGACCGCCCCTGCCCCGGTCGTGTACGCCGACCAGCTCGTCCCCGCCGCCGCCACCTCTGCGGCTGCTGCCGACGTCGACCAGGCTGCCGACACCGACCCGGCCGCGTACCCCGCCGGCGAGCCGGGCAGCTCGTCGACGGGCGCCGGCGGCAGCAGCTCCGGCGCGGGTTCTGCCGACGCCGACGCGGCCGGCACGCTGGCGCTGCAGCTGACGCCGGGCCGGTGGCTCGCCGACGTCGACGAGCACGCCGACGGCCTCACGCTCTCCATCACCCCTCGACCTGCCTGACGGCCCCCAGCCACCACCCGGGTGGCACGGGCCGTCCGCGGACACCTCCGCGCACGGCAGGGGCCGCGCGCCCCGATCACCCCATCTCTGATCGGAGCACCATGAAACCTTGGATCCTCACGGCCAGCGGCGTCACCGCCGGCATCGCCCTGCTCATCGCTGCCGCCGCCGGCGGGTACGCCCTTGGCACCACGCCCGACCCGCGGGGCACCGCACTCGTCCTCGCCACCATCGTGGCCATGGCCCTGCTGCTCGGGTCCGCCATCGTCATCGCCGTCTACACCGTGGTGGCGCTCGTCAGCCGGCATATCCACCGGGCCGTGGGCGAGGTCGACGAGCGTGTCGGGACCTACCAGGACGGGGTGGAGACGACGATCGGCCGCCTCGCTGAGGCGCTGCCGAAGCCGGGTCTTCGCCGGATCAGCTAGCCGTCTGTCCCCAGGTTGTCCCCTTACCAAGAGCAACGCCCCGCCGGGAGAGACCTGGCGGGGCGTTTGCCCTGGTAAACCGTGGTGGGGCGGGCGGGACTCGAACCCGCGACCGAGGGATTATGAGTCGATCGGGTGGGGACACCCCCACCTGCCGTAATGGCCCGTGACCTCGGAAACCCGTGTGCGTTCGTGACATTCGGTGACCGGGGACAGCGGTCCGGATCATGCCCGCTGTCCCCATGGGGACATACTGTCCCCGTGGCGAGCATCGAACAGCGGGGGTCCTCGTGGCGCGTGATCTGGCGCCGCAACGGCCGCAAGCAATACACGTCCTGGCCCACCCTCGCGCTCGCACAGGAAGCCAAGGCCATCGTAGAGGGCCACCGGGGGCAGATCGACCCGCTGCGCGTCTACGGCGACATGGGCGTAGACGTCGGCGACCCCGACGCCGGCCCCACCTACCGGGCGTGGGTCGAGCAGTGGCTGCCGTCGCGGACCCGGCTGACCCCGGGCACCCGCCACCGCTACGAGCAGCAGCTACGCGACCGCATCTACCCCGCCTTCGGCGACGTCCCCCTCGAGCGCATCACTCCGGTGATGATCGGCCGGTGGATCCAGGACATGCGCGCCGAGGTCGGCCCCAAGACGATCACCCGCTACTTCTCGCTGCTGCACACCTCGCTCGCCGCCGCGGTCCGCCACGGGCACATCCCGGCGAACCCGTGCGACGGCACCGACTTTCGCCGCGACGCCGTCGCCCACGACGACGCCACCGGCGGACACCAGCCCGTCTACCTGACCCCCCGCGAGTACGAGCTGCTGCGCGCACAGATCCCCGCCCGCTGGCAGCCGCTGACCGACTGCGCCGTCGAGACCGGGATGCGCTGGTCTGAGCTGACCGCGATCGCCGCCCAGCACCTCGTACCAGCCGCCGGCGGCGCGTCACCTCGGGTGCGGGTCGAGCGGGCGTGGAAGCGATCGCCCGACGGCGCCTACCTGGGCACGACGAAGGGCCGCGGCCGCCGGGTGCTGCCGATCAGCAAGGAGCTGTACGCCACCCTCGCCGGCCTCGTTGACGGGATGGGGCCGGACGCGCTGGTCTTCCGCCGCGACGACGGCGAGCGCCTGGACTACGACCCCATCTACGACCAGGTGTGGCAGCCGGCGCTCGTGCGGGCTCGCCGCTGCCCCACCCATCCCCCTGCCGGCGAGGGCGAGGTACTCGAGGGAGCACGCGGCCGGTGCCGCGACTACGGCGGCCGGACGTGGCGCGGCGAGCCGTGCGGCGCCCAGGTGATGCGGGACCGGACCCGCTGCGTGCTGCACTACGGTCCGCGCGGCACCGCGGTGTCGGACTGCGACTGCCCCGACGTGCTCCACAAGGCCCCGTCGTGGCACGACCTGCGGCACACCTACGCCGCCTGGCTGTTCTCCGACCGCCGGATGACGCCGCTGGCGGTGTCCCGGCTCCTGGGCCACCAGCAGCTGGCGACGACGTCGGAGATCTACGGGGATCTGATGCCGCAGGCGATCGACGCCGCGGTGGACGCCGTAGCGGATGCGCGAAGGTCGGGCCGGGGCTAGCTGGCGCGCCGGCCGCCGTTGCCGCCGGCCTGGTTGGACTGCTCGATGAGGTCCACAAGCTGGAGCATGGTCTGCCGCTGCTGCTCGGTGTAGGTCGGGTCGGCGAGGATCGCGTCGCGGACGCTGACGCTGCCGGGCTCACCGGGCGCCGGCGGGCGGAGGCCAGCCATGCGCTCTGCGTCTTCGCGGGTGATGCGGTGCCCGTCGACCTCGACGCCGATGCGGGCGAGCCCGTCGGCGATCTTGTGGATGGTCTTCGGGTCGGCCTTCCGAGGTGAGGTCTTCAGCCGGCCGATGGTGTTGCGGGGGATGCCCCCGAGCTCTTCGGCCATGCGTACGAGTGTCCAGCCTCTGGTCACCCGTTCGGCTTCGATGAGTGCCCAGAGTTGGTACGCGGCCGGCTGCTCGGTCATGTGCAGGTTGTAGCACAGATTCAGGATTCGGACATAGCGGCATCCCATTTGGGGGGTTTCGCAGATGGCGTCATGCGCAGTGTTGTTCAGGCTTGCACAGTCATGGTCAGCCTTGTAGCGTCATGAATGCACATGACGCACCAAGTCTGAGCAACCGGAGGTTGTCCCCGTGCAAGACCCCGAGTTCCTGACCGTGGACGAGGTCGCGGAGTGGTTCCGCATTTCCCGCTGGAGCATCACCCGCCTCATCGAGTCCGGAGAGCTGGAGGCCGTAAGGGTCGGCAAGCGCATCCGGGTCGTGGTCAGCAGCTGCAACGACTACCTCCAGAAGCACACCGTCCAGCCCGTCACCACGAAGGAGTGACGACCATGACCATGCCCCAGACCACGACCGCTGAGGTGCCGAAGCTCTACACCCTCGCCGAGGTCGCCGAGATGACCGGCCTGACGCTGCGTCAGCTCCGCGCCCGCCGGCACACCTACCGCCACATCCGCCCCTCCGGCAGCCGCCAGACGTACATGACGGCCCCGATGGTCGCCGAGATGGTCGCCGCCTGGACGGCCGAGCCGCGGGGTGAGGTCGCCGAGCGCGAGCAGCACCTGGCGGTCGTTCAGTCCCGCGTCGGCCGCCGCCGCCGGCGGGCCGCCGCATGAGGCGCGTCCTGTGGGCCGCCGCGCGGGTGCTGATCTTCGCCGGGCTCCTACTTCTCGGCGCCGGGATCGCCCCGGTGCCGGGCGAGCCGCGCACCTACCCGATGCGGCCGGCCACCGAGGCGGAGGAGCGGCAGCACGAGCGCGACCAGCTCTACGACGTGCTCCGCGCGCAGCAGCAGTCCGGACAGAAATGAGCCCCCGCCGCGCGAACGACGAGGGCCCAGCAAACCGACCTGGAGGTAACAACATGCACGAGCAGTCTACCGCCCCGACCGCCGAGCACCTGGCCAACCTGGCCGGGCTGGAGAACGGCACCGGCCCCGAGGTGTTCTGGGGCCACTCCGCCCCGGCCGAGTACGCCGCCGAGCAGATCCGCCGCGACAACCAGGAGGCTGCCCGCCCCGGTAACGGGTGGCTGACCCGCCTGGACCGGCTCGTCGAGACGGTCGCCGAGGTGGCCGTCGAGACCGAGGCGGAGGCCCTGGACAGCGCCCTGCTCGCGGTCATCGTCGAGGCCGCCGCGTGGCGCGCCGCGATCGAGCTGGACGAGGCGGTGACCCGATGACCGCCACCGAGCAGCAGACGTGCGCGGACGAGCTGCGCAGGCGCTTCGCCGCGCACGGGTGCGAGGTCACCATCACCACCGCGCCTCCGCTGGTGATCACGCCGTACATCGAGTCGATCCAGTGCCCGCACGGCACCACGTTCTACGTCGAGCCGACCAGCGACCAGATCGCCGCCTGGGCCCGGGACGGTGTCCGATGACCGCCACCGCGCTGCCCGTCGACGTCGAGACCCAGAGCCGCATCGCCGCCCTGGAACAGCAGATCACCGACCTCACCGGGCGTCTCGCCGTCGCCGAGCACGCCGCCACCCACGACCCGCTGACCGGACTGCTCAACCGGGCCGGCCTCGAGGAGCGATGGGCGAACGGCTGGATGGGTCCCACGCTCGCCCTGATCGACCTCAACGGCTTCAAGGAGGTCAACGACACCTACGGGCACGCCTGCGGCGACGAGGTCCTGCGGCAGGTCGGCATCCGCATCGCCGAATTCGCCGGTGCCGGCCAGGCCGCCCGCCTCGGTGGCGACGAGTTCGTGGTCGAGGTGGGCGGCAGCGAGGGCGCACGCGAGCTCGCCCGCTGGATCGGCCTGCCGGTGCTGATCGGCCCCGGCCCGCTGGAGGTCTGCCCGACCGCCGCGATCGGCGTCGCCTCCGCTGGGCGCGACCTCGTCCGGGACCTCGCCAACACCATCGAGCGCGCCGACGTCGCGCTCTACGCGGCGAAGGAATCCGGCTCTCCCGTCGCCTCCACGGTCGTCGTCTACGACCCGGCCGTCCACGGCGTACCCGAGCGGCAGGACCGGCCCGTCCGGCGGCGCCGCGACGCGCAGACGCCGCCCACCCGGGCGGACGTGTGGCAGGCGCAGCTCCCGGACTACGGGGACCTGCCGGGCGGCGTGTGCGGCGACGCCGGGCAGGCCGCCCGCGACCGCATCGAGCTGGAGTACGCGCCCGTGATCCGGATGGGCGGCGCGGCATGAGCGAGGAAATCCGGGGCGTGCGCACCGCCCGCAAGATTCACCGCTGCGACGGCGAGCGGAGCGGCTGCCCCGGTGCCATCCAGGTGGGGCAGCTCTACCTCTACTCCGCGCTGCCGCCCAACAGCGACCTCGGCAACGAGCGGTGGTGGACCGCGAAGATCTGCGCCTCGTGCGTCGCCGCCTCCGGTCGCTCCCTCGACACCCTCGGCGGTGCGGCATGAGCACCCAGCCGCAGCAGCCCCAGCCCTGGCCCCTCGGCCCCGGCAGCGGATGGCCCAAGCCCCAGACCCACGCCCAGGAGGTGACCCGGTGACCCCGATCCGCATCAGCACCACGAGCTACCTCATCGCCCTCGCCGCCGACGTGATCGGCATCCCCACCCCCACCGCCGACCACCCCGGCGCCGACGCCACCTGGTCCCCGCTCGCCGAGCTCGGCCGCACCGACGACACCGCGCTCCTGCCCGCCGTCGACCGCCCGCAGCGGCCCGCCCTCGCCGACGTGCCCTACCAGGTCGAGCAGCACCCGATCCTCGGCGAGCTGCTCGTCGGCCCCGTCGCCCGACCCCTCATCCACGACACCCTCGCCCTCGCATACGGAGGCACCCGGTGACCGCCCCCACCGTCTACCGCGCACCCGACCCGGTGCGCCTGTGCACCACCCGACCCCCGGAGTGGTGGGAGCTCGACAACCCCGGCAACGGACTGGCGAGAGACCTCTGCAGCCGCTGTGAGTTCCGCGCCGCCTGCGAGCCCGGCCCGGACGAGCGCGTCGTCGGCGTCATCCGCGCCGGCCGCGGCTACCCCGACGGCCTGGAGTCCCCCCGAGTGCGGGCCATCTTCACCGCCCACCACGACCTGATCGGTGAACTCGCCGCCCAGGGTGTCTCCGGCCGGCAGATCGCCGAACGTGTCGGCGCCTCCCGGAACGTCACGTACGCCTACCTGAAGGCCAACTGGCCGGGACGCCGCCCGCCGCGGTCGACGTACCGGGGCGTCACCTGGCACACCCGCTCGTCGAGCTGGAACGCCCGCATCCATATCGACGGCAAGAAGGTCCACCTCGGCTCATTCGCCGACGAGCTGGACGCGGCCCGCGCCTACGACGCGAGGGCCCGCAAGCTCGGCCGCCCCCTGAACTTCCCGGACGAGGCAGCGGCATGAGTGCCGTCGAGCTGCTCGCGCCCGGCGAGGCGGGGCCGGACAACCCGGCCTGGCACAAGCTGCGCCGCGACGGGGTCACGGCGTCCGAGATCGCCGCGGTGCTCGGCATCAGCCCGTGGGACTCGCCGTTCTCGCTGTACTGGCAGAAGGTCAACGGCTGGGCCACCGACGACAACGATCTGATGTCCACCGGCCGCCGCGTCGAGCCCGTCGTCGCCGACTGGTGGGCCGAGACGGTCGGCGGCGACGTGATGTACGCCCGCCCGGCCGGCCTCTACGCCCACCCCGAGCGGTCGTGGCAGCTCGCGACCCCGGACCGGCTGGTCTGGCAGTTCATCCGCCCAGGGGTCGGCCGCTTGATCTCCGTCCTGGAGTGCAAGTGGACCGGCAGCTGGGACGGCTGGGGCGACGCCGGAACCGACGACATCCCCGTCTACTACCGCGCCCAGGTGCTCTGGCAGATCGACGTCCTCGGCGTCAACGAGGGGCACCTGGCCGTCCTCGGCCCCGGAGGCTTCCGCGCCTACGGTCCGATCCGCCGCGACGAGCAAGACCTGACCGTGATGCGGGAGGCCGCCCGCCGATTCCTGGACCGCCTCGCCGCCAGCGATGCGCCGGACGTCGACGAGCACTCCGCCACCCTCGCCACCCTCAAGCGGCTGCACCCGGACCTCGTTGACGCCGAGGCCGAGATCAGCCCGGCCACCGCGGCCGGCTACCGGCGAGCCCGCGCGCTCAAGTCCGCCGCCGAGCGGCTGTGCGCCCGCTTCGAGGCCCGCCTGCGCGCCGAGATGGGCGCCAACCGGGTCGCCATGCACGACGGCAGCAAGGTCGCTTCCCGCTCCATCTACGACACCGACCGCATCGACTCGAAGCGGCTGCGCGAAGAGCAGCCCGACATCGCCGCGGCCTACACCAACACCTCCACCACGGACCGACTCACCCCCGCAAGGAGCAAGAAGTCATGACCCAGACCATCAGCCAGGCCGTCGCCAACCGCGACAACACCCCTTCCGGCCTGATCAAGCAGTACTCCGAGAGCTTCGCCCAGGTCCTGCCGTCGCACGTCAAGCCCGCCACCTGGGTCCGGCTCGCCCAGGGCGCGCTCAAGAAGGGCAAGCGCGACAACGACGGCCGATTCGAGCTGGAGATCGCCGCCGCGAACAACCCCGGTGTCTTCCTCGCCGCGCTGCTCGACGCCGCCCGGCAGGGCCTGGAGCCGGGCACCGAGCAGTACTACCTCACCCCGCGCAAGGCGGCCGGCGGGCGCCTGGAGATCCTCGGCATCACCGGCTACCAGGGGCACATCGAGCTGATGTACCGGGCCGGGGCGGTCGCCTCCGTCGTCGCCGAGGTGGTGCGCGAGAACGACGAGTACCGCTACCAGCGCGGCATCGACGAGGTGCCGGTGCACCGGTTCAAGCCGTTCGCGCGGGAGAAGGACCGCGGCCGGCTGGTCGGCGTGTACGCCTACGCCCGCATGAAGGACGGGGCGGTGTCCCGGGTCGTCGAGCTCAATCAGGACGACATCGACCGCATCAAGGCCAGCTCGCAGGGCGCAAAGAGCGATTACAGCCCGTGGGTCAAGCACGAGCCGCAGATGTGGCTCAAGTCGGCGGTTCGGCAGCTGCAGAAGTGGGTGCCCACCTCGGCGGAGTTCCGCCGCGAGCAGCTGCGCGCCGCGGCCGAGGCGCAGCGGATCGCCACCGCGCCGACCGCCCCGCCCGGGACCGACTCGCCCCAGGGCGACGTCCTCGAGGGCGAGGTGCTCGACGAGGCGCCGGCCGAGGTGGCCCCGGCCACCGCCCCGGGCGACGAGGCGTGGCCGGCCACCGCGCAGCTCGCCGCGGGGGCCTGACCGTGATGGCCGACTACATCCTGCAGCTGGTGTGGCCCATCACCGACGCCACCTACAGCCGCGAAGAGCTCATCACCGAAGCCCTCCCGCAGCTCGACAAGCTCGCCGACCAGGCCCACGCCATCATCACCGGCCCGCCGGTCTGGAGGATCTGGCCCGCCGCCAGCGTGCCCGGCTGGACCGCCTACGCCCCCGGCAACGTCCTCGTCGCCCGGGCACCCGCCGACCGGTACGGGGCGGTCCACGACTTCAGGCTCGCCGACCCGCGCCCCGACCAGGCGGTCATCCGCCGCCTCATCGAGGGCCACCCGCCCGCCAAGGTGCGGCCGATCGAACGCACCGCCGCCATGGCGCACATGTACGACAGCGGCGCCGAAATCGGGGCGGTCGCGTCCCGGTTCGGGCTGACCGAGAAAGACGCCAAGCAGGGAGTGCTCCGCGGTCGCCGACGAACCGCAGCCATAAGCGCCTGACAGCGCCGCCCCGCCCGGACAGGCCGGCACCGCGCATCGAGCGCGCGACGGGGCACCAGCGACGACCACCACGACCAAGGGGGACCCGATGAACACCAAGCACCTCACCGCCGGGACCACCCTGCGAGCCATCGACGCGATCCGCAGCCCCCAGCAGACCTACACCCGAGACCAGGTCGCCTACCTGATGCACCTCGCCTACCTGTCCGGACGCACCACCCGCGCCCTCGACGACCTCGCCGAACTCCACGGCACCTGGGCCGAACACCGCGAGCCCCGCATCACCCGCGAACAGCGCGTCGCCGAACGGATCGCCGACATGGAACAAGCAGCCCGCCGGGCCGCACGCCTCGAGGGCCGCGCCCACCACGACCACCCCGGCGGACCCGTCGACTGGCACACCGGCCAGCCCGTCCAGCAGCTCGGAGCAGCAGCGTGACCGACATCGACCTCTGGGAAGGCATGGACAGCGTGGCCCCGGCCGAGCCCAACCCGTTCGACCCCGGCAGCCCCGAGTACGCCGCCTGGCAGCGCCAGGAAGACGCCGCCCGCGCCGAGGTCCGCGCCGCCCGCGAACGGCAGCGCCTAGCCGAAGAGACCGAGCGGGAACTGGTCCGGCTCAAGGCCCGCCACGCAGCCCAAGCCCAATGGGACGACGAACAAGCCGTCCTCGCCAAAGCACAGGCCAACGACGCCGCCCGCGTGCACGACGGCGCCAGCTTCCTACTCGACCTGCCGCCCACCCCGCCGGCCCTGTGGGGCAAAGGCGAAGACATCCTGTGGGCCCGCGGTGAAGCGCTGATGATCGCCGGACCGCAAGGGGTCGGGAAGACCACCATCGCCGGGCAACTCCTGCGCGCCACCATCGGCATCTCCGGTGAAGTCCTCGGGTTCCCCGTCGAGCCGTGCGAACGGCGCGTGCTGTACCTGGCCATGGACCGGCCCGAACAGGCCCGCCGCAACCTCGGCCGGATGTTCGCCGACGCCGAAGCCGAAATCGGCCGGGGCTACCTGTCGGAAGTCCTGCGGTTCTGGTCCGGGCCGCCGCCGGTGGACTTCGCCGCCGACCCGGCCGGTCTGCTGCGGATCGCCCAGCAGCACGACGCGGACGTCGTGTTCGTCGACAGCCTCAAGGACGCGGCAGTCGGCCTGTCCAAGGACGAGATCGGGGCCGGCTACAACCGTGCCCGGCAGCTCGCCCTGGCCGAGGGCGTGCAGGTTGTCGAGCTGCACCACACCGTGAAGAACGGTGCCGACGGCGGGAAGCCGAACAACATCAACGGCATCTACGGGTCGACGTGGCTCACCTCGGGCTGCGGATCGGTGGTCCTGCTCTGGGGTGACCCGGGCGACCCGGTCATCGACTTCGTGCACCTGAAGCAGCCGATGAACGAGGTGGGGCCGCTGAAGGTGCTGCACAACCGGACGACCGGGTTGTCGGAGGTCTACCACGACGAGGACACCGACGTGGTGGCCCTGGCCCGCCGGTGCGCGACCACGGGTGTGTCGGCGCAGGAGGCCGCGGCGTGTCTGTTCTCGGCGGATAAGCCGACCCGGGCGCAGGTGGAGAAGGCCCGCCGGAAGCTCCGCGAGCTGGTCCGGCAGGGCGTGTTGATGGAGCGGGCTGCCACTGATGGGCAGGGCGGTCGGGGCAACGGGGACCGGTGGTTCCCGGCGGCTTCGGCGGCTTGGACGGGCGAGGAGGAGACCCCCAATGAGCGATACCAGTAGCCGCACGGTGAGCCTGAGCCACTGCCCCGGGTGCGGCGCAGAGAAAGAGCCGAGCCGTCTCGCGGTGCCTACCTACTGCGTGCAGTGCAGGAACGCAGCCAACATCGCCTGGCGGACGCGGAACCCTGAGGCGGATCGGGCGGCTCGCCGTCGCGACAACCTGTCGCGGAATGGCCTGACGCCCAACGCGTACGACGCCATCTTCGACGCCCAGGGCCACAGGTGCGGCATCTGCGGCACCGACAAGCCGGGCGGGCGCGGGTGGCACATCGACCACGACCACCGGTGCTGCCCGGAGGGCCGGCGGTGCGGGAAGTGCATGCGCGGCATTCTCTGCCACGGATGCAACGTCGGACTCGGGATGTTCCAGGACGATCCCGACCGCCTTTTGGCCGCCGCCGCCTACCTCACCGCGTGGACACAGAAGGTGAGCGAGCGATGACGGAGCGCGCGCAAGAAAGTCACACAGAAAGTCACGCGTCGATGTCTGACCGAAAGTCACATGGAAAGTCACGCATCGATACGTCCGACGCGTTTCCGCAGGTCAGAAAGTCACGCGGCCCGGAAGAGAAAGTCACGCGGCCCCTCCCTCGGAAAGTCACGTTTTCCGGCCTCTCTTTAGAGAGGCCGGAACGTGACACCGAGAGGGGGGAGAGCAACAAAAACCCCACCAACCCAGAGCCCGCCGACACCACCGACGACGACCTCGCCGCCCGG
>Ga0233363_1001024_pt1 | contig 11274 bp, 9 predicted proteins | sample ElkDunMinimDraft_18_FD_191534 | JGI IMG/M metagenome (GOLD analysis project Ga0233363, IMG submission 191534) | Fecal eukaryotic communites from dung pellets of Tule Elk in California, USA - Elk Dung C16 | ecosystem: Host-associated > Mammals > Digestive system > Large intestine > Fecal | place...
CGTAGTCCTGCTGGCGCATGTGCACCACGGCGCACCGTACGCTGAGCAGGACGAGGAACAGCCCCTTCGAGGTCGCTCCGCCGACCACACCTGGGGGCATGAGGAAAGGAGTTGAGCTGCCCCCCGCACCCGAGGGCACCACCTCACCCTCCACCGCCAAGCCGGGACAGCGGCTTCGTGTCCGCTACGCCAAGCGCGGGCGCATGAGGTTCGCGAGTCACCGCGACATCGCCAGGGCCCTGGAACGGGCCCTGCGCAGGGCCTCCGTGCCCATGGCGTTCTCCGCCGGCTTCTCGCCTCACCCCAAGGTCTCCTACACGGGAGCGGCCCCCACCGGGGTCGCCAGCGAGGCGGAGTACCTTGAACTCGTCCTGGCCGAGGAACGCGATCCCGAACGGGTCCGAGCCGACATCGACGCCGCGATGCCCGAGGGCATCGACGTGGTCGAGGTCGTCGAGGCCCGGCAGTCCGGGCTCGCGGACCGGCTCCAGGCCTCCGCTTGGCAGGTGGAGATGGCGGGCGTCGACCCCGACGACGCCGCCAGGGCGGTGGCCGCGTACGTGGCCGCCGACAGTGTCGAGGTGGAGCGGATGACGAAGAAGGGTCGTCGCCGCTTCGACACACGACCGGCAGTGGTGCGTATCGATGTCTGTAGTGGACCCCACGGGCGCGTCCCAGGGGAACACGACACGGCATATGCCATACTTCGGATGGTTGTACGGCACACGACACCTGCTGTCCGACCAGACGACGTGTTGACCGGCCTCCTCCATGTGGCCGACCTCGCGCCGCCGTCATCACCCGTGATGACCCGGCTGGCGCAGGGGCCGCTGGACGAGACGACAGGCGCGATCGCGGACCCGCTCACCGAGGACCGGCCCGAAGCTCTCATGAGCCCCGGACCCGCGAACGACAACGCGGACGAGCGGCGCGACGACGCACCACGGCCGTCAACGCCCATGAACGGGACCGCGCGGATGAGCGGCCCCGAAGCGGGGAACATGGGCGAAACCACAGGACTTCGCCCCGACGGCACCCTGGTGCCGCCGGCGGTGACACAGCGACGACAGTTCTCGTGAGCCGCGCTGGCGACCGACAGGCCGCAGCGCGCCCGAGGACTTTGACGGGAGACCGCCCGGATGCTCGACAACGAGCCCAACGACGGTGCCGAGAGCACCGCGGGTACAACTGAGACGACCGCAGACAAGGCGGCGTCCCCCCCCGGACGGGGTGGTGAGGTGCGTGTGACCACACCCGCGCCGGTACGCGGCGTCCGCCGCGCCGCCGGGCCACCCCCGGAACCGGACGACGTCTTCACGCCCCCCTCGATGCCCGTCACCTCGCTCGCCGGTTCCGGCGAGGGGGGCACGGTCAAGACAGCGGTGTCCACCACCACGCGCAGGCGCACCGTGCGCGCCGCGGGACGTCCCGACGAGGACCCGGCCCCGCGCCGCAGCAGGACCCGTGCCGCGCAGGAAGCGGAACCCGCGCCCGCGCGGACCACCGCGACGGCCCCCGCCCGCGACTCCGCCGACAAGGATGACAAGGCGGACGGCAAGGCGGACAAGGACACCGCCAGGTCCACCCGGACCCGAGGCCGGTCCCGCACGCGTACGCGCGCCGCGGAGGCCGCCGACACGGTCGGGACGACCACGGAGCAGGAGGACGAGGAGACCGCCGAACAGGGCGGCGGAAACGTCTTCCAGGCGCCGACGATGCTGTTCCAGGCGCCGGTGGCCAGTGCCGCACCGGCGCCCGTCGCGGTGCCCTCCGACACCCACGAGGACGAGGACGAGGACGACGAGGAGGAGGCCGACGACGCGGCCGAGCAGTCCTCCGTCGCCGAGGAGACCGGCGACGCCTCCGACGACAGGCCGAGCCGCCGTCGCCGCCGGCGCGGCGGACGCGGCCGGGGCCGGTCCCGCTCCGGTGAGGACTCCGAGGGCGAGACCGCCGTCGAGCCCGCCGCCGAGAAGCCGGAGCGGCGCAGGAGCCGTACGGCCGAGGTCGAGGCCGCCGAGACCGCCGACGACGACACCGACGCCGACTCCGAGGCCGACGAGGACTCGGGCGAGGACGGCGAACGCGGCAGCAGCCGCCGTCGCCGCCGCCGTCGGCGCCGGTCCGGCGGGGGATCGGGCGGCGAGGCCACCGCCGACGACCCGCCCAACACCGTGGTCCGGGTGCGCGAGCCGCGCGCCGAGAAGCCGATCGAGGACGAGGTCCAGTCCGTCCGCGGCTCCACGCGGCTGGAGGCCAAGAAGCAGCGCCGCCGCGAGGGCCGCGAGCAGGGCCGCCGCCGCGCACCGATCGTCACCGAGTCGGAGTTCCTGGCCCGTCGCGAGGCGGTCAAGCGCGACCTGGTGGTCCGCCGCACCGGTGACCGCACCCAGATCGCCGTCCTCGAGGACGACATCCTGGTCGAGCACTACGTCGACCGGGCCACGCACCGCTCCTACGTCGGCAACGTCTACCTGGGCCGCGTCCAGAACGTGCTGCCGTCCATGGAGGCCGCGTTCGTCGACATCGGCAAGGGCCGCAACGCCGTCCTGTACGCGGGCGAGGTCAACTGGGACTCGTTCGGCCTCGACGGCCAGCCCAAGCGCATCGAGTCGGTGCTCAAGTCCGGCCAGTCGGTCCTGGTGCAGGTCACCAAGGACCCGGTCGGTCACAAGGGCGCCCGCCTGACCAGCCAGATCAGCCTGCCCGGCCGCTACCTCGTGTACGTGCCCGGCGGTTCGATGACGGGCATCAGCCGCAAGCTCCCCGACAAGGAGCGCGCCCGCCTCAAGCAGATCCTCAAGAAGGTGATGCCGTCCGGCGCCGGTGTGATCGTGCGCACGGCCGCCGAGGGGGCCAGCGAGGAGGAGCTGGAGCGCGACATCATGCGCCTGGCCAAGCAGTGGGAGTCGATCAAGCGCAAGTCCAAGTCGGCCAACGCGCCGTCGCTGCTCAACAGCGAGCCGGACCTCACCGTCCGGGTCGTCCGCGACGTGTTCAACGAGGACTTCTCCAGCCTGGTCGTCTCCGGCGAGGAGGCCTGGACCACCGTCCACGAGTACGTGGACTACGTGGCGCCCAACCTCGCCGAGCGGCTCTCGCACTGGTCCGAGGACCGCGACGTCTTCTCCGCCTACCGCATCGACGAGCAGATCAACAAGGCGCTGGAGCGCAAGGTCTGGCTGCCCAGCGGAGGGTCCCTCGTCATCGACCGGACCGAGGCCATGACGGTGGTCGACGTCAATACCGGCAAGTTCACCGGTCAGGGCGGCAACCTCGAGGAGACGGTCACCAAGAACAACCTGGAGGCGGCGGAGGAGATCGTCCGCCAGCTCCGGTTGCGCGACATCGGCGGCATCATCGTCATCGACTTCATCGACATGGTGCTGGAGTCCAACCGCGACCTGGTGCTGCGCCGCATGCTGGAGTGCCTGTCGCGCGACCGCACCAAGCACCAGGTGGCGGAGGTCACCTCGCTCGGCCTGGTGCAGATGACCCGCAAGCGGGTCGGCCAGGGCCTGCTGGAGGCCTTCTCGCACACCTGCGAGCACTGCGGAGGACGCGGGCTCGTGTTGTCCGGCGACCTTCTGGAGAAGGGCGCCGGAGCGGGCGGCAGCGGCGGCGGACGCAAGAAGAAGAAGGGCAAGGGCGACTCCGAGCAGCCCGCCGAGAAGGCGGAGAAGGCCGAGAAGCCGTCCGACAGGGGCGAGGACGACGACACGGCCGACCAGGCCGAGCCGGAGCAGGCGCCCGAGCCCGTCAGCGCCCCGGCCGCCGAGGCGGACCAGCAGGAGCAGGCCGAGCCCGCCAAGAAGACCCGCAAGCGCGCCACCCGTTCCCGCAAGGCCGCGGACGACGCGGTCGCGGAGCAGGCGGACGCGGTCGCCCCCGCGCAGGCGGGGGACGGCGCCGACTCCGGTGCCGCACCGGCGGACGCGGAGGCCGAGCCCGAGAAGGCCCCGGCGAAGAAGACTCGCACCCGGCGCACCAGCACCAAGGCCGCCCGTGCGGCGGCCGAGAAGGCTGACGCCGCGGCGCAGGACGGTGGTGGGGCGGACGCCGGCGGCGACGCCGACACCGCCGTCACCGAGGCGCCCGCCCCGGCGGAGAACGGCGACGAGGAGGCCGCGGAGCGGCCCAAGCGGCGCCGTACCCGACGGGCCAAGACGGCGGCGGCCTCACCGTCCGCCGTGGACGCGGGCTGACCGAGGCGGTACATACCGGCCGTGGTTCGGGCGGGGGCGACCCCGTCCGAACCACGGCACGTGTGCAGGCCTGTAGCGGGCCGGTGGTAATCTGATGGACGGTGCGTCGGCGCGTTCCACCACAATCGCGCGCCCCGACACCGAAGTGCTCTCCACGCAGGGTTTGTTTCCCTCAGATCCCCGCGCCCCGCTACAGGCGATCAGTGGATCGTGGAACGAGGCTTCTCCCCACCCACATGGGGGCGATCCTCCCGGCTGGCCTGGGCACAGGTACAGCCGGACCCGGACCCCGGAACTCACGTCTCGGGGATGGTCCCGAGCATTATTCGTTGAGCGAGCAGGAAGAGAGTTACCCGGTGTACGCGATCGTGCGAGCGGGCGGCCGACAGGAGAAGGTGTCTGTCGATGACGTCCTGAACATCGACAAGGTCTCCGATGAGACCGGCGCCACCATCACGTGGCAGCCCATCCTGGTCGTTGACGACGGCAACGTCATCAGCGACGCGGACAAGCTGAGCGGCTACTCGGTCACCGCCGAGATCCTCGGTGAGACCAAGGGCCCCAAGATCAACATCCTGAAGTACAAGAACAAGACCGGTTACAAGAAGCGCCAGGGTCACCGCCAGAAGCACACCCAGGTGCGCGTCACCGGCATCGCGGCGAAGTAGGAGGCCTGGAGAAATGGCACATAAGAAGGGCGCTTCGTCCAGCCGTAACGGTCGTGACTCGAATGCCCAGCGCCTCGGCGTGAAGCGTTTCGGCGGTCAGTCCGTCTCGGCCGGCGAGATCCTCATCCGTCAGCGCGGCACCAAGTTCCACCCCGGCGCCAACGTCGGCCGCGGTGGGGACGACACGCTGTTCGCTCTGGTCGCCGGGCAGGTCAAGTTCGGCAACTTCCGCGGCCGCAAGGCCGTGAACATCGTTCCTGTCGCCGCCGAGTAGGTTCGCGCACGGACGTTGTGGTTTCGAGGCGGGCCAGGGAACACTGGCCCGCCTCTCGCGTTGTCACTGGGTGACACGCGTGTTCCACCAGGCCACCCGCGCGGGTGGCCGACAAGCAACGGGGAGAGCTATGCCTGACTTCGTCGACGAGGCGGTCTTGCACGTCAAGGCCGGGAACGGCGGGCATGGCTGCGCCTCCGTGCACCGTGAGAAGTTCAAACCTCTGGGCGGACCGGACGGCGGCAACGGCGGCCGGGGCGGCGACATCGTCCTGGAGGTCGACGCGCAGACCGCCACCCTGCTGGACTACCAGCGCCGCCCGCACCGCAACGCCCAGAACGGGACGCCCGGCCAGGGCGGGCACCGCGCGGGGGGCAACGGGGACGACCTGGTCCTGACCGTGCCCGACGGCACCGTGGTCACCCGCGGCGACGGTGAGTTCGTCGCCGACCTCGTGGGCCACGGCACCCGCCTGGTCCTCGCCCAGGGAGGCCACGGCGGCCTGGGCAACGCCTCGCTGGCCTCCAAGAAGCGCAAGGCGCCCGGCTTCGCCCTCAAGGGCGAGGAGGGCGAGGCCTTCGACGTGCGCCTGGAGATGAAGACCATCGCCGACGTCGGCCTGGTGGGCTTCCCCAGCGCGGGCAAGTCGTCGCTGATCGCCGCCATGTCGGCGGCCCGGCCCAAGATCGCCGACTACCCCTTCACCACGCTCGTCCCCAACCTGGGTGTGGTGGAGGCGGGCAGAACCCAGTACGTGATCGCCGACGTGCCCGGACTCATCCCCGGGGCGAGCGACGGCAAGGGCCTGGGCCTGGAGTTCCTGCGCCACATCGAGCGGTGCTCGACCCTCCTGCACGTCCTGGACTGCGCCACCTACGAGCAGGGCCGCGACCCGGTCAGCGACCTCGACGCCCTGGAGGCGGAACTGTCCGCCTACGGCGAGCGCGTCGGGGTCGACCTGTCCGACCGGCCGCGCATCGTCGCCCTGAACAAGGTCGACGTGCCCGAGGCGCGTGAGCTCGCCGAGCTGGTCACCCCGATGCTCGTCGAGCGCGGGTACAAGGTGATGGAGGTCTCCGCCGCCTCCCGTGAGGGCCTGCGCGAGCTGTCCTTCGCCCTGGGCGAGCAGGTCGCCGCCGCACGCGACGCCGCCCCCGTCGCCGAGCCCACCCGGATCGTGATCCGTCCCAAGATGATCGGGGACACCCCCTTCCAGGTGGTGCCGCTGGGCAACAACGCCTTCCAGGTGCGCGGCGACAAGCCGGCCCGCTGGGTGGCCCAGACGGACTTCAGCAACGACGAGGCCGTCGGCTACCTGGCCGAGCGGCTCAACCGCCTCGGCATCGAGGAGCAGCTGGCCAAGGCCGGCGCCACCGAGGGCGCGGAGGTCCACATCGGGACCGAGGACGACTCCGTGGTCTTCGACTGGGACCCGTCCATGGACGCCGAGGTGGTCCCGGCGGGCCCGCGCGGCAGCGACAACCGGCTGGGCTGACCCGCGCGGGGACCGACGACCCGGCTGAACAGGAACGTGCGCGGCACCCGACCCGGGTGCCGCGCCCTGGATGGAAAGCCCCACACGGTGCACAGCGCAGAACTCGAACAGACCGGATCCGCGGAGGCCGCCGGGCGCGCGGCCGTCGCGTCGGCCCGCAGGGTCGTGGTGAAGGTGGGGTCGTCGTCGCTGACGACCCCCGACGGCCGGATCGACTCCGGGCGCATCCGCGACCTGGTCGAGGTGCTGGCGGCCCGCCGCACCCTCGGCCAGGAGGTGATCCTGGTCTCCTCCGGTGCGGTCGCGGCCGGGATGACCCCGCTCGGCATGGCCCGGCGCCCCCGCGACCTGGCGTCCCAGCAGGCCGCCGCGAGCGTGGGGCAGGGGCTGCTGCTCGCCGCGTACACGGCCGAGCTGGCCGAGCGCGGTCTCAACGCGGCCCAGGTCCTGCTCACCGTCGAGGACATGATGCGGCGGGTCCAGCACCGCAACGCGCAGCGCACGCTGCGCCGCCTGCTGGACATCGGAGCGGTCCCCGTCGTCAACGAGAACGACACGGTGGCCACCCACGAACTGCGGTTCGGCGACAACGACCGGCTGGCGGCCCTGGTCGCGCACCTGATGCGCGCCGACGCGCTGATCCTGCTGTCGGACGTGGACGCCCTGTACGACGGCAACCCGTCCGATCCGGGGTCGTCCGTGGTCAGCCTGGTGCGCGGGCCCGGCGACCTGGACGGAATCGACATCGGAAGCTCCGGCAGGCGCGGTGTGGGCACCGGGGGGATGGTCACGAAGGTCGCGTCGGCGCGGATCGCCACCGAGGCCGGTGTGCACACCATGCTGACCTCCGCCGCGAACGCCCGGGCGGCCCTGGCGGGGGAGAGGGTCGGCACGCTCTTCGCCGCGGGCGGCGGGCGCCGCCCGTCCGCCCGCCAGCTGTGGCTGGCTCACGCCACCGCCGGGCGGGGCAGCCTGGTGCTGGATCCGGGCGCGGTCGAGGCGGTCGCGCGGGAGAAGGCTTCGCTGCTCCCCGCCGGGGTGGTGAGGGTGACGGGGGAGTTCAGCGCGGGCGACCCCGTCGACCTGTGCGACGAGCAGGGCGTGGTGATCGCGCGCGGCCTGGTCAACTACGACGCCGCCGAGGTCCCCGACCTCATGGGCCGCTCCACCCGCTGGCTCGCGCGGGAGCTGGGCCCGTCCTACGAGCGCGAACTGGTGCACAGGGACGACCTCGTCGTCCTCTAGCGGGTGTTCTCCGGAAGGCGTGAGGGCCGGTGGGCGGCCGTCCGGGCGCCCTCCCGCGGGGCCCCGGGGGACGTTCGGCCCGTGGTGGCCGGGGAGCGCGGGTGCGCGGCGGGAGGAAGCCCGATGGACGCGAGTCCGGATGCGGGGAACACGGCCCGGGCCGTGGCGACCGGCCCGGGCGCCCGAGGCGGGAGCAGGGAGGGCGGCGGGGCGGCCGGGGCCGGTCGGCTCCGGGGCCCGTGCTCCTGTCCCGTGCCGCCCGTCCGTTCTGTGAGACCTCTGTTGCAAGGTCGGGGGACATCCCCGAGGAGAGAAGCGAAGACACCCATGCCTAGCCTGGTGGCGAGAATGCTCGCGGTGGCGTTCCGGGTGGCGCGCAAGCGCCCCATGGAGACCGTGGAGGGCGCACGGGAGCGCATCGAGGAGGCCAAGGACGACCCGGAGCCGCCGCACTGGGTCGCCAAGCGGCACGAGATCAACCGGCGCACGGTGGGGGACTTCCAGAGCTACACCGTTCTGCCCCGGGAACGCGGGGACGGGCCGGGAAAGGCCGTCCTGTACGTGCACGGGGGTTCGTACATCAGCGAGATCTCCCCGTGGCACTGGGTGCTGATCTCCCGGATGGCGGACGCGGGGTGCCGTGTCGAGGTGCCCGTCTACGGGTTGGCTCCGCGGTACACCTACCGTGAGGCCTTCGGTTTCCTCCACACGGTCTACCGCGAGCTCCTGGAGCACGCCGCCCCGGAGCGCACCGTCTTCGCCGGTGACTCGGCGGGGGCCGGTCTGGCGCTGGCCCTGACCCAGACGCTGCCCGGCGAGGGCCTGCCCCGGCCCGCACGGCTGATCCTGGTCTCCCCGTGGGCGGACCTGACCATGTCCAACCCCGACATCGCCGAGGTGGAGGGGCGCGACCCGTGGCTCAGCCCGGTCGGCCTCCGGGAGGCGGCCAAGGCGTGGGCGGGCGGCGACGACCTGTCGGACCCCCGGTTGAGCCCCATCAACGGGCCCCTCGCGGATCTTCCGCCCATCGACCTCTACATCGGTACCCGCGACGTGTTCCTCCCCGACACCCGCCGCCTGCGCGACCTCGTCGCGCAGGCGGGCGGTGAGGTGGAGCTGCACGAGGAGGCGGGCGCCTTCCACGTGTATCCGCTGGTCCCGGTACCCGAGGGCAGCCGGGCGCGGGCGGCGATCATCGGTACCGTCCAGGACCTGTGAGGCTGCCCCGGGGCCGACGGGCCCCGCCGGGACCGCGTCGCCGCCCCGGGGGACGGGGTCTCCCACTGTGCGGGCGCCGGACGCCCTCCCCGCCGTCGGCCGACACACCCGTCACGAGGTCCTAGGATGCGGGGCGTGAGCGAACGAACGATGCGACGCGACGACGACCACCCCCACCGCGGCGAGGTCCGCGAGATCCCCACCTCGGAGAACGCGACCCGGCTGACCTACACACCCGAGCGCGACGGCCTCGCCGACACGGGCGAGATCGTGTGGACGTGGGTGCCCTTCGAGGAGGACCCGAGCCAGGGCAAGGACCGGCCGCTGCTGGTCGTCGGCCGCCGGGGCAGGCGGCTGCACGGTCTGATGCTGTCCTCGCAGAGCCCCGACGAGCGGGAGCGCCAGGACTGGCTGCCGATCGGCTCGGGCCCCTGGGACCGCGAGGAGCGCGACTCGTTCCTCCGGGTCGACCGGCTCTTCGAGTTCGACGAGGACGACATCCGGCGTGAGGCGGCGGTCATGGACGAGGAGAGGTTCTGGCTGGTCGCTGACGTCCTGCGCAGCCGGTACGGCTGGTCCTGAGGACCGCTGACGCGCCGCCCCGGAACGGGTGCGGCCCGGCTTCCGGGCGGTGCGGGCGCGTCGTCGGGTGCCGGGCCCGCCCCTCGGAGCGATGACCCGTCCCGGAGTCCACCCGGCCCGGGGCGGGCAGGGGCCCGGCGGTGGTCGGGGACCGCTGCCGCCGAGGGGCCCCTGCGCCTGCCGTGGCGTCAGGTGAGGGCGAGCAGGCGCACGGGGCCACCGGAACCGCCCCGGATGTTCGCGACGCCGACGACCGCCATCGCGCCGGTCTCCGGAGCCGTCTCGAGGTGGGCGACCATCTCCACGGCGTACTTGTTCTCCCCGAGCAGGAAGACGTGTCCCTCCGGGTTGGTCGCGGACGCGGGACCGAAGTCGAAGCTGGGGGTGTCCACGGCGACGCCGGCGATGTCGCGCTCGGTCAGCAGCCAGACGAGCGCCTCGATGTCGAACCCGGGGAAGTGGGCGCCGCCGTCGCTGTCGCGGTTGAGCATCGCCTCCTCGCTCTGGAGCACCCGGGCGCTCCAACCGGAGTCCATGGCGACCAGGGCGCCCTGGGGGATACGGCCGTTGCGCCGTTCCCAGCGCCGGAGGTCGACCACACCGACCTGGGCGTCGTAGTCCCTCGCGGCGCGGTCCGCGATGCGGATGACGACGAGCGGGCAGACCAGGTCACTCGGCGCCACCTCGTGGGTGTGCAGGGCGTCGGGGCTGTCGTTGAAGTGCCACGGGGCGTCGAAGTGCGTCCCGGTGTGCTCGTCGATCTCCAGCTTGAGCGCGTTGAAGCCGTCCTCCGCGATCGACGCGAACTGGAAGATGTTGGGGTCGAGGATGTAGGGCCGGTAGATCGGGAAGTCGTTGTGGAGCACGTGGGTGAGGTCGGTGACCCTCAGCTGCGAGGGGTTGATCCCCGCGATGGTCTGGGCGTGGGCGGACTCCACCGGCCCCCCGAGGGCGCCGATCCCGGTCAGCGCGGCGCCGACGGCGGCCGACCCGGTGAGCATGCGGCGCCGGTTGACGCCGCGGCCGACCGGACGCGCGGACGGGTCGGGACGCTCTGCCGTGATCGTGCCCCCGGGCGTTTCCGGGGTGTGTCCCGAGGCGGTCATGAACGTCTTCCGGGCCTTGTGGATCACGTGGGGTCCGCACATCGCAGTGTTCCTCTTCCAGGTCTGACTGATCGAACTAGGAGGAGTATACGATCTCTTATGCAAAAGTGAAGACTGATTTGCATACGATGTCTTTTATTGGGACTGCGGTCGCCCCCGGGTGGGGACGGCGGCCGCAGTCCGATGCGGGGGGTGAGGCGGCGAACACGCAGAAGAACCGGCACGGCGCCGGCCGCGGGCGCACGCGGCCGGACGCGCCGCCCCCCGGCGGCGAGCAAGGGGAGGGCGCGTACGCACCGGCCGGGCGGAGTCCGACGCCATTGTGTGGAATCGTTTCCAGGAATGGGACGCGTGATGTGCGGCGGGCCGCGCAAAAGCAGTCCTCACGCACCTCGGAAAAGCAGGAACATCCTTGTTCTTCGACGCCGCGGGTTCCCTGCGTATTTCGCGGGAGTTTCAGCGTCCCCGGGGCGGGGAATTC
>Ga0233363_1001033_pt1 | contig 11207 bp, 10 predicted proteins | sample ElkDunMinimDraft_18_FD_191534 | JGI IMG/M metagenome (GOLD analysis project Ga0233363, IMG submission 191534) | Fecal eukaryotic communites from dung pellets of Tule Elk in California, USA - Elk Dung C16 | ecosystem: Host-associated > Mammals > Digestive system > Large intestine > Fecal | place...
GACTCGACCGGGTCGAGCCGCCGTCGGCGTCGGCGGCGCCGCGGCGCGCGCGGCGAGGTGGCCGACGAGCCCCGCCGTCGCTCGAGCGGTGACGAGGTCACGGCGCTGCGCGGGTCGACGCGTCTCGAGGCCAAGCGCCAGCGCCGCCGCGAGGGGCGTGACGCGGGACGGCGCCGCCAGGTCATCACCGAGGCGGAGTTCCTCGCGCGCCGCGAGGCGGTCGAGCGTGCGATGGTCGTGCGCGAGGTCGACGCGCGCACCCAGATCGCCGTCCTCGAGGACGGTGTCCTGGTCGAGCACTACGTGTCGAACCAGGCGCAGGCGTCGATGGTCGGCAACGTGTACCTCGGGCGCGTGCAGAACGTGCTGCCGAGCATGGAGGCCGCGTTCGTCGACGTCGGCAAGGGCCGCAACGCGGTCCTGTACGCGGGCGAGGTGAACTGGGACGCGGCCGGTCTCGACGGTGGGCAGCCGCGCCGCATCGAGCAGGCGCTGAAGTCCGGTGACGCGGTCCTGGTCCAGGTGACGAAGGACCCGATCGGCCACAAGGGCGCTCGGCTCACCAGCCAGATCACGCTCGCGGGCCGGTACCTCGTGTACGTGCCCGGCGGCGGCATGACGGGCATCAGCCGCAAGCTGCCCGACATCGAGCGCTCGCGCCTCAAGAAGATCCTGCGCGACCTCGTCCCCGACTCCGCGGGCGTGATCGTGCGCACGGCGGCCGAGGGTGCGACCGAGGAGGAGCTGCGCGCCGACGTCGCGCGCCTGCAGGGCCAGTGGGAGGCGATCGAGAAGAAGCGGAAGACCGCGAACGCACCGGCGCTGCTGCAGGGCGAGCCCGACATGGCGATCCGCGTCGTCCGCGACATCTTCAACGACGACTTCTCGTCGCTCGTCGTGCAGGGCGACGACGCGTGGTCGACGATCTCGACCTACGTGGGCGAGCTCGCCCCCGACCTCGCCGCGCGCATCGAGAAGTGGACGGGCACGCAGGACGTCTTCACGGTGCACCGCGTCGACGAGCAGCTCGCCAAGGGCATGGACCGCAAGGTCTGGCTGCCCTCGGGCGGCTCGCTCGTCATCGACCGCACCGAGGCGATGACCGTCGTGGACGTCAACACCGGCAAGTTCACCGGTGCGGGCGGCACGCTCGAGGAGACCGTCACGCGGAACAACCTCGAGGCGGCCGAGGAGATCGTCCGTCAGCTGAGGCTGCGCGACATCGGCGGCATCATCGTCATCGACTTCATCGACATGGTGCTCGAGTCGAACCGTGACCTCGTCCTGCGCCGGCTCGTCGAGTGCCTGGGCCGCGACCGGACCAAGCACCAGGTGGCCGAGGTGACGTCCCTGGGGCTCGTGCAGATGACCCGCAAGCGTGTCGGCCAGGGTCTGGTCGAGGCGTTCAGCGAGACCTGCGAGCACTGCCACGGGCGCGGGTTCATCGTCCACACCGACCCGGTGGGCAAGGGCGGGCGTCCCGAGACGCACGCGCAGCCGGCCGCGGAGCCGAGCGAGTCGAAGCGGGCGCGACGCAAGCGCGGCTCGACCGAGCCGGCCGGTGTGCAGCACGCGACCGTCCCGGTGCTGCCCGAGGCGCGAGAGGCGGTCAAGGCGACGCTCGCGACGATCGCAGCCGCGGCCGCGCACGCCCACGAGCAGGGGGTCACGCCCGACGACCTCGCCGCGGACCCGGAGGCGGGCGAGAGCCCTGCCGGGGACGTGTCCGAGGGCCTCACGTCGTCGCCCGACGAGACGCGAGCCGTCGGTACGAGGCGGCTCGGGACGCTCGACGTCATGGCCGAGCTCGGCACGGCGGGCGTCCAGCCTGCTGCGACGGCAGCCCCCGCGCAGGCAGCGGTCGACGCGGGCACCGTCGAGACGGACGCGCCGCTCGAGCTGCACACGGTCGACCCCGAGGTGTTCGAGGACGCCGAGGGGGAGCCCGAGGCGGACGGTGAGCACGACGCCGACGGCACGCCGCAGGCGGCGAACGACGCGGCCACGGACGGCGCACCCGCGCCGGCCGACGGCTGACCCGTCGCGCGACCACCGGCCGGACAGGACGGTCCCGCCTCGCTCGTTTGACCGGGCGCGAGCGGGTCCGTACCCTAGAACGTCGGTGCGTCGCGCGCGTGCCGGGAGCCGTGCGTGCCGGGTTCCCCGAGGATTCTCGGGGCGGGCGTACGCAGGTCCCGGTGCAGGCGCCGCGGACGACACCGCCGACGCGAACCCCTTGCCCTCGTGGCTGGGCGGTGCGCGGGTACCGGCGGGTCCGCGGCACCGACGAGCAGGACGCACGAAGCACCGATGAGCAGGTCCGACGAGCAGAGATGAGCAGCAACGTGGTGTACGCGATCGTGAAGGCTGGCGGCCGCCAGGAGAAGGTCGCCGTCGGCGACGTCGTCGTCGTCGACCGCCTCGCCGCCGGGGCGGGTTCGTCGGTCCAGCTGCCGGCGCTCCTGCTCGTCGACGGTGAGAAGGTCACCACCGACGCCGCGGCGCTGGCCAAGGTGACGGTGACGGCGGAGGTCGTGCGGGACGAGAAGGGTCCCAAGATCGACATCCTCAAGTACAAGAACAAGACCGGCTACCGCAAGCGCCAGGGTCACCGTCAGAAGCTGACCCGCCTGAAGGTCACCGGCATCAAGTGAGCCCGCGCCGCTCACGCGGCCGTCCACCCTTTCGCAGCATCCGGAGAGCAGGTCAGTCATGGCACACAAGAAGGGCGCGAGCTCCTCGCGCAACGGTCGCGACTCGAACGCCCAGCGTCTCGGCGTCAAGCGCTTCGGCGGTCAGGTCGTCAAGGCCGGCGAGATCATCGTCCGCCAGCGCGGCACGCACTTCCACCCCGGCGACAACGTCGGCCGTGGCGGGGACGACACGCTGTTCGCGCTGACCGCCGGTTCGGTGGCGTTCGGCACGCGTCGTGGCCGCAAGGTCATCGACGTCGTCGCGTCCCTCTGAGGTCGCGACACACCCCAGCTTCACGGTCGGAGGGGCGCACCGGTCCGGTGCGCCCCTTCGGCGTATGAACGATCGAGATCTGCATCCGCAGACGAAGGAGGTCCAGCCGTGGCGACGTTCGTCGACCGTGTCGTGCTGCACGCGACCGGCGGTGACGGTGGGCACGGCTGTGCATCCATCCACCGCGAGAAGTTCAAGCCGCTCGCCGGCCCCGACGGCGGCAACGGCGGCAACGGCGGGTCGGTGATCATCGAGGTCGACCCGCAGGTGACCACGCTGCTGCCGTTCCACCACCAGCCGCACCGGCGCGCCGCGTCGGGCAGCCAGGGGATGGGCGACCACCGCAGCGGTTCGACGGCGGAGGACCTCGTGCTTCCCGTCCCGGACGGCACGGTCGTCAAGTCGCCCGACGGCACGGTCCTCGCGGACCTCGTCGGCGCGGGCTCGCGGTACGTCGTCGCAGCAGGCGGCCGCGGGGGCCTCGGCAACGCGGCGCTCGCGTCGCCGCGCCGCAAGGCGCCCGGGTTCGCCCTCCTCGGCGAGCCGGGCGACGAGGCCCAGGTCGTCCTCGAGCTCAAGACCATCGCCGACGTCGCCCTGGTCGGCTTCCCCTCCGCGGGCAAGTCGAGCCTCGTCGCGGCCGTCTCCGCGGCGCGGCCGAAGATCGCCGACTACCCGTTCACGACCCTCGTGCCCAACCTCGGGGTCGTCCAGGCGGGTGACTTCCGCTACACCGTGGCCGACGTGCCCGGCCTCATCCCGGGGGCGTCGCAGGGCAAGGGGCTCGGTCTGGAGTTCCTGCGGCACATCGAGCGGTGCGCGGTCGTCGTCCACGTGCTCGACTGCGCGACGCTCGAGTCGGGGCGCGACCCGGTCTCCGACCTCGACGTGATCGAGGCCGAGCTCGCCGCGTACTCGGAGGACCTCGAGGTCGCGGCGGGCGGCGTGCCGCTCGCCGAGCGTCCCCGCGTCGTCGTCCTCAACAAGATCGACGTGCCCGAGGCGCGCGAGCTGGCGGACCTGGTCCGCGCGGAGCTCGAGGGGCGCGGCCTGCCCGTGTTCGAGATCTCGGCCGCCAGCCACGAGGGCCTGCGTGCGCTGACGTTCGCGCTCGCCGAGCGGGTCGCGGCCGCGCGCCGGGCCGCCCCGGCCCCCGAGGCGACGCGCGTCGTGCTGCGTCCGCGCGCCGTCGACGACTCGGGCTTCACGGTCAAGCGCCGCGAGGGCGGCGGCCAGGTGTGGTTCTCCATCCGTGGCGAGAAGCCCGAGCGGTGGGTGCGCCAGACCGACTTCTCGAACGACGAGGCCGTCGGGTACCTCGCGGACCGGCTCGCGCGGGCCGGCGTCGAGGACGCCCTCTACAAGGCCGGGGCCGTCGCGGGCGACGAGGTGCGCATCGGGCCGGACGAGAACTCGGTCGTGTTCGACTGGGAGCCCACGCTGCTGACCGGGTCGGAGCTGCTCGGCGGGCCCCGCGGCAGCGACGTCCGGCTCGAGGACCAGTCGCGGCCCACGCGCGGCCAGAAGCGGCGCGAGTACACCGAGCGCATGGACGCCAAGGCGGCCGCGCGTGCGGAGATGTGGACGGAGCGCGAGCAGGGCGTCTGGACGGACCCGGACTCCTGACGACACCCTCCCGGACGTGCCCCAGGCGCGTCCGGGAGCCGGTCGCTGCACGAAGCGGCCCACGGGGCGAGGCATCATGGGTGCCGTGAGTGCCGCCGCCCTGTCGGGACGTGACCAGCTGCCCGCCGCGGGCCGCATCGTCGTCAAGGTCGGTTCGTCGTCCCTGACGACGACGGACGGGCACCTCGACCCGCAGCGGCTCGCCGCCGTGGTCGACCTGCTCGCGGCGCGGCGCGCCGCCGGCACGCAGGTGGTGCTGGTGTCCTCGGGTGCCATCGCGGCGGGCATCGGCCCGCTCGGTCTGGCCGCACGGCCGCGGGACCTCGCCACGCAGCAGGCGGCCGCGTCCGTGGGCCAGGGCCTGCTCGTGGCCCACTACACGCGGGCGTTCGCGGCGCACGGCACGACGGTGGCCCAGGTGCTCCTCACGGCCGAGGACACGTGGCGTCGCGGCCAGTACCGCAACGCGCACCGGGCGCTGACCCGGCTGCTCGACCTGGGCGTCGTGCCGATCATCAACGAGAACGACGCCGTGGCGACCGACGAGATCCGCTTCGGCGACAACGACCGCCTCGCGGCGCTCGTGTCCCACCTGGTCCACGCGGACGCGCTCGCGCTGCTCACGGACGTCGACGCGCTGTACACGGGCCCACCCTCGCGGCCTGGCTCGGAGCGCATCGCGGAGGTGCGGACGCTCAGCGAGATCGAGGGGATCGACGTCACGGCGCGCGGCAGCGCGGTGGGTACCGGCGGCATGGTCACCAAGCTCGAGTCGGTGGCCATCGCGACGCAGTCGGGCATCCCCGTGCTCCTCACGTCGGTCGCTCACGCCGCGGCGGGCCTGACGGGGGGCGACGTGGGCACGTGGTTCGCCGCGACGGGGCGTCGCCGTTCGATCCGACTCCTGTGGCTGGCGCACGCCGCGCGGACGCGGGGCCGTCTGGTGCTCGACGAGGGCGCCGTGCGTGCGGTCGTCGAGCGGCGCACGTCGCTGCTGCCGGCCGGGGTCACGGCCGTCGAGGGCGCGTTCGAGGCAGGGGACCCCGTCGAGCTGGTCGACCCCGCGGGCGAGGTGGTCGCCCGTGGCCTCGTCGCGTACGGCGCCGAGGAGGTGCCGCAGCTGCTGGGGCGCAGCACGGGGGACCTGCGCGTGGCGCTGGGCCCCGGGTACGACCGTGAGCTCGTGCACCGCGACGACCTCGTCCTCGTGCGTCGACGCCGCTGAACGGCGCCGCCGGGCACGACCCGGCCCGAGGCGCGGACGGTCGCCGTCCCGCGCCGGTGCGCGGCTAACCTGGACCGCATGACCACGTCGCTGGAGCAGTCGACGCCCGCCGTCCTGGACGACCCCGAGGTCGCCGTCCTCGCCGTCGCGCGTCGTGCGCGGGAGGCGTCACGCGCGCTCGCCACCGCGACCCGTGCCACGAAGGACGCCGCACTGCGCGCGCTGGCCGACGCGCTCGTCGCCGCGACCGACCGGGTGCTGGCCGCGAACGCCGAGGACCTCGAGCGAGGGCGCGCCAACGGCATGTCGCCCGGCCTGCTCGACCGCCTCGCGCTGAACCCCGAGCGTGTCGCCGCGATCGCCGACGCCCTGCGGGAGCTCGCCGCGCTGCCCGACCCCGTGGGCGAGGTCGTCCGAGGCTCCACGCTGCCCAACGGGCTGCGGCTGCGGCAGCTCCGGGTGCCGATGGGTGTCGTCGGCATGATCTACGAGGCCCGGCCCAACGTCACGGTCGACGCCGCCGGACTGGCGTTGAAGAGCGGCAACGCGGTGATCCTGCGCGGCGGGTCGGCGGCCGCGAGCAGCAACGAGGTCGTCGTCGAGGTCCTCGCGGACGCACTCGTCGCCCAGGGGCTGCCCGGTGACCTGGTCCAGTCGGTGGACGCGTGGGGCAGGCCCGGCGCGGTCGCGCTGATGCACGCGCGCGGCCTCGTCGACGTGCTGGTGCCGCGCGGCGGTGCCGACCTCATCGCGACCGTCGTGCGGGAGGCAACGGTCCCGGTCATCGAGACGGGCGTCGGCAACTGCCACCTGTACGTGGATGCGAGCGCGGACCAGGCCGACGCCCTGGCCATCCTCCTGAACTCCAAGACGCAGCGCGTCGGGGTGTGCAACGCGGTGGAGACGCTGCTGGTGCACCGCCAGCTCGCCGACACGTTCCTGCCGTCCGCGCTCGCGGCGCTCACGGAGGCGGGCGTGACCGTGCACGGCGACGACGCGACGCTGCGTCAGGCACCGCAGGGGTCGACGACCGCCGCGGCGACGGACGAGGACTGGGGGACCGAGTACCTCTCCCTGGACCTCGCGGTCCGTGTGGTCGACGGTCTGGACGCGGCGATCGAGCACGTGCGGCGGTGGTCGACCGGTCACACGGAGGCGATCGTCACGCAGGACCTGCGCGCCGCCGAGCGGTTCGTCGCGGAGGTCGACGCCGCCGCGGTGATCGTCAACGCGTCCACGCGGTTCACCGACGGCGGCCAGTTCGGCCTCGGCGCGGAGATCGGCATCTCCACCCAGAAGCTGCACGCGCGAGGTCCGATGGGCCTGGCCGAGCTCACGACGACCAAGTGGGTCGTCCACGGCGACGGTCACGTGCGCCCCTGACCGGCCCGTCGCGTGGTCCGCGCTCCCAGGGCTGCGTGCGACACTGGGTCGTTGCGGCACCGGGGGAGCGAGGCCCGCCGCGACCACGGAAGAGACCGAAGAGGACCAGCAGGAGGACGATGTGCACGCCACCCTGATCGCCGCAGCCGAGACGGCCGCCGAGCACTCCGATGCGCTGCCGTTCGCGCCCGCCGTCTTCGGCGTCGGCGCCTTCGCAGGGCTCGTGGCGATGCTGCTGGTCACGTACGCCTTCCGGTCCGTCGGGACGCGCCACTGACGGTGCCGGCCACCGTCGAGGTCCCCACTCGCCCACGCCTCGGTGTGATGGGCGGCACGTTCGACCCCGTGCACCACGGGCACCTGGTGGCGGCCAGCGAGGTCGCGGCACGGTTCGACCTCGACGAGGTCGTGTTCGTCCCCACGGGCAACCCCACGTTCAAGCAGCACGTCGACGTGTCGCCCGCCGAGCACCGCTACCTCATGACGGTGATCGCGACCGCGTCGAACCCCCGGTTCACGGTGAGCCGCGTGGACATCGACCGCGCGGGGCTGACCTTCACGGTCGACACCCTCCGTGACCTCAAGAACGAGCGTCCGGACGCCGACCTCTTCTTCATCACCGGTGCCGACGCCATCGCTCAGATCCTGACGTGGAAGGATGCTGCGGAGCTGTTCGACATGGCGCGGTTCGTGGCGGTCACCCGTCCGGGCCACGCGCTGTCGGTGGACGGCCTGCCCGCCGGGCGGGTCGACGTGCTGGAGGTCCCCGCCCTGGCGATCTCCTCGTCCGACGTCCGTGCGCGTGCGCGTGCAGGGGCGCCGGTGTGGTACCTCGTCCCGGACGGGGTTGTCCAGTACATCGCCAAGCACAGGTTGTATCGAGGTCGTCATGAGTGAACCCGGAGAGCGCCGTCGCCGTCGTGAGATGGAGCGTGCGGCCCAGGACGGTGGACAGGCCCCCGGCGGTCCGCCCTCCCCGCCCGCGGGGGACGACGCGGCGGCGCCGAGCTCGCGTCGTGCCATGCGCAGCAGGCTGGTGACCCCACCGGCCGGCACCACGTCCGCCGGGCCGACCGGCACACCGTCCTGGTCGTCCGGAGGTGGGCAGCAGCCGGCGCGACCCGGACCGGTCTCGTCGGGCCCCGCGATGCCCGGCCCGGTCTCGGCGGGCCCCGGGTCGTCCGCGGCGGCCGCCGGTGACGGCTCACGGTCGCGGCGGTCGTACCGCGACTCCGCTCTCGATCCGACGTCCGCGCCGCGCGCCGCGACGCCCCGTCCCGCGCCGGCCCCGTCGGCGCAGCAGAGGGCCGCTTCCGCTCCCGCGCCGCGACCCGCACCGGCTCCGTCGGCGGCGCCCTCGCCCGGTGCGCCCTCCTGGGGCGCGAGGGGAGCGGCCCCGGCCGACCCGCGCACGACGTCCCGGCCTGCGCCCGCGCAGCCCGCGCCGGACCCGGCGTGGGGCCAGCGGGCGACGCCCGGTGCGGCGCCGCGCCCTGGCGAGGGCACCGGCTGGCGTCGCGAGAGCTCCTCTGCGCCCGCACCCGCGTCCGGTGCGCCCAGCTGGGCGGGCGGAGCGACGGCTGCTCCTGCCACGCCGCCGCGCACGTCCGCGTGGGGTGCAGGGACGGCGGCGGCACCGCCGGCGCCCGTGCCCACGCCGACGCCCGCACCCTCGGCGTGGACGCCCGCGACCCCCGTGAGCGCGCCGGCACAGCCACCCGCCGCCGCGCCGTCGGTGACGTCGTTCCGGGCGGAGCCGCCGGCTGCCGCCCCGCGGCAGGCGAGCGCTGCCCCGGGCGTCTGGACCCCCGGCGGGCCGCCGGCCGGCACGGCCCCGTCCCAGCCGGACGTGGCAGAGGCGTCGGCTCCCGCGGCGGAGCGGTCGGCCGATGCCTGGCCGCGGACGCCCGACGCGACGGCCGCCGACGAGAAGCCCGCTCCGCCGTGGGCTGCGGCGCGTACAGGCGTCGCGACGCACGACGACGACCTGGACGACGAGGACGACGACGAGCCGTCGCGACGCCTGCACCCCTACACCTGGTTGCACGTGCTCGTCCTGGCCGTCGTGGCGTTCGTGCTCGGCTTCCTCATCATGCTGCTCGTCATCCAGACGCGCCCCGGCAACGGTGGAACCGAGGCGCAGGCTGCGCCGGCGTTCACCACCACCGTCGTGGCCGGACCCGCCTGACGTCTCCCACACGATCTCTGCGGCGTCGCACCATCCGGTCGACGCCGTCCCCCGAACACGAGGAGCCCACGTGCCCGCGAGCACCCGCGCGATCGAGCTGGCCCATGCGGCCGCACGCGCCGCATCCGATCTCAAGGCGCAGGAGATCATCGCGCTCGACGTGAGCGAGCAGCTCGTCCTGACCGACGTCTTCCTCATCGCCTCGGGCACCAACGAGCGGCAGGTCGGCGGCATCGTCGACGCCGTCGAGGAGGCGCTGCACCACCTGGGTGCCAAGCCGGTGCGTCGCGAGGGCAAGGCGCAGGGGCGCTGGGTCCTCATCGACTTCGGCGAGATCGTCGTGCACGTGCAGCACGCCGAGGACCGCGTCTACTACGCGCTCGAGCGGCTCTGGAAGGACTGCCCGCTCATCGAGCTGCCCCCCGAGGAGCGAGGCGAGCAGGCGGACGCGTGACGCAGCGGCTGCTGCTCTGGCGGCACGCGCGCACCGCGTACAACTCGCAGGCGCGGCTGCAGGGCCAGATCGACATCCCGCTGGACGAGGTGGGCCACTGGCAGGCCCGCACGTCGGCGGCCCGGCTGGCGGTCCGGCACCGGCCGGCGCGCATCGTCGCGTCCGACCTCACGCGTGCCGTGGAGACGGCGACGTACCTGAGCCGCGCGCTCGACGTGCCGGTCGAGGTCGACCCCCGGCTGCGGGAGCGGGCGTTCGGCGCCTGGGAGGGCCTGACCGGTCAGGAGATCGAGGTCGGCTGGCCGGGGGAGTTCACGGCGTGGCGTGCGGGCGGTGACCCGGTCGGGGTCGGTGCCGAGTCCCGCGCCGACGTGGCCGCGCGCGTGTCCGCGGCCGTGCTCGACCAGGTCGCGCGCACGTCCGGGCGCGGCGACCTCGTGATCGTGTCCCACGGCGCGGCACTGGGGTCCCTCGTGGCGGAGCTGCTCGGACAGGCCCCCGCATGGCGTGGTCTGGTCGGCATGCACAACGCCCACTGGGCGGAGATGACGACGTCGGGCCCGGACGTGGAGCCCGCCTGGCGGCTGCTCGGTTACAACATCGGGCCGACCGACGCGTCGTCCGACTGGAACGCCGGGCCCGACCCCGAGCCGGCCGAGCGGGACGCGGACGACGCGACCCGTGACCCGGACTGACGACGCGTCGCACGTCACACCGCGATCGGCGGGACGCGATTGGCGCTTCGCCGCTCGTTCGTCCTAGACTCTCGGGGCGCCCCCAGGGGCGTCGAGGTCCGCTCGCGGACCACGGGGCTGTGGCGCAGCTGGTAGCGCACCTGCATGGCATGCAGGGGGTCAGGGGTTCGAGTCCCCTCAGCTCCACGTCGACACGAAGCCGCTCTCCCGCTAGGGAGGGCGGCTTTCGTGCGTCACGCCACGGCTGCAGGTGTCAGCGTCGGCACCGCGCGGGAGTCCGCCCGCGGCAGCACGTCAGCGGGGCGTCGGCCCGCTCGCTGCCGCGATGTCGACGCTCATGGCAATGTCATCCGGCCGTCCGCCGCGAGACGCCCGGTCGTCAGCGGTCGGCCATGGGGGCGGCACCGATGCCCTTTCGCGCACGCCCTCGGTCATGGCGTCGCGCGACGCGCTGCGCACGTGCTCGGCTGGACGTATCCACGCCTGCGAGCGCCTCTCCTTCAGTACGCCAGCAGTGCGAGCCGAGCGCGACGACCGGGGTGAGCGATGACGGACCGTGTCTGCTCCGCGTGCGGGGCGTCGAACGCCGAGAGCGTGACCTTCTGCCGCACGTGCGGCGCCTACGTCGCCTGGGGCGGCCCGGCGACGACGGCCGCGGGGCCGACCGTG
>Ga0233363_1001034_pt1 | contig 11207 bp, 6 predicted proteins | sample ElkDunMinimDraft_18_FD_191534 | JGI IMG/M metagenome (GOLD analysis project Ga0233363, IMG submission 191534) | Fecal eukaryotic communites from dung pellets of Tule Elk in California, USA - Elk Dung C16 | ecosystem: Host-associated > Mammals > Digestive system > Large intestine > Fecal | place...
CGAGCGCCGACCCCCTCTCGTCGGTGCCCACTCCCCGCCCACAGTGCTCCGAACCCGCGTGCGAGCCGGAATGCGCCTGCGCACCGGGCCGGACCTCCACGACCGCGGTCGACTGAGCAGACCCCCTGCCGCGGCTCACGCACGCCACCGCGGAGGTTCCCCCACCGCTCCGGCGGGCACGACACCCCGTCCTGGTCGGCCGTGCCCGACGCCAGGACTTGACTGTGCCGTAACGGCATGGTTTCCAATGGCTTGTGTCGGCACGCCCGTGCCGACGGCGCCGGACACGCGAGGAGGGGACCATGACCTGGAGCACCCGTCAGGTGGCGGAGCTCGCCGGCACCAGCCTGCGGGCGGTGCGGCACTACCACGAGGTGGGCCTGCTGGACGAGCCGGAGCGGCGGGCCAACGGCTACAAGAGCTACGGCGTGGCGCACCTGGTGCGGATCCTGAGGATCAAGCGCCTGGCGGACCTGGGGTTCACCCTGGCCCAGATCGCGGAGATGGGGGACGCCGACGAGCACCCCGAGGAGGCGCTGCGAGCGCTGGACGCCGAACTCGCGGGCACCATCGAGCGGCTCCAGCGGGTGCGCCTCGAACTCTCCCTGGTGCTGCGCAAGTCCTCACCCATCGACCTTCCTCCCGAGTTGGGCCTGCCCGCGGGCACGAACCTGCCCGACGCCGACCGCTCGCTCGCCGTCGTCATGTCGAGGCTGCTGGAACCCTCCGCCCTGGACGAGTACCGGGAGGTGATCCAGAAGGAGCAGTTGCTCCCCGGAGAGGCCGAGTTCAACCACCTGCCCGCCGATGCCGACGAGGAGACCCGGCGCGCATTGGCGGAACGGTTCATCGAGCCCGTCCGCGACCTCCTCGCGGAGCACCCTGCTCTGGGCGACGTGCGAACGATGGCGCCGAAGAACCCCCGGTTCGCCGCGGAGACCGTCGTCGCCGCCATGAGGGACCTCTACAACCCGGCCCAGCTCGACGTCATGCGCCGCATCTCGATCGGGCTGGAGGAGAAGAAGGAGGCCGCCGCGCGGGACGGCCGGGACTGACCCGCGCGTGCGGGGTCGACATGACGACTCGCCCCGATGTCGACTCGTCGCCACGTCGACCCGTCGATCCGTCGACTCTGTCGCGGCGCTCCCCGCGAGAGGACGCTACGGACCGGGGTGGCGCGGGCCCCGCACCGCCCGCGGGTCGGGGCCTGTCCCCCATAAGAGGGACACACAGGTGTCCACTGTGCGGTGATGACCACGGAGCGCCGAATCCGTAGCGTTCTCATCGGGCGCGGCTTTCCGTTCGCGGGGCAGGGGCCACACCCTCTGCTCCCGGCCGACCGCGCGGCCCGTACGGCGGGGTCGTCGCCGACGAGAACGCCCCTCCCGCCCCGCGGCTCCGTTCGCCCCTCATCCCGTTTCCCTCACTGGAGGCCCTCATGTCCCGCACCGTCCGGGCGACCGCTCTGACCGCACTCTGCTGCACCCTGGCCGTCACAGGGCTCACCGGATGCGGGGCGCTCTCCGATGTGCGGTCCGGCCTGCAGGAGGCGCAGACCGACCTGGAAACCGCCGCGGAGGAGGTGATGACCGAAGGGGAACTGTTCACGGGAACGAAGATGCTCGCCGTCGACGGCGGTTCCGTGAACGTCTCCTGCTCCGGCGCCCCGGCGGACGACCGGCCGGTCATCGTCCTGATGGCGGGGATGGGCGACGGGCTGGACACCCTGGCCGACCTTCAGGAGACCCTGAGCGAAACGGACCGGGTCTGCTCCTACGACCGGTTCGGCGAGGGCGAGAGCGACCAGCCGGCCGGCCCCCAGAGCATCGCCGACATCGGGGAGACCCTGACCGCAGTCCTCGACGACGTCGCCGGTGACGGCCCGGTCGTCCTGGCAGGCCACTCGCTGGGCGGTCTGATCGCCGCACGCTACGCCCCCGACCACACGGACAGGGTCAGGGGGCTGGTTCTGCTGGACGCCACATCCCCGACGATGCTCGACGACATCACCGGTGTGATCCCCGAGTCGGCCACAGGCGCCGGCGCCGAGGTCCGCGCCCAGAACATCGCGGTGTTCGAGGGGGAGAACCCGGAGAGCATCCTCATCGAGAGCGACGCGGTCCGCTCCGCGGGGGACATCCCGACGGAGATCATCCAGCACGGCGTCCAGTACCTCGGCGAGATCCCCGAGTACGGGGACGACCTGGAGCGCGTGTGGACCGAGGGCCAGGAGAAGTGGGCGGAGGTCTCCAGCAACAGCCGGCTCAGCACCGCCGACGAGAGCGGCCACTACATCCACGTCGACCAGCCCGAGATCGCCGTCGAGGCCATCCAGCGCGTCACGGACCAGGCCGCCGCCTGAGAGACCGCCGGGCCCGCGGTCGGCTGCGCGAAGCGGCGACCGGGCCCTCGTCCGAGAGGGCGGAGCATCCCCGTCGGACCTGCCCTGCGTGAGCGGAGGCGGGTCCGGCGGGGATGTTCGCGCGTCCCCTCCGGCCCCGCCGGCGCGGTCCGGGCGTTGATCGGACCCGCCGGGGCGGCCGCGACCACGGCGGGGGGGAGCGCCCCCGCACCTCGCCGGAGACGGCGGGTTACCCGGGCGGTACGGGCGAACTCCGGCGGAGCCGCCCGGGAGCCGCAGCAGAGCTCGTGGGGCCCCGGACGTGCCCCTGCCGGGGGAGGGCGTCGGCCGGATCCGGGGCGACACGGCGCAGAGACGGTCTCCGAGACCGCACCGCTCACCCGAGTCCCATGCCTGGCCAGGTGGCAGCGGACTCCCTTCCCCACTCGGCTGCCGCACCCCGGGATCGGGCCACCTGGGTGTTACGTCCGGGAGGACCGCTTGGTGTTCGCAGCGGCTTTGCCGGATCCCGCGGCCGCGATGGGCTTGGTGGGACTTCCGACTTCGGCAGCCTTGGCCGGGGCCGCTGCGGTGTTCGCGGACGCGGGCTCCGCCGTGGGGGCGTCGGGGAACTGGTCGTAGTGGAAGCTGTTGCCGTGGAAGGTCACCGGTTCCGCGACGAGGCTCCTGTCATCGCGCGTGACCTGCAACGTGTGGGTACCGACCCACACGGCCGCGGCGTGGTCCGCAGGCGCCTGGAGGGTGCGGGACACGGAGTGTGACTCCAGCTCCTTGACCGACCGGGCATGGGAGAAACCCAGTTCCAGACTCACCGTGCTGGTGACCGAGACGTTGATGATCCCGACCGACACACCGCTGGTGGCCGAGATCTCTAGGCCGGTGTTGACGCTGAAGGTGTTGGTGCTCTCCTTCTCGACGCCGGTGGTGACGGTGTCGGTGACGGACTGAGTGGTGCTGGTGTCGTTGTCGATGAAGCTCAGCAGGGACCAGGACACCTTGCGCTCGACTCGGTAGAACGGCGAGTTGGCCAGCTTCCACTCGGTGGACCTGTGCTTGTCCTCAACCGCGGTGAAGGGCAGCCAGACGAGGTTGGTGAGCGTCTCGGGGGTCCTGCCGTGCGGGCGGGTGCGGTCCTCCAGGGAGGGCTTAGGCGGCTTGGCGGACTTCTCCGAGGGAATCGGCAGGCACAGCACGCGCATTTCGGGCAGGAAGGTCGGCTTGTCGTGGGAGGCGTGGCCTGTGTAGGTGTTGGGCGCTATCAGGACACGGGTGCTGTCGCTGTTGTCGTAGTAGGTCGGGGGCACGTTGTTGCGCCAGACGCTCAGGGTGTGCTTGCCGCCGGCTCCCTTGTCGTCGTAGACCGGCTCGTCGGAGGCGACTGCGGGAAAAGTGAGGTCCTCGCGAACGCAGACCACGGCGTCCAGCGGAGGCTTGTCGTGGGAGTTGTCCGAGGCCACCAGGCCCATGGCCACATAGCCCTCCGGCGGCGTGGGACGCCAGAGGGCGCCCCCGTACTTGGAACCGGTGTCGGAGTCGTCCCAGACCCATTCGTAGTCGACGGGGTCGGCCAGCGCCGGCTTGCGCCCGGCCGGGGGAACAGGATGGTTCTCCCGCACACACAGGGCCACGGTGTGTTCCTTGGTCCTCTCCGGTCCGTCGTAGGGGAGGTTGTGGGTACCCCTGTCCGGGATGACCATCGTGCCGAGCCGACGGTAGTCAGGGGGGAGGTTGGGCTGCCAGAAGCTGGCCCTCCTCCCGCCCGCGCCCCTGTCGTCCCAATGCCAGCTGGCGTTGTCGACGTGGGTGATGACGAGTTCGCCGAAGACCCTCGCGTTGTAGACCACCATGGTGCTGTCACCTTTCGAGTGCCGGGGGAAACGAGGAGGATGAGGTTCCTCTGCCGCCTGGAGCGGCATGAGTTGTCATGACCCTGTGACCCTCCGCAAAACCGCCACGCACCAACAAAGCGTGATCACCAGCAAACAAAGAGTGATACGCAGTGGTATTCCTGGCCATTCACGGCGGGAATGGGGTGGCCGTATGCGAACGGGGTACGCCTCCGGAATTTGGGCCGCACAACACCTCGAGAGGTCAGTGCCAACGGGAAAGGCATCACCTCGACTGCCTCTCCGCGCCTCCCGCCGCGGGGAGGTTGCACGCCCCCACCGAATCCCCACTGCATCTGCGAACCGACGACACCGTCCGGCTGGTGACGTTCCTTCTGGAACTCAGGAGCGTGCCGACGTCGCGTACTCCGGCATGGCCGGACCGGCCCGGATGGTCACCGGGGCGCCCCCGGGCACGCCCCGTCGGGGGACGTCGGCCGGATCCGGGGCGACACGGCGCTTCGGCCCCTTGTCGACACGGCGACTCGTCGACCAGTCGGTTCGCCTCCGCCGCGGGGGAGCGCCCCTTGGGCCCGCAAGTCCCCCGCGTTCCCGCGGTCGAACGGCGCCCACAACAAGAAGAGCCCTGCTCTCCGACCGGAGAAACAAGGCTCTGCTGTGAACAAGCTGTGTGGGCGTACCAGGACTTGAACCTGGGGCCTCATCCTTATCAGGGATGCGCTCTAACCGACTGAGCTATACGCCCTTGTTCCGAGGGAACTCTACCGTATCCGCGATCCCGGAGCGAACCGGATACCTGGCACGGAAGCCAAGGGAGACACGGATTCCGCGTCCCTCTTCACCTCCTATTTTACCCCTGTGCCGGAGTGCTCGGTACGCGTGCGGGCCAGGCCCTCCCGAGGAGGACCGGGCCCGCACGAACGACCTACTCGGCCTCGGACAGCGTCACGTCCACGCCGCCGACCAGGTCGGCGACCAGGTTGTAGACCATCGCGCCCACGGTGGACAGCGCCGTGATCAGCACGATGTTCAGTGCGCCGACCACACCGGTGTAGCCGAGCACGCGACCCGGCGAGAACCACGCGGCCGGGTTCAGACCGAGCTCGCCGTCACCGCCGTCGCCCTCCAGGAGGGCGTCGATCATGCTGGTCAGCTCCTCGAAGACACCCAGCATCGACAGCGTCGCGTAGATGACGGCGATCGCCACGAACAGGATGATGAAACAGACCAACGAGACGACGAAGCTGAACTTCATCACCGACCAGGGCTCCACCCGGGACACCGTCAGGTGGGCCTTGCGACTGGACAAGCTCGCCTTCACGGCGCTCGGGCCCTCGGGCACCGAGGCCTTCGTATCGGTCACTGGCGTACCCCCCGCCTCAGCGCGGTCCTCCGCCACAGGCTCCTCCTCCGACGGCTCGGACGTCGTGGACGACGCGGCCACGGGGACGACGGGATCCTCGGCCTCGGCCGTGACAGCGGCCTCGGGCTCCGGCTCGGCCTCGACCTTGGTCTCGGCCTCGGCCTCGGCGGGGGCCTTCGCCTCCTCCCCGGACTCCTCGACGCCCTCGCTCGCGGGCGTCTCGGCGGTTCCGGTGGCCTCTGCCTCGACCTTGTCCCTCTCGGCCGTCTCCATGTCCCCGACCGCGGCGGTTCCTGCCGTGTCCGAGTCGGATTCGTTCGTGGTGGTGTTCCGCTGGTTGTCAGACATAGAAACGTTACCGCTGGACTTTCGTTGGGAACGGGTTATCGGCGCGCTCGGACCCCGTGGGGTTCGCGAAGCGAACCCCACGGTCCTTATCGGGCTTAACGCGCAGTCTAGGCCTCAGGGTTGCGATCCCCGTCGACCGTGTTCTCGCCCGTGTCGGTGGTGTCGGCGGCGGCCTCGGCGGCCTCCGCGACCTCGGCCGCGACGGCGTCCGCCTCGGCCTCCTCCGCCGCCTCGGCGTTGCGCGCCACGGCGACGATCTTGTTGCCCTTGTCGAGGTTCATCAGGCGGACGCCCATGGTGGTGCGGCCCGACTGCTTGACCTCCGCGGCCCCGGTGCGGATGACGCCGCCCCCGGACGTGATCGCGAAGATCTCGTCCACCTCGGGGTCGACCATCATCGCGCCGACCAGCTTGCCCCTGGCCTCGACGACCTTGGCCGTCAGGACGCCCTTGCCGCCCCGGTTCTGCACCGGGTACTGCTCGGACGGGGTGCGCTTGGCGTAGCCGTTCTCCGTGGCGACCAGGACGTCGGTCGAACCGTCGTCCGGGCGGATGACGTCCATGCTGAGCAGGTAGTCACCCTCCAGGAACCGCATGCCGATCACACCGCTGGTGGCCCGGCCCATCGGCCGCAGCGACTCGTCGGACGCCGGGAAGCGGATCGCCTGGGCGTCGCTGGAGATCAGCAGCAGGTCGTCGTCGGGGAAGACCAGGCGGGCGGCGATCAGCTCGTCCTCGTCGCGGAGGTTGATCGCGATGATGCCGGCTGCGCGCGCCGAGTCGAAGTCCTCCAGACGGGACTTCTTGACCAGGCCCTCACGGGTGGCGAGCACCAGGTACGGCGCGGCCTCGTAGTCGCGCAGCGCCATGATCTGCGCGATCTCCTCGCCGGGCTGGAACGGCAGCAGGTTCGCCACGTGCTGGCCGCGCGCGTCGCGTGCCGCCTCCGGCAGCTCGTACGCCTTCGTCCGGTACACCCGGCCCTGGTTCGTGAAGCACAGGATCCAGTGGTGGGTGGTGGTGACGAAGAAGTGCTGAACGATGTCGTCCTGCTTGAGCTGGGCGCCGCGCACGCCCTTGCCGCCGCGCTTCTGCGCCCGGTAGTTGTCGATGCGGGTGCGCTTGGCGTATCCACCGCGGGAGATCGTGACGACCACGTCCTCCTCGGCGATGAAGTCCTCCATGCGCATGTCGCCCTCGAACGGGATGATGTGCGTGCGCCGCTCGTCGCCGTACTTCTCGACGATCTCCCCGAGCTCCTCGCGGATGATGTTCCGCTGGCGGACGTCCGAGGCGAGGATGTCGTTGTAGTCGGCGATCTGGGACATCAGCTCGTCGTACTCGGCGGTCAGCGCGTTGCGCTCCAACGCGGCGAGCTTGCGCAGCTGCATGTCGAGGATCGCGCGGGCCTGGATGTCGTCGATCTCCAGGAGGTTCATCAGGCCGGTACGCGCCTCGTCGGCGGAGGCGCTGGCCCGGATGAGGCTGATGACCTCGTCGATGCGGTCCATGGCGCGCAGCAGCGCACGCAGGATGTGCGCCCGCTCCTCGGCCTTGCGCAGCAGGTACTTGGTGCGCCGGACGATGACCTCGACCTGGTGCTTGACCCAGTGCCGGATCATCTGGTCCAGGCGCAGGGTCCGTGGCACGCCGTCGACCAGCGCGAGCATGTTCGCGCCGAAGGTCTCCTGGAGCTGCGTGTGCTTGTAGAGGTTGTTGAGGACCACCTTGGCGACGGCGTCGCGCTTGAGCACGATGACCAGACGCTGGCCGGTCCGGCCGCTGCTCTCGTCCCGGACGTCGGCGATGCCGGTGATCTTGCCGTCCTTGACGAGGTCGGCGATCTTCAGGGCGAGGTTGTCCGGGTTGACCTGGTACGGCAGCTCGGTGATGACCAGGGTCTGGCGTCCCCGGGGGTCCTCCTCCACCTCGACCACGGCGCGCATGGTGATGGAGCCGCGACCGGTGCGGTACGCCTCCTCGATGCCGCGCTTGCCGACGATGAGTCCGCGGGTCGGGAAGTCGGGGCCCTTGACCCGCTGGATCAGCGCGTCGAGCAGCTCCTCGTCCTCGGTCTCCGGGTTGTCGAGGTACCAGTTGACGCCTTCGGAGATCTCGCGCAGGTTGTGCGGCGGGATGTTCGTCGCCATACCGACCGCGATGCCCGACGAGCCGTTGACCAGCAGGTTCGGGAAGCGGGCCGGGAGTACGACGGGCTCGGAGGAGCGGCCGTCGTAGTTGGGCCGGAAGTCGACGGTCTCCTTGTCGATGTCCCGGAGCATCTCCATGGCCAGCGGGGCGAGCTTGCACTCGGTGTACCGCATGGCGGCGGCCGGGTCGTTGCCCGGGGAGCCGAAGTTGCCGTTGGGGTCGACCAGGGGCATCCGCATGGACCACCACTGGGCGAGCCGCACGAGGGTGTCGTAGATGGCGCTGTCGCCGTGCGGGTGGTAGTTGCCCATCACGTCGCCGACGACGCGGGCGCACTTGAAGTAGCCGCGGTCGGGGCGGTAGCCGCCGTCGTACATCGCGTAGAGCACGCGCTGGTGGACCGGCTTGAGGCCGTCCCGGACGTCGGGGAGTGCACGGCCGACGATGACCGACATCGCGTAGTCGAGGTAGCTGCGCTGCATCTCGACCTGGATGTCGACCGGCTCGATCCGGTCGGTCACGCGCGGGAGGGCCTCAACGGTGGAGTCCGCTCCCTCGGGGGCGTCCGGGTTGTTCGCATCCGTCACGGATGTCGATCCCTTCTACGAAGCTTGCGTTGAGCGTGGTTCGCTGCCCGGGACCGCGTCCCGGGCACGGTCCCTCTAGATGTCCAGGAAGCGGACGTCCTTGGCGTTGCGCTGGATGAAGGCGCGCCGCGACTCGACGTCCTCCCCCATGAGCACGCTGAACATGTCGTCGGCCTGGGCCGCGTCCTCCAGGCTGACCTGGAGCAGGACGCGGCGGTCCGGGTCCATCGTGGTGTCCCACAGCTCGTTGGCGTTCATCTCGCCCAGACCCTTGAAGCGCTGCACCATGTCGCGCGGGCGCGGGTCCCTCTTCCCCTGGGCGATCCCGGACTCGATGACCCGGTCCCGCTCGGCGTCGGAGAAGGCGTAGCTGGCGTCGCTGCCCTTCTGGTCCCACTTGATCTTGTACAGCGGCGGCGCGGCCAGGTAGACGTTCCCGGCCTCGACCAGCGGCTTCATGAAGCGGAACAGCAGGGTGAGCAGCAGCGTGCGGATGTGCTGGCCGTCGACGTCGGCGTCGGCCATCAGGATGACCTTGTGGTACCGGAGCTTCTCGGCGTCGAACTCCTCGTGGATGCCGGTGCCCAGGGCGGTGATGATCGCCTGGACCTCGTTGTTCTTGAGGATCCGGTCGATCCGGGACTTCTCCACGTTCAGGATCTTGCCGCGGATGGGCAGGATGGCCTGGTTGTGCGGGTTGCGCCCACCCTTGGCGGAGCCGCCGGCCGAGTCGCCCTCGACGATGTAGACCTCGCACTCCTCCGGGTTGGTGGACTGGCAGTCCGACAGCTTGCCCGGGAGGGAGGTGGATTCGAGGAGGGTCTTGCGGCGGGTCAGGTCGCGGGCCTGGCGTGCGGCGACACGGGCGCGGGCGGCCTGGCTGGCCTTGGACACGACGTCCTTGGCCTCGCCCGGGTTGCGCTCGAACCAGTCGCGCAGGTGCTCGTTGGTGACCTTCTGGACGAAGGACTTGGCCTCGGTGTTGCCGAGCTTCGTCTTGGTCTGGCCCTCGAACTGCGGGTCGGCGAGCTTGACCGAGATGATCGCGGTCAGACCCTCGCGGATGTCGTCGCCGGTGAGGTTGTCGTCCTTCTCGCGCAGCAGCTTCTGGTCGCGGGCGTACCGGTTGACCAGGGTGGTGAGCGCGGAGCGGAAGCCCTCCTCGTGGGTGCCGCCCTCAGCCGTGTTGATCGTGTTGGCGAAGGTGTGGACCGACGAGGTGTACGACTGGTTCCACTGCATGGCGATCTCGACCGCGATGCCGTCGCCCTCTTCCTCGAAGGAGATGATCGACGCGTGCGCCGGCTCCTTCTTGGCGTTGATGTGCCGGACGTAGTCCGACAGGCCGTCCTCGTAGTGGAAGGTGCTGACGGTCGGGCCGCCGTCGGTGTGCTCGGGCCGCTCGTCGCGGATGGTGATGGACAGCCCCTTGTTGAGGAAGGCCATCTCCTGCATCCGGCGGGCGAGCGTCTCGAACGAGAACGTGGTGGTCTCGAAGATGCTGCCGTCGGCCCAGAAGGTGATCTGGGTGCCGGTCTCGTCGGTCGCCTCGCCCTTGATGACATCGCCCGTCGGGGCGGTCATCTCGTAGTGCTGGCGCCAGACGAACCCGTCCTTGCGGATCTCCACGTCCAGCGCCGTGGACAGCGCGTTGACGACGGAGACGCCGACGCCGTGCAGGCCGCCGGAGACCGCGTAGGACTTGTCGTCGAACTTGCCGCCGGCGTGGAGCGTGGTCAGCACGACCTCGACGGCCGGACGCTTCTCCACCGGGTGGAGATCGATCGGGATGCCGCGGCCGTTGTCGGCCACCCTCACCCCGCCGTCGGCCAACAGAGTGACCTCGATGGCGTCGGCGTGACCCGCCATCGCCTCGTCGACGGAGTTGTCGACGACCTCGGAGACCAGGTGGTGCAGGCCCCGCTCTCCGGTTGAACCGATGTACATTCCGGGGCGCTTGCGGACTGCCTCAAGACCCTCGAGAACCGTGATTGAACCTGCGTCGTAGGCCAACTGGGAACACCCTCCTGCTGGGGACGCCTGCCGACCGTGGCCGAGCGGACGACGGTAAGCCCGCGACACGGGGATCGGAGGGTCGACGTGCCGCGACACCTGGGGGATCACCGTTAGCCGCATGGGCCGTCCGCCCACCCTCTACTGGGGGCGTGGTACCGGCTACAGGCGTCTGAAGAACCGTCTCCATGATACCCCGCGCGGTACGACAAAGTGGCATTGGCGGCCCTGTGCCGCATCACAGCGAACGTTCAGGGAGGGAGCCGACTCCCTACACGCGGGAGGGGTCTCCCGCAAGTCCCGGCGCGCTTCAGTGGCGTTGGGAACGGCGCCGGACCGGCATCACCCGCACCGGTCCACGCACCCGCACCCCGTACCCCCGGCAGCACAGCACCCCCGGGGAGAACGCACTCACCTGCGACTATCCACAGCCTGTGGACAGACGGGAGGGCATCCACGCCCTCGGGAGGCGGGGGAGGGCGGTTCAGCGACGCCGGAATCCGGGACCTTTGACCTTGATCGCGACCACGGTTCCG